>SDBV01013825.1_pt1 | contig 10234 bp, 9 predicted proteins | sample 2277081 | NCBI WGS metagenome assembly SDBV01 (sample SAMN10402039, study PRJNA504765) | marine sediment metagenome | isolation source: marine sediment core GS10_PC15, 223 cmbsf | place: Arctic Ocean: Southern Knipovich Ridge | collected 2010 | reverse complement strand
ACTTAACTTTATACCCTTATCTAATACCATATCATTATATTTGTATACAAAATATATCGTGTCACTCTCTATCTTCTTAGCTTGTATATAAATTAAGAATTGAAATACAGTGATATTTGTACTTCTCTTGATCCTATTTCCAATGTGCTAATCCGCCAAAAGATTTATTATCGTTATTATCGTAGTTATAAATGCAATTCCTGTTGTTATCACCGGGAAGTACCTATTGAAATTGTAGGTAAAATCATTCAATTCAGCGTATATGCGATCACCTGGCTCCAGGATTTCATCTTTGTTTCGTACGTTACCTGCGTCGTCGGTTATCTTTACCTGATTATCTACGTTTCTCTCGGTATCAATACCGCCTGCCATGTCCAGGTAGTATGTATGCTTTTTGCCTGGCATGTATTGATACCTTCCGGGATTTAGGACGGCTCCTGTAATAGAAACATACGATGCAGCAACTACAATCATGTCCTCCGGTTCTATTTCTTCCTGAACGGCCTTCCGCTTGCCTTCTTTATCGAATATAGCAACATCTTCAGACCGAACGCCGCCTGGAATTCCGCCTGCTAAGCCCACATAATAATCATATCTTCTGTTTGGAACATAGCTAATATTCCCCGGACTCCCGACTTCCCCGACTACTGTCACAAAATAACGAGTAGGCGGAATTATAATCCTATCAAATGGCTCCAATTCAAAGTTGAGATCTGGAATATAAGCATGCAGAAGTTTCTCCAGATTAAGGGGTATACGCTCATCAGTCGCATCACGTATAAGATAAGCGTTTTTCAAATCTGCTGTGGGAGAGATAGAACCTTTCATCACCAAGAGCACATCATACAGGGTCTCGCCGGGCTTGAAGGTATGCACGATTCGAGAGTAACCCGTTTCTGAAGGCGCAGTTACACCTTCGAGATCAGCAGGCAAGGATTCTACAGCAGCAGATATCAAAGATCCCTCGAAGATGACGACTGGCAGGTTTTGAAGTCTCGAAGATATGGTTATAACGTCACCATCCTGCAAATCCGGCATTTTGATGGAGTCCATTGAGCGCAAGTCGACGAAAAACGTTCGCGGGTGTTCTCTTGCGAATCCCTCCACTTTTATCCTTGATTTGTCAGCCATGGCAGAGAAGCCGCTGGCATACTGCGAAATAGCATCCGCCAAACCTTCATTTGCCAAGATTTGGTATTTGCCAGGACGCCGAACTTCGCCTCTGATTTCTACTTCCCTGCCGCGGCTGTAGATAACGACGGTATCTCCCGGTCTGATAAAAGGATCCTCCTCGACCACACCGTGCCTGCTCGCTTTAAAAAGATCGAAGTGGCTCAAAACGCCATCTTTAGACAACATACCTACTTTGCGAATCGAGGAGTACGTCGATAGTCTGCTACTAGCCACCTCGCTGAGACGAGAAAGGCCCCACGCACTTACGAACTGGGTCTCTGGTATCTCGCCCGTCAGGAGAACCTCAAACAACCCGACGGATTTAATGTTCATGAAAGGCACACTGTTGGGATAAGCGTCAGATATGGTTTGCTCTACTTTGTCCTTCAGCTCCGGAAAAGTCATACCTTCCGAATTTATCTTGCCAAAGACGCTCAGATTTAATGTGTAATCGCTTTCAACTACAACATCTCTCGTAATCTCTCGGTCTGCCGAGCGATAGCTGAGCTCGAATACATCCCCAGGCGTGACTGGGTAATTCTCTCTTGATTTTGAGAGCAAAAGGCGACTGCGAGCTGCCTCTTGTTCCCTGGGAATCAACACACCGACTATCTCTTGGCCGCCTTCTGTTTCCTGAGTGAAAGCTGGCAATCTGGCGAGTAAGAAAATGCAGAGAAATATAATCAATTTTCGCATCGGAATCATCAGACTTTTCCAGTCAGCTTTCTCAAAATGCTCGGATTGCTTCTCATCTTTTTAATCGAGTTGATCAGGAACACCAAAACAACGGCAGCAGCGAAAGCCATGAACGTTGCCATTGCACAGAGCATGCTTCGGCTTGGTCCGGATTTCATATCGGGAATTTCCGGCGCTTCGAGAGTCTGGAATAGAGGTTCGCTCGCAACCGAAAGCTTGGCAATCTCGTACTGCTGCGACAATGCTTCGTAGATTTTTCGCTGCATATTCAATGCTGTAACGAGTTTCTCAAAAGCAAGGGCGATTCTGGGCAATTCCTGTTTAGCCGGCATTATGGTCCCGCTTGGACTCGTATAGCCGCGTTCTATTCGACTTATTTGGGCTTGAAAGTTTTCTCTCTCGGCCTTTAATTTAACGAGAGCGGGATCTTGTATCGTCGTAAACTGTGTGTAGTTCTTTATTTCCATCTCCTTCAGAATCAACTGAGATTGCAGCTCTCCCAGCAATGTTGCTTGAGAGGAAGCTATCTCTTTAAACGATAATACCCCGTATTTCTCCTGGAACGTCTGAACCTGGGCCTCTAGTAGCGAGATTTCCGATGTAACCTCAGTCAGTTTTTCTCCCAGCACTCTCTTCTGTTTCAGCTTGCTCGTGCCACCCTTTGAAGAAAACCACTCTTCCAGCAGTTCGATCATGCGCACGACCATATTTCTCGAAAAACGCGGGTCTATGCTGACGAATCCCACAGTGAGTGTCCCGGTACTCTTTTCATAACTGAAATCCGATCTGTTTAAGATCGCCTCTCTTGAATACGTTCTCGTGCTCTGAGAAATTCCATATCTTCGGATGATATCGAATTCGTTCACAAGTGTATCCAGTATTGCCGGGCTCCGCAGCACTTTCAGCGCCAACTGTCCAAGGTCAAAGGGTCCGGAGCGCCCACCGAAACCTGGCACCATCCCAAGCGAGCCGAAAAGCGATTCTATGCCCTGGCTTTCTTCCTGCTGCAAAAGTAACACGGCATAGGCTCGATAGATGTTCGGCAAAGGGCTTTCTTCCGACGGTAGTCTCGAGCTGGCAAAAGCAAAGGCAACAGATAAGATCGCTGCAATCGCGGTAATAATAATAACCAACCCTTTATACGAAATAAGTATCGCAATATATTTAATAATGATCTCGGAAAGGGGTTTCTCTTCCGTTATCGTGCTGTTATCTGCTTGGTTCATAGTCGATATTCCTTGCAACATGAAACATTATGCTCGCCTATACTGTCGGAATTGACATGATCTAGCCACCTTCTTACAATGTGGCCAATGACAATCTATTGTAGCTGTTCAATTCAGAAAAAAAAATATCCCTGCTAGCTAATATACAATACACAAGGAGAATGCGATGAAACTAAAAGAGGTGGAAATAGCCAACTACAAGTGCATCCGGAAGCCTTGCCTGTTACAGGTTGCGGATATTACTTGCCTTGTCGGTAAGAACGAGTCCGGGAAGACGGCTCTGCTCGAGGCGCTCTATAGACTCAACCCAATTATCGAACACCATGGAAACTTTAATGTCGACAACGACTACCCTCGCATGGATATAGAAGATTACCGCTTGGATGTGGCCGGCGGTAAAAAGCAGCCGGCCGTAATCGTTAAAGCCACTTTTCTTCTCGAGCAAGACGATACGAAGCAGCTCGAGAAAGATTTTCCCAATGTGCTGGCAAAACCAGAGCTCATTCTCGCTAAAGACTATCAAAACGAGCTCTATGCCGAGCTTATTATTAATGAAGAAACGGCAGTCAACACCTTTCTCAAAAAAGCAGGCCTGTCGCCGCAGCAGCTCAAATCTATCGCCAAATCGAGCACCCTCGAAGAGCTCGCAAACTCCCTCCAGCAATATGAACAGGATGAGGCTGTTGGCAAGCTTTTAGCTAGGCTGGCTGACATCCGAAGCGTTGGGTTCCTGCGCTACCTGTATGACAGGTACCTGCAAAAGAAAGTGCCCAAGTTCCTCTACTTCGATGAATTCTATCAGATGAAAGGCCATGTCAATATCCAGGCACTCATCGAACGGCAACAGGCCGACAAGCTGCTTGACTCCGATTATCCTCTGCTAGGTCTGATAGACCTGGCCCGATTAAATCTGCAAGAGATCAGCAACCCCCAAAGAGCCCTGGAAAGAGACAACCGCCTCGAAGGAGCGTCCAACCATCTGACGCGAAGCATTATGAAATACTGGTCGCAGAACAGGTACCTCGAAATGCGCTTTGACATCCGCCCTGCTTTGCCCGACGATCCGGAGGGCATGCGAACAGGCACAAATTTGTGGGCCCATGTTTACAACTCCAAGCAGAAAGCAAGCACTCTGCTCGGACGAAGATCGAAGGGCTTTGTTTGGTTTTTTTCTTTTCTAGCCTGGTTTTCACAGCAAAAGCAAAAAAACACCGCGCTGATATTGCTCTTAGATGAGCCCTCGATGCATCTGCATGGCATCGCGCAAAAAGACCTTCTTCGCTATCTCGAAGACGAAAAAGAAGCACACCAGGTTATTTACTCAGCCCAATCGCCTTACATGGTGGATGCCGAACATTTCGACCGCGTGCGCATTGTGGAAGATAAGAGCATGGAAACGGCAGAGCCGCTTCCTTACTCCAACGAAGGCACCCAAATCGATACGAATGTGCTCAACGCCGCCCGGGAAAGCATTCTCATTCTGCAGGGCGCTCTGGGATACAAAATAGCCAGGTCTCTATCGCAGCAAAGCTCCAATCTACTCGTAGTCGAGGCAACCGGCGATCTTATGTATCTGCAGTCTATGTCGGAGCTGCTACATCATGAAGGGCGCGAAGGCTTGAATGCCGAATGGCAAATAACGCCATTGGGCGGCGCCAAGATGCTTCCGGCCTTTGTGGCCTTGATGGGCTATCATAACGGCCCGAATATTGCCGGCCTTTTCAGCAACGGAGAACAATTAAACAGTTTAAATGACCTGTTTGCCAAAAACCCGCTGCTAAAAGAAAATATTTATTCCTTCTCCGATTTCACCGGAGCCACGGAAGCCGATATTGAAGATATGTGCGATATCGACTTCTATCTAGATCTGGTCAATACCGCGTACCAGACCATTCTGAAAAAACCCCTGACAAAAGGCAGCCTGCGCGGGAAAAGCCTGCGCATATGCGCTCTCATAGAGAGCTGCTTCCAGGCTTTGCCTCTTCAGAACAACAGGCGGTTCAGTCGCTTCAGACCGGCGCAATACTTTGCACTGCACGGTATTGAGCAGGCGGAAAATATTTCCAAAGATACTTTGGATCGATTCGAAAGAGCCTTTAGTACCATAAATTCATCGACGGGATGATGCATCTAGCGGTAATAGACATATAGGAGGCATGCTCAGTGGATAGTCCCGAAACCATGTTCGCAATTATGATAGCCTTTATCTCCGCGCTGCTTGGGCTGCTCATATTTATCTTTTTTTTCGACCCCTGGTCCGGCAGTGTTCGGCCGCGATATCGCGGACTTGCACGGCGCTTCTTCAAGTGGCTATGGCGAAATAAGGTCCGGATAGCTGTATTCCTGCTCGTAGCCGCAGGTATTCTGGCTGTGATCTTTATCGCGATTCGCTTCGGCGGCACCGCCATTCAACGAATATCAGCGCTGCTTTCATCGAACGAGCAGGCAGCGCCACAAGTCGCAGTAGTTGCTGCTGAAAAAAAAGCAGTGGCAGAATCAGAGACTCTGACTGCCGAAAACTCTATTATTATACAGGCCAACGAAGAAAAACTGCCGCCGGCCAACACGCTTGCAGCCGATCACACTATCGCCAACCTGCTGCAGGTAGACCGCATTCCTCAGGATGTCGTCGATCGTACTTCCTCTAAATTCCATATTGCTTTTGTGCAAGCTTCGCCAGACCCTTTGTTAGCCGGCGCGATACAGAGGCTCATTCAATCCGGCGACTTTCTGTTAAAGGGCATAGATTTTAGCGCGATTATCGTGGAAGTTGCCAGGCTCGATTTCTCCTATTGGGAAGAACAGGCCAAAGCGTTCTTGTTAGAGCCTTCGAATGAAAAACTCAACATAATCATGTGGTCCTGGGGCAGTCAATTCGCGCAAGCAACAGAAGCTGACATCGAGCTCTACATTGAAACTATGGCAAGCCTCGAAAACAGCTTTCCCGACAGGTTTTTCATCTATATGACGGGCACAACTCAGGAAAGCATGTCTCCTGGTTCGAAGATAGACCCGCGCAATGAGCGCATCAGGAACTATTGCCAGGATGCCAATAAACCGTTCTTCGATCTGGCCGATCTGGAACATCACGGTGTGCATGAAACCACTCAAGCCCATCTCGCATGGTGGCTCTGGGCCAGACTGGCCGGCTGGGACGGCACACCGACGGACTAAGCCGTATCGACATTCCTGATGACCCGTGCCGGGTTGCCGCAGGCAACAGCGCCGGGCGGAACATCCCTGGTAACGACGCTTCCGGCCCCTATCATCGCTTTCTCGCCGATTGTGACACCACAGAGTATGGTTGCGCTCGAACCTATGGAAGCCCCGGCTTTGACGGTGGTGGGAATACACTGCCAGTCTTCTTCCGTCTGCAGTGTGCCGTCTTCAGACACAGCGCCGGGATACAGGTCGTTGATGAATGTTACGTTGTGACCGATAAGAACATTGTCCTCGATTGTCACGCCCGTGCATACAAAAGAGTGGCTCGATATTTTGCAGTTCCGGCCTATTCTTGCCCCTTTTTGAATTTCAACGAATGTGCCGATTTTTGTGTTGTCTCCGATAGAGCAACCGTATAAATTGACGAATTCGTAGATCTTGACATTCTTGCCGAGCTCCACGTCAGCCGCGATTTTCTGCATGGGATGTCTCTTTTTAAGCTAAATCACTCGACGGCCAGAGCCACTTTGCCCCCGCCGTTCTGGAGAGAAAGCGTCGCCTTCTCCAGGATTTCGACTACCTTCGCACCCTCATAGCCACTGGATTCTGATTTTGCCCCAGTCTCGATGCAGTCGATAAAGTGCTCGCACTCGACGCGCAAAGGCTCGACTTGCTTGATATAGGGCGTATGTATGTCGCCGTAGTGATAGGAATAGTGGAAATCGGCAAATGTGTCATAATGGGGGGGCACTTCGACTCTCTTGTCGTAGACTTTGATTTTTTCTAGAGGCTCATTGTCATCATAGAGAATCATTTTCTTGCTGCCGACGATGGTCATTTCCCTGACTTTCCTGGGATCGATCCAGCTGCTCTGAATAATCGCAAAGCTTCCGCCCGGAAAGTTGAGGCTCATGCTCGTGACGTCCTGGATTTCCTGCGTAACGTGGGCCTTGCCCTGGCAGTTGACCGACAGCGGGTCTTTTCCGAGCAGATAGAGGATAATGGAGATGTCGTGCGGCGCCAGATCCCAGGCCACGTTAATGTCATGCTGGAACAAGCCCAGGTTGAGCCGTCGGGAGCTGATATACAGGACTTCACCGATGTCCCCAGACTGGATGAGCTCCTTGATCTTCCTGACGGACGAGGTGTAAATAAACGTATGCCCGACCATGAGCGTCAGGTTATTCTTCTCAGAAATATTCAGCAGCTCTCTGCACTCTTTGGTCGAAGCCGCTAACGGTTTCTCGACGAAGGTGTGTTTGCCCGATTCCAGGCACATCATGGCGATCGAGTGGTGCGTTCTGACAGGAGTAGCGACGGCTACGGCGTCTATTTCATCGTCTTCCACGACAGCTTGAACATCCGTAGACGTGTTGATGCCGGGATAAAGATTCGCAATGTAAGCAAGACGATTCTCTTCTTTGTCGCAAACAGTTTTGACACGGCAATTAGGCAGGGCGTAGAAGTTCCTGATCAGGTTCGGACCCCAGTACCCGCATCCAATAACACCAATGCAATGTTTATCCATTATCTTGTCCTTATTAATTTCCGTTGGCCTGGCGCTCACCGCCTTTGTGCTTCAATTTCTTGAGCCTCTTAAGCACGGCTTCGATCGAGTAGCCGAGCAATGCCGGAAGAGTCACCAGCAGAATCTTCACGTCGAACCAGAAGGAAACCCGTTGGCCGTAGGCAATGTCCAGACGGATCATTTCTTTAAAGGTAAGTCTGTTTTTCCCGCTTACCTGCCACAATCCGGTGATGCCTGGCATCAAATCGAATCGATGCCTGTGCCACCTGAGGAACTCCTTTGCTTCGTAAGGAATACAGGGCCGGGGGCCCACCAGGCTCATGCTGCCTGTCAGCACGTTTATGAACTGAGGCAGCTCGTCCAGGGCCATCTTCCGCAAGATTCTGGCGCCGGGAATATACCCGGACTTATTTTCGCTTTTGTCGTCCAGCTTCTGCATTGGTATATCGGGGTTGCTGATCAGCGTTTTCAGGTAGTCCTTGTGCGTACTGACATCGTTATTGATATGCATGGTCCGGAATTTGAGGAACGTGAACAGCCGCCCTTTATAGCCTACTCTCTCCTGCTTGAACAATACGGGCCCAGGAGAGACCAGTTTGATGTAGATTGTCAGAACCAGGAATATGGGAGCAAAGAGTATCAAGCCGACGATGGATCCTGAGATATCCAAGACTCTCTTCCAGGCAGGGATCCGGTATGTAAAGAGAGATTGCAGCTCTCCGGTCGCTAAGGAGTAGCTGCGATGGCGCATGTTTCTGGCGTTATTGGTGGAGCTCTGGTCTTCGTTTTCGCGCGAGGAATCAGGATATGCAAAAACTTCACATAGCAGCGAAGGGCCGTGGGAATTAACCGCGGCTCTGACGTCTCGAACGAACTTCTCCGCTCCATCGCGACCGGTGTAAGGCAGCAGTACTGCAAAGCGATTGCTGCCGATCCAGCCGATCTGATCGATGGTCCGCATGCGTTCCCGAATCCTGCCGATTAAGTCTGTCTTTGATAGCTCACAGCTCTTCTCTTCCAGCGCCGTGAAGACTGCCATGGAGAAATGCTTTCCTTCCCTGTCAGCTCGGGAACGTTCCTTTTTAAGTACAACCTGGAAACTCTCAGCCGAGTAGATCGACCCACCAACCTTGGCATCAATTGCTGTCTGCAATGGTGTCTCCCCCCCCATTATCTTTCTGCATGGACAGCGTTCTCCTCCTCGTCGGGTCTCTTTACAGGCATTATTTCGTAGCGCTTGTCAAAGAGAATCGCCATTCCGGATACGTTCGTCCTAATCACTTCACCCTCGACTTTCACTCGCACTTGGCCTTGTTCGCCGATCATCTCGATAAGCTTGCTGATGCTCAGGTAGACCTCGAGCTCGACATGAGAGCCTTTGGGCAGTGGTTGCCCGGTTTGGATGAACGTTCCTTTCGAGGAGATGTCGCGTGTGTGCAGCTCCAGAACATTCGCCTCTCCGCTTTCACCTTTCGTGATTAGTTTGACGGGCAAGTCCAGCTTATAGCGCTCCAGGTTCCGATTCTCCATGTGCCAACCTTTATATTATTTATACCACGAGAAATTTGAGTTAATGGAGTTTTTTTACCATGCAGCGCATTATAAGGCTAAAGCAAAAGTGGCCGAAATCAATTCACGAACGGGCCGCCGAAACAGGCTCCGTTGCGAAACATAGCCTCACCCCGAGGCTGCATGCACAATAATAGCCCCTGCATTTTTTTAAAATAGGTCGTTGATATGATTATTGTAGTAGTTTCAGCGTCAATCTGCAATAGCAATTTATTACCTGCGTCTAGCAATCGTAGGTACGGGTTAGCACTTTGGGTTTAGTGATATTTTCCTAGTCCATCTTCCTGCGACAAGTTGTTTTGTTGTTTTGTATTCCAATTGTGCAATTTCCGAGAAAGGGATATAATAACAACATGAATAAATGCGTCTTTTATAAAGTTCTCTTATTAAGCGGCGTATTAGCGCTCATATCCCATTGCGCCTTGCCTGACATGGAATCTTTTACAGAGGATATGGAAAGTGCAGTGCGGACGCCGACTGCAACGGCGCAACCTTCGTCGGCCGAACCAATAGAAATCAATACGCGCGATGAGAAGATCACTTTAGCATGGGATGCGCCTACAGGTTCCATCGATACCTACCGAATATACTACAGGGAGCATTTAACACCGCCCTGGGAGGAGTTGGATGAAATACCATCGGCGAGCACGGAATATGAAATTCAGCATTCGAGCAATCCTGCTGGGCTGGGCAACGGATCCTGGGACTTCGGCGTTTCCGCTGTCAGCGATGGGGAAGAGTCCGGCATTCACGACTCCTTACAACCAACCGCCAGCCCAACCAGCGGATGGTATGTGATATGGGACAAATAGGATTCACAAATGAAAACAAAAATTAAACGACCGATCGTTCACTACCTTATCATCATAGGATATATCGC
>SDBV01013824.1_pt1 | contig 10234 bp, 12 predicted proteins | sample 2277081 | NCBI WGS metagenome assembly SDBV01 (sample SAMN10402039, study PRJNA504765) | marine sediment metagenome | isolation source: marine sediment core GS10_PC15, 223 cmbsf | place: Arctic Ocean: Southern Knipovich Ridge | collected 2010 | reverse complement strand
TGATTGATTTGTTTTATGTTTTTAAGTTTTCTAATAACTTCTTCGATCGAGAGCTCATACTTCGTTTTTTCAATTTCACTTTTAATTTCTTTTAGCTTTCCCTTTCGCAAAAGGTAGTCTCTTATCTCCTTCTCACTCCTTGGCCTAAAGGCTAAAAACTTTAACGCCTTGTTCTCTAATCGCTCAGTTTGGTCTGCTACAATCAGATCCTGAATTTGTTTAGATGTTATTTTTTGGCCAATTTCTAGCCTTTTCTCAAATCTGAGGCGAGAAGATATACCAAACCCAAAATCTCCATTCACATAAATATTTAGTCTTTGGCTGTCTTTTTTTTGTGGGTGGATTTCCGTGATTTTCTCCATCTGTAAAACTCGAAACAGGTAATCAGAGTAGTACGAAAAATTATCTATTTCAAATATCGTGACGTTACTTGGATTTACGAGTTGGTTCTTTAACCTTTTTTTCTACTTCGGTAGCGATTTTATGGTTTTCTGATAGATATGCTTTTGCAGATTCACGGCCTTGGGCAATGTTTTGACCATTATATGAAAACCAACCACCGTTTTTTTGAATTACATCGGCATCAATCGCCGCATCCAACAAGGATCCTTCTCGTGAAATGCCTTTGTCAAACATGATATCAAACTCTGATTTCTTGAAAGGTGGCGCTACTTTATTCTTTACTATTTTTGCCCTCACTCGATTTCCTATTACATCTGCACCGTCTGTAATACTTTCGATTCTTCGAATATCAATACGGACTGAGGAGTAGAATTTCAGGGCTCTACCGCCCGGAGTAGTTTCAGGATTTCCAAACATAACGCCTATTTTTTCTCTGAGTTGATTAATAAATATAACAAGGGTTTTCGATTTTGAAATAGCGGATGAGAGTTTTCTCAGTGCTTGGCTCATAAGTCTGGCTTGAAGCCCGATGAATGCATCACCCATCTCACCCTCAACCTCAGCTCTTGGCACCAAAGCCGCCACCGAATCTATCACTACAACATCTAGGGCTCCACTACGTACTAAAGTTTCGACGATTTCGAGTGCTTGCTCTCCGGTATCGGGTTGGGAAATGAGAAGCTCGGCAATATTTACACCAATACTCTCAGCCCGGCTCGGATCTAGGGCGTGTTCAGCATCTACAAAAGCGGCCGTTCCTCCTTTTTTTTGGGCCTCAGCAACAACGTGCAAGGCTAGGGTAGTCTTTCCACCTCCCTCTGGACCAAAAACTTCTACTACCCGACCTCTTGGTAAACCACCTATTCCCAGAGCCATATCAAGGCCTAAAGAACCAGTGGAAATAGCATCTACAGACAATTTCGCTCCAGTATCTCCAAGCTTCATGATACTTCCCTTTCCAAACTGCTTTTCGATTTCGTTCATTGCTGCTTTTAAAGAATCTAGTTTGCCATCGTTGTTCATAAATTTACCTCCTGAAAAGACCTGTAGTGTCAATAAAAGTAGCATACGCTACTGCGAAAAACAAGCGGTTAGTTGGATAATACAATGTCGAAAGGGTTTTTACTTTCCTGCTAGTCAGTAAAATTATTCTGTAAATTCAAATTCAGGCCAGTTTTCTTCTTACTGCAATTGTTGTTCTTGAAACTCTTGAATTTTCGCAACCGGGTTAATAGCAATTAGTTCAATAACTATAATAATTAGGATTACTAATGATATAACTAACAAGACAACACCGGCGATGTCCCATTTTCGCTGCGATAGTTTAAATTGCTCTACAGATTCCCAACGCTTATATTTCCAAGCAAGTTCTCGACCCTTTACACCCAAAATTACATTTATAAACGGCTGGGGTATTATCACTACCAAAAAAAATGACCACCACACACTATTGAATAATCCCCACCAAATCCAGGTAAGAAAAAACCCGCCCCAACTCCAACCTTTTACTTCTTCTGGAACGGCCGCACTACTCCCTTGTCCTGAAGTATTTCCACCACTTGATTGTGCGGGTGGTTTCGCAGGAGCAATAGGATCAGTAATTGGTGCTGGCTGAGTTGGTTGTGGTATTGGTTGATTTTCATTTTCCATATTTATCACCACCCTTCTTTTGCTGCTAAATGTTCATAAAAAAGAGTCCAATAAGCGGCGTTAAACGCCTGCAAAAAACCGCTGAAAATAAATAATCCAATCATTACGGGTATTGCTATTATCGCAATGGCCCACCAAAGACCTACAAAAAATAAAATCGCTCCAATTATTAGCAACGGTAGCAGTAGGATAAACAAGACAATACCAATTACAATATTCAAACCCAAAGCAACCACATAGGTGAGCAGAGAATCCCCTTTATGCTTTTTTAGCAAACCACCAGAGAGTCGTATGGATTCCATTACTCCAACACTCTTGTGAATTATCAAACGCTGTGAAAGTACCATAATGAGTGATCCAACCACACTATATACAATCAAAAAGATGAAGAATACCAAAGCCACTGCTATCAACGTAGCTATAGCCAACAGGTTAAACCCAGCCAAAAACAATATCAATACCGGAAAACCTAGCAATAAAGTTATTCCCAGTAAAACTAAACCAAATACCAAAGAAACGAGGTAAAATCTCCACCAGCATTTCATTCCGGATTTGGCTCCTGATCCAAAGGTAGGTTTTTGAGTGTTCCTGTGTAATATGCTAGCAACAAGCGCAGCCGCCGACCAGTTGGTAACAAATATCCCGATAGCCAAAATAACCAGTACAACTACTGTTATAGCCACGCCAAGAAATATCCAAGTCTCTATGGGAACCTGGTTGACCGTGTCATACGCTCCTAGTATTAACTCATCCGACTGTTCTGTTTCGAACTTGGAGGTTTCCGAACCAGGTGCAGGAATAGAGAAATTAAATCCTGACATATTGCCCGCGCCAGCAGAACCAACCCCGCCTGAGAGGAAACCAAATAACCACAGGATTTTGTTTTCCCGAGCAATTGAAAAAGATTTTTTTATCAGGGCAGTAAAATCCATATCTTACTAAATTAAACCAGATAGCACCTATCTTGTCCAATAAAAATAATTTTACAACTAGTGACAAACCTTGTTTGAAAAAATATAGGAGAATAAGAGAATAAATTGACAAATTAGCCTCAAGCATTTATCATTAAATCAATGCCTGAAAAAGAAGCACCAGCTCCTACTGAAAATAAATCATCATCAACTCCAAAATCTAGTTCGAATACTAAAGTAATTATTCTTGTGGTAGCTATAGTAGGCGCAGTAATAGTGGTTGGTGCAGTTGGGTCTTTTGTTTTTGGATTAGTTGGTAAAAAAACAGCTGAAACAATTACCGAAAAGGCAGTCGAACAAGCAACTGGAGGCAAGGTCGATATTTCCGCTGATGGTAAAAAGGTAACAATCGAAACAGATGAAGGCAAAGTAACGGTAGGGACAAATAAAGTACCTGATAGTTTTCCGTCAGACATTACAGTTTACAAAGGTTCAGAAGTTGTTGCCACGGCTGAAGCCAATGGCGATGTGACACTTCAATTAAAAACGTCCGACTCGGTTTCAAAAGTAAATACTTTTTATAAAGGTGACCTATCGAAAAACGGATGGTCTCAAACATCTGCCACAGATTATCTAGGAACATCCACAATTACCTCTGAAAAGGGTGGAAGAATAGCCTCTGTAGTAATAGCGACTGACGAAGCTGACAACAAAACTACCATCCTCATCATAGTTACCAGTAAATAACCCTCCGCTACTTTTCCAAAAAAACTTTACTCTCAAAAACTTGAATTTATCAAGTAGTATCAACTATAATCACGCCATAAAGAAAGTAAAGGGTTGATAGCTCCAACACTTATGGTTCGTGAAAGGAGAGCGGTGGGTACCATAAAACTAATCGCTGAGTACCTCAGTAGTCCTTTTGGTCCGGTACGGATTTATGAGACGAAAAGCGGCACATTCACTACATATACTACTATCCACTCTATGCATCAGCCGGAGTTGAAGGAATAAAAGCAGTAAGTGTGGGAAAACCCGGTAAATTCCAGCACCAGATAACAGCATTTGTTGTCACTCATCGAATGCGCCTAGAAAAGGGAGCGCTAAATTTTTTCGTTTTCTGGCAAGGCATCGGATTTGTGAACTTTTTGAGAAAAAGATTGCATAAGCCTTCGCCGGTTGATCCAGAAATATTGATCTGGACTGTTTGTGAGTACTTCAACATAACAGAAGATTGGATAGTTAGTAAATCAAGAAGTGCCCATATAGCTTACCCGCGGCAAATAGCGATGTTCTTTCTCAGAGAGGATACAGATCTACCGCTTAAAGCAATTGCGTTGCGTTTAGGACGCAAAGATCACAGCACTAAGACGCCTCAACAGAAGCCAGAACGATCGGCTCTAAACTGGCCTTGCTTGAACCAAAGCGAGGCCTTTTCTTTTTAAAACTTAAATTTTCCAAAAAAAGTTGGTCGCCCTTTACAAAAAAATTCGAACTTCTTTTCAAAACTCTTGATCCGCTCGGCCTTCGGCCTCGCTCAAAAACTGTAGGCCGAACCCCACCGCTAGGCGGACAAAAACGCAAAAATTTTAAACGGCGCATCCGATGAACTAAGTTAGGGTTACTCTTCACTGTCCGAATGCGTCATTAAAAAAGTAATCCGTCAAAACTGAGTCCGCAAAAAGTATACAAACTTATTACAATCAAAACAAGACCAAAGTATAGATATACTACGAAGGTTTCCCAAGATTTTATCTGGGAGGCTACTAGATTGTTTTCAGGGAAACCAAAACTCTAGGGAACAAACCAGTCCAAAAATTCCCCTTGGTTAAGCACTTTTCTTTTCTCGCTACTTTCGATATTTTCTATTGTCGAACCCCAAATGAGCCATTTCCCATCACGGGATAAAATCGGCCAGTCCATTTCAGGATATGACCCCGAGCCTCTTGGTACTTTCTTTAGAATTTTTGATGACGAAGTAGGCAAAGACACTTGATATACTACATACTCACTGTCTGCAGTTGGTGTATATACTGGTTTATAAACAAAGATTAGCTCTGAACCGATAAGTCTTGCTCTCCAGGGCCGAAAGTTAGGTGAACCGTAGTTAGTATCTCCTAATATATCTAGGTGTAAATCGCCTAAACCGAGACTCTCTTCGGTAAAAATTTTCTCATCCCCAGTTTCTATATTAACTTGCCCTATAAAATCGCTAGTTCCCAACAATTTCCTACTTCCTTTTTCATCAGGCTGGGTATAGTTCTTTTCAGAGCTTATATAGACTATACCCTTACTATCTTGCGTCCAAAAATAGTGACTTATGTCGTTTGTGTAGTTAAACGCTGATTTTGAATTGGGCGTTTGTATTGTTTTAAGTTTTGACTTAGAGTTTGCGTTTATAATTTCTATTTGATCGCTCTCAAAGTACTTTGCTCCTACCATGACTCTACTTTTGTATGCAATTTTAGACCCGTCTGGAGAGTAGCTTGGTGAAGACAATGTGGTCTTGTTTATTGCGGAATAGTTATAGTTCCCTTCACTTGCACTCCCACCTGTTTCTCTGGCTGTGATCTTTGTTTCAACCAAAGGCTCACTCTTAAACTCTTGAGTATCGAGTCTTAGTAAGCGTTGACCTACTAAGTCATCTTGATTAAAAAGTATATTGGATTTAACCATAATACGGTAATTGGAGAGTGCTAAAAAATAGCGACTATCAGACGACCACTGGTCTTGGCTTCTATGATTAAGTTCCTCGACACTCTGTTGTACGAACCCTTCCTGTGATTGAAATCGTTCTAACTCTAGCTTCCAACTTTTTCCTGTTTCTAAATTGTAAACCGCTTGGGCGGACTTAGAAAATTTTGGGTCGATCACTTTTGTTCCGTCTGGCGAGATAATTAGATTAGTGGACAACGTAAAAACTTTATCAAAAATTTTCTTGGGTTCCCCCGAAGAGTCAAGTTTATAAATTGCCCTTTGTTGCTCGTAACTTTTTTCAGAGATACCTAGACCAACATTAGAAGCTAACTTATCCAGATAATAATAGGTTCCGTAAGGAAGCTGCTGGTTTGTATTATTAGAAATACCAGATTGTGCCTGCCTATTATATTGATTATAGACTTTGGGAACCCAACCAATAGTATTGTTGATCAAGAAAAAAGCAACGGCTACTACAATCAGGAAGCCTACGTAAAGTTTTGCGAAAAAGGGTTTACTACTTAAAGCTGAAAGTATCACTAAACCAACAGTTGAAACGAATGCTACTAAGAATTGTGGTGCCGAAAGGAAAATAAACTGAATAAAAAACAGAATCCACAGCCCTGACGGGTTACGAAACAGAGCTAAGAAAAATGGTGCGGTTGAAAAAAACATTAGCAATATCAAGACCAAGAACAAAATGATTATTGGAAGTCTTTTGCGGTTAGTAATCGCTGAAAAAATCAATACAGCTGGCAACAAAAGGGTTACAGTTAGCACGCTCACTCTCACAAGAAACAAAAGGATTAAAGGCAACTCAACGTTACCTCTGGTTATAGTTGATAGTGCGATACTCAGAGAATTTCGATTAAAAAACAGAGATGTTACGAAAATGGGTAGGGAGATTGCAAGAAATAATTTTAACCCACTTAGACTTTTTATCCAGTTTAATAGCGACGTCTTCGTATCTGGTTGTTTTGGAGATTCTATCGGTGTTTCCTGTGCTGGTTGTTCCTCAACTGACTTCTGTTCCACCGATTTCTGTTCATTTGTTTGTGGGTTAGCCATAATTAAAGTATAGAGTATCTACAGAACATTGCAAATTGTCCTAATCACTTCTGGATCTGAGGAATTTCTTTTAACATAGAAACTTTCTGCTAAAATTAGGGGGGAAACCCTTTCCGCGCACGGGAAGGGTGGGGCAAGGAAAAATACTAACGAAGAACTCTCATTCTTCGCAAAAACTGTCGGCTCGAACTTCTCTTTAATGGATCGGCAGCTTTCCGCGAGTTTCAAAACGGGCTTTTCCAGCCTCAGCGCGACCCGCCCCGCGCTGGATTCAGGCGCCGCTTTTGGCGGCGACTCCTTTTTGGTCGGGGTGGGGAGAATCGAACTCCCGATACCGCACCCCCAGCGCGGCGTAATACCACTTTACTACACCCCGTCTCGTAAAACTCGACGTAAACTTTCATCTTATTCGACGTAAACTTGCCTTGCTATTATACCATTCACATAAATGCTGCGGCCATTGTCGTGAGACAACAAATTTTGATAAACTTAAACAATGGAAGAGCGTTTTGATTGGCGCAGAATTATAACCAAAATGATGCGGTGGAGTCCACTAGCCTGGGCTATTATTCTCATTGCTATCGCATTTGGGTTGGTGATGATCGAAACAGATATCACTAGAAAATTGGCAATACTACCGGCAATAATAGGACTGTTTCTTTTTTACCAAGCAATTTTTAAGGGAAAGATATATTAAATCCTGAGATTATCGTTTCGGACTCTGCTTCATCTTTCGAGCTTTTCCAGCATGACCAAACTTTCTTCTTTCTTTCATTCTCGAATCGCGGGTGAGAAGTTTTCGCTTTGAAAGTATTTGGCGAAATGAATCATCCGAACCAGCCAAAGCACGGGCCGCACCATGGGCCACTGCTCCAAGTTGGGATGATATTCCACCACCATTTACTTTTATAGTCCCAGAATATTGACCGACTCTATTTACTACTCGAAGAGGCTCCTCATAAATCCTTTTAGCATTTGCACCAGTAAAATAGTCATCGATTGGCTTATCGTTCACGATCATGGGGCCTTTTCCAATTTTCAACCAAACTCTAGCCACAGATGTTTTCCTTCTACCCGTACCCATGAGTACTCCAACAATTGATACCTTTTTCTCAGGTTTTTTTATTTCTTCTTTTGTTTCTTCTTTCTTTTTTCTTGGCATTTATTTATACCTCCAAATCCTGTGGCCTCTGGGCCTCATGTGAATGTTTTTCGCCGGCGTAAACATGTAGGTTTTTCATCATCACCGCACCTAAACGATTTTTTGGAAGCATTCCTTTTACTGCATGTTCAATGATATATTCGGGTTTTCGGCTCCGTAGTTTTTCTAAAACTTCAACTTTCAAACCACCTGGATAACCAGAGTAACGAAAATACTCTTTTTGCTCTTCCTTTTTACCAGTAAGTTTAACCTTTGCAGCATTTAGTACGATAACATGATCACCGTCATCTAAATACGGCACCCACGTTGGTTTGTGCTTTCCCATCAAAACAATCGCGATTCTAGTTGCAAGTCTTCCCAGCACTTTGTCTTTGGCATCAACAACAAACCAGTCTTTATTAATTCTTTTGGTTTTTGTTTCTTTTTTAATTTTTGTTTCTGACTGTGCTCGTACCATAAAATATATCTATAATTATTATTTTGTCTTTTTGGGCTTCGAATCCTTTTTTGTTGCTGAAGTTGGCTTTACTTTTAATTTAGTTTTGGCCTTTACCGCTTTTTTCTTCTCTAATTTCTTAACAGATTCCTTTTTTTGCTTAACCTTTGGTTTTTGGGTTAGTTTTTTCTTAGCGGCAATTTCAGAAATATTTTCTACAAATTCTATCATTGACAAAGGTGCATTGTCTCCAGCTCGAGGAGCCAGTTTGATTATCCTTGTATAACCTCCAGCTCTTTCTTTAAATGTTGGGCCGATCAATTCCAGCATTTTATCTACTGCAGATATTTTGTCTAGTTTTGTTTTCAAGTAACGCCTAGTAATGTGGGAATCTACTTTTGCTTTGGTGACCAATTTTTCGACAACCGGTCTGATAGTTTTGGCTTTGGCCGTGGTAGTCTTGATCCGCTCATGTAATACCAAACTCGTCGCTAAATTTTTTAGCAGAGCGGCTCTGGCGTTTGTATCTCGAGAGAGTTTTTTATGTGATACTCTATGCAACATAAGCTAGATAAGATCCTTGTCTTTGAGTTTTGCTTCAATATCACTGATAGATTTTGCGCCCATGTTTTTTAGCTTCACAAGGTCTTCTTTTGGAGTTTCTAGTAATTTCGCAACCGTATCGATATTAGCATTTTTCATGGCATTGGTTATACGAGTAGAAAGCTCCAATTCCTCTACCAAGGCGTCTTTATCTATCTTTGGTACAATCTTGGGTTGATTTTCCTTTATAGGCTGCTTTCTTTGCTCTACCAACAGGTTGAAGTAGTCTTCGAGTATTTTTGAAGCTTTTTTCACAGAATCTGCAGGGGAGACAGTTCCATCTGTGGTGATAAAAAGAGTTAGTTTGTCAAAGTTGGTAACTTGGCCAACACGAGTCGGTTCTACTTTAAAATTTACTTTTATTACCGGTGAGAAACTTGCGTCCAAAGGAATCGTCCCAATACCCACAGATTTTCTAGATTCTACCGGCACAAACCCCTTACCATTTTCCGCGGTTAATTCCATAGTTATTTTCGTTTTACTGTCGGTGAGAGAAGCGATTTGATGATCCGGATTTTCTATTTTTACACCGGTTGGTGCTTTTATGTTTTTTGCTTTGATTTGTCCCGGTCCCTTGGCATCAATTTCCAATTTTACACTTTTGTCACCATCAATGAGCAGCCTAACCTTCTTCAAATTTAATAATATTTCCACTACATCTTCCTTTACTCCCTTGATCGTACTGTACTCATGTTTTACGCCGCTTATTTTAACTTGAGTAATTGCGGCTCCGGACAAAGAAGACAGCAATACCCGACGCAATGCATTACCGAGGGTCAACCCATACCCTTGTGGAAGTGGCTCTACAATAATAGACCCTTCTTTTTTATCACCACTCTGACTAACTTTTAATAAATCTAGCATAGATCCTCCTTTAAATAGATCAATTTTAACGTGAATAATATTCTACAATTAATTGTTCGTTTGCAATTGTTTCCACATCCTCAGCTTCAGGGAGCTTCGAGACTTTGCCCACCAAAGCTTGCCGCTTTAGCCATTTAGGTAAATCGTCTCTTAGCTTGAGGGATTCTGGAACACTAGGAAATTTTTGGGCCTTTTCGGTCAGAGTGATTATATTATCAATCTTTACATTGAAAGATGGGATATCCACCTTTTCTCCATTTACCTTCACGTGCCCGTGATTTACCAATTGCCTCGCGGCTGCCCTAGAAGGGGCAAAACCAAGTTTATAAACTACGTTATCCAATCTTGTTTACAAAGTTCGCAAAAGGGCGTTACCAGTATTGCCTTTCTCTTTGGCTGCCTTGCCAAAATACTTTTTAAATTTGCGCTCCAACACTCCAT
>SDBV01013823.1_pt1 | contig 10235 bp, 6 predicted proteins | sample 2277081 | NCBI WGS metagenome assembly SDBV01 (sample SAMN10402039, study PRJNA504765) | marine sediment metagenome | isolation source: marine sediment core GS10_PC15, 223 cmbsf | place: Arctic Ocean: Southern Knipovich Ridge | collected 2010 | reverse complement strand
ATGGCTTGTCAAACTCGAATATTGAAATCGAAAAATGTGGAAGTTTTTCTTCTTTTTACCAATATATCCGATATACGGGAAAAAAATCTTCATAGCCCTGATATCAAGGTTTTTTATGGAAAACGCGCTCAACACATTCATGAAATTAAAAAAGGGTCAAGTCTGCCGTTGACCCTTGTTAATGTTTTTGCTTAATTCTTCAATATGCTTTTTCAAGTCTTTATTCCTTCCGATTTCTTGTTTCAATCTTTCGACGATACTACTTACTGCACTCTGATGGGTTCAAGTCTTCTGTGAGTTATATTGATTTTACACAAGAGTCAACGGCAGACTTGACCCCTTTACTGGTATAACCGGCTGCTACGCCGGACTTCAAACCAAGGTGAGCGTGCCAAGATCAACCAACACTAGACCAGCAGCGGCAATATGCAGTCCGGTTGATACTTTTGTTGGCTTTTAACTCCACTGATCAAGTTGTTCGATCTTTTCATAAATTTGTTCAAATCTACGAGATGAAGAGTGTCCCCACCCACTAAACCACTGGCCCAAATCTCTTTGCGGGCTAATTTCGCTGTCTTCGCTTATCAAGCCGACATTTCTCATTATTATTTCATGTGTTTCATTTTCTTTGGTTTTTAGTCCTCCGCCTGTCAGGCATAGAGTAAACCACCAATCAGCATGCGAATCCGTAAGTTGATCTTTAAAAAAATCTAAAGCTTCTTGAGGAGATAATTGTTGGGATGCTAACAAATGGTAAATCCTGGAATTAGCGATTTTCAATACTGCCATCATGATTGAACCAACAGCCAAACACCAATGCAAACGCCCTTTATTGTCTTCGGTAGTTTCAAATACATGTCCAAGGATTCTGAATACTTCTTGGATCTGTCTAGGGGTTAAGTTTGAGCTCCCAACAAGTTCAACTATGTTATCAATTCTATGGGGTTCAAGCTTCATAAAACAATTTCTTGTGCCATCACCCTCAAGGTAGAAATTTACATATTTAGAAGCGATTTTCTTGTAACTAGAATCTGAAATGTCTGGGAGCGTAACTTCTCTATGCACAAACTTGCGATAGTACTCATCGAAATCAAGATCAGCCCCAAAAGCTGTTTTGGCCGAATTTTCAAGGTGTTTTCTGTCTGCAGCCAACAAAAAGACTGCTCCCTTGATGTCAAAAATATGTTTAATCGTCTCTAGGTAAGAAATAGCATAATCGGGTCTACACCTATCAAGTTCGTCAACTAGAAACAGTATTTTTGGTTGATCCCCTTCAACGAACTCCGTTATAGCCTCTCTCAATGAGTTCATTGCATTTTTTCGGCCTTCATATATTGAAAATGTATCAGAAAGCGGAAGCAGTTTGTCATCGCGCCCTTTCTTTTTCTTTTCTGCGAGTTCTCCAGCTGCAACAGCGTCTATTCCTGTAAATTTCTTAACTATTTGCCCACCAATTGCTGTAGAAAACCAACCAAGGTCTTTTGCTGCATTAACAATTTTGTCTGCTGATTTCCCTTCTTTTTTTATGCTATCAACAAGAGCTGATATTATTGCAAACAGAGGATCCCCATAATAGTCACTTTCCCACGCATTCAATAGTATTACTAGAGGATTATCTTCTTTTTGTCTCTCTATTATGGAGGACTTCCACATCTGAAAAAATGTACTTTTTCCGGACCCAAATTTTGAACTTAACCCGACAACGAGCCCTCCTTCGACATACTGGTGCTCAATGTTTATAAAACGCTGGAGTCGTTTCGCAAAATCTTTTAACCCAAGCAAATCATCGATAAATGTTAAAATTTTCATAGGTTATCTTTATTGAAGCCAACGCCAAAATAAGCGGCGCGGCTTTTTGCGTCTGCTTAATTTTTTGGTTATGTGCCCTACTTTGCATTCTCATTCAATCTGGCATACACTTTTTTCATCATCAGTTCTTTCACAAGGTCACCGAATGCTTGGTCTTCTAATACTTTTTCAAAGATCTCTTGATTTTGATCCATCCGCTCGATCAGTTTGTCAATAAACAACTCTTCAAAGGCATACTTAAAGGTATCCAGTTTATTGACCTTAGCCTGTATCTGCAGGATTTCATCCTTTATCAATTCCGCTTCAATCTGTTCAAAAAACAATCGGTCCGCTTCTTCAAACTCAGTGCCGAAACGTTCATTCAACACGTCGATAATTTCGGACAATGGCGCCTTTTCTTCTTTTACCCGCTTGATGCCAGCTTCCGACAAAGCATCCAATGCCCCCTCTTCACCCGAAATCAAATCAATTGCACCGTCCTTTATTTTTTGAAGTCGGTAATACTCCATAGCCACTTCATCCGTTAGTTTCATGCTCTCAGACAAATCTCGTTTGGGCAATTTCGCTTGAAACAATTTGGCATAAGCATAAAATTTTTCAAAATCAGGCTCCCTGAATGGCATGATCTGAGCAAAGAACGAATACAAGTTTGTCCATGTGCGCAAACTTTTTTTAAACTCTTCTCTTTCAGTTTCGGTCTCTAAGGCATTATAACGATCAACCGCGGGATCAATAAAGCGATAGAGCTTTGATTGTGTTCTGACGTTCATACGAGTGTCTGGATTGAAATAGACATTTGCCAGGGCGTCTATTTCCGATCTTAAATAGACCTGCCGTTCATCCAGCCTGGCTTTTAAATCATACAGATGATTGGGTTCAGGTTCTTCACTGACGGTTGTGAATTCATAATAGGGCTGAAAGGATTCAAGAATGGTTTCTCTATCATTCACAAAATCCAGCACAAATGTATCCTCTTTTCCCGGTGCTGTTCGGTTCAAGCGGGAAAGCGTCTGCACCGCTTTTACGCCGGATAGCGGTTTATCCACATATAGGGTGTGCAGCAAGGGCTGATCAAAACCCGTCTGGTATTTTTCGGCGACAATCAGGATCTTATACTCTTCCCCCTCAAACACTCTGGGCAACTCCCTTTCACCGAAACCGGTCAACTGAGGTTCGGTAACGCCTTCAGGAAAATTGTCGTCAACCACCCGACCTGAAAAGGCAACCAGTATTTTGATCTCCTGCTCGTATCCCTTCTCTTTGATATAACGATTAAATTCCTCAAAATAGCGTTTTGCATGAAGCCTTGACGATGTTACCAGCATCGCCTTGGCTCTCCCGCCGATTTTGGCTGCCACCACCTGACGAAAATGCTCAATAATAATCTCCGTCTTTTGTGCCAAATTATGGGGATGCAAAGAGACAAAACGCCCGATTGCCCGGGCGGCCTTCTTCTTATTGATTTCCGGGTCCTCTTCAATGGCTTTGGAAAGTCTGAAAAAGAGCTGATATGTCGTGTAATTCTGCAACACATCGAGAATAAAGCCCTCTTCAATGGCCTGCCTCATGGAATAGAGGTGAAAGGGCTGGGGCTTGCCTTGATGATCCGTATGGCCAAACACGGCCAGTGTTTTGTACTTCGGTGTTGCAGTGAAAGCAAAGAAAGATAAATTGGGCTGCCGACCACGGGCCGCGGCAGAGCGTTCGACATAGTAATTTATCAGTTCCTGTGAATCAACAATTTCACCATCATCCTCACCATATTTTGGAAAAGGTTCTTTAACAGAAAACGGTTCTATCCTATTGTCGAACTCATCTGATGAGGAAAGCACCTCTTTCATCTTTTTGCTGGCTTCACCGCCCTGTGAGCTGTGCGCTTCATCAATAATGACCGCATATTTTCTGTCAGGCAGGTTGCCCACTTTATCAATGACAAAAGGAAACTTCTGCAAGGTGGTAATGATGATGTTCACATTTCTACCGATGGCATCGGCCAACTGCTGTGAATCTTGATCGATTCGCTGCACCACGCCCGATTTATGCTCAAACTGGTAGATGGTGTTTTGCAATTGGGAATCAAGCACCCGCCGGTCCGTGACCACAACCACGCTGTCAAATAAGTGTTTATCGCGCTCATTGTGCAGACCGGACAAACGATAAGAAAGCCAGGCAATGGTGTTGCTTTTGCCTGAGCCGGCTGAATGCTGGACCAGGTAATTATGTCCCACACCCGCATCCTTAGCATGCGCTGTTATTTTACGCACGGCATCCAACTGATGAAAACGGGGGAAAATCATCTTTTCCTTCTTTCGAGTACGCCCTTCGAATTCAAACGCTTCGGTTTCCAAATGAATAAAACGCCCGACGATCTCAAGCCAGCTATCTTTTGATAAAATATCCCGCCACAGATAATCCGTTCGATATCCTGCCGGATTGGCGGGATTGCCCGCGCCAAAGTTATGACCCTTATTAAACGGCAGCCAATAGGTCTTACTGCCGTCAATACGGGTGGCCATATAGACCGCTTCATCATCCACGGCAAAATGCACCAGGGCTCTTTTCTTAAAAGCAAACAACAGCTCTTTATTATCCCTTGTGGCAGCATACTGCTTTTGGGCATGGGCCGCATTTTGCCCGGTAAATCGGTTCTTAAGTTCAAGTGTGGCCACCGGCAAACCATTCAACGACAACACCAGATCCACCGAGTTTTTATTCTTTTTACTGTAGTAGACCTGGCGGATCACCGTGAGCCGGTTTTGATTGTATAGGGCTATTGTATCCGGGTTTAGCCCCGATTCCGGTTTGAAGAACGCGCATTTAAAACGCACCCCGTAATCCACAAAACCGTTGCGGATCACATCCAGGCTCCCCCGCAAATCCATCTCTTTATACAGTCGCTGGATGATCCGATTCTCCAGATCATCACCATGGATAGCCGAAAGCTTGTCCCACTGTCTGGGCTGGGTACTTTGAAGAAATTGCAGGACCTCTGCTTTGAACATACCCAATTCAGGGCTGTAACCACTTGCATCGCCCTGGGTGTAACCACCGGTTTCCACCAGGGTTTGAACGATGGCGGTTTCAAATGTGTTTTCGGATGTTATCCCGCTCATTACGCCTGCCCCTCCTCAGCCTCTTGTTGCTTCATAAACTGGGTGTAGGCGACATCTTTTAAAATATTCTTGATTCTATGCCTGTCTCGTTCGGATATATTTTCATTAACCTCACCGGCCGGATAACAATCCCGCACAAATTCGATATGGACACCATAAATATCTTCGTCATCCAGCTGTATTTTGTTCGGCAGATCCATCTCCATAATTTCGAAAGTGTCCGGATTCAAGTAACGCACCGGAGGTTTTGTGGTCGGACTATATTTTCTGCCCTGAAAATGGGGCGGCGAGTCACTGGACGGCCAGGTAATGCCGAAAAACTCAGTGCGGCTGGATTTGTAGACTTTAGCAATTTGAAGGCTCCCGCCCACTTCCCGTATATTGGCATCCAGCGCAATCTCTCTTAATAGTTTCAATGGTTCCATATCCAGCTTTGAATCCAATTTGTCTTCATCTGTCAGGAGCTGGTGAAATCGCTTTTTGGTCTGTTCGCTGAAGTCATCTTGTTGTGCATCACCGATAAACGCATAAAAGCGGGTCTTCGTGTCATCATTCGTAATTTCATTGAACAAAAAGCCTTCCGCATCTTTTGCATAGAACAATTCCCACACACGGAACAGACCGCGCTGCCAATCCCAACCGCCGAAAAGGAAGCGAGCGCCGCCACGTAATTCGTGAATATCTTCCGAATCAATCTCTTTTACGATTTTCTGAATCAAATCCGTAAATAAATCGGCGACATGCTTTAACACCTCTTCAATATGGGTGGCCGGAGAGTCCAGATGTTTGTCAAAATTGATTGAAGAGACAAGGTTTAAGATTAACGGGTACGCTCTGGCCGTACTGCCTGCAAAGCTCAACAAGCAATCTTTTCGCGGCAATTCAAATAACTTTACACCGTGATCCCACTTTTCACCGCCGGTAAGAGTGCTGTCCGTGGCAAAGATCAACTCTTCCGTATCATTTACTTGTCGAATCCAGGCAACACATAACGTCATGGTGTTGGCTCCTCTGTGACTTTTATTTTTCCGGTCACCACCTCGGAGATCAGGGCGGTGCGGTATTCTTTTTGTAGTTCGATGATCTTTTGGGTTTTAGCAATTTTGGCATCGATACTACTTGTTGCTTGATTTAGATAGGATGCAATCTCGCATTGTTCTGGAAATGGGGGAAGGATCACTGGTAGCCTTTTTAATAATTCTTGACTCAAGGATGCGCGCGTTACCAAGTTCATTTCTTTAACAAAAAAGAGTCTATGCAATTTCGATCTAAAAAAATATTTTGAAAACCCCTCAAATAGAATGCCATCAAAAGGTCTGAATCTAATCAAAAATCCAGAAAATATTGCCCTATTAATTGTTTCCAAGCAAGTAGACGAAATACCAATTTCCTCTACTGTTTCAGAGGTTCGAGTAAAGAAAACATCGCCCTTAATAACTGAATAGTTGACCTGATCAATTTCAGTAGAATTAGCCAAACCCTCAACATCTTGAGGCAATACAAAATTATTATAAACATCACTATAACTTACAAAGGGGAACCCTGTACCAAAATAATCTGCACCTTTGCTTACACCATTTTGACAGTTTCCTACATACCTTAATCTTTTAACCACCCACCCCTCAGGAATCTCCCCCAGCCAGTCAACACCACTGTCTTTCAACCTGACATCAGGGTCTATGCCTTTGGTGATAGCCTGCTTGATAATGGCGGCCTTTTCTTCTTCATACAGTTCAATCAAGCGTTCTTTCTGGGCAATGAGTTCGTCGATCCCCGCCGTTTTGCGGTCGAGGTAGTTGGCAATTGTGATTTGGTCTTCTGATGAAGGATTAAGGATTAATGCGGAATTAAATTTATCAACACCAAGACCGTACCGGGTAACACCATTTGCCGAAACCTCAAAATATGAATTTAAATAGTTTGTTTGAAAAAATCTAAATAGGTATCTTCCATTGATTGTCTTTGGCTTAATGTGTGTTAAGTGATAGCCACACACAACATTATGGAAGTCTTCAATTGCCAGCGCAGGATTGCCAATATCATCAGGCGTTTCTGAGTCCTTAGTGGCTATTACATCACCCTTTTTCAATATGAATTTTTGTATCTGCTCTTCATTTGCGGTTGCCTTCATAAAGGATAAATCTGAGCTAATAAATTCATTGTTATAAACATCAACATAATTGCATAGAAAAACACTTTCTTCGTTTTCTTTGCTTTTTTTGTCGATATTGCTTGGGCGGGCATCTGCTATATATTTGAGTTTCTTAACCACCCACCCCTCAGGAATCTCCCCCAGCCACTCAACCCCGCTGTCTTTATATTTCTCGTGCCGTTCCATTATTTGCTCTTCTCTATTTTTTCTTCCAGCTGCTTAAGTTCCGCCAGATCTTCTCGGTCTGCTTGTTCGGCTTCATGGATTTTACGTTCTTTATCGAACAGCTGAAATATTTCCCTTACCTTCTCTTCCATTGCCGCATTGCTGATTTTCCCTTTGCCTTTCAGCAAGGGTTGCTCATTAAAGGCCAAGATCCGATTCACATTGTCGTGCCAGAACTTCATTGTGATATCGATTCTGTTTTTTGCTCTCAATTCAGCTGTTTCCAAAAAGATAACGACCAAACGGTTTAAGGTGTCAATTTCATCTTCACTCAGGTAATTTTTGGCGATAAAGATATCCTGTTTTCTGACCACATGGCCTTTCCACGATGTCAGCGCCATGTTGGGCTTATCAGCATCGGCCCGTTCAAATATGATTTCCGCTGCGGTTTGCCCGGTTACGGCATAAAGCAGCTTGTTTTGCGTTTCGGCAAAGAACATCTGTGTCGCTTTGTCGGTTTTGTCGTAATCGCTGCTTAAGGCAAGCAGATCCCGGACCTTTTGGTAAAAGCGTTTTTCGGACGCCCGAATCTCCCGGATGCGCTCCAGCAGTTCATCAAAATAATCGGGCCTGCCGTCCGGGTTTTTCAGGCGTTCATCATCTATGACAAACCCCTTGACCATATACTCTTTCAGGTGATAGTTGGCCCAGATTCTAAATTGGGTGCCCCTTTTGCTCCGGACCCTGAAACCGATGGCTAACACCATCTCCAGTGAGTAGAAAGTAACATGATAGTCTTTGCCGTCGGCGGCAGTTGTTAAGTAATCCTTAATAACTGATTTTTCATCTAACTCCTTATCTTTCAGTATGTTAGATATATGCATGCTTATGTTCGGCACGGAGGTGTCAAAAAGTTTCGCCAGCTGATTCTGATTCATCCATACCATACCGTCTTTGGCATAAAGAGATACGGACGCTTTGCCGTCTGCAGTGTTATAAATGATAATATCTTGCCTATCATCATCCATGATCAATCCTCCAGCACTGTTTTTTCCAGTTCCAAAGAACTGGCTTCCAGGGCCAGGATGTCGGCTTTGATTTCCGATAGCGAGCGCAAGGGTTCGAATTCGTAGAAATATTTGGTGAAATTGATTTCATAGCCGGTTTTGGTTTTATTCTCATCAATCCATGCTTTGGACAGGTGGGGTTTGACCTCCTGTTCAATGTACGCTTCGATGGTTTGCGGTACCAAGTTGCCGTCCCGGTCTTTTTTTAAAAACGGGATATTCTCATAATCGCGCAATTTTGGATCAGGCTTGGGGTTACCGTCTCGTGTCGTGACGTCATTTCCATTCTCATCGCTTAGGGGTTGTTCCACAGTGACCCGCCAGTAACCAAAAAACGCGTTGGACAGGATTTTGACAAATTCATTCTCTTCAAAATCACCATAAAGCCGGGTGATAAAATCAATGCCCTTATCATTACCGTTTTCAGGTATCTGTTTGCGTTTGTTGCCCAGGGAGCGGGGCATCTTTTCCCAGAAACGGTTAAAACCCTGTTCACCGGCTTTTATCAGCGCTTCATCTTTGGCCCCTGTGGTATTGATCAGCTGAATCTTGCCTTTGCGCTGTCCGCTTTTATGGTTATTGAGTATCCAGATATAGGTTGAAATGCCGGTATTGTAAAAAAGTTGATCGGGCAGGGCGATGATCGCCTCCAACCAGTCATTTTCAATAATCCATTGGCGGATATTGCTTTCCCCATTTCCTGCCTGGCCGGTGAACTGCGGTGATCCGTTAAAGACGATGCCGATGCGGCTGCCACCATCTTGTGATGGTTTCATCTTTGAGATCATATGCTGCAGGAAAAGCAAGGAGCCGTCGTTGATGCGGGGTAATCCCGCCCCGAACCGACCGGCAAATCCGGCGTTTTCGTATTCGTCCGTGATGACTTTTTTTGCTTTTTTCCAGTCCACGCCAAAGGGCGGGTTGGAGAGCATGTAATCAAATTTTTCATCTTTCAGGCCATCCACGGTGAAGGTGTTGCCGAACTTGATATTGGCAGGGTTCTGCCCTTTGATGAGCATGTCGGATTTGCAGATGGCGTAGGATTCGGGGTTGATCTCCTGACCGAAGACTTCCAGTTTGGCTTGGGGGTTAAATGCTTTCAGGTGTTGCTCACCGATAGAAAGCATGCCGCCCGTGCCACAGGCCGGGTCGTACAGGGTTTTGACAATGCCTGCTTGGGTCAATGATTGATTGTCCGCGTTAAACAGTACGTTTACCATCAGCTTGATTACTTCTCTGGGGGTGAAGTGTTCCCCTGCGGTTTCATTGGATTGTTCAGCAAAACGCCGTATCAAATCTTCAAACACATAACCCATTTGCATGGTGCCCATGTCCGAAAGATCTATCTCGGCAAACTTTTTAACCACCTGAAACAGAATGTCGGCCTTGGGATCATCCATGCGCTCGATCTGATCATCAAAATTGAAATATTCGATAATCTCGCGGGCAGAGGCGGAGTAGCCGTTGATATGATTGCGCAGGTTAGCTGCAATATGGTTGGGGTCGGCAACCAGGCGGGCAAAACCAAATTGACTTCGGTTATGAAAGTTGGCCCCGGAAATTTTGTTCAAGGCGAGATCTTTGGCGCTATCGGAGAGTTTCTCAACTTTCGGCAGATAGTCCAGCACCTTTTTCTTTTTTGGTGCCAGTACGCAATCTAGACGGCGCAACACCGTCATGGGTAGAATAACCTTGCCATAGTCGGATTGCTTATAATCACCTCGGAGAAGGTCTGCTACTCCCCATATCAAGTTTGCTTTTTCTTTGAAATTTGTCATTTATTCTCCGTTGCTGGTTTTGATTTGGCACATAACCAACAAACCCCGCAGTTAGCGCAATTTGCCTTTTATTAACGGGCATTTCATGATGAAGCATGATTCAACAGGGATGTTAACATGCTTCATCGCCATATCAACGAGTTTTTGGACT
>SDBV01013822.1_pt1 | contig 10235 bp, 7 predicted proteins | sample 2277081 | NCBI WGS metagenome assembly SDBV01 (sample SAMN10402039, study PRJNA504765) | marine sediment metagenome | isolation source: marine sediment core GS10_PC15, 223 cmbsf | place: Arctic Ocean: Southern Knipovich Ridge | collected 2010 | reverse complement strand
CGAGGTCTTCTTTTTTATATGAAAACTCGTAATTGGTTTTATCTTCAATATTCTTTAAAACCTGAGTCAAACTTGCATTCTTGATATTGATTTTTATCAATGCTTCCTTAACACTCACAATTTGCTGAGCACTCAAGTCAGATGCATTTAGCGCACATATAAGTATGCAATTAATTATTAGTCCCTGAAAAGATCGTACTGACATTTTAAACAAAATTTGTCGTAGTAATTTTAAATCCATAATTTTAAATGTTTAATTAAAAGAAAATTTACATTTTCAGCCTATGTGATGCAGCAACATCCATAGGCTCTTTTTTTTGGCATTGAATTTTAATTCATTGGCGGTAATTTTATTTCGCTAGCATATATTTTTACTGTATCTCCAATAATTTTGAATTTGAAATTGTGAACAAACGAAATGCCGTGAAGAACCTCTTCTAAAGATTCGTTTTTATATGTACCAGTATAATGGAATTCATGCTCCATTTTTCCTATGGTAATGAACTCAACACCATACCAATCTTCCAGCTTAACAATTATCTCAGACAAGGTATTATCCTTAAAAGCCAGCACACCATCTTTCCATCCTACCTTTTCTAAATAATCAAATTTCGCTACCTCGATCTCACCTTCATGGCTTACAGCAGCAAAATAGCCAGGATTAAGGATCATACTGTGATCTGATCTTTTATAAACGCTTACTTTCCCTGAAACAAGAGTTACTTCTACATTTTGTTCATGTACACAATTTACATTAAAACTTGTACCAAGAGCCGTAGTTGTGACGCCTTTGGCAACAACCATAAAAGGTTTTGAAGAGTCTCTTTTAACTTCAAAGAAGGCTTCACCTTCCAACTCGATCAATCGTTCAGTATCATTGTAAGTACTCCCATATTCAATCCTACTTTGTGAGTTTAGTATCACCTTTGAGCCATCAGGCAGGTAAGTTGTAAGCTTTTGCCCCTTAGGATTTTCTTTTACTATTTTCTGAACAACTGAAATTTCTTCAATTTGATAATCAGCAACATTCAAATAATAAATCATCCCGGCAATAGTAAAAAAGACTACAAAAACAGCGGCTACCTTATACCAGTTCAATTTTCGCACAATTCTCTTTGTCTGGATGCCGAGCATTTGTTCAGATAGATTCTGATTTTGTCTTGCTTTTAGCTTTTCAAAAACATCATCCAAATTACTTGACTGGATTTTTAAATGACTATTTTCCCAGTATAGCTTAGTAGATTCAAAAATGGCTTTATGATCTTCACTGTCATTCATCCAATTTCTTAGCGTCTCAATCTCGTCAGTGGTGGAGCGACCTTCCAGATAGTTCAGTAATACTTGATCTATGTTTGGATTTTCCAATTTGATAATCGTCTTTAGATAATTCATAGTAAGGACGACAAAATGATAAAAAGTACCTATTGACTCAGAAAAAAAATTCCTTCGCTAAAAATCCTATTCCTGCGAAAATTAGAAAATAAAAAAAATAAGGCTCTTTAATACCCTAAAAATTGATTTGGATCGGTCTTTGGAAATATATGCTGTTACGGATAATCTAATGGCTTTCACAGCAGACAGTAGCTGGTTGTTCACCGTCTTGACCGAGACACCAAGAAGATCAGCAACTTCCTGGTATTTAAGGCCATCTTCCTTTACCAACCTATAAACCATCCTTGTTTTTTCAGGAAGGTTTAAAATGGCATGGTCAATAACCTCGAATAATTCCTTGTCGATCAATTGTTTCTCAGGATCCTGATGAGTTATAAACTCATTATAATGCGGCTCACTAAAGCTTAATTTTGACAATCTGGAGTTTTGCCTGTGATAATCCAGCGTTTTATTTTTAGTGCAGACATACAGATAGTTTTCAAATCTGTCAATTTCTTTCAAATTAGCTCTCCGCTCCCAAACCGAATGAAGTACCTCCAACACAATATCTTCAGCAGATTCATTATTCTTTACAATAACAAAGGTATAATTCAATAATCTGGGATAGAAATTATCGAATAACTCCCTAAATGCCGCCTCATCGGATTTTGAGATCCTTTTCTTTATCTTATCAATATTGAATTGAATTGCCTTCAACTATTTATAAATCACAAACAACCAGCTTTTTAATTATAAAATTTTTGTCCTGTCCGCAAAGTTTAATTGAAAAATAGTAATTAACCTAAATTTCTATGTAAAAAAGCCATCATATGAATATTCCAATCCGGACATCAATCCATTTATTCTGCTAAGTCTTTTCATTATCCCTCCTTCCAGTCCAATCATAACTTCATACTTTTCAGGATATTGATTGGTCTCATGTACAGTACGAATATTCCAAAAAAGGCGTACATATTTGCTTAGGTGCTTTTTGTCAATGGCTGTTTCAATGTCCTTGGGAGTTAATTCTACCAAATTTATGGTATACTCCAATCCCAGTCCGAGTGTTGGGAAATTCATTCCTTTATTCGGTTTTTTTACAGCCCCATTGGAAATATGGTTGTAGTTTCCGGAGAGGTATACCTTATAGATAGGATTAATTGTGAAATTTAGTTTTAGCTGAAGGATAAGTATAAAACTTATTGGCGAGCTATAAAATAAGTTGTCCGGATTAGTAAATTCATCATGGACCTGATCCAGATAAGTTATTCCCATTCCTGCGCGGAGGGTAGTGTGTAACTTGTGTTTGTAGCTTAAATATGGTTCCGCAAAAAGTATCAGGTTGTATGAGTTACCCAGTTGCGAGGGATTGTTGTAATTATAGTAAGACGCCGCAAATCCAATTTTTGAATAGCAATTGCAATTGTTCCAGGACTTATCTGAATAAAAAAGTTTGCTAATATCAGTGGTGATCCCTCATGGATTGCTTTTGGAAATATCCTGAAGTTCCTCTGAATGCGGTATGATAGTACCATATTGACCATTCACACCAACAATGTAGGTGGATTTACTTTTTCCTTCTGTTTGCGCCAAACCATAATCAAATAGAAAAGAAAAAAAACAAGTCAATATCAATGCCATGAACTGCATACAGGCTGTTGTTTCAACAAAAATACTAAAGAAATGGTAGGGATAAAAAGACGCTATGAATGAAGATTAGATGAAAAAAACCTTGAAAAAGTATTTCCGGAAGGAATGAACCACACCAGTTTAATTATAAATAACCGCAGAGGCGGAGAGTCGCAAAGAAACCTCTGCGTCATTTGCCTCAGCGGTTATTTTTGGGGCAAGAAATCATAATTCATTTCCAGAAAATTTACCTTTCCTCAACCGGAGGATGATCCGGCTTTTTATATCCGTTGGTTTTCATCGTTTCCAGGATTACTTCGATTGCTTTTTCCAGTTGTGTATCGTTTCCTTTAGCTAAAGAGCTTGGATCTTCTTTCACCTCAATATCAGGATCTACACCATGCCCTTCCCTAAACCAACTGCCATCAGGATTATACTGCCTGAAGGTTGGAATGGTCACGATTCCTCCATCAATCAATTGCGGCGCACCTGACATGCCGATGAGACCACCCCATGTTCGGGTGCCAATTAATGGACCTAATCCAGCCTTGCGGAAATAATCAGGAAATGCATCTCCTCCTGATCCGCTCCATCCATTGATCAGCATTACCTTGGGGCCGAAATGTGCGACAGGTGGCCATTGCCAATCCTTGCCATCGCGCACAGCAAAATATGCCAGGGGCTTTCTGTTTAATAATTCTACAAATCGATCTGGAATTTGCCCGCCACTATTAAAACGTTCATCAATTACCAAGCCTTCTTTATCCCATTGCGCCATGAACTGCCTTACCAGTTCATTTTGTCCGTCACGGCCGGTGCTGCGCACATAAATATATCCTGCTTTTCCATCGGTAGCGTCATCAACCTTTTTGCGGTTGGCTTCGATCCAGGCCAGATGTCTTAAGCGGATTTCGCTTTTCATGCATTCCACGATCACTTTTCGGCTACCTTCTATAATTGGCTGTGAATTCAAGGTCAGCTCAACTGTTTTTCCTCCCAATCCCTGAAAAGCGAAATAAGGTTCTTTATTGGCGTCAAGCGGTACACCATTTACGGCAAGTAAATAATCCCCTTCCTGGGCTTCAATGCCTGGCATATCCAGAGGTGATTTTGCTTCAATATCCCATGGCGCCGCTTTTAGGATTTTTTTTATCGCATAAGCTCCTTCCTTCAATTCGAAATCAACTCCCAAATAGCCAACATTTACATTTTTGCCATTCTCCTGGTCGCCACCGCCCTTGTAGGTGTGTGAGGCATTCAACTCACCAATCAACTCACCGAGAATATAATTCACATCCCATCGTGTTGCAGCATCATCGATTAATTTTCCATAGCGATCATACATTTCTTCCCAGTTTACGCCATGCATCCCTTCATCATAGAAAAAATCCCGCTCAAGTCTCCAGGCATCCCTGAAAATCTGCTTCCACTCTGCCATTGGATCCACCATCATGCTCATTTCTGATGTCCTTAGCATCTTATCCATTTTCTGATCTGGCTTCACATCAATAATGGAGAGTGAATTCCCTTTTATGACAAGCATTTTCTCTCCATTTGCAGCGATCTGATATCCAGTCACATCGCCAATTACCGTTTTCGCTTCCCTTTCCTCAAAGTCAAAATATTTTACAGCGCTTCCATTTTCACCCGATCCTGTGTTGGGATGCTTTTGATAAACGACCTTGCCTTTTACCGCTTGAATGTTATTGTAATTCCCGGCTTTCTCAGGTAGAATAACCATTCTGCTTTCAAATCCATCCAAATCTATTTCAAGGGGGATTTCTTCTTCAGCATCTTCATCGCTGTCTTTATCCTTATCCTTCTTTTTATCTTTTTTCTTATTTTCCCCATTATCCTTATCTGCTTTTTCTTCCTCTTCCTTCTCTATTTCCACTTCATCATTTTTTGGCGCCAGGGGGCTGGCAACATCTTTCCGTAAGGAGATTGCTGCGATTTGTGTTGCATTTGAATAAATAAATGAATTATCCAGATCGCTGTAATTCGGACTAAAGCTGCGGTTGGTGAGTACATAAAGGTACTTACCTTCCGGATCAAAGGCTGGATTCATGGCGCTGTAATACCCACTTGTCACCTGGTGCTTGGTGTGAGTGTCCAGGCTGTAAAGGAAAACAGCTATATTTTTATTTTTGAGATCCCTGCTGTGCGCCATCCATTTGCTATCTGACGACCAGGAAACGCTAAAATTTTGTAGCGCTCCCTGATACATGCTCAACCCCTGGTCAACCTCAAGGGTTCTTTTGTTGTCAATTTCATAAATTTTTATCTTCATGGCTTTATCGACAAAGGCAAGTTTTTTACTGTCGGGAGACCAATAAAGCTGATATCTATACCCTGCCCCATAGTTAGTGAGCTGCTCTTCCTTTCCGGATTCAAAATTCTTAAGATGTAATTCATACTCTCCGGATTTATCGCTCCAAAAAGCTACAGATTTGCCATCGGGTGACCAGGCTGGGAAATGTTCCGCTATACCACTGGTCTGTGTCAAATTCTTCACGTATCCATGCTCAGCGGGTACGGAAAATAGATCTCCTCTTGCTTCGATCACAGCTCTTTTCCCATCAGGTGATATCCAACCATTGGTGAGGTATTTATTGGCTTCAACCAACTTTGGCTGTAAGGAAATCTGATCTGTAACTACTTCCACTTTCACTTCCTTGTGTGAGTTGTCAGCTAAATTGAGCAGGTATAGTTTCCCTCCTGCCTCAAATACCAGATCTTTTGGGCCGATGGATGGAAAGTGAACATCATAATCCTCGAAATTGGTCAGTTGTTGTAGCGATATTGATGCCATGTCATATGACCAGATATTGGCTCTTTTTTCTTCGCCACGATCAGACAAGAAATAAATTTTGTTTCCCGACCACATGGGTAGCTCATCGTTTGCCTCGCTGTCAATAATTTTTTCTGAAGACAGATCTACCAGATTGAAAAGTGTAATGTCCGGTGCCATTCCTCCCCGGTATCTTTTCCAGGTTCTGAACGTCCTTGATTTTTGCGTATAGGCAAATTGCTTTCCATCAGGGGAAAATACACCGAATTCTCCGTAAGGAACAGGAAGTTTTTCGGCCATACCTCCATTTTTATTTATAGTATAAAACTGCGAATAACGCTGCCTCCCGCTTTCCCTGTTAGAGGCAAAAAGGACTTTTCCCCCGTTGGGATGCCAGTCAATTACCCGGTCACCAAATGAATGCTGGGTCAAGCGAGATGGAATGCCTCCTGTTACCGGCGTGACATAAATATCAGTATTGCCATGATAATTTGCAGAAAAGGCAATGCTTAGCCCATCGGGAGAAAACTTGGGAAATGATTCCAAGCCTGCAGGAGAGCTCAATCTTGTCGCTGTTCCGCCTGTTTTAGGAACAGTCCACACATCTCCGGCATATACGAAGGTGATTTGTGTTTCAGAAACATCGGGTTGCTGAAGGAGCCGGGCATTTATTTGGGCTTTGGATTTCGAAACAAAACAGAAAAGCAGGGAAATTAGGAAGAAGCCTGAAAGATGTCTTTTCATAATAAATGTCTTAAGTGATGATTGGTTTAAAAACAAAAATACTTTTTCCTGAGCGATATCATATATACTTTTTCAATTTCGGCAAAAAATACTGCTAAGTGGCAAGGGGTTGTTGTAAAAGGAATTTACCTGGTTCATGCACCTGTCAATGAGCGCTGTGCTTTAATGTATAAGAATTCAGTCTGCAAATTAGCTCGTGAAAAATAGATTTATTATCATTGTTTTTTGTCTGAGACACCTAAAAATTAATTATGAAAAAGCTACTCAAGTTTCTCCTTTATCTTCTTCTGGGTATAGTTGGGATTATTGTCATTGCCTTAATCTCCTTTAATGTGTACTATTTTTTTCTAAATACATCCGCCAAGTCGGTTCTTGTAGAAAAAAAGAAACTCAATATCAATGGCATTGCCTTTCGTGATCTGAATAACAACAATAAACTGGATGTCTACGAAGACAGTAACCAGGACATAGAGGCTAGAATTGAGGATTTGATGTCTCAAATGACAATTGAGGGAAAAGTCGGATTAATGTGGCACCCACCAATAGGAGTTGGAGGAGATGGCCAAATCCTTGGTAAGCCGAATCCTGCTGCGTTTAGTCTGGTTTCTACCTATGATGTATTGCTCAATAAGCAATTTCGCCATTTCAATTTGTTCAAGATTCCGAAAGTAAAACAATTGGCCGAATGGTACAATAACCTGCAAAAACTAGCTGAGCAGGATCGCCTTGGAATTCCTGTGACCATAAGTTCAGATCCAAGGCATGGCATTAACAATTTTATAGGTAATGATTTGCTTGGTGGAGATTTTTCGAAATGGCCTGAGCCAATTGGTCTTGCGGCAACAAATGATTCTTCCCTGGTCGCCGAATTTGGAAGCATCGCGGCAGAGGAGCTTCGATCTGTCGGCATAAAAACCGCCTTACATCCTATGGCGGATCTTGCAACAGAGCCTCGATGGGCAAGAATAAATGGTACTTTTGGGGAAGATGCAGCATTGTCGGCAAAGATGACTGCAGCCTATATTTATGGATTCCAGGGGGAAGAAATAGGAGATCACACTGTGGCTTGTATGACAAAGCACTGGCCGGGAGGGGGTCCGCAAGCGGATGGCTGGGATGCACATTTCCGATATGGTTCAGATCAGGAATATCCGGGAGATAATTATAACTATCATTTGAAACCTTTCGAAGCGGCATTTGAAGCCGGTACCATGATGATTATGCCTTATTATGGCATCGCCATTGATCAGACCAGCGAGAATGTAGGCATGAGTTTTAATAAAGAAATTATTACTGATTTGTTGAGAAAGAAATACGATTATGATGGTGTGGTATGTACTGATTGGGGTATTGTAGAAGGATTTTCAATATTTGGATTTACCTTGTTTGAAAGCACTGGCTGGGGGGTAGATGAATTATCTCCAAAACAAAGAATCAAAAAAATAATCGATGCCGGTGTCGATCAGTTTGGTGGGAATTCGAATAGCGACGAGCTGCTCGAACTCATAGCCGAAGGGGAGATTTCTGAAGCCAGGATTGATGAGTCGGTGCGCAGGTTATTAAGAGCAAAATTCCAGTTGGGTTTGTTTGACAATCCATACCTCGATGTGGATGTTGCAGTAAGGACGGTTGGGAAAAAGGAATTTGTAGAAAAGGGAAAGGAAGCACAGAGAAAGTCCATTGTTTTGATGAAAAATGTGATGAATGCGGATAGTTCGATGTCTTTACCACTTTTGGGCAATATCAGAATATATGTCGAAAATATCTCACTAGATGTGGCAGGAAACTATGCTACCGTGGTTGATAGTTTGGATGATGCAGATGTTGCCATACTCAGGCTACAAACGCCATGGCAGGAAATGAATGGTAATTTTATTGAAGCCATGTTTCACCAGGGGCAGCTAAACTTTCAGACATCAGAATTGAACAGAATCCTTGAGATAGCTCGTAAAAAGCCAACCGTAATTTGCATGTACCTCGACAGACCGGCTGCGATTCCCGAATTGGCTAATAATGTTATTGGATTATTGGGAGAATTTGGGGCTTATGACGATGCAGTGTTGGATGTTGTTTTTGGCAAATTTAATCCGACAGCCAAACTCCCCTTTGAATTGCCTTCGTCTATGGAAGCCGTAGAGAAACAGTTCGAAGATGTTCCATACGACTCAGAAAATCCACTGTTCCCATTTGGACACGGATTGAGCTACGAATAGAAATGAAAAGTAAGTCAATAAGGAGGTTAATAACTAAAAAAGAGGAGCTGTGTGTTATGAGCGATGAGTTGCGAGTTTTATATTCCTTATTTCTTATTCATTGTTCTTAATTTTTAATGGGAAAAGCTGAAGGATAAAGCTTTCTGTTTCGAACTTTGAGCTATGAACTTCGGGAGGCCGGAAGGCAAATCTGATTTCCAGGTTAATCGGAAGCTGTTTTTGCTTACTTTAATTTAAGTATGAGCACACCTGTATCAAGGGTCTTGAAAAGGTTTTTCTTTCGCTTTAATAGTTCTTTGGCTTCCTTTTCAGAATTCAACATGTAAATCATAATGTCTTTAATTTGATTTCTGGAATTTGGGTATGCCTTTTCCAGCGCCACTTCAAATTTGATAAGCAGGTCCGGCTCTGCATTAACCACTTCGAATGGATTCTTAAACTCTACTTTAAACACATTGCTAAGAATAACTTTCTGCTCATGATTGGGAAGGGCGTCAAAACTATTTTTGCAAGGCGCTTCAATAAGGATATACCTCACTTCGACTTCTTCGATGCTGGGTGATGCATTGGCCAATTGACATGCGAATACGAAAAACAGGGAAATAAGAATTTTCATAAGCTTAGAATTACTACCAGTAAAATAAGGAAAAAAAGAGCTATAAAGTTCCCATTTACTTTAGAAATAAATCGTGTTAATCTACTTTCACTTTTAGAGTAATTTCAGCATTGGTCTTTGGAGCAATTACCACATTCAATACTTTGAATGTGAGTTCTATTTCCTGCTTATTATCAAGCACCTTCACTTGTATCACCGTTTTTTGATGCGGTAAAACAGTTATCAGGTTTGCATGATCATGAAAGGTAAAAGCACTCAAATTTTCCAGTTGATATTCGGCATCAGAATTGTTATGGATTTCTACATCCAATACCGTTGATTCTTTTTTGTAGGAGGCTTTTGTCACTTCCAATGATTCCAACACCAATGGTTGTACAATTTCAGGCCTTCCTATTAGAATGTTTTTAAACCATACGGCTGTTCTTCTTTCCATCAAGGCCTCTTTAATTCCTTCAATTGATCGTTTCCTGGCAAAGACCAGTGTAATTGGCCGATGACCTCCTAATGGCACATTATATTGCCAGTCTACCAGCCCATGAATATCAGATGATCCCATAATTGCGAGGTTATGGGTTAGCGCCAACTGCAATGCTTCATCGGAATAAGACGTATTATTCACTACCTCTATCCCATCCAGCAATTTTTCCTCTATCAGCATTTGATGCGTTTTGGTAAGCTTGGCCATGCCATTTTTCTCCTGGGATATCCAGTGAGGATGATTCCAAAAGATAAAAGCCCCCTGTTTTTTTGGCTAAATCTCATTTTGAGGTGTTAAGAAAAATAGTTGGCTATTCTGAAGTAGAAAAAATTTCTATCTCTAGTGCCCTGATTTATCATGACAAATCTTTGAATTCTGCTGTTTATATTTTCA
>SDBV01013821.1_pt1 | contig 10235 bp, 15 predicted proteins | sample 2277081 | NCBI WGS metagenome assembly SDBV01 (sample SAMN10402039, study PRJNA504765) | marine sediment metagenome | isolation source: marine sediment core GS10_PC15, 223 cmbsf | place: Arctic Ocean: Southern Knipovich Ridge | collected 2010 | reverse complement strand
GGTTGCCGGCGTCGATCTCAAGCGGTGCCACGGCACGCACTGGGCGCCCAAGTGGTTCGTGACGTTGTTGAAAGAGGCGTCCCGGCTCGCGCATGATCGCGGTGTCACGGTCGAGCAGTTCATCCGCGACCTGGTACGTGAGCAAATCGTCAACGTCGTCGGCTCGCTTTTGTCCAAGAACGAGGTCGAGGAGGACGACGTTGCGTTTTCTATCCCGCGTTTGCTTGGCAAGCCGGTGACGTTCGGTGACATTCGTATTTATCCCGACGGCCGCGTCGAGATTGCGATGGTCCTTTCCGCTACGGAGTGGACCTCGATTGACGAGGAGTGGTGCCGCGCTTTCGATGCCGAGGCACGGTTGACTGGTGCTACGGGCGAAATATATGAAGCCGCTTCGATATTGTTGGACGCCTACGAAAAGGAACGTGATGCCCAGACGAGGAAAACCCCGTAACCGCGTGTTGCGCCACAAGCGCGCGCGCCTTTTCTTTCGGCCGCCAGCCGATGAGGCCCCTGCGTACTGGCCTCGCGAGAATGGTGAGCTACGCTGGGCGTCCATTATGTCGGGCGCTGCCGGCTGGACGTTGGTTGGCGAGGCTGACTTGTTGACCCCCCGTGAGATTAAAGAGGCGCGTATGATCTTTGGTCTCGACTACGAGGAAGCCGAGTTTCGCGAGGAGGCTGTTTCATGAGTCGGAGTTTTGACTGTCCTAACTGCGGGATGCCCCACAAGGAAATTGCGGTGCCGAGCTATACGTGGGGTGTTTTTGTATCCAATGAACAGGCCGAGGCAATAGCGCGGGAGCCTGGGGAATACTTTGAGCGAGATGGGTGGCGCCCGAGTGTGCAGAAACGGGAAGCCGTTCGGTGCTCTGAATGTGGGTGGATAGGCGCTTTTCCTATTTTGGGTGATGGATAAGAACGCGCCCTTTCGCGTCGTTGCGGCGTTTGTCGGTGACGACCACCTCTGGCACGTTGCCGTCAGTGACGGGAAGATGCGCGCCGTCGGCCACGGCGGCCGCAACTTTGGGGAGTGCCTGCGCAAGGCCGTCGCCGAGTTCCGCCGTCACCCGTTACCCCATGGGGAGCTGCCGGAGCCTATGAAGCCGATGGGCCGCTGGGCTTACGTGGACACGCAGCCGACCGAGGGCCCCGAGGGTGAGCAGTGGGGCCAGGTCTATGCGTGGTCTGATGAGGAGAAGGGCGGCCCTGATATTGTGAGCCTTGAGGGCGAGTTGGGGATCTGTGTTCCGGCCCTGGGCGCGACGTGCGCACGGTGGAAGGGCAAGCAATGGATACGTTTGCCCGACGATGGCGAGGAGTTTTTGCGTGATGTGGGCGATGCTTTCCAGGATGATGATTGGAGTACGGACGATGAAAACGATACTGACGATACTGATGTTGACGGTTAGTTGCGGTGGTGACGGTAACGTGATGCAGGACGATGGTGCGCTCGGTATCGTCCGGCGTCGCCCGGTGCCGGTTAGCGACGCGGGCGTTGGGCGCGATGATGGTGCCGTCTCCCAGGTGGTTGAGCCTGACGCCATGCCGCTGCCCGAGCCTGATGCCATGCTGCCGGAGCCGGACACGGCGCCTGCGTGCACACCGATGGTCGAGATCTGTGACGGTAAAGACAACGACTGCGACGGCGTGATCGACAACGACGCCCGTATCCTGTGCGGGCACCAGATTGGTCGGTTTGGTGGCCATGTCTACATGATGATTGGCATTGACTACACGTGGCTTGAGGCCCGCGATGCTTGTCTGCGGCTAGGATACGTCTTGGCGTCCATCGAAACGGTAGAGGAGTGGACCGCGTTGGTCCCCTGGCTCGTGACAAGTGCCTACGGCGGTCATGCGTGGCTCGGCCTTCACCGCGAATCCGAAAGTGCGCCCTGGCAATGGTTGTCAGGTGCGCCCGTCAACTTTACGGCGTGGCGGGACGGTCAGCCGAACAACAAGGAAGGTAGCGAGTTCTGCGCAGACTTGCGCGTAGACGCGAATACTGAAACCGTCGACTGGAGCGACCGGCCGTGCGACGGTGCCGTCAACGTCAAGGCGTTTCCCTTCTGCGAGGCCCAACCATGATGAAAGACATTCTCGACAAGCCGGGGCCCATCTTGCTTTTGGGGCTCGCGACGCGGACTGGGACCACGCATCTGCAACATCTCATTGCGGCCCACCCTGACTGCTACACGCCGCCGTCGCAGGATGCGCAGCGGCCGGAGGAGGGTGACAACCGTCCGTACATGGGGGAGGATTTTTTCTTGTACGAGGCGCACTTGCTTGAACCGTATCTCGATGCGCTATTGGGCAAGAAGAAAGCCGGTATCGAGCATCGTCACGCCGACGAGTTGTGGGCCCATGTCGGGGAGGGCCTTTTGACGTTTGCGCGCGGGGAGAGTACGGCGCCCCGCCTGGTGCTCAAGACCCCATCGGTCCGGGGGGTTGAGTACGCCGCCCGGATGTTCCCGGCCGCGACGGTCGTGGTGATACTCCGGGACCCGCGTGATGCCGTCGCCTCGGTGACGATGAGCTGGGACTACTCCGATTTCGATGCTGCGTGCGAGCGGCTGGCGCGTAATGCATGGTTGGTGAGGAATGCCCTCGACGATCCGCGTGTGAGCATCGATGTCCTGGTGCGATTCGAGCGTTTGGTGGTGTCGCCTGAGGAGGTGATGCGGGGGGTTTTGGACCGAGTCAACCTGGACGCCGTGACCTATCCCTGGGAGGAATTGGAAACCGCGCCAGTGCGTGGGACCTACAGTAACTTCCGTGAACACAAGACCAAGCCGTTTCCGAAGGCGCCCGGCTTCAACCCCATTGGTCGCTGGCGCTCGTGGGAGCCGGAGCGGTGTCAGAAGTTCGAGGAAATGTGTGGGGAGGCTACTCGGGTGATTGGCTATCCGATGGATGAGCCGGAATGGAAGGCGAAGCTATGATGCGGCCGGTGCAACTCGGGATGTCTGACCCGTCGCACGCCCTGGTGCTGCAAACGTGCAAGCGGCCGGTGGGCTACCTCGACCGCACGTTGATCTCGTTGCGCCGCGGCGGCCTGATGGCATGGCCCGGGCCGCGCGTGATTGTCTCGGACGGCTACGACCCGCGCGACGACTATCCGACGGACGGGTGGGACGTTGTCAAGGTGTCCGAGAAGTCCGAGGGCCAGGCACGCACGTTCCTGCGCGCGTTGCTCCACGCTCACGAGATGCGCGTCTCGCGCGTGACGATCATTGAGGATGATGTCATGTTCGCGCGGGAGGCGCTGCGGTACATTGCCTGCGTGCAGCCGGAGCGGGACGTATTCCTGTCGGCCTGGTTCACGCTGTACCCGGGAGATACGACGGGACGACCGTTCTGGCACGTGCGTTCGATGCGCGAGTTCGCGCGCAATCAGGCCATTACGCTGTCGGCCGAGACGTTGGCCACCGTGACTGACGACGACCGCGTGATGGGCTGGGGTGAGCGCAGCGGGGCCGACCAGATCTTCGGTAAGTTCTGGCCTGACAAGTTGTGCGCCCTTCACTACCCCAATCCCGTGCAGCACGTGGGCGATGAGTCGTCCGTGGGCGATCAGGGGCGGCAGGTCTCTCCATCGTTTGTAGGTGAGGATTTCAACGCGAGTGTGTGGTTGTGATGGAGCGCGTGGACATCGTTACGCCGTTGTGCGCGGGCGACCTCGAACGTTTCGCCATTTTGCGGGACAGCATCGCGAAGAACTGGGAGGTGCCGGGCACGCATCACGTTTTTCTGCACGCGGCTGAGTTCGGTCAGTTTTCGCAAAAGCGGTATCCGGGCGTTGTTGTTCATACGCAGGAGGATGTGCACGGTAACTCGGAGGATGTGTCTTGTTTGACGGGCTGGTACCGGCAACAGCTTGTCAAGTTGGGCGCTCGGGCCGTTTGCGACACGCCGTTTTACTTGTGTCTTGACGCTTCCACCTTTGTTGCGCGCCCTACCTGCTACGGTGATGTGGTCAAGAACGGAAAGGCCGTCCATCATACGACCCGGATGCCGCTCTTGCACGCCCTCGACAATGTGAGAGCGTCGGCCGCGTTGTTGGATGTGTCACCAGACGACCTGGAGAGTTTTACTGACTCGACGACCACTGTTATGTCGTCGGAAGTGTGCGCCCAGATTCAGGACCGTCTCGAAAGTCTCTACGGTGTGCCCTGGCAGGAGGCTGCGGCCGCTGCGTTCGTCCGTCGGGGCCTCGTGTGGTTCGAGTACCTGGTGTACCACGCCTACTTGTTGCACGCGGGGATTCTGGAGAAGTACCACGTGCCGGTTCCCACGTCGCTCAACTGCAACGCCTATTGGGGGGCGGGCTCGCACCTGGAGTGGGACCCGGCCGTGTGGGAGGGTGACGGCTTCATTGGTGTATTCACTTCCAAGGCAGGTCCAGGGCCTGTGTGGGTGCGCCGCCGGTTGGTTGAAAGGGGTGTACTATGATGCGCAAGGTGAGCATCGACGCCGATCGTATTGCGCCCCGCTTGTGGCAGGGCTCCGACCCGCCGGGGGGGCCCTACTTGCGCGACCTCAAGGTGGATACGTTGGTGTTGTGTGCGCGCGAGCTTCAACACGACCCGCGAGAGTTTCCCGGTGTCAAGGTTATTCACGCACCCATGGATGACGCCAACGTTGTCCCGGTGCGGATCGCGATGGACGCGGCTACGGCCGCTGCTCGGGACCACAAGCGCGGCAAGCGCGTCCTGGTGTGCTGCGCGATGGGCCTGAACCGGTCCGGCTTGGTGACGGCCCTCATTATATGGTTGCGAAGCGGCCGTATCCCCGGTTGGGAGGCGGTTCAGCAGGTTCAGCAGCGCCGGGAGGAGGCCCTGGGCAATCAATGGTTCACGGGCTATTTAGCCTCACTGCCCCCGTACCGCCGGATGCGTGATGCGAGGGTGTGATGGGGAAGATCGATCTTGTTATGCCGGTGATTGCGCGGGACTTGGACCGGTTTCGTATCTTCTTTCGGAGTTGGGAACAGTATTGGCGTGTCCCCGGTCGGTTGCTTCTGTGCGTTCCTGATGCGGATCTTGCCGTGTTCGCGCCTTTCGCGCAGCGGGGCGGTGGTGCTGTTGAGGTGGTGCCAAAGCGGCATATTATCGGGGATGTGCCTTATACGCGGGGTACCAAGGGATGGTACCGGCAGCAGATGGTCAAGTTGGGAGCCGCGCGGTTTGTGGACAGCGATTTCTACTGCGCTATCGACGCCGACTGTTTCGTGGCGCGCCATCTTGCGTTTGATGACCTTATTCGGGACGGCCGTGCCCCGGTTGATCCCTTGGTAGTGGAGCCGCCTGGATACCATATCCGGTATGTGACCGCAGCCGCCGCAATGGACTTGGAGCCGCAAGTGCTCTCGCGGCGTTATACTCTCACGCCGCCTTTTTTCTTCTCGCGTGCGTTGGTCGAGGGTGCGCTTGTGCGTATGGAGCAGAAGGGGATGGAGTGGCCGTTGGTTCTTGACATGACGCCCGAGTGGACTGAATGCTCCGTGTACTACATCTATGCGTGCGCGGTCGATCAGTGGGCGGCGCACCACTATGAATGCCCTGATTTGGTGCATTCACCGCTTTGGGCGTTCTCCGAGGATCATGAGGGGGACTTCGTACGGTGGGACCCGGCCGCGACGTTCGGGCGTGCCGCGTTTGGTGTCGTGCAAAGTTTTGGAGGTATTTCGGTGGATCGAATCCTGCCGCGGATAGAGCCGTTTCTCCCACTTTCTTGACTGAGGCCCCCTTGGCCTAGCATTCTGTGGTTGTGGATGCCGCCCCGATCCTGCGCTCGCACCAGGTGAAAACCCTCGGAGACCGCGTGCGGTTGCTCAAGGGCCTTGTTTGGGAGGGCGATCTCGCGTTCATGCGGCGGCGCCCTCAGCCGGATACGCGGGCTTACCGAGAGGCGGTGCGGGGGAGCCTTCTAGATCCCTGGATGCGCGAGAAGGGTCTCCTGATCACGCAGAACTGTCCGGCTCGTAACGACCTGTGTGAGTTGAAGGCCGTCTTCGACGCCGTTGCCATGAACACTCGGTACACCGGGGACGTGGCCGGCCGGGACACGTTTCAATCGGCCTACCGGACGATGCAGTTTGGCGGTGGCGATTGCGATGACCATGCCGTGTTAACGGCCGTTTTTGCGATGGAAAACGGTTTTGCCACCAAGTTCCGCATCACCAGCAACACGGGCGCGACCTGGGACCACATCTATACAGTGGCCGGTGTGCCCAAGCATGCACCGAAGCGGTGGATACCCCTCGATACGACGCTGGGGCTCGGGAGGTTCAATCGAAATCCTCCCCAGAGGAAGCACAAAGACTTTTTGGTCGGAGGTGTGGGATGAAACCTGGGTTCAGGCGGTTCATGCTCCCCGGTGGTGGCTCGTTCGAGGTTCCTCTCCCGGGAAACGCGACAACGCTGAAATCACAGCAGCTTATGGTAACCTCGGGGGCGAGCACATGCCCGGTAGTGATCCCAGTCCTAGCCGGCGTCCTCGTGGGCGCAGGAGTAACTTGGGCCGTCTGCCGGTACCTCCGCAATCAGTGAATTTCCCGGTGTTCGCCGACCGTTTGGTCAAGCTGATCAGCGGTTTGGCCTCGGGGAAGGCCCACGCCGAGGTGACGGTCCAGATTCAGGACGGCCGGATCAAGTATGTCCGGGTGAATCGCGGATTCTTGCCAGAGAACCTTCCTGAGTTGTAACCTGCAAAGCTAAATGCTGCGCTCATCAACCGGTTCGTTTGGCGCTTTTGGTTTCGGCGCCACGAAGTCCCCTGCAATCGCAACGTTGCAGCGGGCCCTGGTCTCGCTCGCCCTGGCGACGAGGGATAACGCCCTTGCCGCTGGGGGGACCGATGGCCTTCTCGGCAAAAAGACGCTGGCCGGCGTCAATCGGGCGTTGGTCAAGTACGTCGGCAATGCTGCGCCGGATTTGCGCATCGGCCGTTTGACGTTCCAGCAGGTTCGCGTCGGTGCGGAGAAGCTGGCCGGCCTCATTAGTAACGAGGCGCAGCGCCGTGAAGGTTCAGGTGCGCCTGTGGCTCTACCGGCGCCGCCGGTTCCAAAGTCGCGGGCCCTGGTGCAGCGACTCCAGCGCGGGATGCGCGCCCTGGCCGACGTTACCAAGGATCGCTCGCTCTATATCGCGACGGATGGTGTTGTGGGTCCCGGGACCACACAGGCCGTCAACCGTGCGCTTCTCAAGTATGTGAGCGAGGCGCCCCCACAGTGGCGTACAGGTAAGCTGAGTGTCGAAGCGGTCAAGTCCGGTGTCATGGCGCTGATCCCGCATGTTGAGACGGCTCTCGCGCGCTTGCAGAAAGAGGCGCAGAAGAAGCCGGCGCCCCCACCGGCTCCACCTCCTGCCAAGCCGACGGCCAAACCTGCACGTGAAGCGGTCACGGAGCTACAGCGCGCGCTCTACAATCTGGGGACGCTTCTCAAGGACAACCGGCTCAAGATTCCCGATGATGGTGTGATTGCTCCCAAGACTGTGGCGGCGGTCAATTACGCGTTCACCAAGTACATTGGTGCGGGTGAGGCGCCCGATCAGTTCCGCACCGGCCTTTTGACACTCGCCAGTGTGGCCGGGGGTGTTGATGCCCTGACTGGCTATGTCCAGCAGGAGGTCGCGCGCGCGCAGGCTGACATCGACAAAGCTCGTGAGGAGGAGGAGCGTGTTGCGCGCCTGGAGTCCGAGCGCAAGCGTCAAGAGCAGGCGGAGCGCGCGCGTGTAGCGCAGGACTCTGTGCCCGCGACACCGACACCGGAGCGTGATGTCGACAGGCGTGAGATGCCTGCGCCGATTCCTGCCCCGCCGCCGGGTATCGGCCCTGTGGTCCCGGCCACGATTACGCCGCCGCCACCACTGCCTGACTTTCCCGATGCCCCGGCAACGCGGGAGGAGGTCCCGTCTGATGTCGGGCCGGCGCCCGGGGATGACGCTGTCGGGCCCTTGCCAGTCCTGGCTGCAAAGCCTTTCCCCACCGGTTGGGTGGTTGGTATCGGTGGTGGTGTGGCTGTTTTGGGTCTCGTTGCCTACTTGATCTGGGGCGGCAAGGGAGCGGCCCCCAGGCCGCGTGTTGCGACCGATGAACGACGACCGGAGCCGCGCCCGCGCTCCAAGCCCAAGCGCCGTCGTGCTGTACGGCGTCCCCAGCGCGAGAAGGCCGCCTAATTTGCGTCGCCCCGTTGATTGATGGCAGGATGAGTTTTCATGCAGACTTCAAACTTCGGTGACAGCGCCCTGATGGGGCCGCTCGGGGAGATGGACGAGGAGTCAGCCCTCCAGCTTCTGGACGCCCTTGGCCAGGTGTACGGCGCCATGGGTTATACGGCCATGCCCTCGTCGATGATACCAGCCGACGACAATGAGGTCTTGGCCGGCATTATGGGCGGCGCCGACTTCGGGGAGTTTGGCGCAGAGTACGAGGATGATCTCGACGATGACATCGAGATGGAAGGTTTCGGGGAGTTTGGTGATCTGGGTGCGCGCATGCCACGGTTTAAGGCGAGGTGGCTGAAAAAACGTTACGTCCCAGCATCACGAAATTGGCGTAGACGATACAATCAAGCTGGTACAAACGTCACCGAAAAGTGCCCACGCGGCCGTAAAGTTGAATTTGCAACCGAGACTCGCGCGGGTAAAAGGCGCTATCGCTGGGTGTGTCGGGAGCGGAAGGGTAGAAGTCCCACCCAAATTTGGAATCGAAAAAGACGCCGTTGGGATGCGCGGCTGCTTTTTTGCCCCGCTACGCGTGGCTACGGCATGAAGGCAAGACTTGTTTGTTCCACTGATCGTCCCAAAGGCCGATTGAAAAAGGTTGCCAAAGGCATCGAGAAGGGTGCGAAGAAGCTTGCGAAGGTCGCCATAGCGCCCTACAAGTTGATCGGCAAGCTGGCGCTCAAGCTGTTGATGAAGGCCGCGCTCCCGTTGGCTCGGGTCATGTGCAAGATTCCGTCGGCCCTCATTCAGGCGGGGGCACTGGCTGCGGGGATGAGTGCTGGTAATGCACTTCAACAGCGAGCGCTGTTCTGCAAAGCGGTCACGATGAGGAAGTTCAGCGATATTCGCAGGTACTTTCCCGACATGCTCAAGATCGCCATCAAGGTTTCGGCGACCACGTCGGTGCCGGGTCTTGGCCCTGCTCTCATGGTCGCCAAGCGCATCCCGGGGTTGAGCAAGGTTCTCAAGTTCGCGGGCCCTGGCGCCCTGGGTGAGCCTGATCCTATCGAACTGCTCGACAGCATGTCGTACAGTCAGATGCATGCCGGTCTTTCCGGTATCAGTGACGCCGAGTTGGCTGAAGGGCTGGGCCTTTGGGAGACAAAAGACACGGCCAAAGTGGCTTTGGCTGGCGGTCTCCTTGCCCTGGCGGGTTACGGCATCTATGCTGCAACCCGTGAGCGGTGACCTTGTAGTTGTCCTTACCTGCCCTCGAAGCACGGACTACCTCAGCGACACGCTGATCTCGCTTGAACGTGGTGGTGTTGGGGAGGTTGCTGCGCCCCGTGTGCTGGTGGTCGACGGTAGCAGCGTGTTGGGGCCCACGCATGGTGATTGGTTGGTGCATTCACTCGGCTCGTCGCCCCAGGGCAACTTGCGCGCGTTCCTGGGTGTCTTCGAGTTGGCCCAGGACCGCAATGTCGATCGGTTGCTGTTCTTTGAGGACGACATTGTTGTGTGCAAGCACGCGGTGCCCAAGATGCTCAACACTGAGGTGCCCGATGACTGCGCGTTCGTCAGTTTCTTCGACATGAAGGAACTGCCCTACGGTACGGCCGACGGCATGTACAAGGTTTCGACCATGGGCGCCGACGGCCGTGGCTACTGGGGTAGTCAGGCGATCTTGTGGCCCAGGCGCACCATTGATTACATGGTTGCGCACAAGCATGAGATCTTGCAGGGGCAGAACAAGCACAGTTCTGATTGTTTGTTCGGCTATCAGTTGCTCTGTTCGCCTTGGCCGCGTTATGCGATTCATGTCCCCAATCTTGTCGAGCATACGGGCATCATCTCGGCCATCTGGTCTTGGATTCCGAAGATCAATCGCAAAGCCACCAATTTTCCGGGTGAGGGCTTCGACGCCTTGGCGTAATGGATCGCGTGGTTCGTTTGTCACGGCCCGATGTTGAACTGCTCGATGTTTGGGACCTCGATATTGGGGGTCAGCGTTTTTGGGAAGTGGTGGACGAGCGCAACATTGCACAGCGACGTGAGGCAGGATGGGTG
>SDBV01013820.1_pt1 | contig 10236 bp, 6 predicted proteins | sample 2277081 | NCBI WGS metagenome assembly SDBV01 (sample SAMN10402039, study PRJNA504765) | marine sediment metagenome | isolation source: marine sediment core GS10_PC15, 223 cmbsf | place: Arctic Ocean: Southern Knipovich Ridge | collected 2010 | reverse complement strand
TAACAACAAAGAGTCGATTTTTGAAATCCAATATGTAGTAAACGATGGAGCAAGTGGTTCGGCTAATGGAGGATTAGGAGACAATCTCTCTTATCCGCATGGTAGTGATATTGGTACCTGTTGTGGTGTCTTCTACGGTTCGCAGGATCTGGTAAATGCATTTAAAGTGGATGGTAACGGACTTCCTTTGTTTGATACTTTTAATGACAGTAACTTTAAAAATGATTATGGTATAGTTTCGGCTAATTATTTTGCACAGGATACCACTACTCTTGTTGATCCGCGTCTTGACTGGACTGTCGGACGTCGTGGTGTTCCTTACCTGGATTGGGATATAAACCGTGGAACAGACTGGTCTCGGGACCCTGTCCCCGCTGGTCCATACCTGGCAAAGAAGGGTATGTTCTATCAAAGTGAAAGAGGTACACTCTCTACAACAACAGGTTGGAGTACAGGTGTTAATGCTAACAACTACCGTGCATATCGTTATGCGCATGTTCTGTTGTGGAGAGCTGAATGTGCTGTTGAATTAAATGATCTGGAAACGGCTCGTACATATGTTAATATGATTCGTGCCCGTGCCATGAATGAAGTCGTAATGGGTAGGTGCAGAACTTTCGAACAACCGACTACTGCATATGGTAATAGCGTAGTTGATTATGATCTGCCTGCAGCTAATTACCTGGTTGAAGAATATCCTTCATTCCCAAGCCAGGATTACGCGCGTAATGCTGTTCATTGGGAACTTCGTCTGGAGTTTGGTATGGAAGGGCATCGCTTTTTTGACCTTGTCCGATGGGGTGAAGCTGAACAAGTATTGAACGAGTATATTGCAAACGATAAGGAGTTTAGGACATACTATACAGTTGCAGTTTTTAATCCCGGCAAGGATGAATACCAGCCAATTCCACTGAATCAGATTGACTTGCAGGGTAGTGACATACTTCAACAAAATCCCGGATACAATTAAGATCATATTTTTATAATAATAAAAGAGGATTCCTTCGGGTATCCTCTTTTATTATTCAAATATTTTCGATCAACAACTAAAGCTTCTGATCCTAACGATAGCCTTATCTGGCTGTCATCAGCGACGCCGCGAACAGGCAAAGTTTAACTGTGAGTTCATGTCATGGATAATTCTGTCATATGGGATACCCCGAGTAAGGAACACAACTGTTTGATTTGTAATGAACTGCTATTTTATTTAAATAACAAAAGCAATTATGAAAACACTATTTCTGTTTATGTTAGTTGCACTTACTCCAGCAACGGTATTGATACAAAACTCAGAGCATAACTGCAACCGTCACTTAGATACAGATGTAGCGTCTTTGGCAGATTCAAATGGTGACAGTCATAACGCAACTTATGAGATTATTAATCCGGTTCATATACAGAATAGTACAAAAAAAGATGCAGAAATGACGCTGCCTGCAGAAAAAGAAAATGTTTCAAGACTAATCAAAACAAACGATAATTCTCCTGAAATCTTCTATTTTGGAAGTTGGTCAGAATCCACCAATACTTCTTCTTTTAAAAATAACCATCATCTCTCCGATGTACAATATGCTAATTGTGTTTTCACTTTCAATAAAACTGTTGTACGCTGGATAGGGTCCAAAGCTAGTAATCATGGTGTTGCTGATGTGTATATTGATGGAGTATTTCAAAAATCAATTGATTCTTATTCTGATAAAGAACTTACAAATCAGGTGTTGTTTGAAAGGAAGGGATTAAGCAATGACAGAATTCATACAATAAAAATCGTTGTGAAAAAGGAGAAGGATTCGATGTCTTCGGGTTATTATCAGGATATTGATTATTTTGAATCGATTGAGCCGGTAAATTTCCTTGAGCAGTATAAAGCATCTTCCGCCTCTGAGTTTAAGGATATAGTTAGCGGTGCCAAACCTTACCTTGCGCCGGCCGAGTGGATGCCGGTAGCCTATAAAGCAGAAGCTCCTGCCAATGGTGTAATTCTTCAGGCAGGCGTTTTCAATGATTGCTATACCAGGAATATCGCCTACCTGAATCACTGTTTTGCCAGCCCCACATTTTGCGATGGAGAGGGATGGACCGCATGGCTGCCCGGGTCCAACGAAGGTCGTATGTTGCAGGGAGCAGGTAATACTCTGCGCTGGGGAGAAAGAGGTGATATGCGCGACATAGTGAATACTATAGTTAATAGGATTGATTCTCGTCAGAGAGCAGATGGATACAGTAATTATTACCCTGAAAGAGACTCTTATTCTTGCTTATGGAGTGTTAACCTGATTGATGGTAAAAGAAATTTGCAAAGTAAGGACCTGGTTAATAGTGAACGAAAAAATTATGATCGCGTCTTCTGGACAAGAGGTCTGTTAGATGCTGGCAATGCTGGTAATGATAAAGCATATAGTGTAGTACGTAATTTTTACGATTGGTTTAATGATTGTTCATATTTGAATAAGATGCTTGACGGTTCAAATTCCACCAATGGACTGCCGGGTGGGGGACTGGTTTATTTATCTCCGGCAGGAAAGAGTAAGGACATGGTAGTCACCGAGAGATATTTTGATCAGGATTACTGGATTAAAGAACTAATAAACGAGAATCCGCTATGTATTACATATTACCAGATCACCAATTCTCACTGTTATGAACTATTGGGCTTAGAGGCTTTTTTAGATGAATACAGAGCCACCGGGGCGTCAAAATATATTGATGCGGTAAAAGGTGGGTGGAACACTTATAATGATAACTTTAAACATATTGGTGGTCTTACAGCTATTTGCGAAGGTCACACTTATCCTCCCCAATCGTACTACCTTGAACATAATCGTCATACAGGCGAGACCTGTGGAGGTGTATTCTGGATTAATATTAACAGCAGGCTGATGAAGCTTTACCCTGCTGAAGAGAAGTATGCTGCTGAGGTTGAGAAAGTAATCTATAACGTAATAATGGCAAGCCAGGATGATAAGGGATATATCAGGTATCACAATCTTCTTAATGGTGTCATGAAACGGGCCGGATGTGCTAACACATGCTGTGAATGTTCCTCGGTAGGCCTGATAGCCAAGCTGCCTGAATATATTTATTCAATAGCTGATGATGGAATTTATATAAATCTTTTTGCTGCCTCTACTATTAGCTGGGAGCAGGATAATGAAATCCTCGGGCTGGCAATGAATACTCAATTCCCAAAAAGCGAAGATGTTTCAATATCATTTAAAGGTTCATCATCAAAGAAAATGAAGATCCGTGTTCGTATCCCTTCCTGGGCCGAAGGTGATGTTAAGGTTAATGTGAATGAGACTACGGCCGTAACAGGCAAACCAGGCACTTATGTTACAATAGACAGGATATGGAAAGACAATGATATGATCAGTTTTGATCTTCCAATGAGTTTTAGAATGCATAAGTATACAGGTCTCAGTCAGGACAAGGAATATGATAAGTATGCATTAACATACGGCCCATTGCTGATGTCGCTGGTGGGTGATTCAGCTGATTCCACTTTGAATATTCCTGCTATAAAGCTTATTGAGAACCTGAAGCCTATAACCGGAGATCCTTTACAATTCGATTTGAATGCTCAATTAAAATTTGATCTTAATGGAAAACCAGGTTGCAAATATATGCCCTTTTTCCAAGTGCAAGAGGGTGAAAAATTCAACTGTTATCCGACTATCGATTAGGTAAATGACAGATCAAAATGCCTGTTGTTAAAGCGTTGTGCTATTGAATTCAGTAGATGACTCGACTAAAATTTACAGCAAACCTGATTAATAAAAAAAAACGTGAAACAATTCCTATTTATCATAACAATTTTCATGATACCCTTGATGTCTTTTTCGCAGGGGAAAAAAAATGAGGTAAGGGAGATTGAGTCTAATTGTAAAAAACTTCAGTCCGATTCTATATATGCGATACGCGATCCACGGTGTCCACTGCCGGTTCTCGCACCCTGGTTTCCAGGAACGGACTCAAAATCAGGGCCGGGAGGCTACAGGGATTACATTGACATGATCGCGCAGAATACTGACTATACGATCATAGGAGCGAAAACTGCTGTCGGAATTGCGCTAACGGATTCAATGAGACAGTATCTAGAAGAAGCAGCTGCCCTTGCAAAAGAGAAAGGTATTGGTCTGGCCTTGAATGCGTACTTCGCATGGGACGCCCTTGAGGAGTTCGCACGCATTTATCCTGAAGAGATGCAGGAAAGGATTGAATGCAGGGAGGTGAAGCTGCAAGCATCGGGGAAGGTCGAGGCACATGGAGCAGGTTCCCTCCTGAGGGCTTACAGTTACGTCTGCCGTGATGGGGCGATCGTTGCAGGTACGATCGAGGAGATCACAAGCAGTTGCACCGGCCATGAGGTTGTCAGCATCTCCTGCTCGAAAAAGACCGCGGGACGTAAAGCATGCCTGATGTTCGCAACCACGATTGCCCATCCTGCTCTATTCGCCCCACATGCTGCGGTGTATCAGGAGAACATCATACAGCTGGCCGCGAAACTCGGGTGTTCTGGAGCTTTCATCGATGAAGGCGGATTGACTTCCGGACTTAACGGCAACCCAAACGGCAGCTTTTACTGGTATTCACGGCCGATGGCAGATCTCTATGCAAGGGAGACAGGCGGCAGGGATCTTGTCCGGGACTACCTGCTGATGTGGCGTGGAGAAAAAGGTCTGGAGGCTGAACGCAATGCCGCTATCAATCTCTACATGGAATTGATTCTGCGTGGTTACTCACTGGTTGAGGACAACATGTATCAGGCTACAAAGAAGCATCTTGGTCCTAACGCTTATGTTGGATACCACCCAATGTGGTATTGTTTGCCTAATGCTGCAGAATCCATGAGACATGGAATGGACTGGTGGGCTGCTACACGAGACTATGCCCAGACCGACGAAGGCGCCCCTTACTGCATTCGGACCGCCCTGTCAAAGAAGTGGCCGGGACCTGTATGGTACAATATGTACTATGCTTCAGATCCGAAAGAGTATGAGCCACTTCTCTGGCGCTATGCGCTGGCAGGGGGACGGCTTTCGTGGCATCCCATCTTTCCGCTGCTCAGGTCCGAGAAGCGACCCGGCCCTACCAAAGCTGCACAGGAACCGCTCCTGCGCGGAAAGCTGATGCGGGGGGAATGTCGTGTCCGCCTGCTGAACTATATCACGAAGGCTCCACTCGATTGCCCCGTCGCCGTCATCTTTGGACATCCTGCTGCAATGAACTGGACCTGGCCAGGCTATATGCAGTTCGGGCTGCACCTTGCGGATGAGTTCTGGCTTGCCGGTTATTGTGCCGATCTGATCCCTACAAGCGAGATCCACAACGGAAGCCTCAAGATCGATGATGAAGGCTACATACAATACGGCAAACAAAGGTATTCGGCTGTGGTACTTTACCACCCTCAGTTCGATAAGCAAATGACAGCGGAGTTCTTCCAGAAAGCATCAAAGGGCAGTAAAACAGCACTGTATAGAATTGGAGACTGGACGTTAGACTTCGATGGCAAATCCTTTGACGGTAATAATGTCCTGCCCAAAGAGATAGTGCCGCTTGCCGAAGACAATATCGACCGATCGCGCCCCCTGTTAACGGAGGCATACTACCCGGAGCCGGTAATGCTTTTCCCTGGTGAGCAACCGGCAGGACAAGTAATCGCCCGACTCCGGGAGAAAGGGATCCAGCCTCAGACCCGGGCAGAGCGGTATACCTACTGGTACCAGATACCCCATGCGGGTTTCGAGAGCGTGCAGCCTCCGACAAGGGGACTAAACAGGCTGGTTGATGGTACCAGGATCTATGTGGCTGGCGCCAATGACCTGACCGGTGATAAAGCCGGCGACATTCACTGGAATTTTGGACCACAAGGAACCCCCAGGCCCTATATGACTGGCGCCAATGATGCGGACGGTTCTCCCATCCACGTCAGCTTTGATATCGATGGACATACAGTCACCGTCGATGCCATTGGAGTGGTCGGCGTCCGTCTCGACAAGGAGGGGAAAGTCGAGGCGTTGGCAGCTGGCGGACTGAAGTCATTTACGACAGGCGGCATGTCGATCGAACTGCCCCGGCGCGCCGACGTGGCGCTGTGGCACGATGATCAGGGGCAAATGCATGGTGTCTTGCAGGATTGGGCTGGACCAGTCCCGGCTGCATTAACAGCAATTACCGGCAACTGGTTGCGGCTGAGCGTACCCAAACAACTGGAATAGTGACATCCAGCTACTATTTTAAATTGGATATTTATTACCAAAGCAAAACTATAGTAAACAATAATGTATTATGCAAAAAAAGAATTATTTATTAATACTTCTCGCCTTCATGATATATGCAATGGCTTATTCTGAAGATCCCTCTTCAAAATGCCCGATAAAGGATATCTCCCAAGGCGTTAATTTACGAGACTTAGTGTCGCAGGCAGATCTGGTTTATAACAAGCCGGTTACTCGTAGCGAGGCCGGTATGCCTGTGGGAAACGGTCGTATGGGTATATGCTTTCCCAATGATTCAGCCGAAATGTCAAATAAAAATGAAATCCTTAGGCTCAAATAGTTTAAATGGGTTTGTTAAGGTGAAATCAGTGAAGCTTTTGGGTGTGAAAGAAAAGATTGATTGGGAGCAAACAGAAAGTGCGTTGATAATTAATACGAATAATATTAAAACCTATAACAGTCTAGTGTGGGTTTTCAAAATAAAAATAAAACAAAAAATATCATGAGAAAAAAAATGTCAAGGAGGAATTTTGTACAGACGACTGCCCTGTCCTCTACCGCAGCCTTAATGGCTGGTTGTATTAATGAATCACAGGTTGTTGAGAATAGCGAAGAGTTCAGATTAAACAAGGATCCTCTTAAGCTGGGTGTTATGACTTATACTCTAGCTGAGCACTGGGATATTGATACTATCATTAAGAATCTTACTGAGACAGGATATCAATCTGTTGAACTAAGAACCACTCATGCTCATGGGATTGAAGTATCACTTTCAGCAGCAGAAAGAGCAGAGGTGAAGAAAAAATTTGAAGACTCAGCCCTAGAAGAAATAAGCTATGCAAGTGCCTTTCAGTATCATTTTGCTGACCAGACGGAAGTGAAAAAACATATTGAAGGAACAAAAGAATGTGTATTGCTGGCAGAAGATATAGGTGCTACATCAATAAGGGTATTTCCAAATGCCCTGGTTGAAGGGATTCCTGAAGATCAAACTCTTCAGCAAATAGCTAAAGCACTGGCTGAAGTTGGCAAGTTTGGATACGACCATGGAGTGAAGATCAAAGTGTGTGTACATGGTAACAAAACCGCCAGGGTTCCAATAATTAAAAAGATCATTGACTATTCTGAAAGCCCGCATGTTTATGTTAACTGGAATTGTAATCTGAGCGATACAGAAGGCGAAGGACTGGAATATAACTTCAATTCAATTAAAGACCGGATTATTAGTCTTCATATGCATGAGCTCTGGACAGCAGATTATCCGTACAGGCAACTGTTTAAATTGCTTGCTGATTCCGGATTTACAGGATATTGTAATGCAGAGATTAGTGGCAACAAGGAAGACCCTATCAGATTAATGAGATATTACCGTGCTTTATTTTTAGCACTACAAAATGCATATTAGTTATGAGACGACGGAATTTTCTAAAAACAGGAATCATTGCAGGAGGGGTAATGACATGGCCTTTTTCCTCATATAGTAATATTATTGGTGCCAATGATAGAATAAGAATTGGTATTATCGGTATCGGATCAGACGTAAAAATAGGTGGTAAAGGGAAAGATGAAATTAACAAATTCAGGAAGATACCCGGGATTGAAATTGCAGCTTTGTGCGATTGCGATAGGGATATATTAAGAAAGGAAGAATCAGAGTTTAAGAAAAGGAATGAAAAGGTAAAAACCTATATAGATTTCAGGGAACTTCTTGATGATAAAGATATCGATGCTGTTAGTATTACAACTCCAAATCATACTCATGCTCTCATTACTGTTATGGCCTGTCAGGCAGGTAAAGATGTTTTTGTCCAGAAGCCAGCCTCACATAATATCTGGGAGGGTCGTAAAATGATAGAGGCTGCAGAAAGGTATAACAGAATAGTACAAGTGCCTTCAAATGCGAGAGATTCACACAGTAATCAAGCAGCATACGAATATGTCAGGAAAGGCAACCTTGGAAAGATTTTATGGGTACATGGTATTAACTATAAACCCAGGATGAGTATTGGCAAAGTTAAGGGAGAACAAGCTGTCCCAGCATCTGTAGATTACAATCTATGGTGTGGCCCTGCTCCAATGAAGCCACTGATGAGAGAGTATTTTCATTATGATTGGCATTGGGACTGGGATACAGGTGACGGTGATCTTGGAAATATGGGGATTCATTTTATGGATGGATGTCGAATGGCATTAGGTACTGATGAATTGCCAGAGCATGTAATGTCTATTGGCGGCCGGTTTGGTTATGATGACGATGGGATGACACCTAATACTCAGCTCATATTCCTGGATTACAAACCTGCTCCTATTGTTTTTGAAGTAAGAGGATTGCCTAAGGATAAAATATTCATGAATAAGAATTGGCAACAAAACAGGAGCGTGTCAATGGATAGTATTTATGGGACATCACTTGGTGTAAATGTATATTGTGAAAATGGATTTATAAGTAACAATGTCGCATATGATAATAGAACAAGAGTTATAAAAAAGTTTGAAATAAGCGGAGAGGATACAAGAGTGAATTTTGTGAATTCCATAAAAAAAGGAGATAAAAATTACCAGAATGCAACTGTCAAAGATGGTCATTTATCAATGGCACTTGCTCATATGGGTAACATTTCATACCGCTTGGGGGTTGATAAACCAATTAATGAGATAAGAGAAGTAGTTCAGGGTGAAAAAGGACTTGCCGAGACTTATGAAAGACTTGATAATCATTTGTACGCAAACCGGATTGATTTGAAAAATACTCCCTTAATATTAGGTCCTGTTTTGGCTTTTGATCAAAAATCAGAAAGGTTCAAAGGCGCATTTGCCAAAGATGCAAATAAGCTTGTCAAACCCGAATATAGAAAACCATTTGTAATACCAGAAAAATTCTAATTCACATGAAAAAATTAATAGTTTTATGCTTTCTGCTTACAGGAATTCTTAATCTTAGCGGCCAGGAAATTGATTACCGAAGACTGATTTCAAATGCTGACCTTGTTTATGTAGAACCCGTTGATCGCAGTGAAGCAGGAATGCCTTTGGGTAATGGAACAATGGGCAGCCTGGTATGGACCTCACCATCATCTTTAAAAATGCAAATAAACAGGTGTGATGTTTTTGCTGTGAATAAATCTACAGACAGTTTTAAGCAGCGTCATACAGATTATGCAAGTGCCTGCGGCTTTGTGGATATTGACATGGTAGGATATGGTGAAGATATTTTTATAAAAGAAAACTTCAATCAAAAACTAAATCTGTATGATGGATTAATGACTCTTGATGGCAATGGTATAAAGACCAGACTGATAGCCTGTAATAATAAAGATGTATTTGCTGTAGAAATAACTGATACCAGGGATGAGCCATGCTCTGTTAATATCAACCTGAGAATGTTACGGTATGTTATGCAGTATCTGAATGGCGAAAACTACGATCTTTATAATGATCATAAGGTCAAGGTAAAGAATGTTGGTCATACTGCTGTTTCTCAGCTTCATATCGATGGGAGCAACATAATTTTAACCCAGGAATTCAGTGAGAATGACTTTTACAATAGTTCTGCCGTAGCAATTGGAGTTTCAGGACGGGATTCCCGGGCGAGATTTCTAAACGGGTCTACTGTTCAGCTAAATGTAGAACCGGGGAAAGGTACTTTTACAGTATTTATTTCTTCAGCATCTGATTTTAAGGATGTTAATGAATCAATTGCTCAATCTCTCAATTCACTGGAATCTGCTAAAGGTGAGGGTTTTAATCAACAATTTTCCGAAAATATGTCCTGGTGGCATAATTTCTGGTCAAAGTCTTATGTTGATCTAAGCAGTGATGATGGAGAAGCAGATTTAATTGAGAAGAATTACACATATTTTCAATATATAATGGCTGCTTCCTCGAGAGGTAAATATCAACCAAGGTACGGCGGTATGCTCTGGTATACCAGGGGTGATATGAGGGAGTGGGGATCACAATACTGGTGGAATAACCAGGTTTGTTACTATAATGCTATTCCTCCTACGAACAGACCTGA
>SDBV01013819.1_pt1 | contig 10237 bp, 9 predicted proteins | sample 2277081 | NCBI WGS metagenome assembly SDBV01 (sample SAMN10402039, study PRJNA504765) | marine sediment metagenome | isolation source: marine sediment core GS10_PC15, 223 cmbsf | place: Arctic Ocean: Southern Knipovich Ridge | collected 2010 | reverse complement strand
CGCCTTGAGAAAGAGGCGGGTATGGTAGTGAGCGGTCTGCACAGGAAACCCGACCATGACTTGGTGGAAATAGCGGAACTGAAAGACCATCCCTGGTTTTGCGCTTCACAGTTTCATCCCGAGTTCAAAAGTACACCGCTAAAGCCACAGCCGCTGTTCCGTGATTTTGTCAAAGCCGCAATCGAGAACAAGAACAAGTAGACTCACAGTGTCATATCAAGAACAGATCGAGGCCCTTCGGATGGCGTTGTCCTATCTGGAAAAAGCCATCCAGGTCGAGGCTAAGAACGGCGGAGCGGAAAACGTTGAGGCCCCGCTTGTTGGCGCTATGCCTGGACACGTGACACAGGCCGGGAAGCTTCTGAAAAGCCAAAGGCGCGCTTTCAATAACTATCTCTCCAAACGGCAAAGTGGTTTAAACAAACTGCTGGCGGAGCGCCAGTCACTCAGTGAACGCGTCACTAAAGGAAAAGTTCCACCTGAAAAGGCCAATGAGTTGTCGCGCGCCCTAAGTTCGCAAATGGACCTCTTGAACAAGGAGATCGATGCGTTGGACACCGCCAGAGATGCCCAGTCCGCCGCCGCTTTGGGTGGTTTCATCGACTTGCAGCTGGAACGCTATACGTGGAACCTGGAAGGGGACAGCAGGAAGAGTGTTCCTCCCGCAAGGACTGCTTTTTCATGGCGTCCCGTTCTCGCAATGGCACTTATTGGCTTCGCGGTTTTCTGTGCCGTATATGGAATCATATTCACGTTTTTCACGGAAGAAAGTGTTGTGTTTTCAGTGTTTTCTCCGCCAAGCAGTGGAGATGCCATTATCACCGTACTGTGTACTAACAAAAGTTCTGCTTCTACGGATTTCTATATTCCCTGGCCCGAGGTTCTGGATCAGGGCACAGGCAATGAGCGCTATGGTGTCGTTGTGCATGTGCGCGAAAAGGGCACAAAGGACTTTCGTCTGCTCCCGTCGACCGAGGGATGCTGGCTCCATAACGGCATGCCTCTCCCCCACGCTGACGTATTCTCAGTCATACCCGGAATGACGCTGCAATTGGGACTGGACGTGGAGAAGGTTAAAGAATTGGGTGTAAAGCCAGAAGCACTTCGCGTGGACTTAACGGACATTAATGGCGCGGCCCTGCGAAGCTTTGATGTGAATCTCAACGGCAACTAGAAGCTAAAAATCCGAAATTCCGGGATTACTAAAATACGGGACCGACCCTTTCCCCGACCCTTTCCCGGGACAGCTGTACCGTATGTATGGCATTAGTGACTACGGAACTGACACCACATGGTTGCTCGAATGGCAACCTTGCGGTACTATGGTGACAACAGTTTTGAGTTCATTGCTTCTTACCGGCAACATTGCTGGAAGGTTGCCGGTGGGAAGCGCAAGACAAGACTTGGCCAAGCCAGGCTGCCACGCGAAGAAAGGCAACTATGAAACAGGACACAGAAGAAGTTTCTGTTCGGCGTGGAAAAACGTGGCTTAAAGTCTTTTGTGGCTTGGCGGTGGTGTGTGCCGTTTTACTGGAGCTCTTCTTGATTTATGGGCTAACAAAGTCTCCTAGTCCAAGAGATTCGTCTTCCGACGTTATTGTCGCGCCTGTTGACTTGGTCAAACCCGCAGGATCTGATCTCGAGACACAGATGGCACCGGCCCTGCTCGAAAAACTGGCGCCACCAGAGCCTTGGCGGCAGAAACGCGTGGATGCAGTTGCCGCCGAGACAATTCCAGAGTTAATCGATCATTTGTCGCATTTTGACGACTATATGATGGCGTCTATAAGCGCTGCTGGCGGTGGGATGAACAATTCTCCCAGGAATCTGCAGTATGCCACTGTAATGGTAACCCGCCTTGCTCGCGTCAAGAGGCTACTTGAAGAAGGTCGAGAAAGCACAGAAAAACGCGACCTAATCATCTCGAAACTCATGAATGTCTATGGCGAAATCAACGAGAATTGGGTGAGAATAGACCTTGAATTTGAAGAAATGTACAACGGCATTCGTCGCCGCGACCAAAACATTCCCGACGAAGATTTGCCTCGGCACAGAGCAATGATTCAAGGTGTCTCGGCGGTCTATCTTCTTGCCGAACTCGGCCACCATGAAGCGCTGCCACTTATGCTAGAAACAAGTAAGGTGCAACACGAGCGTAAAAACACTTCTGTCGGGCGCTCTGTTTCTCCCCCTGTCGGGATAGGGATCGTGTTGTGCGGGATGCACCAGTTAATTGATTCGTTTCCTGACGACAATCTCAGCGCCAGCGCCGCTAGGGCCAGGACGGCGTATATTGAGGCCGCAGGAGCCCTCATCCCTCCCTTTGGTTTACAGACCCAAGCGGCATGGAATGCCCGATACGATGATCGGGATCGCCGTCTTCAGATGCTGCCCACTATCTCGAAAGGCGCCGCCGCTATCATCCAGAATGAACCCAGAATGAAAATGGTGGTATACCCTGCCAAGTCCACAACAGGTGTGCTATTTTCAGGACTAGGTCGTTTCATTTCTCCGGAAGCCAAGAAACTCCTCGCCCTGGCCGAAACCTTCATCAATGAGGCGTTTCCCGACAGTGTTCCGTCAACGCAATAGCATAGCCAACGTAAGAATGCGGAATGAGCGATCAAGCAGAGCTGGCCCAAATGGCTAAAAAGCGCCTCATTTGGAGGATGTGATTTTTTTTGAGAATGATCCCTAAATTCTTTTGAGAAACCCATAAGTCCTTATAGAACAGTATAATACGGATTATGGAGTTCATCCAATCCTGTCCCAATGCCCTTAAGAACTTGCGAATTTCCGGGGAATTTCCGTTGGCACCATACTTAATTATTCCTCCATGGCTCTTTGGGAACTCCCTTTTTCGCCCGCAAGATCCTGCCCAACTCATTCTCAAGAACTTAACTCCGACCACGCTCCACTGCCTACCGTCCACGCCCGACTCGCGCAGTTGCCATTCATAGAATCGTCCTGGAAGGGGGTGATCTTCGATGTTAGGTTATTGCCGTCGTCGTAAGTGTAGGTAGGCTTGTTAGTGTTGGGCCGCGCAAGAAAGGGACAGACCCGTCTTCTCTCGAAGACTCGTGGTCTCCTAACGGAGCCCATGGCAGTTCTCGTAAGAACTGCTCGCTTCGCTTGCGTCAGTCCCTTTGTTGCGCTCAGTTTTGCTCGTGAGCGTATGTCAAAGTCATAATCCCAACGCAAACGGTCCTTATGCTCGATTTTGGTCATCCTCAGCATACGAATACTATAACATAACGCCCCACTTTTATGGCAAAAAAAGACCATAGGTTTTGAAGGGACTTCCAAAGTGGTCGAAATTACGAGAATACGAGACTGACCAATTCCTGGGCTCTTCATAATTCAAGACCTGACCCGCATCCAAACTCAATAATTTCGTATGGTATCCCCGGAATTTACTTGGAGACGGCGCGGGCGGCTGGCGATAAGCTAATTGCCGGCCTCTACTCCTGCGATGGATCCCATCAGCGATTCCTGCCATCCAGTCGGCAAAACCCCCCTGTCTGAAAATGTCAGTTTTCGCGCGTCATGGCCGCCGTGCTCCAGCAAAACATCCAGGCGGATATCGGGCAGTACGGCCTCCGCGCGTTCGGCCCATTCAACCGCGCATACACCGTCGTCGGGTTCAAACAATTCCTCGTAACCCAAACCCCCTATTTCCTCGATGCTTCCCAGGCGATAAAGGTCTATGTGATACAACGTGGGGCCGGAGCCATATTGGTTCACAATTGTGAATGTTGGGCTGCTAACTATCTCGTCGCCCACATAGAATTTGGCCATTCCCCGTGCCAGGCAAGTTTTTCCCGAAGCCAGTTCACCTCTCAGTGCGACAAAAGCCCCGCTTGGCAATAGAGCGGCCAAGGCCAGCCCAATAGCCTCAGTTTGCCCGGGGGTTGTGGTTTCAAGTACTAGTGTGTTCGCGTTCATGGAGCCGCTATCGCTTGATGGTAGAGTTGCACGTACTTTCTGGCTGAACGGTCCCACGAGAAGTCCATCTTCATTCCGGTCCTCTGGATTTGCATCATGAGTGCGCGGTTCTTGTAAATGTCGAGCGCACGCACGATGCCCTTGATGAGGGCACCCGGTGTTGCCTCGCGGAAAACGATTCCCGTTGCCTCTTTCCACATGATGCTGTCTTCGTCAACGTCAGAAACCGTGTCCGCCAGGCCACCGGTCGCGCGCACTATCGGAATTGTGCCATAGGCAAGGCTGTACAACTGGCTGAGGCCGCAAGGTTCAAAGCGAGAAGGCATCAGGAAAAAGTCACTGCCCCCTTCAATCTTATGCGACAATTCATGGTCAAATTTAAGTGAGACACTTATCCTGTCGGGATATAGGCGGGCGTACTTCTTACACATCCTCTCAAGCTTCGGATCGCCTGAACCCAATATAACCAATTGCATGTCCAGTTTTACCAACTCGTCAAAGGAATCGATAATAAGATCGAAACCCTTCTGCCAGTCTATCCGGCTCACGAGCCCTATGATTGGCACGCCGCGTTTCACCGGCAAACCCAGATGACGCTGCAAGTCCTCCTTACAAACGGCCTTGCCATCGAGATTGTCCACATCGTAGTTCGCCTTGAGAGCGGAATCTCTTGAAGGATGCCAAACTTCGTAGTCCACACCATTCAGAATACCGCTGAGGTCAGATTCACGAGTGCTCAGGAATCCGTCAAGTCCGTGGCCCATTTCAGGCGTCATGATTTCTTTGGAATACTGAGGACTTACCGTATTTATTTTGCTGGAAAACGCTATTGCGCCCTTCATAAGGTTCAGTTTGCCGTAGAATTCCAGACAGTCCATTGTAAAAAGTCCGACAGGCAGGCCGGTCTTTATCAGATCCTCTTTAGGAAAACAACCCTGATATGCCAGGTTGTGAATCGTGAACACGTCCGCCCTGCCGCCCCAAAACTGATCTTTAGAAAAGCGTGTCTTGATTAGTGCAGGAACCAGCGCCGTGTGCCAGTCATGACAATGGACAATATCTGGTTTCCACCCTGTCTTGGGAATCATGGCCAGCACGGCGTGGCAAAAAAACGAAAAACGGTCGAGATTGTCCTTGTACTCTTTGCCATTCGTGCCGTACAGATTCTTGCGGCCGAAATATCCCTTTCGTTCGATTTGATACACGGTGAGGTTTGTAGCAGGCAACTTTGCTGAACGCAAGGAGCCGCTCAGCAATCTTCCACCGACCGGCACCTTAGATGTGCCAAGGTGTTCTCCGATGCAAGAATCCGGCATCAAGGAGTAGCAAGGCATTACTACCCGCACGTCATGGCCTAGCTGCGCCAAGGCTATTGGCAAAGCCCCGCAAACGTCACCCAGTCCGCCAGTTCGCGCAAACGGAGCAACCTCGGAGCTTACAATAAGTATCTTGAGGGCTTTCATGCTTAGTTCCTAAGACATCAGGCAAAATACAATAGAGCGCATATTATACACGATTGGACCGTGATGGTCAGAGATGCGAGTTAACTCGAAGTGACGTAGTCTTTGAGGACAAGTTGAACGGTTGTTTCACCTCGCCATGTATTGAATTTGGGAGTGAAGGCAATATCGGCGACGGTCCCGGCGGCTTTGCAGTTCTCGAAATCTGGGTGTCCATGACTGTTTCGCTCTGCAAACCACCGTTCAGCCATGTTGAATCCGATCGCGGTCAGGACTTTTGGGCCTTGCTTGACACTGAACTTGAGGTGCCCACCCCTCAGTTCACGCACGGAGTCCGGCATTATGTCTACACCGTAGGTGCAAAAAACTGGCTCGCGGTTTCCATGTCCGAATGGCTGAAGTTTCTCCAACTCAGCGACGAACTGCGAATCTATTGCGCTGAGAGACACTTGAGCATCGACATTGAGTTCACGTTGGATAAGGCCTTCGGGCATTCGGCGCACCGCTTCGGCTTCAAAAGCATCTTTGAGGCTATCCGCGTTTTCAGCCGAACATGTAAGGCCTGCCGCGGCAGCGTGTCCGCCAAATTTTTCCAATAGGTCTTCACATTCACCCAGCGCCTCCACAAGTTGAAAACTAGTGTCGCTCCGGGCGGAACCCCTGCCAACACCGTTTTCGTCAATGGCAATCAAAACTACCGGGCGGGCGTATCGCGACAAAAGCCTCGATGCGACTATCCCTATCACCCCAGGATGCCAGCCACTTCTGGAAAGAAGAATGCTGCGCTGTTCGTCACGACAAGTATTCTCGACTTCCTCCACGGCGTCATCGAAGATTTCCTTCTCAACACTACGGCGCTCATCGTTGATTTGGTCCAATTCCTTGGCAATGTTGGCTGCATCGGCTTCTGAATTTGTAAGAAGCAATTCAAGGCCGAGCATTCCGTCACCCAGCCGGCCGCCTGCATTGATTCTGGGGGCAAGTTGATAGGCAATGTGGCCGGATGTCGCCTCATTGATGTTGATCCCAGACACTTTGGCAAGAGAAGAGAGGCCAATAAGAGGCTTATCCGCCATCTCACGCAGACCTATTGCGGCCATCAACCTGTTTTCGTTCTGCAAAGGCACTATGTCGGCAACAATGCCAAGCGCAGCAATCTGCAGATCGTCCAGGCTCCCTGTTAGCGCAACCGCAAGCTTATGCGCAACCGCCGACCCCGAAAGGAAATGGGCCGGATGAGATTCAGGTTCGCGCTTGGGATTAATCACCGCCACAGCCTCTGGCAAGGTTTTGCCGATACTATGATGGTCTGTAATTATCATGTCTATTCCAAGGCTTTTGGCCTCGATAGCGGCCTCATGGGAACTTATGCCATTATCAACGGTTATGATAAGTTCAGCGCCCTGCTCGTGAAGCCCGCGCACACAGTCCACGTTCAATCCATATCCGTCTATAAGCCTGCTGGGCATAGAGTAAGTGCAGTTCTCCAGGCCAATTCTTCTGAGTGCCCGTACAAGCAGTGCAGTACCAGAAATGCCGTCCACATCGTAATCGCCGAACACCACGACTTGTTCATTGTGCTTTACAGCCGATTTGATTCGGTCTACGGCTGCTTGCATATCGGTGAGGGAAAATGGATCGCTCAAATACTGCTCGGAAGGCGCAAGAAATCGCTCTGCATCATCGACAGTTTTTGCGTTTCGCAGCATAAGCAGATGGGCCACAAGGCGTGATACACCAAGCGCTTGGGCCAAATTGCCACTTTCCTCGCGGGCAATCTCCGCCACCCGCCACAAGAGTTTTGTATAAGTCTTAATCACTAATCTCACCGTTGTCGAAAACTTTGCGGGCCAGACCGGCCACCGTTTCAACCACTTCATCAATTGTCATGTCACTAGTATCGAGCAATGTTGCGTCTTCGGCTTGTTCAAGAGGGGAAACCTCTCTGGTTCTATTCTTTTCCTCGCGCTCCTTGATTTCCCTACGAAGCTCTTCTATATCCACTTCAATGCCTTTCGCCTTCAAATCTCTCGCTCTGCGTTCTGTTCGCTCATCCAACGAGGCATCAAGGAATATCTTGCATTTGGAAAAGGGAAAAACCGTAGTACACATATCACGCCCTTCAGCCACGGTAGGGCCATTCAAAAGGGCAAACTGGCGCTGCAACTCAACCAAATGTTCGCGAACGCCGACATTTTCGGCCACTTTATAGATTTCCCTGGTTATTTCGGGCGTCCTGATGGCCTCAGAGATGTCGCGTCCATCGACTTTTACATGCTGGGCCCCATCGGTTTCCTTTATCTCAAGCAGTATTGTCCTTGTGGATTCCGCAAGGGCCTCTGCGTCTTCTGTGTCTACCCCTTGGTCGAATGCCCACCATGTTGCGGCACGGTACATTGCGCCCGTGTCTAAGTAAGCATATTTCAACAACTTAGCCACCCTTTTCGCCACCGTGCTCTTACCCGTCCCCGCCGGACCGTCAATCGCTACGATGTGTTCAAGTTGGTTCATTATTATGGCTCATCCGATTCTTGCATACTTTTTTGAAATGTTTTTTGACACATAAGATGAACAAGATTCATTTCTTATCCTGAATATCCTGTTCATCCATGTTTGATTTTGTTTCCTGACATTTTGGCAATAGACTCGGCATACGGCGCTCGAAGAATGCCCTTTTCCGTGACTATCCCCGCTATCAGCTCGTTTGGAGTCACATCGAAGGCAGGACTGTAAACTTTCGCCCCATCAGGCGCAGTCTGTTTACCGAATCCGCAGGTGACTTCAACTGGATCGCGCTGCTCAATTGGTATCAGGTCACCATGCTCAAGCGATAAATCAAATGTTGAAAAAGGAGCGGCAACATAGAACGGGATATCGTGGGCCTTGGCCAGCAAAGCCACGCCATATGTGCCGATCTTGTTCGCTGCATCGCCATTAGCCGCGATCCTGTCCGCGCCCACAACCACAAGCTGGATCTTCCCCTCGCGCATAACCTGCGCCGCCACATTGTCGCAAATGAGCGTCACATCGATCCCCGCCTGCATAAGTTCCCAGGTGGTAAGCCTCGCGCCTTGCAAGAGCGGTCTGGTTTCGTCCGCAAAAACCTGGAACTTCGTGCCCCGCTCATCAGCCGCAAACATGACCGCCAAGGCCGTGCCATAGTCCGCCGTAGCCAGTCCACCCGCATTACAGTGAGTGAGCACCCCGTCGCCTTCATTAATAAGAACAGCGCCATTCTTGCCAATGTCACGGCAAAGACGCTTGTCTTCCTCGAATATCTCGACCGCTTCCGCCTCAAGCCGCTCGTAGAGTTCTTCGTGACTCGATACTTGGGCATTTTCATCAGCCACACGCCTCATGCGATCCAGGGCCCAAAAAAGGTTCATTGCCGTAGGACGTGAAGTGGCCAGATAGTCAGCCGATTTCCTGACAGCGTCCAGCATATCGCGGGCATTGTCCGGCGCCATTTCCGCTACACCAACCAGAACACCAAATGCAGCGCAAACACCAATTGCAGGAGCACCGCGGACTTTCAGTGTCTTGATAGCGTCCCAAACTTCTTCCGCTGACGACAATTCTATTTCAATATACTCCGTGGGCAACAGAGTTTGGTCAATAATGCTGAGTTTTCGTTCCTTCCACTCGATAGTGGGTACCGGCATCTCGTCATTCCTTCCTGCAAGCTTCAAATTGAGAGCTTATGCTACAGGAAACGCGCAAAGATGGCAAACAAAGACCACCCTTTCTTTGTGTCTTTGCGGCTTTGTGTGAAAAGAATATCAATCCACCTCATCCGCGCCCATCAGCAGTTTTCACAAGAGTCAATTCGCGTTCATTGGCGTTCATTAGCGGTTAGTTCCTATCCTTTTGAATTAACCGCGAATGTACGCCAATGAACGCGAATGCTTTTTGTATTGGTTACGGCTATACCGCGCTAAGAACTCAGCTGTCAACGAGGAGACTGAAGATGAGAACGGCCTCACAGAACTGACGCCCTCTGAAAAACCCACCCCGCCAGTCATTGATCTACAGGCTTGATTTCGGCACGCAGTCTTCTAAGGTCAGACCCCACCCACAAAAGTCCAACACTCAGGTCATTCCGCCCCCTCTTTGTCATTTCGAACGAAGAGAGAAATCTCGATCTTCACTGAACCAAGGAACGACATATGCGTCAACTGCCCCCCAAGACTGCCCCAAATCGTCATAGCGACCACCGCACCACCTCCGGCACAGATTCATAAAACGACATAAACCTCGTCAACGCAATACGTCCATATCGTCCATGTCGTCCATACAGTCCATGAAGTCCACAAGCATCCACCACCACTCCCCCCAACCCGTCATTGCGAGGAGGAACGACGAACCAGCAGTTTCTTCTGAGAAACTGCCAGGGGCTCCGTCAGGAGACCGGCAATCCTACTGTCCTTACCCAGTGCAGCTCAACCAGTTACACCAAAAGCACCGACAAACCCAAAGTAAATATTCGATAAAACCGTGCAAGAGCAAAGAAAACTAAGCAAAAAAGGGACTGACACAAGCGCAGCGAGTCTTCGAGCGAAGACGTGTCTGTCCCTTTTCTTGCGGCCTTTGTCAAAAAACGCTACGGGTTAAACGAATGTTTACAACCCAAAACCCCATGTCCTTAGCAGCCCCGCACCCCCTCCGCCGCAGATTTATAAAACGACATAAACCTCGTCCCCGCTTCCCCCACCGTCATTCCCGCGAAGGCGGGAATCCAGGAGCTAACCAGTACAGCCAAACCAGTTTTCACACAAAAACACAAAAACACAAAGAGGAAATGCAGAAATTATCAACATGGATGGAGAGGATGT
>SDBV01013818.1_pt1 | contig 10237 bp, 14 predicted proteins | sample 2277081 | NCBI WGS metagenome assembly SDBV01 (sample SAMN10402039, study PRJNA504765) | marine sediment metagenome | isolation source: marine sediment core GS10_PC15, 223 cmbsf | place: Arctic Ocean: Southern Knipovich Ridge | collected 2010 | reverse complement strand
CTCAGCTTTCAACACCAAAAATAGAAAAAACCTTCAAAAACAATCCCAAAATAATTTTTTTTACTCTAAATCGAGAATATTTTTCGGATTATTTTAAAATATCTTTAGATCTAAACAGCCTCAAAAGCAACCCTAACGGAAGTTTTTTTGTGATTATGAGATTTGGTCATGGTTCTTATTAAAATATTTAATTATTAAACTAATGAATTCTAAATCCCTTATCCACAGACTATGAGTATTAAATAATGATTATGAGTAGGATTAAATTAACGAAACTATTATAATATTCCTAAATTAATTGCCATTATTTAATTAAAAAAACATAGAAATAATTTAACGGCAATTAATTAAAACAATTATATTAATTATTAGATTATTGAAAATTTAAAGAGGAAGCTTATGTCCAACATATTTAATTTTACTAAACAAGAAAAGAAAATACGGAAACATTGGTTAATCTCTACTTTTATCCTAGTAATAGGTTTTCCTTTGATTGGATTAATTTTCTCTGTATTCCTTAGAGATGTTTCAATAGCAAGAGAATCACTTAGCTTACTATTTGCGGGATTATTTGGTTTCTGGTTTATATACCACTGTACTTATAAAAAACCTGGGATTAAGTTGCTTACTTGGTGGCTTATAATCACTCCTATTAGACTTCTTTTAGGTATAATTAACGATGCTAAACAAGAAGGTTTAATTATTACTTTATTAGCATTAATTATTGAGATACCTTTTTACATATGGTGGTTTAAGAAAAGCCTTGAGCTTAAAAAGATTAATATAATGTGTAACAAAGTAATTAATGAACGATTAAATAACAAAGTAATATAAGGAAGGAAATTAATAATGTTAGGCTTTGGTGGAATTATATGGTGGATTATCTATCAGAACAATCAAGCAAAAAAAGATCACATAGAAAAAAAACATGAAAAAATAGAGGGAATTGAGGCAGCAGAAATAACAAACCCTAACAAACGAAAAGACTTAAAGAAATTAATACTAAAATGGGGCATAGGGATAGCATTATTAATGACAATTTTCCCTCCTTGGCATTGGAAAACTTGGAAACAAGGATATCATTTTGTTCTTTCAGATATACGCATGGAGAGTAACAATGAAATTCGTTGTCAAATAGATGTGAAACAATTATTTATGCAATATCTTGTAGTAGCAATGGGCACAGCATTTTTAATATTAATAATCGATAAAAAAGAAAAAAAAACTAACAAAAAAGGAACCGATATTTCATAGGGATATCAGTACTAAAGGAGTTTCATGAAAAATATTAAAATAAAAAGTATTTTATTAGGAGTCTGTTTGCTCTTCTCAAGTTCTATCTTTGCTTATAACACACAATGTTATCAACCTAATACTTATAATTATTATGATGAGTGGGGTCGTCAGCAAGGATCAGCAAAAGAAAATTGGAAAGGAGAGATTGAATATTATGACGAGTGGGATAGGCAACAAGGGACAGCTCGTCCGTCATTTGATAAAAAGGGATATGATTATTACGATGACTGGGGCACAAAACAGGGGTCCATAAGATCGAACGATCTTTTTGTTTATTAAATATGACCAAAGTTAGATAAGATTTCAATTATGAATAAAAAACAATTTTATTACTTAACCAGAATTATCGAAGAATTATTAATTTCAGCTCTTATAATAGGAGTAGCTCTCTACTCTCTCGTTCCAAAAATAGACGATTCTTTTTGGAATGAAATAGTTTTAGGGATAGTTATTTTGGGAACAGCTTGGATAACAAGATATAGAGTAAAAGCATATATAAAAAAAGCTTTTGATGTAAAAAAGCCTGAGAATGATGAACAAGAAGATTTAAAAGAATTAGAAAAATAAAATTAGGAGACAAAAGCATGGAAGCTCTATTTGATTTTTTTGAAACGATATGGCTGCCTATTGCCCTATTGGGAATAGGTTTTAGTTTAGGAAAGATTATTAACATGTTGAACAAATCGCAGAAAGACCGCGAAAAAAGTAACGAATTAATTGATAAAGTTTTTGATACTATTGCTAAGATGCATGATAGTGAAGATTATAAAGAAGGTTGTAAGGAAGGCGAAAGAATATTTCAAAATCTTAAAAACGAAGTTAATAATGAAAAGGAGTAACTAAAGTACACTAGATCTACGCTTTTGGATAAGTATCAAGAGCTAATAAAAAAAATTACTCAAGAAAACGCAATAACTTCAATTTTACAACTTGAATCTTTAACTCCATTGATGGATCCTACCATTAATCAAAACTCCTTAAAATATGCTATTACTAATATTAAAATTAGTAAAAATTCTAAAAAATAAATAAATTTGTGAAAGAATATTACAAATCAAGGATTGTTCTTCCCAAGGATCTTGAAAAAACTGAAAAAGCTTTAATAATGGCTTTTTTGGATTAATTTCAAATATATAAGGATACAAAAAATGGCTAATAAAATTATTAAATTCATTTTAAGTTTATTTGTTTTTCAACTCTCATGGGGTATTTATAGTGTTCTTTCAGGGTTATTTTTTTGGGGAATATCATCAATTTTCAATTTAACTGGCAAGGGATGGTTTGTATTATTATGGGCTTTTCCATGTGTTATCGGAATGGTTTCATCCATTTATCATGCTCTTCAATTTTCAGAAAGATATGGCAGACATAAAGAAGAATTAACAAAAAAAATTCTACTATTTAATGTATTTCACCAAATTTTAATTTTAAAAGGTTATTATTTTTTAATCACAAGTGAAGTCCCAATCATCACTTGCATGAATTCTCACCGATCTACTCTTAGATTTTAAATATGAAAAAATATATGAATAAAGGTATCCGCTCACATCAATATAACGAATACCTTCATTTCTGATTTTTACACCAATATGTAACTGTTCCATATCATTTAAAGCAAAATCTGATATAGTTGTATCGATAGAAGCAGATGTTTTAGCAACAATATTAATATTCTCAAAAGTTCTTCCATTAATAGTGCAAGTGGTGTTTCGCAATGAGGATAAAGGCTGCCATGAACGCTTTCCTCCCAATTTTTTATGAATATACGTGGTGACATTTATAGGTTTTCTTATCAATTCAATTCCCTCAACAGCTACATATACAGCTGCTTTTGAAGATACTGCAGTTGGATCAATATTTGATTTTGGAGAATGAATTAATAATGCCAGTCCAGTTGATAATCGTATGCCGACTATATGCAATTTTGCTCTAGCCCAGGTATAGCAGTTATTTGGAGGCAAAAGTTTATTTCCAATTTTCTTCGGTGCAATGTTTAATAAATTTCCCCCACTTAGATTCATACGGGATGCGACTCCACCACGATCCTGCGTTTCTATTTCTCTTTCTATACTCTTTATCATTTCTTGAACCTTCTCTGCAGATCTTACCCATGTTTCAGTTTTTTCTTGAATATTTTCAAGATACTTGATGTTTATTATAGCGTCTAATCCGACTTTCCCAGTGCGTATGCCTCCTGAAATTAAATGAGCTTTTAGCATGGTATAAACCCCATTTTCTAATTTTTCTATAAGAAGAACAGTATGGCCTTTCCAAGTTAGCGGATTCCAAAACGTTCCAGGATCGGAGTTGATCATGGTAATAGCCCAATTATTTTCATTTATTAGCTGCGTACCATCTATCATACTTTCATATCCAATTTTAAAATCAACAATTCCACCGTCCGTTATTTCAGGAATACACATCTTCAAACGATCTATCAATTCATCCGCTGTACAGCCTCTTTTATTAAGATAGTTTTGTCCTAGTTTCTCCTTAGTAATAGGATCAACTATTAGATAATTTATATCTTCTCCATGTCTAATAATACAGATTTCTTTACCATAAACAGTCCACCTTGGTTCAGACAGTTCCTCATATTCTACAAGAAGTGGTTTAGAATCAAAATATGCGAAGGGATTAAGATAACTCAATAAGCTAGAAATTGACATATTAACTATTCCTTTTGTTAAGTAACAAAGGAATTTAAAAAAGAATATTTTTAATAGCAAGAGAAAAAATCATAGAGAATAAATGGTTAATAAGTACTAAAAATTTAGAACATTATAGCTGCCTTTATAGAAATATTCTTTACAATAATATTATTGATTGATATACAGTCCTATTTTAAATTTTCACTTATAAAAACCATGGAGGTTATATATGTCAGTTCCTGAAAGAGCAAGTCCAATTCGTCCCGGAGAGGTTGAATGGGATCCTGCTCCAGTAAAAAATGTTTTAAAAACAGCAATTTCCCCTTGCACTAAGGTAGCAGTTGATGCATCTGGAAAATGTATTAAAGAAGCAGCAGATCAAGCATATCCAACTTTACCTGGTCCAGTTAAAGATTGGGCATTGGATGCATCTGCAAAAGAAGCAACAAAGTGTGCTGATAAAGCTATGGATCGATCTGTTGACTCAAGTTTTGAAACTCCAGCGTCTCTTGGTTCTCGTGCGATTCTTTATGTTAAAAGCTGGGTTTAACAATAAACACCCGAACTATAAAGTTCGGGTGCTAGTTTTTTATAAATTTAATATGTATTGTTTTTAGTCACGAGGAGACAACCAAAGATCTTCTTTCTGGCCTTCAAATCCACAGTTACGCAATGACCGTGAGGGAGAGCTTCTAAATTCTCTTTCATACTGTTTCTTAGTATAATAATTAAAAATTTTATTAAATCCATCTCCATAATTTGAAACACAAGTATCTTTTTTGTCGCTCCAATTCCATTTTGTTAAGGAAACGATGCGAAAAGGATATTTGCGATTCCCAGCAAATAGTTCTGGTAAACTTCTTAAAACACAAAATAATCTAACCAAAAAGTTTCTTTTTTTTAACCGAATGTCATTGGCATCATAAAGCTGATTTATTTTTCTCGATATGAGAGAGCCTATATTTCTTTCTTCTTGGCTATATTCGAAATGTTGTTGCTGTACTAATTTAATCACATGAGCTGCTAAAGTATCGATTGGGACTGCTCCTTTTAATCCAGGAATTTTTATATGACGATATCCCCAAAAAGAAACATTTTCCTGCGCTTTATTTACAAGAGTTAAGAAATCATTGTTTAACTTGGAATTTTGTAGAGTTCTTGTTATACCCATAATTCACCTCATTTGTTATTAATTATAACATTGTAATTTCTCAAATTACTTTTAAGATATATATCTTACTCTCTAGTGTTATTAAAATTCAATTCAAATTTTTTAAATATAAATGTTAACAGAATCTTTTTGTATCAACTTAACACATTAATTCAGTGAGTTACATTGACAGACAGATCTTTTCTTGATAACGTCCTAAAAAAGGTAACCGCAAGGGACAAAAGTTAAAATTTGTCTAAAAAACACAAGAAAAACAGCTTCAGAAGTTAATCTCAACGAGAAAGCCCTTTACTTTCGCTTTAAGATGTTTTATGTATTAAAGAAGGCGTTGGCATTACTCGGTTGCAGATGAGCCGATTAAAGGCCAATATGAGTGGATTTTATAAGGAAAGAAACAATTACGGATACGAATTCGACAAACGAGGTAATAAAATGGAAGAAATTGAAGAGAATCATATATCTAAGATTAAAAATAAAATAGGCAGACCACGCTTACAACTAGATGAAGAACAAATCATAAATCTTGCTAAAATTAACTGTACAATGAAGGAAATTGCTTCTGTTATGAAGTGTTCTGTTGATAGTTTAGAAAGGAGTTTTGCGGATATAATAAAAAGGGGGCAAGAAGAAGGTAAAACCTCACTTAGAAGACACATGTGGATTGCAGCAGAAAAAGGAAATATTACAATGCAAATATGGCTATCTAAGCAACTTCTGGGAATGAGAGAGCCTAAATCTGATGATAATCAAGAAATAGCAAATAATATAGTTAAAATAATAGATTTCTCTAGTTTAAAAAAAGAAATAGATGAGAAGAAGAAAGAACGAGAGAGAAGATAAATGAAAGAAGATCATAGAGTTAAAAACTCAATAGAATGGACAGAAGAAAAAGCTCAACAATTATTAGATAATTTAAAAGAATGGGTTCAAAAAGAAGATTCATATGAATTTGAAATGTTTTGTGAGGGACTGGGATTTCCTCCTTTCATATTAGATGAGTTAGCAGAAAAGTATGATTGGTTTAAAAAAGATGTTGAAATGGCTAAGGGTAATATCGCTTGTAGAATGATAATAAATGTGAATAACGGAAGATACCCAGAAGATGATTTTGAAAAGAATATTGGAAAATATGATATGACGTTACGTTATTTTTAACTGAATTAGAAACATCAAAATCTCAATCGCCTAACGAGCCATCACTACGACTCTAATGCAGATTATAAACTTTTCAAAATCGAAAAAAGAGAATGTTTATGCATAGTTTTCAGGGACAGGACATAAAGAAAAACTTATGCAGTTAAAAGAAAAATAGAGACACTTATGAGCGCATTAGAAGCGCAATATTCAACGATTTTTGATTTTATGCAAGATATCGCATTAAAAAAGAAACAATTGAAAAACAAGCCATTTCTACGCGACTCAGATTTATTGATATTTGATGAATATATTGAACCCCAGTTTAATTGGGCTTGGAAAAACTGGATAGAAACACAATCGGAATCGTTTTTAGATATAAGTTTATTTTGGGTACAGCAATATTTTAAACTAACCAAAAACAAGAGCCTATAAAAAAGAAATAATGGAAATTCTTCTTTTCTATCGGCTGTATTTTTTAAAAGGGTGAATTTGTGAAACCCGTAGCCTAAAGCGAAGGGGTTGAAACAAAGAGGCGTAGCCTTAAAGTCTTTAATGCTTTAATGCTTTAATACTTTAAGAGCTCTTTTTGTCTATGAAAACTACTAACTCAGACCCCTAAATTCACTTACTCAGACCCCTAAATTCACTAACTCAGATCCCTAAATTCACTAACTCAGACCCCTAAATGCTTTTTCTTAAATCGTTAAAAATGAAGAGTTACTATTTCCGTGATTTTTTCTGGGTATTTTTTTATGATTTTAGACTTTTTGTAGCGACTTAACTTTTGAAGTAAAAGTGTATTTGCTTTCCATGGATTGCTTTTATTTGTTTGAGTTAGTCCTGCCGCCCTTATTAAATCTTCTCTATGGAAATCGTGGGATGATGTGTTTGTTTTATTTTTTTTATCTCCCCCTTTTAATTGAGATATTCTGATTTGCAACCATGCGCTTAAAGAAGTGTCTCTTGCTTCTAAAGATAATGTTGTTCTTTTTATGGGAGCTCCAATGTAAGATGTTTTTCGTTCTGGAGCTATTGTCTGGATATTAAAAAGATTTATTTGTACAATTTGAGGAGGCTTTCCTTCTCTCCCTGTTTCAGCGGAGATAAAAAGCATTGGAATATTGTATTTTAATATCTTGTCTTTTTTGTCTTGTGGCTTTTTTATGTTTTGCTCTAAGACAAACTCGGGAGTCTTTAACCTTTTAAGTTCTTCATAAAACTCTTCTTTTTCTTTTTCTGAAAAGTAACTCTTTCTTTCTGGATGACATCTTCGCATTATTTCTGTCAATTCAACGGGAAAGGAAAGTTTCTTTTTTTCATTGCCAATTTCCCAGCAGACAAGCCATATTTTTAACCCTAATCCCGTAAGTTTCTTTTTAACCTTTTCTGCTATTTTTAGAGCCTCTTCTGCGGATGTCGCTACAAGCACATAATTAAAAGATAATTTTTGTTCTTTGTTTAAAGTTTTTTCTGCGTATATTATATAATTAGCACTTCCTTTAGGCTTTCTGACTTCTGCTTTTTCTAATAAACGTGGGAGGTGATTTACCTGATCTGCTATAAATCGAGCTATTCCAAATTCTGTTGCAGGGTTAACTGATTTGTATAGGGCTGTTGGCATTTGCTGGCTTTGAAGAAAAGCGATAGCTTGTTCTGGTTTAACTTGAATTGTTTTTAAGCCATCTAAGTTTTGGACGACTGATTCTCCTTCATTTTTAAGATGGTTAAAGAAAGAGTTTGTATCTTCTATTTTTTCTAGATTTTTGTCTTTAAGATCTTTAGCTAAGAATGTTAAAGCTTCTTCTTTTGCTGTCTGAACAACTTGTCGTCTGGGTATCTTTTTAACCTCCTTTTTTTCTTGTGAGTCAACAATTATAAGATCATCATTGCTGTTTTGCCAATCTGCTTGCAGTGAGACTGAAAAGCATTTCCTGTTGTCTCCTTTAGGAGGGTCTATGAATGTTTCTTTTCCCTTTTCCCTTTTAAAATATCGATATTCTATTTCTTTATCTTCTTTGTTAAAAAAATGAATCTCTCCGATGTTCTTGGTTTCATTGAATACTTTAATACATTTTATTGTGCCTTCAGGCCAGTTGTTTTTCATAAACTTTCTTTTTATGGATTATTTTAAATGCCCTACAATTTCTTCTTTTTTATTATTTTCCGCTTGCTTAACCCAGCCATTAAATTCTTGGATGCCATCTTGATTGAAATTTAATTTTATCGAGTTATGATATTTGGTAAAATTGGTCTTTGTAATTTCAACTATAGAAATATTACCTTCTTTATTGCCTTTATCTTTTTTCATTATCGACACCCATCTTGCTCCATCAGTAATTGCACTTGAGCCTCTAGACATTTGTGTAGAAGCGCTACCTTCTTTAGCGTCTATTTTATTTGCGTGATGGGCTAACATTACAGTCGGTTTCCCTTTTAGGGAATTGGAGATTCGTTCTAAACAAGCTATAAATTTAGTTGCAATAGCGTTGTTTTTCTCAGCCTCTACCCCCATGAATCTTGAAGCAGGGTCTAAGATAATTAGCTGCCAACCATTCTCTGGCTCTTTACGAATGAACTCTTCTAGTAAACTATAAAAAAAAGTTGTTTCTTCTCCTTTTTCATTTATAAAACAGGCATTTTGACCATGAACAGAAAAAGGAGAAATTGAATTAGCCATCATTTCTTCATAATCTTCGATGTTTTCTGAATAAACAGTAAATTTTCTTTTTTCTGATTTAATATTGTCTTCTATCTTTTTAATTAAATATTTATTGATAGGGTAAAGTAATCTTCTAATGTCATCGTTGTTGTTTTCGCCTAAAATGAGAGCTGTTGTCCCTCTTTTTGTGATAAAATATGTATCTAAAAAGGGCACGCCTGTAGCTAAACATCCTGCCAACAAACCTAACGAACGAGTCTTTCCAAGACCACCTTCGGCAACAAGCATAGCTGTGATTTCTTTATGTAAAAAAGGTGTTTTTCTGCCATCATCTTCTATGTATTCTAGTAGCACTGGTTTTTCTGGGGGCAGTATCTTGAAATAATCTTTGGATATTTCAGAAATAGTCAATAATTCTATTAGTTGTTTTTGGGAATTATTTTTTGCATCTTTAGTTTGATTTCTTTTTTTTAAGTACCGCTCTAGTGGAGCTGCCATTTCTTCTAAAGAAGCTTCCTTATCAATGCCTTTTTGAATTTTATCAATTACTTCTATAAAGCTTTTGTATTCGCTATCTTGTTTTATATCTTTTTCTATTGAATCAGTCATTTTTTTATCTCCTTTTTATTATTTTTTCATGTGATTACGAAGATCATTAAAATCTTTTATTTTATAGAGTTCTCTGGTTTTTAAATTTAACTTACGCCCAAAATCTAATGGATTAAAATACTTCTCGTTATACTTAAACCCCTGCTTATACAGTTCAGGTTTTAATTTTTCGAACATCTCTAATCCTATAGCTTTAGCGTCAACGTCAGGACAAAGAATAAATTCTCTATTTTTGTAGGGCATTAATTCTGCAATAATTTTTTCTAATTGCTTGCTTGCTGATAGAATTGCTATACTATCTAAATGTTGACTGATAAAAAATAGTGATGTAATTACACCTTCGCATAAATGAATTGGTTTCTTGTCTAATCGTTTTGGAATATAAAGCTCTTCTTTTTGGATTCCTGTTAAATTGAAAACCTTTGGTGTTTTATTGTCTCTAAGCTCGAGTTTAGTTATTCCTTGAAGATAAACTATTTTATCATCTCGATAAAATGGCACTACAGCACAACAATTGAAAAAAGCAAAATATGGATAACCCTTTTTGCTAAGAGGAAACAAACCACTTTTGACAAGTCGATCTTCTGGGAATATTTTTTTTAGTTCATTTAGATAATAATATTTACCATCCTGATCAGGAATGTTTTTTATGTTGTTTTGCATTAGAATATCAATATTTATTTTTCTATCGGCAATTAAATAATGCTTTTCATC
>SDBV01013817.1_pt1 | contig 10237 bp, 10 predicted proteins | sample 2277081 | NCBI WGS metagenome assembly SDBV01 (sample SAMN10402039, study PRJNA504765) | marine sediment metagenome | isolation source: marine sediment core GS10_PC15, 223 cmbsf | place: Arctic Ocean: Southern Knipovich Ridge | collected 2010 | reverse complement strand
GCGGAGGTCGCCAAGCCGTGAACACGACGCACCGCATGAAGCAAGGCGACCGGCTGCCGGCGCTGGTCGCGACGTTACTGAACCCGGATAAGTCGCCGATGGATTTGAGCGACGTGACGGACAGCGAGTTCTTCATGAGGGGCGTCTCGCTCACCGGAACCGCCTCGATCGACACGCCCAACGACGCGGGAATCGTTCGCTACGCCTGGGGCGAGGGCGACACCGATCAGGTGGGACGCTTCGACGCCGAGTTCAAGCTGACCTGGGCCGGAGGGGCGCCGCAGACGGTGCCCAACGAAGGACACATCCAAGTGTTTATCGACGAGGATCTCGAATAATGGCGGAGACCGACGTCTTCCCCGTCGCGCCCGACTACGTGTTCTCGCGCACGCGCGAGCCGAACGTCGCCGAGTTCCAGGCGGCGAGCCGTGAGGCCTTTCGGCGCACGACCGCGCCGCTCAGGCGAGTGTTCGATCTGAGCTTCGGGCAACGCGCGGTCGCCGACTGGACGGCGATCGAAAATTTCCGCCTCGAACACCGCGACAGCTTCTTCACCTTCGTCGACGTCACCCAAGGCGATCGGGATTTCTCGTGTCTGTTTCTGGGCGAGCCGCGATACGACGAGATCGGCTTCGAGCGGGTGAACATTCGGCTGCAGTTGATCGAGGCGGCCGGCGTCGCTCTGCGCACCTACCCGTCGACGCCGCTGATCAATTTGCCCACGTCGGAAGGCGTCGACGTGGGCGACGGGATCATCTTCGTCTATCCCGGCTACGGCTTCAAGATCACCGGATCGGGGGTGACCGACATCGAGCTCGACGGAGTCTCGATCGGCGCGACGCTTCAGAAGTTCGACGTTCCGCTACTGCTCCACCAGTTGAAGGTGAAGCCCAATACGGCGTCGTTGACCAAGTTCGAGTTCGTTCACTAAAGCGGGAAACAAATGCCCAGGACTCTTTCAGCAACGCTCGCCGCGGTCGCCGCCGCCAACCGCGCCCCGACCGTGTTGCTGCTCGACGTCGATATCGCCGGATCGATGTTTTACTGGGCCGAACGGAGCACGATATTCGGCGGCAACACGTATGAGCCGCGGCTGGCGTTTGACGGAGGGGTTCGGCTGTTGCGCTCGCTGCAACTCGATTCGGCCGACGTTCAGGTCGAAAACGTCTCGCTCGCCGTAACGGAGTTGCTCAAGACCGAGTTCATCCCCGGCGCGGCCGCGACGCTGCGGCGGCTTTACGTCTCCGCCGGCGAGGCGATCACTATCTTCGACGGCATCGTCGCCGACGCGGCGATCGAGCAACAAACGGCGCGCTTCCGCATCGTCTCGCGTCTGGACCCGACGGCGTTTCAAGTTCCCGAGCGCAGCTATTCCGAGCCCGAGTTTGAATACCTGACGCGCGAGCTCGAGCAGTTGACGCCGCCCACGCCCGCGCCGGCCGCGCCCTCGGTCAACGACGACTTCGAGGCCGAGATGGACCCCTACGACGACTACCGATAAGCGATGCAACTGGCCACGACCCAAATGACCGATCAGTTGACGGCGCTCGCGGTCAAGCCGCTGGCGCTGGCCTACGGCCGGCACGTCGTCGCCGGCAACGTCGTCCTGCGCGACGACGACGCGGCCAGCGGGTTGACGACGTTGTTCATCGGCTTGGGCGAGGGCGAGTGGGACGCGGTCGAAAACCTCAAGCTCAACGCTCTCAATTTGACCGACAACGTCGACTTTCACTTCCATCCGGGCAAGCCGGGCGAGCCCGGCGGCGGAGGCGTCAGCGGCGATCAGAAGATCGACGCCTGGTTTCCGCCCTCGCTCACCCAGACCAATTTTTCCGACACCGCCTACGTGGTGATCCGCAGCGCCAACGACGTCGAGTCGCCCGTCGACGAGTTTCTGCCGCTGGGCGTCTACCGGGGCAAGAAGGTCAAGACGTTCGATTCGGTCGGCGTCGAGTTGAGCTTCGCCTACAGCGCCAACCCGGTCTGGATCGCGCTCGATCTGCTGCTGAAGAAAGAGCCGACTTCGCGGATCGAGTTCGCCTCGTTCGCCGCCGAGGCCGCCTTCGCCGACGAGACGCTGAACATCTCGGGCGTCGACTATGCGCGCTTTGAGTGCCACGTCGCCTTCACCGACAAGATCGACGTCGGCCGCGCGCTCCAGGCCGTGCTCAACACTTGCCGCGGCTTCCTGTTTGACGACGGCGGCAAGATTTCGATCCGGCTCGATCAGGCGCGCTCGGCCTCCCACGCGTTCACCATGGCCAACGTCGCCCGAGGCTCGTTCCGCTGCTGGCTGCGCGACATCCGATCGGCGACCAACCGGCTGCGGCTCAAGTTTCGAGATCTCGAAAACGACTTCGCGATATCGAGCATCGTCGTCGAGCGCACCTCGGCGCAGACGTTGACGGGCAAGGTCAACGAGAAAGAGCTCGACCTGGGCAACACCTACCAGCAGCAGGCCGAGCGCATCGGCGAGTATTGGATGACGCGGGCGACCGACGACCTGAAGATGCTCGGCTTGGGCGGCTTCCAGGATTCGGTCCATCTATTGCCCGGCGACCGCGTCGACGTCGAACACGACCTGGCGCCCTGGGACGGGCCGAAGGCTTTCGAGGTCATCGAAGTCACCGACGCCGCCGGCGACGGCCGGGAGTTTCTGCTCCAGGAATACGACGCCAACGCCTTCATCGACGCCGCGCAGGCCCCGACGATGCGTCAGGGCGGCGTGATCGTCGCGCCGACCAATCTTCCGGCCGGCAAGGTCGGAAACCCTTCGGCTTCGGAAAACAAGTTCGTCTCTCCCGTTGATGGAACCATATGGTCGCGCGTCACCGTGAGTTGGGACGCGCCCGCGCCGGCGGGGACGTTTCGCGGCGTCGAGATCTGGGGACAGCGCCTCGACGGCGTCGGCGATCCAATCGAGCCGCTGCGCTTTTTCGAGAAGTTCGAGGAGTCGCCCGGCTTCTTTTTGACCGAGCCCACGGGCGACGACCTGAAGCTGTTCCTGGTCTCGTTCAATACTTTTGGGCGGCTCAACAACAAGGACGCCGCGCCCAACGTCACCGTCACGCTCGACGCCGCGCCCTCGGCGCCGGCGGCGATCTCGGGCCTGTGGTGCCAACAGATCAACGACGGCCTGCGGCTGAGTTGGAACGAGGGCGCCGAAATCGATCTCGACCACTACGAGATCGCCGACACCGGCGACATCGTCCCGGCCGCGGGGACCGACATCACCGACGCCCAGGTCGTGGGCCTCGCGCCGGCGACTCCGGGCGGCGCCAACAAGGCGGTGCACGATTTCAAGGAAAAGAAGTTTCGCGGATCGTCGGACGGCACGGTCGTTACGCGTTCCGCCGACGTCGACGCATCGTTTTTCTCATCGGGCGCGCACGTCGTCGCGGGCGTCGGCAAGCAAGTGACCTTTTTCACCGGCGACGACAACGCGGAAACTCACCAGGTCGTCTCGAACACCGAGCGCACGATCACCTTCGCGGCCGCCTCGATCCCCACGGGCGAGGTGCGCTTCTACTTGCGCGACGCCGACGGCCGCCACCGGCTCTGGGTTCGGGCGGTCAACCGCTCGGGGGCGAAATCCACCTGGAAGCCGGTGCCTCCCGATTTCCTGGACTATTTCCCGTTCGCCATCGACGGGACGGACGACGTTGGTCTGCCTACGATGGGCATCGTACTCGGCTTCGGGACGATATCGTCGTGGTGGATACTTGGCATCAATTCCGTCTCGCCTCGGCCGGGGGCTATCTTCCTCCAATTGACCGCGCGATCATTCGATGAAAACGAACCCGACGTGGCCAAGGCCTTGAAGCAAAGTATCGGCGGCGTGCGCGAGTGGGAGGTGGAGATTGAACACTCCGACGACGGAGTCACCGGCATCGTCACCGACATGCTGAGATTTCCCGCGACGACCGCCGAGGGCGACTACTCCTTCTTGTTTTTCCCCGGCGCGCCGGAGTTTAGTTATTGGATTTTGGTCACCACGATCGGCTTCATTTCGATACCACAGCAGGGCATCAAACAAGTGCGGGCGCGCTGCCGCAACTCCTTCGGCTGGACGCCCTGGACCGGTATCTCTCTGCAGCAGGCGCCGCCCGGCGGCGGTCCTTGGTTCACCGGCGGCGGCCAGTTGGTGGTCGAGTCTCAGGAGACCCCCGACGGCTCGAACAACATCTATCCCAACCTGGGCAAGACGAGCGAGTTTAAGATCGCGGGACTCAGCGCCGACGCCTCCGTCCAAGCCCCCGAATATCGGAACGCGGGCACCACCAAGGGCGACGGCGCGGCGGTCAAGGGCGGCGAGATTTTCACCGTCACTATCGAGCAAGGCGCGACGCCGCGCAAGCTGACGTGGGCGGCGGAGTACAAGGGCGTGGGCGACGTCAAGTACCCGATCGACATGCGCCCCTTCACTTACACGACCTGGACGTTCAAGGCCGAGACGGCGAGTTTCTTGCGACTGATTTCTTATTTAGCGAGCACGGCATGAAACGCTTTCGAAGAGCGGCTTCCGTCTATCTGCTGTTGAGCGCGGCGGCGCTCGCGCAGAACCCCCACGAGCTGTGGGTCATCCCCGACGTATCCGCCACGCCGGCGACGGGCTCGATCCGCTTCGTCGAATCGGCGGGCTGGCTGGCCGGGACGGGCGGAAACTATGTCGGCTTCCGCGCTCCGGCCTCGATCACCGCCAACGTCTTGTGGACGCTGCCGGCGGCCGATGGGTCAGCGGATCAAGTGCTTTGCACCGACGGAGCGGGAGTGCTCGGCTTCTGCACCAGCGGCGCGGTCGGCCTTCCGGTTTCGGATAATACGTCGATCGTCAAGGGCGACGTCGACGGGTCAAAGCAAATCCGTTTCGAGGTCGACGGCCTGACCGCGAGCATTGTCCGAGTGCTGACCATCCAAGACGCGGATCATACCTTGGCAGGCCTGGAACTCGACAATGAGTTTACCGTTAAGAATATCTTCTCCAGAGACGGAGGCGCTCTTCTGCTCGGCCGCAACACGGAAGTTCTTAATTTTACCAGCAGCATTGTCACTGTGGTTTCCAACGGCACTAAACTCGCGGTTAGGATGGTTGGAGGTGGGCCGGCACTCGCCATGTGGAAAGATGAGGCCGCTGGGGGCGGTGGGCCGACTATTGCAGCCGCAATAGGGTTGTCGATTCCTGGGGTGGCCGCAGGTAACGACCTGGTTCTGTCTACGTTTGCTACAGGCGGAAGCTGGAATGAGCGCTTCACGATCGAAAACGACGGCGACATTGTGATTGCCGTGGGCCACCACTTCATGGCCAACAACACGAAGCTTTTCATGAAGGATACGCTCGGCGCGAACATCTCCGTGTTTTGGCTGGACGGGAGCAACTTCCTTAACATCGGCACGATCAACGCGATCAACGGCACGGGCGACGTGATTTTCTGGCGGGACGCGGTGCCCGGAGCCAAGCTGGCCTGGTCAACGGCAGACGGGGAGGCTTACTTTGGCCCGGCCTTCGATCGCCTGAGCAACCTAGGAGCGACCGACGCGCTGTGGGATGAAATCAAGGGTGAAGACGTGATCTTGGGCCGCAACACGATCGGCACGGAAGTACAGGGATCTATTGGCTTGCACACAGGCCATCCGCTGTTTGATCCCGCATTGACCATCACCGGAAACACCATCGGCCTAGTCGCCATCGACATGTTCGAGTCGAGCGCCGGCTGGTTTCCCACGACGGAGGGATTGTCGCTAGGTTTTGATGATGGAATCACTTCGCGCCGCTGGCAAGCCAAACTGACAAATCTGGACATCTCGGGCACCTGCACGGGGTGCTCTTCCTTACCCGTAGCCGATACGACTTCGATCGTTGAAGGCTCTGCTGACGCCACCAAGGAAATCCGCTTCGAGGTTGACGGGCTGACCACCGGGACGGTGCGAGTCTTGACCCCGCCGAATGCCGACATCACGATCGCGGGACTGAACATCACCCAGACTTGGACCGCGACGCAGACCTTCGATGGCGGGGATTTGAGGATCAACAACCCCAACTTGCTTCTATTTATCAACGGCGGCTTAATTAGTCACAAGTTTGCATACGGCGGCGCCAACCTTACCAGAGTCTTGGACTCCTCCGGCGGTGTGGTCTTCGAGTGGAACTCAGCAGCAAGCCCGGACCTGATGGTCAACTATGGTCATTCAATCCCAGCCGTTACTAATACCTATGACCTGGGAACATTCGCCAACCGCTGGCGTAAGGGTTGGCTTGTTGACCTAAACATCTCCGGCACCTGTACCGGCTGCGGCGGCGCCGGCGGCTTGCCGGTCGTGGATACGACTTCCATTGTGGAAGGCTCCGCTGACGCCACCAAGGAAATCCGCTTTGAAGTGGACGGCCTGACGCCGGGCAGCGTGCGCGTGCTCACGCCGCCGAACGCCGACATCACACTGGCTGGGATCAATTTGGCTCAAACCTGGACGGCGACCCAGACCATGCAGGATATCATCCCCCGCTCCCATAACTTCTATACGCTTGGGAATGCAGCAACCTACTGGGATGAGGTGAGCGCAATCGACGTTCGCGTAGGATACCCAAGTTCGACTTCGGCCCTGCAAGGTCGGATCATTATCGCCAATTCCGATTTGGCGCTAGAGGTCGCCATCATATCCGGCGGTATAAAGAACACCGGGCCGCAGTGGCACCCCACCGTCCAGATCGATCACCTTGTAGTGACTTCATCGTTTTACATCAACCAGGATGCCGGGGATCTGCCCTGCACAAACGTCGCGAATGGGCGGTTTGTGCAGGCGACGGCAAGCAACGAACTCCAAATCTGCGAGGGGTTTTCCTCGTTTCTTACCCCGTACATCGCTTCCAGCTTTAGCCCGCTGACGCTCAACTGCGCGGCGGGCGAAGTTGTAGTGGACCCTCGGTACGAGAACGGCATCTTAGTGGAGGGCGGTTGCGCACCAAACCTATAGGAGAGGCTTTCACACCATGCAAATTCTACGTTCCCTATTGATCGCGCTGGCGCTCGCCGGCAGCCTGACGGCCCAGACCGTTCAGGTGTCGATCACCCTCAAGCCGGAATGGCACGTCGCCTTTGAGAAAGGCATCGCCAACCTGAACCAGCAGAAGGCTCGCAGTGGCGAGCCCAGTCAAACCCAGGCTGAGTTCTTGTATGAGGCGATGTCGAAGGTCATCTTCAGCATCGTCGACAACCTAAACGAGCCGGCCGACAAGCCGTCCGAAATTCGGCAGGCCGACGCGGTAGTCGCCAACGCTCAACGCGCCCGCCAGGACCTATCCGGAATGATGGCGGTTCCGGCCGAACCGGAGCTGGCCCCGGAACCGGCGCCGGCGGACCCGGAGGCTGCGCCATGAGGGCGGTCGTCATGGGGACTCTGTTCGTCGCCTCGGTGCTCGGCGCCGACGGCGACTGCATCGAGAGACCCTGTCAGGTCGCCACGAACGTCGCCGACAGGATGACCGGCGAGATCGACCTGCGTCCTGGCCAGTTTGGGCTGGCCCAAGCGGTTAACCACGACATTGAATTCTATCCACCCGAGGGTTACCGCACGCGCATTGTCCGACTACACGGCGACTTTACGGCAGTGTTCGTGGAGGTGGACGGCCCGGAGCCTTTAGCGACCATCAGGTACGACCCGACCTTTAGATCCTACATTCTGTGGGCGTATCACTACTACGCAGGCGTGTTGACCAGCTTTCGCCATACCGGCCCGGAAGGCTCGCCGCACGGGTTCCCGCTCGCCGACAACGCCATGCTCTACCGTCAGCGGTTCCTGCACAACGGAGTTCCGGCGGCGGCGGTTGATTACTCGGAGGACATCTGGAACGGCCTGCTGAGATCGGACAACATTTTACGGATCGTCCACGCCGTTTTTAATAACACGAGCAAAAAGTCGGTCCAAATGGAAACGACCGTCCAGATCCTGTTTCAGTTCGAGCCCATCGATCTCGAACAAGGAGCACGAAATGAGACTCGCCACTCTGTTTGTTTTAGCTGTTTGTGTCGCCCACGCCCAATCGGACTTCAGTTGCGCCGTTAGTCCCGAGGGCTACTCCAGGGCGTTGTTCGGCAAGCGAGCGGCGCAGGAGGTGAGAGTTTGGACTTGCACCATCAGCAACCGCGGCCCCGAGCCGTTGGTGGTCAGCGAAGGCACGATCCTGCGCGGCATGAACGACGCCGGCATCGGCGCCCACTCGGCTGACTTAGTGCGGCTCATCGCCGGTGAAAAGCAGCGCCTCGGGCCATGGAAGACGCTGGGCCGCATCTTCAAGCACTTAGCCAAAGGCGCCGCGCTGGTCGCCGGCGCCGGCTTCATCAACATGAGCGACGACCTGCGGCTGGGCATTGTGCTGGGCGGCGAATCTTTGCCGGACCTGGGAGCGGCGTTCAGCAGTCGTGCGCCGTCGCTGGAGAACTTCGAGCGGCTGGCTTGGACGGAGCAACTGGGCGTCGAGCGGCATTCCGACATCTCGGTCTCCATGTTTTCCGGCCCCTGGGACGGCCCGCCCGTCGTCAAGGGCGTGCTCGACGCGGAACGGCCGGCGGTTGAACCGGCGGCGCCCGCTGCGGTGCCGGCGCGGCTCACGTTCGAGCGAGTAATCTGGCCCAGCGCGCCGCGGCTGCGGCTGGCGAGGTTTTGAAAGCAGTCATGACGACGATTTGGGGATTTGACGAACTCTGTCGCATGGGCGGTCAGATGCTCCGCGATGAGCCGGCCGACGTGAACTGGGAGGCGTTGCTGTGGGCTATCGGCGGCGTTGAGTCCAGCCACGGCAGATTCTACGGGCCTCGACACGAGAGGGCGTACTGTCGCGGCGGCCGCTACTACGACCGCAAGCTCACCCGCAAGCACAACTGCATGGCTCATTGCAGCTACGGGCCGTGGCAATTGATGTACGCCAACGCGGTCTCGATCAAGAAGGCGATCACTCCGGAATTGATGCTGGAGCCGCTGCACGCGTTGCCGATCACCGTCGGCTGGATGCGGCGAGTGATCAACCGGGGGGCGGTCACCGTGCGGGATATCGCCGACGCCTGGAACTCCGGCAGCCACCGGGACAGGATCGTGCCGGTTCGCTACATCGACAAGGTGACGGCATTTTATAACGAACGCGTCGGATGGGACCCGGATCGAAAGCGACGCAGACCCGCTAGTTGATCACTGTGGAATTAATCAAACGTCTTTACAGAGGAGGAACGACAATCATGCAGCTTGTTCAATGCCCGGACGGCAGTTGGCGTGGCCGCACACCATTCAACGCCAATCAAACGGTCCAGCAAATCTGCGGGATCGCACCGAAGCCGCAGCCCAGCGACAGCTTCCCTCAGGAAATCATAAACGTGTTTGGTCCGCCGCCGAGTTCAGCGGACTATCGGGAGGCTCCCAATCCCAGCCGAGCACACCGCATCGCCATGGACAAATATCGCCAAGATGCTGAGCACTTCCTACAAGCAGGTCCGCCGCCTTGGGCTACGCCCGGCGACATCGCCGCGGCCGCCGCTGTGTTCGATCACTGGGGTTTAGGTACGGCGACTTACTACGAGGGGCGGTATGGCTGGATGGCGCTTTTCAACTCTAGCCCTTTTGAGTTCGAGGTTCCAGCATGGCTGGCCCTCAAACTGTCTCACCACGTCGTCGCTCAGTATCAGATTCGCACACTGCTCGAGGGCGGGCAGATCGACGTGAAGGATCGGCACCCATTCGTGCCGCCGCTCGTTGGAATTCCCGCCGAGCCCCCAGTTGGGAGCCGCTGAAAAGCGATCGGTGTAGGGCCGGATGTTTCGCGGGCTGGCCGGGGCAACGCGCTCCCCGCCCAGTCAGCCTGAAACCGTGATAGGGTAGCGCAGGGCCAACTTTCCTGATGGCATCTGCGGTACCCGATTAGTGTGTCTGGATGTCGTTATCCCCTGCGGAATCAGTGGTTTAGCTTAGTACCCTCCCAGCGCGGTCCCCCAGCTCATCGGTCCTAGTACCCACTTGCGATTTGCAGTCTAATGTGGAAAGTTTGCAGCCGAATGTGGAAATCTTTGCAGTGTAATGTGGAAAGCACTACCTCGGGACCCTGTAGCGCCGATCCCCCGGAGAACCGCAGCTTTCTTCCAGGGTTCACCAAGGCGGTGAGCAGCGCGGACGGCCGCCGATCTCCTTGGAGATTGGCGCTGCAACGCTTCGGCTCGGCCTGAGCGGACTGGGGCTTTCGTTGCGGACGGATTTCGGA
>SDBV01013816.1_pt1 | contig 10238 bp, 18 predicted proteins | sample 2277081 | NCBI WGS metagenome assembly SDBV01 (sample SAMN10402039, study PRJNA504765) | marine sediment metagenome | isolation source: marine sediment core GS10_PC15, 223 cmbsf | place: Arctic Ocean: Southern Knipovich Ridge | collected 2010 | reverse complement strand
AAAATGTAAAATAATATACTATTTTCTCATTTAGTGCTTGACAAGGGCATGTGTATTTGTTAGACTATACATAGTTCGAGGGTTGTAGCCCTCCTGAAGGCAGCAGACTTCACAGCGATGGCGGCCCTCGAACCTTATTGGAACGAAAACGAGGTAGTAAGGGGGGTTGGAGATGTTTAGATTGTAATTAAAGGATGTTGGAGCTAAACGAGTAAGTAAAAGCATGGACGTAAACGCATGTAATTTGATTGACGCTGTGGTTGTCGCTCGTACAGCCTGTGCGGACATTGTGGGTTATGACGATTTTGAGATACGCAACGTGCATGACGATATGTATGCTGTATTAAGTCATAACCTACCTGTCGGCGGATTTGAGCTAACTGAGGTTTGGTAGACTGGAGGCGAAAGTGATATACTTAATACTTGACAGTTCGGAGAAGTGCAGACCGATGTTAGTACAATGCGACGGGCGTATTAACCTTACACGATATATAAAGTTATCGGACACTCAGGAGATTATATCTCAGTTCACAGATGAAGCGGTTGACTGTTTGAATGTCGCTGCCTTTGTTATGGTAAGTGGTGAAGCGTTGAGGGAGGTTTAACATGAGTAACGAAACAAGACGAATGCTATGGTTAGTATTCTGGAGTTATTTAGTGTATTGTTAATTTGCATTAAGGAGAAAACGTAATGGCAAAAGGTGGAGGTAGTCGAGGTCAGTCTGCTCCTAAAGAGGAGAGTAAGGCTGAACGGTTCAAACGGGTTGTTTCGCCGAGGGTCGGCAAGGCTATTAAGGCAATAGCTGTAATTGGTTATTGTGCCGGTTCTACTTATGAGTACACACCTAAGCAGGTCGATGCGATTATTTTGGCGTTGAATAAAGCCACGCTCACCTTAATCGACAAGTTTGCGGCGAAGTCTGATAAGCAGGACTCATTCTCTTTTGAGGAGTAACAAACTCTCCTCCTCCGATGTGGTGTGCTTTGTCGCGGGTGGATGGTGGGCAATGTTTTTGGAGTATGGCGATGAAGGTAAGTAGATTAGATGCGTTCAGTTTCAACGTGAAGCTGGCGGCTAAAGAGAAGGTAATGTTAGAGTTAGTTGCAAAAGAGTATAGCAGTACGGAGGACGATATGTTATTGTGGTTGATAGACGACCAATTGAACGGATATTATGATAGTGTAAAAAACAAGGAGTAATGCTATGGTTTGGAAAGAGTTTATGAAGGAACACGGCGGCGGCGATTTGGCGTTTTTATCTGAGGATGGTGAAGCGTTGATTTTCGCTGTAGTTGGAGAGCCTATCTTATTGGAGGGTAAATTCAAAGGCCGTCCGTCTACAAAGATAGGTTGCCCGATTGTTACGTCGGACGGGTTTGCTTTATTCGTTGCAGGCAAACGCCTTGCCCGGAAATTAAGTAAGCACGAACACGATTTTGACAGGGTGGCTTTTATTGCAATACGTCACGGTGAACAAAACGATATTACCGCAACGTATGAGTTGAAGCTATTGGATGATGCTGATATGACGTCGGCGTTGTTAGCGACGGCGAAGGAAAAAGATTGGCAGGTCGATATTGACGACGCGGTGAACGCCGCGATTGAGGTCATGCGTCAATAGTTCTCTATTCTCCATTTTCTACACATACCGGCGTCGTGACGGACTTCGGCGTCGGTATTATATAACGGAGTATGTAAAATGGCTGGTAATACACGCGGTCGGTTAAAAGAGCAGTTCGAGGGCGTTCATCGAAACATGGACTGGTCACTAAAACATTTGGAAGCCGCTTTAATCCTAATTAAAGAGCACAAACCTCTTTTAACCGAATCAATCCAGTCACTTGCCGAAGGTATAAAAACACTTGACGAGTTGGCTCAGGGGATATATAGTCGATTGTAGTTATTATGGTCTTTTCAACATAGAATAATAAACATATCGAGAATGGGTTTTTTCGATGGGTATAGTTCGAGCGGAGACAATTGCCCGGATGCGAATTGCTTTCAGGGGAGGTCTGTCTGCAACGCGGTTTATAAAGGATATGGCGTCCGCCGGTTTATCGTATCGACGTGTTGATATGTTATCGGATTGGCGTTCTGTGAATGAGTTAGAGAAAAAGGAAGGGACATTACGTTACGTTCGCAAAGACCGTTATCCGACAGGAGCGACTATGGCGTCGGTTACATGGTATACAAGCAAAGAGTTCATGTATAAGGTTAAGGTCACGTCGGTTACGGAACCGGATAAGATTATAACTGAGCGTTTCGTAAACATTATGTCAGACGTTCCCTTGACACTGGGTATGATAGAAGCAGAAGTTGAGCAGTCGTGGGGTGGATGGGAAAACTATAGTGCTGAAACGATAACAGGTTTGCAAACATGGTCTGCTGTGCGGAGGGTGATGGAATGAGCAGCATAAACCGCAAACCTCATTGTTTGCTGCGTGAAAAGACGTTAGCCATACCGCGTCATTTATTGTTTTTCGATATTGAAACTACTCAGGAGGTTTTGTCTAATGGTTCAACCAAACAACACTTCAAACTCGGGTGGGCCTGTTACTATCATCGAGCGTACGGTCGAAATCTTGAACACCATGAATGGTGTTACTTTGATAATATACGGGAGTTCTGGCACTTTGTCTTTAAACATACAGCCCCTAAACAAAAATTGTGGGTGCTTGCCCGAAATCTTGTCTTTGATTTTACAATCGCAGGAGGCTGGAAATATCTCCGTGAAGGCGGTTTTAAGTTAAAGTTTTTCCATAATGCTGGGTGTACGAGTATAATTTCGGTTCGTAGTAAGGGAGGTTCGATAGTTTTCCTCGACATTATGAATTGGTTCGTCGAATCACTTGCAAAGACAGGCGAACGCATCGGCATACCGAAGTTGAAGATAGATTTTGAAACCTGCACCGACGAGTATTTGAGTATCTATTGCAAGCGTGACGTCGAAGTTGAGGTTGAAAACTTCAAACGGTTCGCTTCCTTTTTACAAACCAATTCTATCAGTAGGTTATGTTATACGCGGGGTTCAACTGCGATGGCCGCTTATTTGTTTCGCCACTATACGCATAAAATATGGATTCACAACAATGCCGAAGCAATTGCGTTAGAGCGTGAAAGTTACAAAGGGGGTCGAACGGAATGTTTTTATATAGGAGACTTGAGAGATGAAAATTATTATATGGTGGATGTTAATAGTTTATATCCGTTTGTTATGCGTAATAACCAATATCCTGCGAAGTATAAGGCACTTATGCACAAGGTTGATGTCAAAACTTTACATACACAAACTCAAAATCACTCTGTTGTCGCGAAAGTTCTGATTGATACGGACGAACCTGTTTATGCTGTCAGACGAGGGCGGACGATATTTCCTGTAGGCACTTTTACAACTGTTTTGACAACGCCGGAAATAGTGTACGCGATTGAGCACAATCATATCGTGTCAGTTGATAACGTGGTAGTATATGAACAGGCGAATCTTTTCCGTAGCTACGTTGATAAGTTTTACCGTATGAAAAGGGAGTTCAAGGCGGCTGGCATTGCAGAATATACCGAATTGTGTAAGAAAATGCTTAATTCTCTTTACGGCAAGTTCGGACAGAAGGCGGACGTTTGGGAGAAAATCGGTGAATGTCCCGACGAACCGGACAGGGTGGAATTGCTGTTTGTGGTAGGTGAGCATCGAACACGTCAGATACGGTATTTGTTGGGAGAGATTTTCGAGTTAGTTGGTTATGAGGAATGTTTTAATTCGTTTCCTGCAATAGCGTCGCACGTCGCGGCGTTTGCACGATTGTATTTGTGGTCACTTATGAAAGAGGCCGGTGAAGGCAATTATTTTTATTGCGACACAGATAGTTTAATTGTAAATGAGGCGGGCCTATGCAACCTACAAAACCGCATGGATACGGAGCGTTTGGGGAGTTTAAGGATAGAGAGCAAACTGAACCGCTTAACTATAAGAGGATTAAAAGACTACTCGACCGAAACAAAGCAGGTGGTAAAAGGAATAAGAAAAAACGCCGTCGAGCTTTCCACAGGAGTATATGAACAAGAACAATGGCCGTCATTCAGGGGGGTTTTACGTAGCACGAATCCCGACGAGTATGTTGTCAAGAAAATAACCAAAGTATTGCATAGAGAATATGTAAAAGGTGTTGTTAATCCCGATGGTTCTGTTGTCCCTCTTGTTCTTTCCGACGGTGAAGATGCGATTCCTCGACTTCTGTGAGTTTATCGTCTAAGCTCTTATTCGCTTTACGATATTCAGCTACAGCGTCTTTAAGTTTAATCACGTCACTCATTAGCTGGCTTTCAGATAAATGTTGATATGTTCGTCATCATAACCAATAGCAGCGAGTTCCTGCTTTCCACGGTCGGGTGTTATTAAACCTTCCTTCATAAATCCAAGAGTTTGAGCCGTCGTCCAGTATCTACCTACACCCGCCGTCCCGTCAAGATACCATTGCTCCATAAGAACGTCAACACGTTCGCCGGGTAAGTCTAATCTCAATAATTCCGATCGTGCTTTGGAATCGTCGTAAACTTCCTTTTTATAGAGATTGCGTATTGCGGTTATTCTGGCTTCGGTTAAGGCCCACGCTCTTTTATACTGAGCAGTTAGAATAATAAAAGGTATATTCTCACTTCTAACTCCGACATCGCGTAATAATGATTCGGCGTCCCCCTGAGTTATCATATATTTGGAGTAAGCGGACACTATATCGGTAGAAGTAAACTTTGATTGTGTCGCTAAAACCTGTTTCAGTGTAAAATCAGACATACGCTTTGCGTCGCGTTCGTTATAACCTAACTCAACATAAGCCGCATAAACCTCCGATTCTGTCATTACACCAACTCTATACATACGCCGAATATCGACACGCGACAAACGTCGATAAGCAATACGTGTTAGCTTATCCCTCCAAAATGGCATAACGTCTAACGCTCTGAGAAGTAAGTCGAGTTCGTCCTGATTGATCGCCCCACGGTGCAACATCTCAAATCCCTGAGTCGTAGACGGTAATGACCAGTGAGCAGCCCAATACCGCTTCGACCATTCGGGGGTTAAACCCTTCATAGCGGCGTACTTCTCAAAGTCTGGCGGATAGTCCTCATATTGCCCGAACCTCGCGGCTATTTCAGGTGTGAACGCTTCACGTACAGCCATTGTAATTATGTCCGCGACGGGTGGAATAGGATACGCAAGTGTTCTGTATACGTCATAATAGTCGGGGTGTATGCCGACTTTTCGCAAACTGTTTTCAATGCCGCCCAAATCAGGGTCACGTCTTAACTGATAAGCGATAATGTCCTGACTTGACGGCTTTGTTAAAACACCATCCAAATAGATTTGTGCAAAATCAGGGTGAATGTCGGCTATTGATATATCGCCCAATACTTTTTCATTGCTCTGCCCCTGCTGCAAATTGCCCTGTATAAGCAGCATTGCGTTGGGTATAGTCCAACCGATTTCCTCCAGAAAACTCCTATCGTTATACTGCCAACCTATTTTCGCAAATTCGTTATCTAATGCCGTTGCGTTCAACAATCCCCGTTTATATCCCGTTTGTACTTGTAGGGTTGATAGTCGTTGCTGTCCCAACCACTTCCAAACAGGCCATTCTCTTATCGATACGTCATACCATTTTTGTATTTCCGCCCACGGTGCATCAGGGTCGCCATGATAACGCGAATACAGCAGCAAATCAGGAATTGACGGATATTCCTGTTGAGCTTGATAGAGGAATTGCCCTAAGACATCTTCATAACCTTCCGACTCAATGACCAAATCCCAAAGTGGTCTCTCTATTTTCCCCCTCCGAAATAACGTATTTACTTCGGCGGAAGTCAACCACGTCTCTTTTGCCCGGCGATTGATACTTCGGGCCATCATCTTCATCATCGGATTCATTAAGGTGTGAAGTGTTTCGTCAATCATTTCGACGCCGACACCTAAAGCGAATCCTCCGAATCCAGCCGACGGCGGTTCGGCCAAAGCAGTAAAGAAAGTTCTCATGCCGGTCGGCAAGTCGTTTATATCCGGCAAATCGCCAAACAGACCGCGAAAATAGGGGGCGAAAGCACCCTCTACTTTCTCGTCAAACGACTCTTGAGCTTCAACCTGCATCGCCCAATAGTATTCACCGTATGTCGCCTTATCGTCTATTCCCATTATTCGACACTCGTTTCAGGACGAGCAGCCCAACGAACGTAAAACGGTTCATTCCAAAGAATTTGCCGCATACGGTCAATCATAGCAATTGTTATCGCTCGTCCCTCAAAATCGTCTTTTATCCACGCTTCAACAATAGTTTGGTATGTGACTTCAACCGCTTCAGGCCAATTATCGTTTATCCAATTAAATATGTTGTTGGTATAGGCCTGTACGCTAAAAGAGGCATGATAAATATCTACAGCCGCGTTTCCTAACCTGTCGGCGGCTGCGTCCATAAAAAACGCCGCAGCCCCGAAATCCGACGCCCCAATTTTTGTCGCGGCTACTTTAAGGGAGTCCCTCGCATAGCTTAACTCCGCACCCAAATTCAAATACTTCGTCCATAAAAGAGGTATCTGACTATCTAAGTAAGTTGGCATAAGAGGGTCATTTCGGAATACGCGAACGCATAGGGGACAGACGGAAATCCACAACCGCTTCAGGATTATCCTCGAAGATGGCTTTGATTTTCTGCTTGTAGGCGATGGCCTGCTCATCGTTATCGACAGGGAACATTATCCCAATCGTGCATATGTCTTTATTTTCGTCACCCATTATCTATCCTTTTCTTATTGCGTTTGTCTTTAACTACCCGACTTATATTACGACTGCCCGACGCAATCCCGTAAATCGCGGCAAACGCCGTTAAAATACCAATTGGATTGAAGGGTTGACCAGCGACAAGAATCAAAGCGTTCTCCAGAATAATTGCACGTAACTCCTCTTGTCTATCCAAATCAACCATTCGTAATTCCACTAATCCCAATATCTGATTGAGTTCTAACTGTAACTCCTCCCGATTCACCATGCGGGCATCATCGACCACCGATGGAACCTTCGGTTCGCAGCCGTAAGCGTAAAGCATAAAACCAATACAGACAAACACCGAAATTAGAATACTCTTGTGTTCTTTTATCCAGTTTAACACGAAATCAATCCTCGACTAATTGTAAGCGGTTATTCCGACATAACTCGATGTTCCACCGGGGTCGGGAACGACGGCACAAATAATATCGTAGACGATATGAGGAAAGAAGTACATGGCAGAGGGTGACAAGTAAATAATCTCCGTATCGCCACCGGAAAGTCTGCGAATAGAACACTTGACAGGTTCGTCTGACGTCGCAATCAATACACCCTTGTTCTCGACGCTTGCTGTAAATGTGTCCGGTGAAGCGGATACGACGTTCAACTCGTCTGTTTCGACCTCAACGAGATTGTCCCACCCGTTACCAGTTAGAATCGCCCCTAACTCATTGCACCGCAACAAACGTCGGTCGTGACCAGTAGCACCGGTCAACCACGAAATTGTCTGTTGTAACTCCTCCGATACCTCCAGAACCTTCGGTGCGTCTGGTTCAAACTCCAGGTCGGTCATGTGAAGTAAACTACTCCATTTCAATCGTATCTTTGACATAATAAATCCCTCAATCGTAAATTCCGTATGCCTTGCCGGTGATAGAAGTATCACCCCCGTTAATCCACGCCAACCAAAAACCATCGCCGACCATAGGTATGTAAACAGGTTGCGTCAATGACAATAACTGATAAACGATACTCCCTGTAGAATCAGACCACGTTGGACTGCTTGCCGACCACGATGTCTCAATATCAACAACAACACCGAATACCTTTTGCGAAAATTGAGTATGTCCGGGATTGCTATTCCTGTCGAAACCGAAAACAACCGCCTCCACATTATCGTATTTGACGTTGGAGTTAGCTAAAATCGCCCCGTGTTGGGTGCACCGCATAAACCGACCTATAATAGAACTTTTGTCGGCTTCATCACCGGCGTCGAGAGCGACCATATCAATCGAAATCCCTACCTCATCACTCAACTCCAACGGACGAACGGCGTTCAATTCCTCCAACGTAGGCTCATACTGAACAGGAGTAAGCAGCTTAATACCCATTGACGTTAATCGGCTTCCTCATAACCAACCCCAATAGTAGGCGTCGTCGCTGTCCCGGTTGACATATAAAACCCACCCTTACAAAGCTGACCCTCCGATAACGGAATGTCCATCGCCAACAAAGGTGAAGCAGATGTTAAGTGAGCACACCGATAATCGACAAACTGCTCCGCATCACGATAAACCCTTATCCATAAGTTAGCAGTCGTGGGAGCAGAGATAAACTTTATGACCCGATTTTTACCCGACATACCAGCTAACAAATCGGTTAAACTCTCGACCCCCGCCCCGATATTGGCGAACGTGTGCTTTTTCCATTTTAACATAATGTCAATACCCCTTTTCTTTATTCGACCGTAACTTTTAAGATGGCAGCCAAATCAATTGCTCCGGCTGTCAATGTGTGACTGCCCACCAGACGGGCGGTAATGTATACGTTCAACTCCTCACCGGACAACATGTGAATCGGCTCATCAAAAATCAACGGGTCTTGATAAGAGGGTTGCGTCGAATCCTGGTCGTAAAGAACAATCTGGACGGGAACGCAAGGGCCGATAGGTGAAAATGTGTTGTTCCATACCGTGCCAGCCGAAACGCCACGTAAACCCGTGAACAAAAATCCCCGACGCCTCTGGTCGAATAACACTTCACGCTCTTTAACCATCTTCACGAAGTCAGTGACAATGTAATTCGCTGAGTCAGTATCGTCACCAACCGGTGAACCAACTAAACCTAACACGTCAATCTTCTGGCGAGGTGGCACATTCTTCCCACATGGGAAATCAGGGAACTCAGCAGGTGACAACGAGGTGTCCAACAATACATCGCCAGACGCAGACGGATATGTCCCTGCGTTCATATATTGAATGAAAGTATATTCCTTTGCAGCCGAACCGTTAGGCATGGTCTTTGTAATGTCCCCCGCATCATAAACATCGTAATAGGTGCAAACATGACCGTTCCCTGTAGTGAACTCATACGTAAATGTTTCCCCTTCCGCGACGGGTATCGAGACGTTTATGTTGTAAAGCCCCAACGCCTCCATAAGATTCTTATGCAGCCAGCCGGTTTGAGGGTGACCCAAGTGATTGCCCGACTTACCCTTAGTACGATATACGCCGACAGTTTTACGGTCAACACGTAAAACCAAATAACCGTCATCCGATGGAGCAAAAACGGTTATCTTCCGTATCAAAAATGATTCGCCAATATCCGCAGTCAAATCATACGTCGATAAACCCGCAATCTCAAAAGCGGCGTTACTAAACTTTAACATGATAAAACCCCTTTCATATAATGTAACATACAAACCTTACCCGTCGCTACCTCAATCACGCCAAAACCGAAACCAGAACAAACTACGTTCGCTTCATTTCGCTCATGTGACGAATGAAAGTCGTCATCCTGTTGATGTTATCGTCGAGGGTGACGTCGGGCATACCCTTGATTTTGTCCTTGCCCCTGTCAATGTGCGGGAGCAACTGCTCCGCAAACGCAATCACTTTGTCCTTTGCACCGTCAATCCCGGCTGCAATACGATTGACGCCGATGTCCCTTGCTGCTTTCTTCCAGTCTTCAAGCGATACCCGCTTCAAACCGGCAGCCCACTTGCCACTTGATACGGCAGCCGTGAGGTTTGTTAGCATTTTATCCTGTTTCGCAGCAGCCTTCTCCGTAGGACTTTCCGTTACCCTGTCAATCCCCTTGCGAACGTCCTCAACAGCCGCTTTCAGACGCCTCGCGTGCTTCTCCTGAAACTCCATTGCTGTTAGTTTTGCCATTTCATTTTCCCCTTAATAATAGATTAAAAATGTCCAGTTTTTACGGGCGAATCATAAGAATAAAACCTGCCTAATTACTCACAAAATAAACCACTACCCTACTCCCATATCATATCAATAAACCAATAACGTGTCAAGATAAATTTTAGATTATTTTTATGAAAATAGAGAAGTTTATATAAGATATGATATTGTCAGAGGTGTTGGGAGGGACGTCGTAAAAGGGTTTGTTAGAGTTAGGTGTAAAGAGAACAGAGATGAATTAGATAACGTAACCGGTAATGACCGTGACTACCTCCCTTTGTAAATAGAGTATTGGGG
>SDBV01013815.1_pt1 | contig 10238 bp, 11 predicted proteins | sample 2277081 | NCBI WGS metagenome assembly SDBV01 (sample SAMN10402039, study PRJNA504765) | marine sediment metagenome | isolation source: marine sediment core GS10_PC15, 223 cmbsf | place: Arctic Ocean: Southern Knipovich Ridge | collected 2010 | reverse complement strand
ATTCGCTTCCGGAATGAGTCAGTCGGCCGAAGAGACGAACGAAGTGCCGGACCAGGCACGATGTTATGTGCGGAGTCGAGCCTGAGACAACACGGCGGCAGGCAAACGCCACGCGAGGCATCGAATTCGGGGCTCCAACGGCTACTCAGCTGAAGAGAAATCGACCGCCCAACTCGCAACATAAGCGCTGAACTACGAACTCCCGCGCCAGAACCCGACGCATATCCTTGCCTCGGAGGGCCTGGCAGGGGGAGTTGTTTGACCTTGCGCGGTGGGCGTTGCTGCCTCTGTCGGTGCTTCGCGCGACGGCATCCGCCGGTGGCGACGTCGTAGTGTCCACATATTACCCTCTTGAACAGACCCTCGTGCCGGTACTTCATCGCAGGGCCGCAGTCGACCTGTCTGCCGAAGCAGAGGTATCTCCTGCAGCTCAGGAAGGGGAGTCTTGCCTTGACGGCTCTCGGGATGACCGTGTCACGTATGGCGACGGTCAGGAGATCAACAGGCACGAACAACGCCATCTCGGCGGCGTACCAGAGCCCCGCGATCCGAACCATCCAACCACTTCCCCCGCTCCTCCCTCGGGCCCTGATAGGCTACCGTGGCTAACGGTCCTCCCACACCGGGTTCTTCGATGTGGCTCGTGTCTGTTCTCTGGGCTGCCCCGCCGTCCCGCGCTCCGGGTCCGCGAGTATCCTGACGACGGCGTCAACCACCACCTGCAGACGGCGAGCCAGTACCGTCGTCGCGCACGCGCCACCGCCGTCCGGGTATGGAAGGTACCATGCGCACGATTCGCCACCGCATTGCATTGCCACACCCCCGTCGCCCTGTTTGACAGGACAGGTCTTGTCCGCCATGTCTTCTCCTCCTTCCCACATCCAAAGGCAAATGGGACGACACCTCCCAGGCCCCGGCGAGCGTCCCTCTGCCCATCTCAACGCCCGTCAGGTCTGAGAACTCAGGCGACTCTGGGGCCCGTGCTCCATGCCAAGAAGCTCCCGCACTGCGCCCTGAAGCCTGCCCGGCTCGACCGGCTTGTTGAGAAGAATGTCGGGCCGCGCTCCGAAACGCTCCTCCACCTCATCCACCGAGAATGACATGCCGATGCGCGAGTTCAGTGAGCTCAACATGATGATGGGAATGTTGGCCGTCTCGGGGGTCGACCTGAGATCGACCAGTGAATGGAAGCCCAGCCTCTTCGGCAAGAAGATGTCCAGTAGTATCAGGTCCGGAGCGTCCGATCTGGCGAGCACGAGTCCGATCTCTCCGTCGGCGGCAGAGATCACCTTCACATTGATTGGTGCGAGCGCCGCATGGACAAAGGCGACGGAGTCGTCGTCATCATCAATAACCAGTATCTTCTTCGGTCCCACCGTTGTTCCCCTAGTGCGGCGGGCCGGCCCCGCGATATGCCCAGGCGCGGCCCACGGCCAAAGGCGACCCCATCCCGACTACATGCTCCTGAACCAGGCCGAGCAACCTGGCCCTGAGTCTGAACGCGGTCATGAGCGACCCTCTTACACTAAGCCTGCCCGAAAAGTAGGCGGCATCAGCGTCCGACGCACCCCGGAATATCTCGGAGAGCGTGTCCTCCGTCGCCTCGATCATGACGTCATAGGCCGTCACGCTATCGAGCCGCAGCAAAATCCGTCCGCCCGCCAGCTCTACCGCGACTCGCCGGTCGCTGTCCACCGCGGCGAACACGACCGTGGCGGGCCCGATGGCCCGGGCTACTTCGCGTGCCCTTTCGTCGTTAGACAAGGACTCCTCGAGGAGCGAGAGGGCAGACTCCACATCCGCGTCGCTCATCCCGCGGAGGTCCAGGGCGCTCATGCCACCACCTCCGGCTTGAGGCCCGAAAGAGCGTGCAAGCGCGCCCTTGTCATGCCGCCCCTACCGTGCCGGCCCGAGAGGGTTGCATCCAGCTCTGAGGTCGCCTCGGCGGGAGAAATCTGCCCCTCGCACGCAGCACGAAACACCTCCACGATCCGACAGATGTGCCCGGCGACAGGCATGATCCGAAGGGCCGCCACGCCCGCCAGTTGGAGTGCTGGCAGGTATTCGAGCAGGCACCGCATCTTCCCGGAGAAGACCACAGGGCCATCGATTCGGAAGAGCGCGTCTCCCTCGGACTCGAGCTCTGTGCCTTCCGGACGCGCCTGGCATACCTCCTCGCATTCGAGATTCGACCTTCCCGCCAACCTGGCGCTGAGGCATCGGACGGAGAATGCAAGCGGGACGTAGCCGCAGACCACCAGCTCGACCCCGACGGGGACACGGCACAGCCGCCGCACGTCGCGCACTCCGAGATCAATGGGAGCCACCACCCTGGAGGCCCCCAGCTCACAGAAGAGATGCGCCGTCTCAGCGTTGCACACGTGCAGGGAGGGCCCGGCTATCCATCGGTCGAGGCCCGCTGCCAGGCGCAGGAAGGCGGGGCTGTTGATCTCAACGCTGTCGGCAAACTCCACGAACCTCTCGAAACCAGGGGACTTCCTCGACGGCGTCACGAGAACCGGCGACGAGGCGTTGACCAGCTTACCCGCGGCGCGGATCTCGCGGGCCGCCTGGAGAAGTTCCCCATAGTGACTTCGCTTCTCGCATCCGAGCTCTCCGAGATAGACCTCGTCCGCGGAGCTCCGCGCGACCTCGCGGTACAGATCCCGCAACCCCTGGGGTCCGAGACTGCCTGATGCCGGGCCGATGGTGATCTTCATGCGTCTCCCACAAGACACCCGAGCGTGCATTCGCCGCCCTCAGCGAGCGCCGTCAGTCGCTGCGCGGCGTCCATGCTGTCTTCCTCTGCGTCGGCGCCGAGTCGATCGATCGCCGCCCGCCACACGGCCGTGGCCGAGCGCACATATGTTGGCGACCGCTGCCGGCCTTCTATCTTGATCGCATTGACACCCGCATCAGCGAGCTCGTCGAGGACAGGCATCGCGTTGAGGGAGACCGGCTCCATGAAGGCCCGGACAGACCTCCCTGTTGGTGCCTCCCGGTAGAGGCCCTTGCAGGGCGTCGGGAGCGACCGGGCCGCACCTGGCTCCTGAATGTCTATCAGTGTCCCCGCGAGCCTGACGAAGGTCCGTCCGGGGGGGCCTTCCTCAAGTTCGATCATCTCCGCCGGCGCACAGGCGCCAAGACTGTTGGCGCTCACCCCGGTGATGTGGGACGACAGACAACATCGCCCCTCGTAGTTGGCGCAAAGAGAGCCATAACCGAATACTTCGAGCTCAACGTCGGTGGACCTTCGGATGTCCGCTATGTCGGCGAGACTCAGGACCCGGGGGAGTACCACGGCGCGGACAGAGAATCGTTCGCTGTAGAACGCGATCGAGTCCGCATCTGCCGCGCCTGCATGGCAACTCAGCCTCAGGTCGAGCGACTGGTGCCGTGAGCGCACGTAGTCGAGGACCGCCGGATCGGCCGCGATGACAGCGTCTGCGCCGACCCTAGCAGCGTCGTCGACCGCGTCCAGGCACGCAGCGACTTGACCGTCGGTGGGGAACGTGTTGACGGTCACGTATGCCTTGGCTCCCGCTTCATGCAGGAGCCGGACGCCTTGGGCGGCCTCGTCGACAGAGAAGTTGAGTCCCGGGATGTTCCGGAGGTTGCTCGCCGAGCGGAAGCCGAAGTAGACCGCGTCGGCCCCCGCCTCGACGGCCGCCTTCAGCGCCTCGAGCGTGCCGGCGGGGGCGTTGATCTCAATCCGCCTGCTCAAGTGTGGCTCTCCTCTTCGGCATGGCGCGGCAGCGTGACAACAAAGGCGGTTCCCTGTCCCTCTGTGCTTTCGGCATTGATCGTTCCTCGGTGCGCCTTGACGATCTCCTCCGCTATTGCCAGACCGAAGCCAGTGCTTTCCATGCCTTCCTTACGCACGTTGTCTGCCCTGTAGAACTCCTCGAAGATGTGCGGCAGATCGGCGGCCGGGATACCGACGCCGTTGTCCGACACCTCCAACCGCAGCGAATCTCGGCTGTCGAATGCCGCGACGTCAACTCGACCGCCAATCTTGGTATACTTGACCGCGTTCGATACCAGATTCGCCAGGAGCTCGTGCATCGCCTTGCCGTTCGCCCGCAGGGGTGGAAGGTCTTCGCTCACCGCGACCTGCAGGACTATGTCTTTCTGCCGGGCAAGGGTGCACTCTTGCTCCACTACCTCCCGTACGAGACGGGATATCTGAATGGGTTCCTTCGGGAAGTCGCGCGCTGCCCTGATCCTGGCCAGATCCAGGAGGTCCTGTGCGAGGCGGCCGACGAACTCGGCCCTGCGCTTGGCCCGACGGATCATGTCGAGCGCCTTCTCGGAGACGTCTGCCGTCATGTCCTGGGTCACCACCGCAAGGCAGCTCACCACCGTGGCGGTCGGCGAACGGACGTCGTGGGCGACACGCATCACGTAGCGCGACTTCGCGCGATCCAGTTCCTCTAACTGCGCGTTGGCTCGGGCCAGCTCTTCCTCCCGTTCCCTGAGGCGTTCGGCGACCGAGTTGACGAAGAAGGCGACGATCAGCATCGTGCTCGCGAAAGCGAACAGCCCGGCGGCGACCGTCTTCCAGTCCACTCGCACATCGGTCGCGAAGACCTTGCCGGCATCCGCGTGAGGAAGGAATCTCCAGTACTCCAGGATCGCCACCCCGGACAGCAGAAGACACGCGACTACAGTTTGAATGAGCACGTGCTTCCAGGGGAGCAGCATTGCGGCGACGACCACGTGGAAGACGTAGTACAGCACGAACGGATTCGCGATCCCTCCGCCAAGATAGATCACAAGCGTCAGCGTGAAGAGATCGGCGGCGACCTGGACGTTCGAATGGCGCCGAGCGTGAAGCTCCTGGTCGGTGCCTCTAAGTATGGTACGAGCCCATAGATGAAACGCGACGTTGTACGCGAAGACGAACGCAGCTGAGGCCAGAAAAGGCCACAAGGCGAACTCAAGGCCAAAGACGTACCGGCCGATGAGCGGGAAGCTCACTATTCCCGCCACAGCCAACCAGCGTAGCCGAACGAACCACGCTATCTTGGCCGTATGTATTCCCCCGCTGTCGGGAGTGGGCGGTAGCGCGAAGAGCCGCACCGGGATCAGCTTTGTGAGAAGACTCCTCAACGTCTCTATCCTCCCGGGTCGCCCCTTGAGCGGAACTGACTCCGGCCGCCGGCAAGGGACAGCCTCAGATAGGCCTCCCTCAGGTCGAGCTGCACGTCGAGCTCCCCGTTCCCGCCAAGCCTCCTCGCGATGAGCTCAGGCTCCAGATCGGCAGGCGCGACTGCGTGTGGTTTGAAGAGGAGCGCCATGACCCCCTTTGCCGCCCTCGAACGTGCCGAGGCAAGCCGAGCCAAGGCTCCCAGCGGCGCGTCCCTGCGGAGGTCGTAGATGAAGCATCTGCCTCCGGGCGCCGTCACCCTGACGCACTCCCCGAGGCCGCGCGCCGGGTCGCGCCAATGGTGAATTGACGAAGTGCTCACGACGAGATCGAACTCACCGGGCCCGAAGGGAAGCTCCGCGACGTCGCCTTTGCGCCATTCGACGTTCCGGACCCCCGCCCTCAGGCAGTTCCGCCTGGCCAGGGCGAGCATCGTGGCGCTCAGGTCCAGACCGGTGATCCTGAGCCTTGGGCGCCTCCGTGCGATCTCAATTATAAGTGCGCCCGGCCCGGTCCCGACGTCGAGCACGGTGCCGTCGGACAGCTCGTTCGCGATGTCGTCCGCCACCTGCCGGTGGTAGTCGGCGAAGGCCGGAGTCACCACCCGGTCGTAGAAGACGGCTACCGGGCCGTGTATCGCCTCGGGGAAGAACCGTCTGGCCTTCATCGGGGCTCCATTTGTCCACCGCCCCCGGGCCGATGGGACGAGGAGACGGCTAGAACTCCTGCGGCAGGGCCTTGAGCTCTTCATACGTGAAGACCGGCCCGTCACGGCATACGTACTTGGGTCCGACATTGCACCTGCCGCACAGACCAAAGCCGCATTTCATCTTGTTCTCTAGCGACGTCACGATCCGATCGGGAGGGAAGCCAAGCTCGAGCAGTCGCGGGAAGGTGTAGTGCAGCATGATGGGCGGCCCGCACACGAGGGCTATTGCGTTCTCGGGACTGGGCTTGACCTCGGCCACCATGTTCGGCACGAAGCCCTCGTGCCCCTGCCAGGTGTCGTCGCCCTTGTCCACCGTGATATGGGTCGCTATGTCGTCGCGGCCCTCCCACTCCTTGAGCTCCGACTTGTAGAGAAGCTCCCCCGGGCTGCGCGCGCCGTAGATCACCGTCATATCGCCGTACTTGCTCCTGTTCTTCTCATGCAGCATGTAGCGTATGGTCGACCGGAGCGTAGTGAAGGCGAAGCCGCCGCTCACGATGAGCACGTTGGCGCCCTCGAGCCTATCCATTGGGTACGAGTTCCCGAGCGGGCCCCGCACGCCGACAGTGTCGCCGACCCCGAGGTCGTGGAGCGCGTCGGTCAGCAGCCCGTCGCAGTAGCGCTTGACCGTGAACTCCAGCATCCCCTCGTCCATCGGAGACGACGCGATCCCGAAGGGAGACTCGCCCACGCCGGGCACGGACACCTCGGCGAACTGGCCGCAGCTGTAAGCGAATCCGTCGCGCTCGGCGCCGTTCTGGAAGACGAGCTCGAAGGTCTTGAGGTCCTTCGCATCGTTCTCGACGGTGACCTTGCGTACCTCGGCAATAAGGGGCTTGTAGGGGTTCTTCATCAAGATTCAACCTTCGATTCCGCGAGCTCGGTCAATACCTCGCGCAGGTCCATGCCCGCCGGGCAATTCCGGATGCATCGACCGCAACCGACGCACGCCAGCGCGCCATGCGTCCCCGGGTGGTAGCTGAACTTGTGCATTATCTTCTGCCTGAAGCGTTCGACGTGCGTCGGCCGCGGGTTGTGGCCCGAGGCGTGCAGCGTGAACAGGGGGAACATGCAGCAGTCCCAGGTGCGCACCTTTCGGGCCCCAGAACGCGTCCGCTCGTCCGTCATGTCGAAGCAGTAACAGGTGGGACACAAGTACGAGCAGGCCCCGCAGCCGAGACAGCTCGCCGACACGTCCTTCCACGCGGGCGAGTCGAAGATCGACGCGAGCTTCTCGCAGGCGTTGCCCAATGCTTTGTCGAAGCCGGGGCCGGCCCCGGCCTTCGTGACGGCGGCCGACGCGAGCTTCTTCGACGCCCCCGCCTTCGGCTTCGAGCCTTCGACCTTCGCCAGGAGCTCTTTGCCTCTGTCCGTGAGGGGGCTCGCCTCGTAGGAGTCGCCGAGGTCGACGAGCAGTACGTCCGCGCCATCCTTGCCGAACGGGTCGCCACCCACCGAGGCGCACAGGCACGTCGCGCGCGGCTCGTTGCAGGCGAGCGCAACGACTACTGTGTTCCTGCGCCTCGATACGTAGAACGGGTCCTTCACGTCCTCGGAGTCGAAGATGCTGTCCAGGATCGTGAGCGCCCTCGAGTCGCACGGGCGGATGCCGACGACTATCCTCTTCTCGTCGGGGAGCACTTCAGTCATCTTGCCATCGGCGGACTCCCACAGGGTCTCGCACGAAGGCAGGAACAGCTCCTTTGGCGGCACGGTCGAGCCCGGGCCGTCCAGGCTGACCTCGTCGGCCGAGGAGACGCGCCTGAAGCGGAGCTTGCCTTCGCCCCCCTCGACGCCAAGGGGCGCATAGATCGCGTACTCCTCCGCCAGTGCCGCAAGCAGCGAAGAGAACTGTTCCTTCTTGAGAACGATAGTCGCCACGCCCGTCTTCTCCTAGTCCGGCTCTGTAATGAACTCCTCTGTGTCCTCCGGCTTGAAGACCGTGAGAGGAGGCGGGGTCTCCAGGTCGAGTCCCGCGTCGAAACCGAACAGCTCCTTCGCGTCTCTCACGAGCTTGTGCGTGAACGGCCGGAGGTCGCAGCCCTGCGGGCAGGCGCGGACGCACGCACCGCAGTCGACGCATCGCCCCGCCTGATGGATCATCCGCCCGAGATGGAAAAACATCACGTTCTCGACGTTGTCTCCCGCTCCGAGCCACCTGGGTCTTGCGAGCTCGGCGAAGCAGCTCTTGCAGTAGCAGTTCGGGCAGACCTGTCGGCAGGCGTAGCAGCGGATGCACTTCGACATCTCGCGGCGGAAGAGCTGCCACCTTTCAGCGGTCGACAGCAACGCCAGCCGGTCGTCCTTGTTGTCGTTGTCCACAGAGCTGGAAGACCCGTCTGCGGCCTCGCCCACAAGGACATCCCGCACCGGGGCGGTTCTGACCGTGCACTCGCGGCACGAGCCAGGCAGGACCTCCGCGAGCTGTATGGTGTGCTTCTTCCCGGCCTCGTCGGTCGCCTCGATCGCATCTCCCGCCAGTGTCGCATTCGCTACGCCTGAGCCGCCCAATCGCCGAGCGACGGCGTCGCCGTCCACTACCCCGCCGCAAGGAACGGCGATAATGACAATGTTGTCCCTCGGGACCTTCCTCTCTTTCACGAGGCCGACGACCGATCTGCCGTCGCAGCCCTTGCTCACGATGGCGACCTTGGGCGGCGGCGGCGGCTCCTTTAGGCGCGGGTCGGGCGCGAAGATGCGGGGCAGATAGACCGCCAGGTTCGCCGAGCAGAACGGCCCCCAGACGAGGTCGGCCGCACGCTCGGCGTCCCTGACCAGGCACGGCGTCGCGGAGAGCGGGCGCGCGCCCTCCCGGAAGCCGATGACGACATCGACCTTCCCCTGGGAGAGCAGATCCGCTGCGACTTCCCTGATCTTGGCCTGCATGTCGTTCATGCCTTCACGCTCGCACTTTCGGCCACCAGCTTGTTCGAGGGCCCGACCTTCGTCACGTCGCGGACGACCTTCTCGACGATGGCCGCGAAGCGCGGTCCCTCTGCCGCCGAGACCCACGTGAAATGAACTCGTTCGGGTTCGATCCCCACGTTCTCGAAGAACCTCTTCAGGAGAGCGAACTTGCGCCGCGCGACAAGGTTCCCCGAGATGTAGTGACAGTCGCCGGGGTGGCAGCCCGAGACAAGGACGCCGTCGGCGCCGCTCGAGAGCGCCTTCAGGATGTAGAGCGGGTCGACGCGGCCCGAGCACGGTACCCGGATCACGCGGACGTTCGGGGGGTACTGCATCCTCGAGACGCCGGCCAGGTCCGCGCCCGCATACGAGCACCAGTTGCAGAGGAAGGCGACCACCTTCGGCTGCCAGCCTTCGTCGGTCGTCTGATCGGTCTCTGGACTCACCTGCTATACTCCCACAGCCTCAAGCATTGCCACCACCTGCTCGTCGCGGAAACCGCCCACGTCGAGCGCGTTCGACCGGCACGTCGCGGCGCAAGCACCACATCCCTTGCATACCGCCTCGTTCACGACGGCTACGTTCTTCGCCTCGTCGATCTCTATCCCACCGTACGCGCACACCGACACGCACGCCCCGCAGGCGGCGCATCTCGTCGGGTTCACGCGCGAGACCTTGCCGTCGGCCTCGATGCAGCCCTTCGCGAGCACGGCCAGCGCCCGCCCCGCCGCGGCCTTCGCCTGGGCTATCGACTCGGAGACGTCCTTCGGGTAGTGCGCGAGCCCGCAGACGAAGACGCCGTCGGTGGCGAAGTCGACGGGCCTGAGCTTCACGTGCGCCTCCAGGAAGAACCCGTCGTCGTTGAGCGGGACCTTCAACAACTGCGCCGTCCGCTTGTTGTCCGGATCCGCCGCGATCGCGGGCGCGAGCACCACCAGATCGGCGTCGATCGCCAGCCGCCGTCCCAGGATCGGCTCGTCGACGCGCACCCTTAGCGCTCCATTCTGCGCCACGACCTCGGGCCTCGACTCCGGCTCATAACGGATGAAGATCACCCCCCGCTCGCGGGCCTCGCGATAGCGCAGCTCGCTCAGGCCGTAGGCGCGCACGTCCCGGTAGAGCACGTAGACGTTCGCGTCCGGGTTCCGGTCCTTGAGCTTGAGCGCGTTCTTGATGGCCTTCTTGCAGCAGATCCGCGAGCAGTAAGGCCGCTCCTCGTCCCTTGACCCCACGCACTGGATGAAGACCGCGGAGCCCACCCCATTGAGATCAGGCGCCGCCCCGTCGCCCCCCAGGGCGAGCTCGAGCTGCTTCTGCGTCACGACTCGCGGGTCGCTGCCCAGCATGTACTCGGTCGTGTCGAGCTCCCGGGCGCCGGTGGCGACTATGACTGCGCCGTGCGTGACCTCGCGCTTCTCGCCTTCGCCTCCGCCCGCGGGCGCTATCGTCGAGTGGAAGTTGCCGACGAAGCCA
>SDBV01013814.1_pt1 | contig 10238 bp, 9 predicted proteins | sample 2277081 | NCBI WGS metagenome assembly SDBV01 (sample SAMN10402039, study PRJNA504765) | marine sediment metagenome | isolation source: marine sediment core GS10_PC15, 223 cmbsf | place: Arctic Ocean: Southern Knipovich Ridge | collected 2010 | reverse complement strand
AAATGATCTTAAAGATGACTGGGGCAAGCAGATCCTGCCCTTTAATTTTGCGACCGGCGACCTTAAGAGGGGCTCTTCAGCCGAGAACGTATACATAACATTTACAACAGGCCTTGACGGCACCGGGATGCCGTCTTATGAAGACTCGCTTAATGAGGATGACAGGTGGCATCTTGTTTCATATACATTGAAACTGATGAAGAAGGTCAAATAATTATGGCTTAGGGATAGTGGGGGAGCTGTTCTGTGACCATACGAAGGGGGGGGGTGATATAATTCTGTTAGTATTCAAGAGAGACAAACCTTCAGGACGTCAAACAAAAAATTAAAAAAATCAGAAAAGGGGGAAGAAGAGATGGAAGGATTTAGTCGAAAGTATAAAGTCATTGTACCTGTTCTTTGCTTTCTGCTTCTGTCATGGACCCTTGTAACTCTGACTCATGTTACCGGGAAGGCCTATGGAGCTGATGCTGATATGGGCAAGAAGGTATATATGAAGTATTGTGTCATATGCCATGGCGCCAAGGGTGACGGCAAGGGGCTGATGGATGTAATCCACAGGAACGAAAAGAGCGGACTTGTATGGAGTATATTTCCGAGGGACTTTACTGTAGGCACCTTCAAATTCCGTACTACTCCGACGGGATGTCTACCCGATGACAGTGATCTCATGAGAATGATAACAGAGGGTATACCGAGGTCGGGCATGCCTTCACATGAAGATGTCCAGAAAAAAGAGAGGGAGGCTGTGAGGGAATATATAAAGACCTTATCGCCCAGATGGGTTGAAGAAGATCCCTGTGAAATGATAGCGGTAAAAAAGCCGGGATGGGTCGGGAGTGCCGACTCTGTCATGAAAGGCGAAAAAGTTTACAAAGATATGAAGTGTTGGGAATGTCACGGCAATGAAGGAAAAGGTGACGGTTCCAAGGCGGATGAACTTAAAGACGATTGGGGAGACAAGATATTGCCGTTTGATTTTACGACCGGTACCCTGAAGAGAGGTTCTTCACCTGAAAATGTCTATATTACCTTTAGCACAGGACTTGACGGGACAGGAATGCCGTCCTATGCAGACTCGCTGAAAGAGGATGACAGGTGGCACCTTGTTTCGTACACACTCAAACTGATGGGACTGGTCAAGTAACCGGAAATCATGGAAAGGAGGTAAGGCAATGTCTGACAAGAAGTCTCGAATAAAATTTGATAGAAGAAATTTTCTTAAAATAGCCGGTGCGGCCGGTCTTGCCACTGGTGCAGGAGTTATGCTGCCGAAGGATGTCCTGCTGGCCAGGGCAGAAAAAGGCGGTAAAGGCAAACAGAGCTATCATGTTCCACCTGGCAAACTCGATGATTATTATGGATTCTGGAGCGGCGGCCACACGGGTGAGATCAGGATCATAGGTGTTCCCTCAATGAGGGAGATTCACAGGATCCCTGTCTTTAACAAGGACTGCGGCTCCGGATGGGGAATAACGAATGAGAGCAAAAAGTTGCAGAGAGGGAGGGATGCCGGAGATACCCACCATGTCCATGGTTCTTACGTAGACGGCATGTACGACGGTAAATATCTCTTTGTGAATGACAAGCTGAATAACAGGGTGGCCAGGATACGGATTGATTACATGGAAGTGGACAGAATACTCGATGTGCCCAATATTCAGGGCGCCCACGGCCTGTTCCCCCAGCGCTATCCTAAAACAGAATGGCTCGTCATCAACAGTGAATTCCAGACCCCGGTGCCTAATGACGCTTCCAACAGCAAAGCATTTCACAACCCTAAAGAGTACTACGGGATGCACACCATAATTGACACTGAGAGGATGGCCGTTGTATGCCAGATAATGGTTGATGAAAACTGTGACCTTGCAGCCACGGATTATCAGGGCAAGTATTCAATGTGTACTTCCTATAATATTGAAAAGGGAGTTACCATCTCTGAAATGCTCGCTTCAGATTTTGACTACCTGATCGTATTTAACTGGGAGAGGATAAGGAAGGCGTTAGCGGCTGGGAAATACAAGAGGGTAAACGGCGTCAAGGTCCTTGATGGAAGAGACGGAAAGTCTGATCTTAATATAAGGATCCCTGTTCCCAAGAACCCTCACGGTGTAAACATATCACCTGACGGCAAATATGCTGTCTGCTGCGGAAAAGTTTCTCCTACTGCCACCGTTGTTGAGCTTTCCAGGCTGGATGATGCGTTTGCGGGAAAGATTAAACCGGAGGATTGTATAGTTGCACAGCCTTTTCTCGGACTCGGGCCGCTTCATACAACTTTTGACGGTAGAGGCAACGCCATCACATCGATATTTATTGACAGCACCAATGTGAAATGGAACATCGCAAAGGCGATTGAAGCGGAAAAGCAGGGGGAAGAGGCAAAGAAGAAAAACCCGCACATTGTTGATGTCCTGGATATCCATTATCAGGTAGGCCACATAATGGCCACAATGGCTGAGACAAAGGAAGCTGACGGCAAGTGGCTGATCTCATTGAACAAGATTTCAAAGGACAGATTTCTCAATGTCGGACCGTTAAAGCCTGAGAACGACCAGCTAATAGACATAAGCGGTGAAAAGCTCAAACTCATGCATGATTCTCCTGCGTACATTGAACCTCATGACTGCATAATGGTGAGGAGGGAACTGATCGAGCCGCATGTAAAGCATCGTGTTGACATGTTTGAGCATCCCCTTGCGGTAACAAAGAACAGTGTGGAGAGAAAAGGTAAAAATGTTACCGTTAAAATGACGGCAAATGCACCGATCTTCGGCCTTCAGGAGGTCAAGGTCAAGCAGGGAGATAAAGTTACTCTTATTGTGACGAACCATGATGAGATCGTTGACCTTTCAAACGGAGTGGCGATTTCCAACTACAATATCAATTTTGTTGTTGGCCCGTTCCAGACAAAGTCGGTAACGTTTAAGGCGAACAAACCGGGGGTTTTCTGGATCTACTGTACAAACTTCTGTCATGCCCTGCACCTTGAGATGAGGATGCGGTTTATTGTGGAAGTTTGATCTGTAAGCGTATTGCATATTGAAAGTAGGGGCACGGCGCGCCGTGCCCCTGCATGATGTGCCAATAAATATGAAAGAGGAAATATGAAAAGGTGGATTTTAGCGTTAATTCTATTGTTTGTACTTTCTCTTGCTTTAACAGGATATAGCGGACAGTGGGGTGCGTTTGAGCACAAGTATGAATATGAATTAAAAGATGTGTTGGATGCGTCGAGATTTATTGAGAAGAAAGGCTACTGGGAAGGTTACAGGGACAATAAACTGGTTGGGTATGTCTTGTTGTCAAAGGACTGGACAAAGAAATTAATAGGCTATTCGGGCAAGCATATGGAGACATTAATCGGTTTTGATACAGACGGTATCATAACCGGCATAAGGCTTCTGTTTCATTCGGAGCCGATTGTGCTTATCGGACTTAAGGAAAAAAATTATCAGACGTTTCTCAAGCAGTATCCCGGCAAGAATATAAGAGAGGATTACTCTGTAGGCAGGGGGATAGACATGGATGCGGTCACAGGCGCTACGGTAACTGTGGTAGTGCAGAATGCCATAATCTTCAGGAGTGCCAGGAAGGTGGCCTCTGAGGCAGGCATGATTGAATATGCCAAAGAAACGAAACGCAGGATCAGTAAGAAATTCAATGAACTTTCATGGAAAGAACTTATTAAGTCAGGCGCAATTAAAAATATAAGGGTAAGCTCCGAAGAACTGGGGCTGGAGGGCAAAGATGTTTACCTTGACCTCTATTTTGGTATTGCAACGGTACCTTCCATCGGAAGGAATGTCCTTGGAGAGAGACTTTTTAAAGAGACCGCAGACAGACTGGAGAAAGGGGAATCAGCCATATTTATTTTTTCAAGGGGAAAAGGTTCATTCAAAGGTTCGGGTTTTGCACGCGGAGGGATTTTTGAGAGGTTCAGCATTGAACAGCAGGACAGGGGGTATGCTTTTAAGGACAGGGACTACAGAATACTGACCGATATAAAGGCAAAGGGCGCCCCTTCAATAAAAGAGGGGGGATTGTTTATCGTCAGGGGAGAGGACTTCGAATCGACCAGTCCGTTTAAATTCAGTCTTGTTCTGCCTTACAGGATAGGAGGGAAAAAAGAATTTAAATCATATAGTGCAGAGTATAATATCCCTGACCGCTTTCTTGAAAAATAATGGATACGCCGCTATGGATACAGATATGGGAACTAAAGTTTTTACATATAGCAGCCTTCGCTGTCTTTCTCATACTGATAATAGTGGTCATGGTTTTCAAGGACAGCCTGTCAAAGAAAAAGACGGCACTGGATATGATCAAATATGGAATACTCGGGGTGTCCTTTATTTACGTCGGCCTGGTTCTCAAGGCTCAGCCTACAACTACCAATATCATAATAATGGTCAATGCACTGAGGGAACTGGAGTTCCCGATCGGACTTTACCTTTTGGAGCCGTATATTTTTCTCTCATTTTCATTTATTTTAATAACCTTTATTTTATGGGGAAGGGGAGTCTTCTGCGGGTGGCTGTGCCCCTATGGCGCTATGCTTGAACTGTTAAATAAAATTTATCAAAAGCTGTTCCCGAAAGGCAGGCTGGATCTGCCGGAAAGGGTCCACAATAAATTGATATACCTTAAATACGTTATATTCTTATTGATTTTCGGCGCTTCTTTTTACAGCTTCATGCTCTCTGAATATATGACCGAGGTAGAGCCGTTCAGGACATTCGTGTTGAAACTGGACAGGGAGTGGTACTTTATCGCTTATTTTATGGTACTCACTGTCGGTTCAATGGTTATCTACAGGGCGTTCTGCCGCTATATCTGTCCGCTGGGAGCCGCGCTTGCGATACCATCTTTGATAAAGAAAATCCCTCTTATAAAAATGAAGCGGTATGATTTCTGCAGTTCGTGCAAAATATGCACCAGGACATGCTCCCCCCGGGCGATCATGTCGAATGGAATTATTGACAGCCCGGAGTGCATGAACTGCCTGGACTGCCAGGTGAATTTCTGGGATGAGGATGTCTGTCCGGTTTTGATTAAACAACGAAAAAAAGGCTAAAGAAATGTTTCAATTACGAATTACGAATTACGAAGCACAGAAAACGGCGAATATCGAATGTCGAATATCGAATGTCGAATGTCGAAGTGAAAACTACAAACTGCTGCGCAGTTACTTCGACATTCGACATTCGACATTCGATATTCTACTGTTCTTCTTAATATTATTTGCCTTGCCGGCGCTCTCTTCTGCAAAGACCCTTACTGTCGGGACTGATTACTCAACTATTAATGCTGCGCTCGAAAAGGCTGATGACGGGGATTTAATAGAAGTCATGCATGGGGAATACAGAGAGCATCTTAAAATAAAAAAGAGCGTTCACCTGAAAGGCATCGAGAAACCTGTGATTATTGCTTCAAAGGGTAATATCATCGAGGTATCGAGTCCGGATGTGGTGATCGAAGGATTTACCCTTACTTATGACAGTCCGGACCTTTACAGGAGTGATACGGCAATCCGTATTTTAAAGGGGTCATCCGGGACAACCGTGAGAAACAATAATCTATTAAATGTGATGTTCGGCATATGGAATATTGATGACAGTGATATAAGAATCGAGAGCAATACCATTGTGGGATTAAAAGCTCTCGGGGAGCAGCACAGGGGTAACTGCATTAACCTTACAGGTACTCAAAGGGTCCATGTCACTGACAATACCCTGAGCTATTGCCGCGACGGGATATATATGGAATTGTGTCACGATGCAAACGTGGTCGGAAACAGGATAAAGGATTCCCGTTACTCTATCCATACCATGTGGGTGGACAGGGGTTCTTTCAGCAATAATACAGCGCATGATAACCTGGTTGGCCTGGCGATAATGTATACCGAGCATTCGAAGATCAATAATAATCTCTCCTTCGGGAACCGGACACACGGCCTTCTCATTATTCAGTCTGTAAGGAGTGAGATAAAAGATAATACGATCATTGGAAATACCAAGGGAATATTTCTGTATAACTCAATATACAACGAACTAACCTCCAATCTCGTTATGAACAATCAGCTCGGCATACATAACTGGGGGGGCTCGGAGGACAATAAGATCAACGGTAATTCATTTATTAATAACGAGATCCAGGTGAAGTACATAGCAAGAGAGAACCAGGAGTGGGACAATAATTACTGGAGTGACTATATTGGATGGGACATGACAGGCGACGGAATAGGTGATTCGCACTATGAATCAAATTCCGTGGTTGACCATCTTTTATGGAGGTACCCGATGGCAAAGGTGTTATACACCAGCCCGGCGCTCCAGATGCTCTGGATGCTCGAGAAGCAGTTCCCGGTATTTGAAGTACCGAAAGTGGTAGACAGCAGACCTGCCATGTCTCCAATGCATGCAAACTGGGCAGAACTGAAGGACAGGTATTCATCTTATATACCGGAGAGGATCTATGGCGAAATAGAAAAAATGCCCCATCTTCCGGGAGGTGGCCATTGATGCTGAAGCTTCAGGATATATCAAAGTCTTATGAGCAGATAAAGGCTGTTGAGACTGTCTCCATTGAGATAAAGGAAGGGGAGATGTTAGGTCTTGTAGGCCCCAACGGTTCGGGCAAATCAACTCTGCTGAAGATAATGCTCGGAATTATAAGACCGTCGGCGGGAAAGGTCCTGGTCAATGGTGAAGAGCTTTCCGAAAAAGGATGGAAGGAATTTAAAAGGTCTGTCGGCTACATGCCTGAAAGGGTGTCCTTCTACGATAATCTTACAGGTAATGAAACGCTTAAACTCTTTGCAAGGGTCAAGGGCGGGGACCTGAACAATATGAAGGATGTTATTGGGAGGCTTCTTTCCGAAGATGTCATGCAGAGGAAGGTCGGCGGATATTCAAAGGGGATGCGCCAGCGGCTGAACCTTGCGCAGGCGCTCGTGAACGACCCGCATTTTTTAGTGCTGGATGAACCTACATCAGGGCTTGACCCTCTAGGGACCAGGGAATTTTACGATATCCTGGATGAGGTGAGGGACAGAAAGAAACTCACTGTGGTACTTTCCTCTCATATACTGGCTGAAATAGAGGAGAAGATCGACAGGGTGGCGGTCATAAAGAACGGTTCACTCAAGGCTGTGGGCCGTCTTGAAGAGCTTTGTAAAGGCATGAACATCCCCTTGAGGATTTACCTTACTATCCACGGGAAAGACGAGCTGCTTGAAGGACTGCTTATGAAAGAGGGTGCGGTTGACATTGGCTACAAAAACGGATATCTGCTTGCCAGTATCCCGAGGGAAAATAAGCTTGAGCTGATTGCCGCAATAATGGAGGAGAAGGACAGGTTTTCTGATCTCTCGATCAGGGAGCCTTCCCTGGAGGAGGTATTCTTTGGTCTTCACTGATGCGATGCTGGCCATTGCCCATAAAGAGCTTTCGGACAAACTGAAGAGCAGGTGGGTAATAGTTATCGGGAGCGGGTTTGCCCTGTTCTCTCTGGTCATATCATACTTCGGCGGGGCACCTGCCGGGGTAACGGGCTTCATGAGCCTGGATGCGACCATTGCGAGCCTTACCAGCCTTGTGACCTACTTTATCCCGATCCTTGCGCTTACGCTCGGCGGCGGCATAATCGCGGATGAACAGGAAAAGGGCACACTCGGGATTTACCTGGCGTCACCTATATCTGTCGGTGAATTCATAATAGGGAAATTTGCAGGGCTTGTAATTGCGCTTGTGCTTTCAATCGTTGCAGGTTTGGGTGCTGCAGGGATAATGCTTTTTTTCAAGATCGGGACAGAGGCAGTCGGGACGTTCCTGATATTCATACTGAACTCTGTACTCCTGGGAGTAACATTCCTCAGCGTCTCATTTCTGATCTCCATTGTCTTTTATGAGAGGACAAAGGTAATAGCATTGACGATATGCATCTGGCTCCTCTTCACAATACTCTACGACCTCGGGCTTATCGGACTGCTCATAGTTACAAAGGGCAGTATAGGTACAGAGGCCTTTTCGATGCTTCTGCTGCTCAACCCTGTAGACATTTACAGGATACTTAATTTTATATCAATAGGGGAATTCCAGGTTTTGATCGGTCTTGCGTCGGTTGAATTTCCCGTGTATATAAGGACTTCCATGCTCTGGGGCATATCCATGATATGGATCATAGCGCCGCTTGGGATTAGTTATTATTATTTTAAGAAGAAGTACTTAGAATAAAAAGAAGGATTCAAGGGGTCGAGGATTCAAGGATTCGAGTGAAGGAGCTTTTCACTTGAACCCTCGAATCCTTGAATCCTCGACCCCTTTTAATTAATTATGGAAGAATTAATAAAAAAATATAAAGGAGACTAAAAAATGTTGAAACTATTTGCAGTGGTTTTATCAATTATTTTATGGACGGTGTCTGCGGGCGCGGTCCAGGGGTATGATGTGGTGAATGTGGAAAACGGGGCTACCCTGAGAGGTACGGTCAACTTCACGGGGAGTGTTCCGGCTGATGAGACTATTGTTATTAACGAGGATGCTGATTACTGCGGGAAGGAACAGATGGTTGGTAAATATCTCGTCTCGGATTCCAGGGTACAGAACGTTGTTGTCTGGATTGAGGGGATTGAAAAGGGTAAGGCGGTACCAAAAAAAGAAGTTGATGTGGCGATCAAAAACTGCAGGGCTGTACCGCATGTCAATGTAGGTTTTGTCGGCGGGGAGTTTGTCTTCAGAAATGATGATGAGATCCTGCATACGATACAGTCAAAGCTTGGACTGGCATATCAGAAAAAAGTATCTTCAAGGCCCCTGGAGGACGGTACATCTATTTATAACCTCGCTCTGCCGAGGACAGGCCATGAAGTCAAAAAGCCTGTTAAGAGATGGCACAGATATACTGAAGACACCGGTTTTATCCAGATAAGATCAAATACACATAACTGGATAAGGGGATATATATTTGTTTTTGACCATCCCTATGCTGCAGTCACGGATGAAAAAGGGACATTTGAAATGGAGGGCCTCCCTGCCGGTGATTATGTTCTTAAGGTCTGGCATGAGGGTTTTGGGACGCAGGAGAAAAAAATAAGCGTCAAATCTGGAAAATCAATGGAGGTCGAGATTGCGTTTGCAAAATAAAGGGCTGATCGCCGTTCTCGTGTTACTGGTGGGTGCTGTTGGCTACTACTATTACGAGACGAGAAACAGGGCAATTGATTTCAGCCTTGATAACTGGGACGAGAAGACCGTTACCATGCGTGACCTGAGAGGCAAGGTGGTCGTCCAGGCATTTTCATACGCCAACTGCTCTGTCAGGTGCCCTGTTGTTACAGTCCGCCTTTCTTCGCTTAATGATATGATGGATGCCCCTCAGGATGTGGTTTACCTGCATGTCTCGATTGACCCGGAAATGGATACTCCAGAAAGACGAAAGAAGTATTTTGGGCTTTACAAGCTGGATGCAGTGAAAGACCGCAGGTGGATGTTTGTCTCCGGACAGCAGGATGAACTTGCGAAATTATGGAAGTTCTATGGAATAGAGGTCGAAAGGATAGAGGAGAAAAGGCTGCCCGAGGGATACTATATGGAATATACACCGAAGATTGTTCTTATAGACAAGAAAGGCTCCATCAGGCATGAGGAGGACTTCTTTTTTATGGAAGATGAGATCATAAAAAAGATCAGGGAGATTGCATGAACAGGAGGAAGTTTATAAAACTCTCCGCCATGACGGCAGGCGCTGTGATCGGGGGGCGGCTGCTGACGGCCTGTGAAAAAACTGTCGGCACCGGTTCAAAAAACGCTGTCTCCGATGCAGCAGTTAAGTCTATGGATATGAATGTCTCTTATGTGACGGAAGTGATCAACCGTCCAAAGACCGGAGATAAGATAGAGCTCTGGATCCCTCTTGCGCAAGACGACCATGGACAGGAAGTCATCGAGACTTCAATTGATTCTCCTGTAGATTACAGCATTAATAAGGAACATCATTATGGAAATATGATGATTTATGCAGGATCAAAAGAGTTAAAAAAAGGTGACAAAATTTCGGTTAAATATAAGATACGGAGAACTACTGTCAATACCCTGGTGGACAGAGAAGAAGATATAAAGAAGCACCTGGTACTTACAGAGAAAGAAGAATGGGACTACGGAATTACAATGTTTGTTGACAACATAGTCGCCGGAGAAAAGGACCCGCTTGAGATCGGCCGTAAGATATATTACGGC
>SDBV01013813.1_pt1 | contig 10238 bp, 9 predicted proteins | sample 2277081 | NCBI WGS metagenome assembly SDBV01 (sample SAMN10402039, study PRJNA504765) | marine sediment metagenome | isolation source: marine sediment core GS10_PC15, 223 cmbsf | place: Arctic Ocean: Southern Knipovich Ridge | collected 2010 | reverse complement strand
AAATTCATATGATATAACTATCGCACTGGCAATAAGAATAATAGGTATAGCAGTAGACATCATTCCAGTGCTTAATCCGGCGATTATGTTAGTAGCTGCACCTGTAAGTGATTGTTTAGCTATATTTTTAACAGGAGGTGTTCCAGTTCCGGTATAATACTCAGTAATCTGACCTATTCCCAGGCCTGCAGCAAGACCAGCTAAAGTGGCGTAAAAAACACCCATGGAAGTATATGTTTTTCCCAAGAGTTCCCATGATTCGGGAAGTACAGCCCGGATGATAAAAAACATAACGATCACCATCAGTACTGAAGACCCATATTCTCCAATATTCAAGGCTTTTTGTGGGCTTCCTCCTTCTTTCACACGAACGAAAAATGTTCCAATTATCGAAACAAGAATCCCGGCTGCACCAAGAAACAATGGAAGTACAACAGCACCCAGGCCATCAAACTGAGCAGCAAACTCAGGCATTCCAACAAATACAGCTCCCAGAACCATTGTACCAACTATTGAACCGATAAAGGATTCAAAAAGGTCTGCTCCCATTCCAGCTACATCACCTACATTATCACCAACATTGTCGGCTATTGTTGCAGGATTAAGTGGATGGTCCTCCGGTATTCCTGCTTCTACTTTACCCACAAGGTCAGCTCCAACATCCGCAGCTTTTGTATAAATTCCACCGCCAACCCTGGCAAATAGTGCAATAGAAGAGGCGCCAAGAGAGAAGCCTGCCAACACATTTAATACTTTGATAGTACCCCAATCAACCCCAATGAAGTAGTTGTATAGTATAAAAAGACTGCTTAAGCCAAATATTGCCAGACCAACTACACCCAATCCCATAACAGATCCACCTGTAAATGCCACTTCAAGAGCCTTACCAAGTGATGTACGAGCAGCATTCGTAGTTCTGACATTGGCTTTAGTTGCAACCCGCATCCCAAGAAATCCAGCAAGACCAGAACATAATGCCCCAACAACAAAAGATAGTGCTACAAGACTATTTGAATTAGCTTCAAGTGATCCCTTAATTGCCAGTAATATTGCAAACGATATAACAAATATTGACAGAATGCGATATTCGGCTTTTAGAAATGCCATTGCTCCGTCACTAATGCTTTTTGCAATATTGACCATCTTCTCAGTACCTGGATCCTGTTTGGATACCCATAAAGATTTCCATATAACAAACAGAATCGCGATAATCCCAAAAACGGGTAATATAAAAACTAAGTTTTCCATAAAGAATTCAGGTTATTATTTCTAAAAAACAGATTTTACCAGAAAATCACTTTGTAAAAATCCTGCAATTTAAATAAGGTTTGATATGCAGAGAAAATGATTTTCCAAAGACGCCACAAAAATATCAAAATCTACTAACTTAATCAAGAATAATAAGCTGATTTGGAGTAATATATAGTGGCTCTAAATAGAAAATAAAAAGGAGGATTTTCGGAAGTAAGTTGAAATAATTTACACCTGAAAATCATCTGATGGATACGTCAATTCAGGAAGCTTAAAAAACCAACCATAGCCCGTAATCCTTCTGCAATATTACTTGCTAACGGAACCCCGACACCCCTTCCAATAACATACAATGAAAAGATTGTGTAAAGGCCAAGCAGCAGAAACGCCTGTGTCAGTCCAATTCTCTTTTTGAATATGTAAACCGAGAACGCTCCGATAGTTAGTACTAACAGCAACATGCGAAGTTCACTTGACATATCAATTACTTCCTGGTGCATATGAATAGGGCCATTAACAATCGTGTATAAGAAAAGCGGGAATCCCATAGCAAAACATATATCAAAAATATTGCTGCCTAACGCATTTGATATTGCGTCATCATAATTACCTTTTCGTGCATCATTCATTGAAATGATGGTGTCGGGAACACTGGAAGCAGCAGAGGCAAGAATGACAGCAACAAACATAATCGGTATATCCAGGCCGGAGTATTTTTTTTCCACAAAAGGAATGGTATAAACATCACTGCCAATCCATTCACAAGCCTGTACAAGAAGCAGGCAAATTGAAGCTATGGCAATTGTTGAGAAGATGAGTAATTGCCAGGCATTTCTGGAATCGATTTTTCTACGACCAAGTATGATCTTTCTTAAATCAAATATCAGGAAAGCCTTAGCCAATGAAATATTATCATACTTAATATTTTTTAGTTCAGTTTTTTTTATTTCTTTCTCCAACTGACCTGTCCTTTGCATGGACTTCAACATATAAGTTAGGTATATGAAATAAATGATCATCAAAATTAATCCATGCCACCAATCAATCTTATTTCCGCTGATAAGGATAATGAAAATAAATTCAGCTATAATCAGAGCAAGCCCATCTCGACGTATCACTTTTTGCGAGACATTAATTTTTGTTGCTACCGCAGTAAATACAACTATCAGGATAACAGCCGCTGGAATAATCATTCCATTAAAAATTGCGCTACCTGCTGTTGTTCCTATACTACCAGAAAAACCATCTACATCTTTTAAGTAAAACAGAAAGAACAGAGAAGTAAATAATTCAGGAAGAGAACTCCCGATTGCATTTATGGTCGCACCCCTAACCCCATCGGATAGGTTCCGGCCAATATAATCCGAGGCAATAGCAAGGCTATCACTGGCACGCCATATTATCAAGCAACATATGATAACCAGAAATAATGGAATGATAATTCCCATGTAATTACGAGTGCAACTCCTTGATAAACTGTTTAATCAAAAGTTTAATATTTCAATCTATATTTAAAGAAATAGCCACAAAAAATAATAACGAATCTCAATATGATCATATTTAATGACTAAAACCAGTAAAAAATTCGACTAAATTACCATGTTGTGAATATGATTAATTCGTAGCTTCAAAACCGATTTTCTTATTAACTATTTTAGTAAAATTAAATATTTCATATGTAAAGAGAAAACGTATCCAAATTTAAATTATTTCGTTTACATTATTAAAACACTCAGTACATGAAGAGAATTGGCAGTATTTTTTTATTGCTATGGGCATCATTGGTCAACGCCCAGGAAAATCCGACTGATACCACTCCTGATTCCATTGCCCTAATACAGGAAACTGAAGCTGTTTCGGAAGCGAAAGCGGATAATGAAAGTGAATATAATCAACAAAAAAGCAGATATAAACGACAGGAAATCCAAACATTATCAGGCTCTTTAAATCATTCGGGTGGCTATGGTGCCCTGGTTTTTAAAAGTTCAGAGTTTTTAGATAAGACCATTATTCTGACCGGAATACGAGGCGTCTGGGTTTTGAACCGTAGTTTTGGAATTGGATTGGAGGTAACAGGGATTATTCCCATAGCAAAATTTGATGGCATTGATCCGGAAGGAGAAAAAAATGCGATTTTGCTAGGTGGATATGGTGGATTTTTTATCGAACCAATCTTCTGGTCGAATAAGGCAATACATTTCACGATTCCTATCTCAGCAGGGACTGGATGGCTGGGATATATTGAAGACTGGGATGATAATGATTACACATATAACTATGAAGATAACCTGTACGGCGATGATGTATTCTGGTATATCGAACCTGGTGCTGTAGTCGAATTCAACATATCAAGAAGATTTCGAATTAATTTTGGCGTGTCAAAACGATTTACTGAAACCCTGGAACTTATCGGGACCGATTCAGATGAGTTTGAAAACATTAATTATACATTCACTATGAAATTAGGCGGTTTTTAGTCAACAACAAAACATTTTTCAGATGGAAAGCCATAACCTCAATTACCTTTAATAATAGTAACTTTACCTTTCTTTAAGTTTTTATTTGATTTATGAAAGAGAGGTTACAGGAGTACACAAGATCTCAACTAGCCTTGAGAAACGGACAGGATAGAAAAGAGATATGGATTTCCTTCAAAGGTACAATCTATGAGTTGAGCTGCTCGAAGATGTGGAAAGAAGGGACACATTACGAACACTGGGCCGGGCAGGATCTTACTGATGAGTTACCCGAGGCGCCTCATGATGAAAAGGTATTTAACAGGTTTATCGCAATTGGTACATTAATAAATTAACGATGCACGATATTGAGCCATACTATTCCTGGCTTAAATATTACAATTCCAGCGAGGACGAAAATTCTCCTTTTTATGGAAAAGAGTACAACTATGATCTATACTCTGAAACCATATACAATTATTATATTGACCCAGCATGGGATTATATGGGCTCTGAAACGCTGTATATGAAAATTCTCTATGTTGATTATACCCAGGATTTTATAATCATTGAATTTATAGGTGAATGGAATGATGCCATAAATAATGACATTATGCATCTAAAAAGAAATGTCATTGATCATTTCACATACATGGGAATCAGAAAATTTATTTTAATCGGTGATAATGTATATAATTTTCATGGATCGGATGACTGTTATTATGAAGAATGGTTTGAAGATGTAGAAGATGGCTGGATTTCAGCGATGAACTTCAGAAATTTCATTTATGATGAGTGGAAAAAGTATAAAATTGACTACTATATCAACTATGGGGGATCACTTCAAATATCAAATTGGAGGATATTTTCCCCTGTATTGCTGTACAATAAAATTAATTCTGCTATCCAGCTACGACTAGACCTGATTTAAACCCGGATTATGCAATAGAAATCTATTACGGCTCAAAACTAACTGAAATCTAAGCACTTGCTCGGTTTTTCCTACTCACCATAGCGGTGCTATGCTTCCGTTGCAAAAACCTGTGCGAGCACTCATCTTTCAGCCATTTTTGCCCCTCACTACGAAGTCTATTGCATAAACCGGGTTAGATCTTTTTAACCATTGCTGATTCTGTAATCAAGTATGTTCTTCCGGAATTTACATCCAGGCAAACTGCCCTGGTCCTCTTGGTTTCCAGTTTTTTAAAATGGCGGCTGTTGAAGAGGAATTGTTCGCCCTGTACAAGATCTTCCAAATACCAACCATCAGGATTTTTATCATCATAATTACGCAATACTTTAACGAGATCAGTATCTGATTGAGATGACGCCCTTGGATTTCTCATATGTTCTGCCAGAATCCTCAAAACATCATCATGAAAAATTCCAGGATGAAGAACCGGCAGCATTAGTTTTCTGAAAACATTTTTCCATTCAGATCCATGTGGCCTGACATTTCTCCCATGTTGATCCTGGATATACATATGGGCAACCTCATGGATGAATGTAATTAAGAAAGAAAATCGATTAAGGCTTCCATTTACCGTTATCATATGTCTGTGTTCTGATGGCTCATATCGATAATCTCCAAGTTTCGTTGTACGATTTCGAGTAATTTTGAAACTGAACTTATTCTGAGACCAAAGTTCTGCACAATATAATACGGATTCTTCCGGTACGTATTTACTGATTATACTTTCGAACTTGTCCCGCATAAAAAAATCTATTTATTTCTAAATACCAGTTTAATTGGGACGCCCGTAAATTTGAAATTTTCCCGGATCTTATTTTCAAGAAAACGTTCATATGGTGGTTTAATATATTTTGGATGATTACAGAAGAATGCAATAGTTGGGGTTTTCGTTGGCAATTGGGTTATATATTTAATCTTTATATATTTCCCCTTATATCCTGGAGGTGGATTTTTCTCTATTTCAGGTAATAAGGTTTTGTTTAATTCTGAAGTTGGGATCTTTTGTTGCCTGTTTTCATAAATTTCTAACACAAGTTCCACTGATTTGAAGATTCGTTGTTTTTTTATTACAGATGTAAATAGAATTGGAATAAAATTCAGACTCCCCAGTTTCTCCAACATTTCCTTTTTAAACCTGTTAGCAGTGTTGGTATCTTTTTCAATAAGATCCCACTTGTTAATCAGAATCACAATTCCTTTTTTGTATCGAACAGCCAGTGAGATGAGATTTACATCCTGGCTTTCCAGGCCTTGTTCTGCATCGATTAAAATCATGCAGACATCACTGTCTTGAATTGCCCGTATCGAACGCATAACGCTATAGAACTCTATATTTTGCTTGATACGGGATTTTTTTCTCACGCCGGCTGTGTCAGTCAGGATAAAATGTTTTCCAAATAAATTATAGCGGGTATGGATGGTGTCCCTGGTTGTTCCTGCAATATCTGTAACAATAGTTCTTTCTTCCCCTACCAATATATTCAGTAGCGAGGACTAACCAACATTCGACCGACCGAGGATAGAGATCTTTGGCACATCTGCTTCAACCTCTGTATCTTTATCAAATTCCTTTGCTACCTCATCCAGAAGATCTCCGGTTCCTGAACCATTCGTAGAAGAGATCGGATAAATTTCACCAAATCCTAATTCATAAAATTCATTTGCTGACAAGAGCAACTCGGCATTATCGGCTTTATTAGCAACTAAATGAACCTTTTTCTTTAAGGAGCGTACGACCCTGGCAAAATCCTTGTCCAGATCTGTTAAACCGTCTTTGCAATCAACCATAAACAATATTACTGAAGCTTCATCCATGGCCGTGTCAACCTGCTTTCGTATTGCTTTCTCAAATACATCTTCTGAGCCAGTCACATATCCTCCAGTATCGATTACTGTATAATAATGTCCGGTCCATTCTGCATATCCGTAATGACGGTCACGAGTCACTCCTGACTCGTTATCCATGATAGCTGCTTTTCTTTCTACCAAACGGTTAAATAAAGTCGATTTTCCTACATTAGGCCGGCCTACAATGGCGACAATGTTTGCCATAGTAAATTAATTAATAATCTCAGTTGTAATTGTACGAAGTTATTGACTTGGATATTGACTTTATAGGCAAAAAGAGGAAGCCACAAAAGTGCATTGTAAGTAACCATGTCCTTTAGGGTGTTGTCTGATTCGTAAATAGAATAGGCCTTCAGCCCTTTAATTTGATGAATTTGAGCAAAAGTCCATTCTTGTTTATCATAAATATTCATCTCCATACAAACGTTGCGTAACATAAAATTTGTCTTTTAAACAGTCTCCCTTTATGAAAACAAATACTTTTTATAATACCTCCTTTAAGATATTTCCAAGCGACACTTTTTTGCCAATTATATCCCTTAATGCTGAAATCTTAACACGTTCCTGAGCCATGCTGTCTCTTTCTCTGATCGTTACGGTTTCATCTTCAAGCGTTTGATAATCCACTGCGATACAGGAAGGAGTACCAATCAGATCCTGGCGTGTATATCGTTTGCCTATAGATTGCGCTTCTTCATAAACTAAATTAAAGTCGTATTTCAACTCATCAAAGATCTTTCTTCCTACTTCGGGCAGCCCGTCTTTCTTCACAAGAGGGAAAATAGCTGCCTTGACCGGAGCAAGGGAGGGATGTAATTTGAGGAAGGTTCTCATTTTTTTATTTTCTCCTTCACCCACTTCCTCCTCAGTATATGCCTGGCTTAATAACATCAGGAATATCCTATCTGCTCCTGCTGAAGTTTCGACTACAAAAGGAACATAATTCTTTCCAAGTTCAGGGTCAAAGTACTGCATCTTTTTTCTTGACAACTTCTGGTGATTCCCAAGATCAAAATCTGTTCTGGAATGGATACCTTCCACCTCTTTGAAACCAAATGGAAATTCATATTCGATATCTACTGCTGCATTTGCGTAGTGTGCAAGTTTATCATGATTATGAAAACGTAATTTATCGGCAGGAATCCCAAGGGCTTTATGCCAATTGAGACGGAGTTGTTTCCATTGTTCATACCAACTCATCTCATCTCCCGGGCGGATGAAGAATTGCATTTCCATCTGCTCAAATTCTCTCATTCGGAAAATGAACTGCCTGGCAACGATCTCATTTCTGAAAGCTTTTCCAATCTGGGCAATGCCAAAGGGGACCTTCATTCTGGCTGTCTTTTGAACATTTAAAAAGTTCACGAAGATACCCTGTGCTGTTTCAGGTCTCAAATAAATTTCGTCCGCATCATCTGCAACCGATCCTATTTGAGTTGAAAACATTAAATTCAATGGCCTCACATCCGTCATAATGCATGTAACGGTAAATGGACAAACAATCTGTTCTCTGACAATTAATTCTTTTACGCCGTTCATGTCTTCGACTTCCATCAGAGTTACGAATTCCTTTATTAGTGAATCAGCTTTTTCCTTATTGCCATTTACCTGATATTCTGCCACCCTGTCTTCAATCAGGACATCAGCCCGGTAGCGTTTTTTTGAATCCTTGTTGTCAATCATTGGATCGTTGAAACTATCCACATGACCGGATGCCTTCCATGTAAGCGGGTGCATAAATATGGCCGCATCTATGCCCACTACATTTTCATGTAATTTCGTCATGGTTTGCCACCAGACCTCTTTCAGATTATTTTTTAATTCAACGCCATATGGTCCATAATCATACACTGCCTGCAACCCGTCATAGATCTCACTCGATGGATATACAAACCCGTATTCTTTAGCATGGGCTATTATATTTTTCAGCTGAATATTCTCTTCTGATTTCTGTCCGTTATTTGCCATAGCCGCAAAGATATAAAAATTGAAAGTTATAAAGGGATTTAAGCTGTTATTGAAAATTCGATGTGCCGGTAAGGCTATCAGGGACATTCGAAACGGAGAGAAACATTATCGAGATTTTCAACAGATCCAACCATTGTCACGACATCACGTAATCTTAAGCGTGTGTAACCATGTGAAATGATCATCTGGCCACCCCTTTGCACCGATAAAATTATTATGTCAGAAGGGAGCCTGAGCTTTCTTAGTTGCATACCATGAAGGTTAGGATTAAGCATTTCAAGATCACGAGTATCCTGATTAGGTTGCATCCCAAGGAGCAAAGTGGCAGCCTGAGGTGACCGGACAAAGTGATCAAGAAGACTTACCATTGCAGTTGCCGGTTCAACAATGAGCGCTCCAAGGTTGTGGAATTTCTCAAAATTTATCCGTTCATTTAATAATACAATGAGATCTTTTGTCCCATAGTTTTCATAGGCTAATTCACAGATCCGGTAATTTTCTGAATCAGTTAACATGGCAATAATAGCTTCCGATTTATCGGCTTCAATATTATTCATGTTTTTAATAGAAATCCTGTCGAAGAACCTTACTTCAACTCCTTCAATCTTTGTGTCCTTATTTTGTCTATCCAGGGTAACGATCTGCGCTTTCCAGCCGCTGGAAACAAGCTGTCTCGCCAATGCAATTGACTGATTCTCGAGTCCGAAAATGATTGCATCCCGGTTGCCGTGGTATACATGCTGGTCTCCCCGGCTGTGATCTTCTCCTACATATCGAACAGCCCATTTAAATAAAGGTGGACCAACCAGTTGATTTATTACAATGACTGAAATGATGATCGTAGCAAATTCATTTCCCCATTCAGGGAATTCAATTGCCACGACTGTAGCTAATCCCAGTCCAATACCTGCCTGCGTGATATAAGGCATCCAGGATACATAATTATATTTTTTTGGATCCCGGGCCAGTATACCTCCAGTAAAGGATCCTATCATTATAGTGACGAATCGGATCACAAAAAACAGCAGGGCAACGACCCAGACGTCAAGAAAAACATCCAGAAATATGGAAGCACCGGTTAATGTGAAGAAAGCTATATAAATCACCGGGCCAGTATCATTGATTATTCTTAAGAATTCAGCTCTGTTTTTCGAATAATTAGTAAGTATGACACTCGCAATAATACAAATCAGTAAAGGTTCAAGGTATATTTCATGATGAAGATATGTGTCCGATGCTGTTTTAACCCAATGGGCAAATACAAAAACTAAATAACCAATAAACAGAATTAGAAATGTTTTGCTGATGTAACTGGTTTTTAACGAAAGAATTAATTCCAGAATTTTGTAAAGAACATATCCGAATAATACTGATAATCCGAGTTCAAAAAACAGGATTAACACGGCAAGGAGGTTGAATTTTTCTCCAAGAACGAGGGTTTCGGATAAGGAAATTACCACACCAAATACGATGATAACCAGAAAATCCGCTAACACCGTAACGCCAAGAATGGTCTGGGTAAATGGCCCTTTGGCCCTTAATTCATTGATAATTGCAATGGCTGATGCAGGAGACCTGGCCACAAAAATTGTTGCAGCCAGCATGGACATAGCTATTTGAGCAGATAGGGGTTTGTCAGCCATAATTGGGATCACATTTACCAGAATAAGGAGTAGCGTTGTTCCAATTACGAGGGTAGATACCATCTGGGATATGGTTACCCATTTTATGCTGTTAAATCT
>SDBV01013812.1_pt1 | contig 10238 bp, 9 predicted proteins | sample 2277081 | NCBI WGS metagenome assembly SDBV01 (sample SAMN10402039, study PRJNA504765) | marine sediment metagenome | isolation source: marine sediment core GS10_PC15, 223 cmbsf | place: Arctic Ocean: Southern Knipovich Ridge | collected 2010 | reverse complement strand
GGTACCCCAAAGGCGTCAAGATCACCGACGCCGAACTCGCCGGCCTTCCCCTGTCACGCCACGACTTCCACGGCGAATGGAACTACACGATAAACGCTCAACCAAACCTGGCGTGAGTCCTTACGGTCGACGCCAGCCAACCGGCCGATCGGCCGCAGGCCACGCCCCGACAACCACAAACGTAAAACCTCTCGAACCTCGAACACAGGAACCTAATGGGGGTGCAACAAGATCGGACTCTCGTTTGGGAGGGTCTTGTTGTGAGCTGCCGTGAGGTGAGCACTGCGCGAACCCGAACCTGTCGAGTTGTACCGGGAGATTGTGCCCCTGACGGTCAGCGACAAGTGACCGGATAACTGGTGAGATGTCGTGCCCCCGCGTGCGGGTGAGCACTTCCATTAGGGCGTTGTGGTTTCTTGGACAGCTCACAGCAACGAAAGCGAGCCACCAAGGAGAGAACCCAAATTGATATTCATAGGTATTGACTGGGCTGAGGACAGCCACGATTCTTGTGTTCTCGGCGACGACGGTGACACCATCGAGTATGGCCCGGTCAGCGATGACCTTGCCGGTGTCACACGCTTACATGAACTGTTCGCGGGTCTTGTCGAAGACCAGAGTGATGTTGTGATCGGGATCGAGACTGACCAGGGTCTGTTCGTGCGGGCGCTTGTCGAGGCCGGCTATCAGGTGCACGCGATCAACCCGCTCGCCGCTGACCGCTACCGCGACCGCCATCATGTCTCGGGTGCGAAATCAGACCCGGCCGACGCGAAGATGCTCGCCGATTTGGTCCGTACCGATCGGCATAACCACCGTCTGATTGCCGAAGACTCGACACTTGTACGCTCGATCAAGGCGCTCGCTCGCGCACACCAGAGCCTGATCTGGTCACGAACACGTACATCGAACCAGCTACGCGCCGTGCTACAAAGTTTCTACCCGGCCGCAGTCGTAGCGTTCAAGGACCTGACCAGCCATGACGCAGTTGGTGTGCTCGCCACAGCGCCGACACCGACGCTCGGTCTGGCACTGTCTAGATCGAAACTGAAAGCTGCACTTAAACGCGGTGGCCGGCAACGCTACCTCGACCGTCGCGCCGACGAGATCGCGCCGATCCTGCGTGCCGCGCAACTTGACGTCCCTGCCGATCTCGAAACAGCGAACGGCGACATCGTGACCGCGCTCGTCGACGTGATCGTCACATACAACCGCCAGATCGGCGAACTCGAAACCAAACTCACCGACCGATTCGAAACACATCCCGACGCCGAGATCGTCCGAAGTCAACCCGGAGTCGGCGTAGTCCTCGGCGCCCGCGAACTCGGCGAATTCGGCGATGACCCCGCCCGATATCGCGATGTGAAATCCCGCCGCAACACTGCGGGGACATCCCCGATCACGATTACGTCAGGGAAACGTCGGATTGTTCAGGCCCGCTACGCGACCAACGACCGACTGCTCGACGCGTTCATGCAACAAGCGTTCTGCTCCCTCTTATGGTCTGAGGGTGCACGCGCCTACTACGACACCAAATATGCTGCCCATCAAGACCACAACAAAGCGTTACGTTCACTCGCGAACCGTCTCGTCGGCATCCTGCACGGCTGCCTCAAAACCCGCACCCTCTACAACGAAGAAATCGCCTGGGCAGCCCACAACACCGACCACGATGAAGACAAACGCGAAGAAATCGCCGAGGCCGCTTGACACTTAGCAACGTGGGATGTCTCCCGGAACACCATCTGCCGCCACCAACTCGGGTCGAAGATACGGACAGCGACAACTCGAGCGTCAACGACACCGACAAAAGCGGACCCTCCCCGGGTGGTCCCATGACTGGCAACCAGGTGGTCCCATGCCACTGGCAGAAATCAGGGCAGGTTCAAGGGGTCCACGCAAAAACTCGGTGAGTTGGCCATTGTTGGCGAAGCTCATCGAGGAGAAACTCAATGCCGAAGCGGATAGACCCAGGGCTGGAACGAGAAGTGAGGCGGCTTGACGCCAAAGGTCATGGTTTACATGAAATCGCACGGATGGTTGGTTGTTCAAGACATGCGGTCACGAACACGTTGCTGCGCGAACAGCGGCCTGCGGCGCTGACGGAGTGGGATCCGTCACCCGCACACTTGTCGTTGGGAGAACGTGAGGAAATTCGAGCTGGTCTCGAACGCGGTGAAACATTTTCGGCTATCGCGAGGCTGATCGGTCGGGCCGTGTCAACGGTCTCTCGTGAGGTTGCTGCAAATGGCGGCCGTGACCGCTATCGCGCACATCAAGGCCACTCGAGGGCCGCTCAACGAGCGAGACGCCCGAAGATCCCCAAGCTCGCTTGTCCTCGATTGGCAGCCAAGGTGAGCGAGTGGCTCGAACAGTTGTGGTCACCAGAACAGATCGCGAATCGATTGCGGCTCGAGTTCGGTGATGATCCAATGATGTCAGTGAGCCATGAGACGATATACCAGTCGCTCTTCGTTGAAGGCCGCGGTGCGCTACGCCGCGAACTGCACCGTTGTCTACGCACGGGCCGAACCAAACGACGGCCTCGCAGCCGCCTCGAAACACGCGGCGGCATCCCGAACAAGACGATGATCTCCCAACGTCCACCCGAGGTCGAAGACAGAGCGGTACCCGGCCACTGGGAAGGCGACTTGATCATCGGGGCGAACAATCGGTCCGCCGTCGGGACCCTTGTCGAGCGCACCACCCGATATGTGCTGCTGCTGCATCTCCCGGAAGGCCGCGAAGCTGACAAGGTGAACGCAGCCATGAAACGAGCGATCACGGCTCTCCCCGACGACCTTGCCCGGACCGTGACCTGGGATCAAGGCAGGGAAATGGTCGGTCACGGCCAGTTCACCGTGGACACTGGCATCAAGATCTACTTTTGCGATCCACACAGTCCTTGGCAACGTGGCACGAACGAAAACACGAATGGTTTGCTACGCCAGTACATGCCCAAGAGCACCGACCTCACCGTTCACAGCGCCGATGACCTCGCCGCCTACGCGCGCAGCCTCAATAACCGTCCTCGCAAAACGCTCGGATATATGACACCATCAGAGAAGCTCACAGAACTTCTTGCGACGACCGGTTGAATGCGCCCAGCTCAAAGTGGTCCCATGCTGCTGGCAGGCGACACTCCCGATACCGCGAGACTCCGAACCCGCACTCCCCGGTTCGCCGCGTAGAGCCGAGTAAGTCGACGCCGATCGCGCAGCTCGCGGCGAGCAAGCCTTCTTTCATGTGCTCAGCAAAACGTCCGAGATGTTCCTCGACGCGGCCCGCGAACTCGGCCGGCAGCGCCTCATCGACAGCACGGATCAACTTCAAACCCGTCACGTTCTGGTAATCGTCGGTGTTGGTATGCGAGTCTGTCATCGGTGATGGTCCTCTCTCTTTTGTTGAACCTCAAGCCTGCCGAACAGCAGCCCTGAGGCGGAGGACCATCACCTCAAATTCCACGGAGACCGGGACAACCTCGATTGTCACGCTCCAAGGGCGGTACTCGGAATACGTTCAGAAGAACAAGAGATATATCGATGACGCGTCATTCAAAGTAGCGGCGAAGGGTGTCAAAGAAACTGGTTTCGGATACGTGAAGTATCCGAGCGATTTCAAAGAGTACCTCGGGGGCGTGGCACAGTACGGGATAGCATTGGTCCGACCACATTGGATCACGAAGTTTTTGGAATCAACCACCAGTATTCGACTACTCGGTTATGTCGAGCGTGAATGGGACGACCATCAAGACGTTCTGGTTTTCGGAAGACCGGGGATCGACGCGGATCGTGACGTGAGGTCTCATAAACCTGCCGTCTAACCGTGACGCGGCTTTGTAGATAGTTGTTATCGTTGGGTACGTGTGGCCCACCAAAAAAGAACATCGATCGCTTTGACTCGCAAGACTCTCTGGTTCGATCGGGATGTCGCAACGCGAGCCCGGTTGATGAAGGCTCGGCGCAATGCGATCAAGGCGAAACTTGCGATCTCGGACTATGACGAAGAGACTTAACTACATGCGCATTGCAATGGTCGTATCTCGATGAGGTGCACAGATTGTCGGCGGCGCTGAACGCCAGGGAGCCGAACCCGCAAGCGAGCTTGTCAGGGATGTACATGATGATGATCTGCGCGTCTGATGCGGACCTTTGCACATCGATGACCAAGACGCGTCGCGAATGCGTCCTCAACGAATACTCCTGGGCGACGGTCATGGAGCGTTTCAGGTCAGCGTTTGAGCGGTTCGCGGCATGAGGATTGCGCAATATGTCGCATCCCCATCACCAAACGACGCCGTGTCACGTTTCGCGTTTCTTCTCGACACGGCGTTTCGGCGAGAGGGCATGTCGTCGCAGATATTTGCCGATCTGATTGAGCCTTCGATAGTCGAGAGGGTTCAATCGATCGCAAACGATCTCAAGCCTTCCGATCTACTGATCTATCACGCGTCGACAGCGACGCCTCTGGCCGATCACGTTCGCGATCGGCCTGGCCGGCTCCTCGTCTACTACCACAACGTGACGCCAGCGAAATACTTCGAAGCATTTTGGCCCGATTTCGCACGCCTGATGACCCTCGCCCGTAAGCAAATAGCGGACCTTGCCGACCGAGCAGATCGGGGCATAGCTGCATCCGCCTTCAGCGTGGCCGATCTCGCTTCTTGGAGTTACTCCAGCGTGGACGTGGTTCCTTTGGCCCTCGACAGCGGTCTGTATCGGGCCGGCCCGGCTCCTGTCGAATCGCGCGTGAGTGGTCCGATTCGACTTCTCGTCGTCGGTCGGATGTGTCCACACAAGGCGATCCACGATTCGGTTCGCCTGGCGGCAACTGCGACCAGAGCGGATGTCGGTCTGGAGATCGATATTGTTGGGAGTTCTCATACTCCGGCGTATGCCTGGGCTGTCAAACGCTATGCGTCGGTTCTGGGATGCGGCAACGTCACGTTTCATGGTTCTCTGGCTCAATCTGATCTCCTCGATCTATTCACGACAGCAGACGCGCTGCTGTCGTTTTCGCGTCACGAGGGATTCGGAGTCCCGCTCCTCGAGGCAATGGCGCATGGTCTGCCTGTCGTAGCGTTGAATGCCGGCGGCGTGGCGGAGACTTGCAACGATGCGGCTGTTCTACTCGAATCCCCTGATGCTCTTGCCACCTTGAGCGCAGTCGAATCTGTGAAGAATGATACCACACAGCGCCAAACGCTAGTTGCGCGTGGATTCGCGCAATGGCAGTCCGCAGTCAGCGCATCTCGAGTTCGCGCTTGCATCGAGGCATGCCTCTCATGAGGAGAACGACCGGGTTTCGAAGATCGGTTGTGTTGGCACAGGGACGCGCCTTTCTAGGAGGAGCACGCGAACGCGTCGGCTTCTGTCTTGGTGAGACATCTAGCACAGGAAGGTTCTTCGGAACCTTCATAGCAGCAGGTTTGAGATCGCGTGGGATCAAGACTTCGACCATCGCTTGCCCACCCGCTGTCTCGATCGTGCCGAGTGGATCTGAACTTCGACGATTGTGCCGATGTGACGCGGTCGTGATGATCCGGCCGGCATTTCCGGGTGTCAGGGATTTCATAGGTGAACTCATGGAACATGACGTGACTGTGATTCACCTGGTTGACGATTGGCTCTTTGCGGAAGCTTCGCGTTTCGACCTCTACGGTGGTGCGGTTGCGGTGAATGAACTCCTAGCGTCATATGACGACGTCGACGGGTTCATCGCTTCGACCCAAGCTCTTGCGGAAAACCTCGACATCTTTGGCAAACCCGTTTGGGTTCAACGAATTGGCCTGTGGGATCTCGGCTGGCGATCCCGCCAATACGCTGACGCCACGGTTCGCATTGGGTGGACGGGGAGCGGGTCCCGGAGGATCCGAGATTTGGAACTTCTTGCCGAGCCACTGACTGCGATACTCGACTGCCATCGCAGCGTTCGGTTTGTCGCGATCGGTGATCATGAGACTTTGGGCATCCTCGGCATCGCAAACCATCCGCGAGTGAGCAGCAGGGCTTGGGCCCCGATAGGCAAGTATTCGCAGCTCCTGAGTGACATCGACATCGGACTCGGCCCTGTCTACCGATGCGAGGTCAACCGTTGCAAGACCGGTATCAAGGCGCTTGAATACATAGCCGCCGGTGCTGTGCCCGTGGTGTCTGGGTGGCAACCGGAATACGCGACAATTGTCAACGATGGGATCGATGGCGTGCTCGTCGGCGATGTTCAAGACGAATGGTTCGCTCGGCTTGACGAACTCGTGAGTGACAGCCGACGTCGAGATCAGATGCGGCTAGCAGCGCTATCCAAGGCGAAATCGCAAAGAATGCAGATTGGCGATCCAGGCACTGTGCCGCCCGCATACGACGCCATATTGCGTGGGTATCGTCACTCAGGTGATACAAAGTGAGTCAGGATTTGGTTTGAAAAACGCTTTCATTCTTGTTGTCGATGACCCACAGCGTTCGGATCTCGAATGCACAGTCAGGTCGCTGCTCGCCCAAGACATGTCGGGGGCCGAAACCACGATTCTCGTGGCTTGTGAACGCGAGCCACAGTTGCCCTCGGAAGTTCGTCAGCGGGTCGACCTACTGGTGTTGCCGTCAACGGACGGCGATCTCGACGCCATGCGCAGTCTGGCGCTCAAAAAGGTGCCGCGGGACGTTTGGTTGTTTCACGCTCGAACCGGTGACGTTTTTGCCCGCAATCACCTTGAGCTATTCAATCGGGCTTGCGTCGAGACCGAGAGGCCGATCGTCATCGGCAGACCGGTTTCGATGAATGCGGACTCCCACATTGTCCAATCGGTGGTTCCCGTCGCATCAACTGTCAGCCGAAGACAGTTCGCCGCAATCTCCGAACAGTGCATCATGAGCTGGGCCGGGGATTTGATCGACGTCGGGGGTTGGCCGATCGCGGTTGAACCGTCGAGCACGGCTCTTGTCATCCAGCGTCTGGTCGAAGCTGGATGTCGGATTATTGTCGAATCTGAAGTCACGTCTATCCGGTTTCTGCAGGAGACGTCCGATGCCGCCATTGGAGTGAGAGAGGCACTGACGGAGACTGAGTCGACGGATCCAGGGTCCCTTGTCGAGTTGCGTCGGTCGTTGGATTCATGCCTCTATCGACAATGCTCAGGTTCGTTGGGTGCTCAGCAGACCGAAGTTGTGACTGCGTTTGAACGTGAGATTTGTGTTCTCGAGGCAAGGCTGGCAGTAGCCCGACGCGAAATCGCGGCGGTCGAGTCTACCCGCTGGTGGCGCCTGCGGGACCGCCTATGCGCGATGTTGCGCCGTTGACCCAGAAGATCGATGATTGGCATTTTGCGGCGTAGACTGCTTTCAGTAAGTTACACTACATGAAGGCTCTTGTTCTCGCTGGAGGATCTGGCACGCGCCTCCGACCAATCACGCACACTTCCGCGAAACAGCTGGTTCCGCTCGCGAACAAACCGATTCTCTTTTACGGCTTAGAAGCCATCGCCGATGCCGGGATCAAGCAGGTTGGGATCATCGTCGGCGAAACCGCCGACGAAGTTCGCTCAACGGTCGGCGACGGATCGAGGTGGGGTCTGGAGATCACCTACATCCCACAAGACGCTCCACTCGGTCTTGCTCATTGCGTAAAAATCGCACGCGATTTTCTCGGTCAGGATTCGTTCGTGATGTACCTTGGCGACAACTTCATCGTCGGGGGGATCACGACTTTTGTCGAAGAATTCCAAACATTCGACTGTAATGCTCAAGTCCTGTTGACAGCCGTTGACAATCCGGATCAGTTCGGCGTTGCCGAACTCGATCCGAGCGGAAAGATCGTCGGCCTCGAAGAGAAGCCCAGCGAGCCTAAGAGCAATCTCGCGCTGGTGGGTATCTACCTGTTCGACGCGAGTATTCACGACGCAGTCAACGCGATCGCTCCGTCAGCACGAGGTGAACTCGAGATTACCGATGCGATCCAATGGCTGCTCGATCATGGCCTTGTGGTGCGTCCGCACACTATCACCGGATGGTGGATCGACACCGGCCACCTCGATGACCTGCTCAAGGCCAATCATATCGTGCTTGATGACATAGTGGGTTCGATCTCGGGTGTTGTCGACGACAAGTCATTGATCCGTGGTCGGGTTGTCATTTCCGAGGGTGCCACACTCTCGAACAGCACCGTGAGAGGACCGGCGATCATCGGCCGGAACGCGACCATCACTGATGCATACATCGGGCCATATTCCTCGATCTACGACAACGTGGAGATCGACCATGCCGAAATCGAGAACTCAATCGTGCTCGAAGGAAGCCGAATTGTTGGCGTCCGACGAATCACAGACAGTTTGATCGGAAAATCCGTGGAGATAGCACTGTCAGAGAATCGACCTGTCGCATACCGGCTGATGGTGGGCGATCACTCGACCGTATACGTTCCCTAGAGAGACCGGGGGTCAAAGAATGAAACTTCTCGTCGCCGGCGGTGCTGGATTCATCGGCTCGAACTTCATCCGCCAGGCTCTCATGCATTCGCCTTCGGTTGAGATCGTGAACTTCGACCTGCTTACATACGCTGGAAATCTAGCCAGTCTCAATGACGTTTCCGACGATCCGCGCTACGAATTCGTTCATGGCGATATCGCAGACTCGAAAGCCGTGCGCGAGGCGATGCGCGACTGCGATGCGGTCGTCAACTTCGCCGCAGAGAGTCATGTCGATCGCTCGATCATCGACGCATCGATATTCGTCAAGACCAACGTGCTCGGTGTTCAGGTGATGCTCGATGCCGCCCGAGAGTTCGGCGTCGAGCGATTTCTTCACGTATCAACCGACGAAACCTACGGGTCGATCGAGAAGGGTTCGTTCCGCGAGGACGATCGCTTGCAGCCAAATAGCCCGTACGCGGCTAGCAAGGCGGCATCTGACCTGATTGTCCGATCGTATTTCGTCACGCACGGCGTGCCAACGATCGTCACTCGATCTTCGAACAACTACGGGCCATATCAGTTCCCGGAGAAGTTGATTCCGCTCTTCGTGACGAATCTGATCGAGGGTCGTAGCGTACCCGTGTATGGGGACGGCCTCAACGTCCGAGATTGGACGTACGTAGAAGACAATTGTTCGGGGCTGCTGACGGTGTTGGAGTCAGGCAGTCCAGGCGAGATCTACAACATCGGTGCCGGTGACGAGATCCCGAACATCGATGTCACAAGAGCGCTACTCGAAGTCTTCGGAGTCGGCGACGAGGTCATCCGGCACGTACCAGATCGTCCAGGCCATGACCTGAGGTACTCGATCTCGACCGAGAAGGTTCGCGCGCTTGGTTGGGAACCTGCGGTTTCGTTCCCCCACGGTCTGCGTCTCACAGTGGACTGGTTCCGTGACAATGAGGCGTGGTGGCGTCCTCTCCTCGATGGTGCAGCGTCCGCGGCGCTTCCGGAGACTGTCGGGGCGCAGGCAAGATCGCTTCGATGACGGCTGCGAGTTTACGCGTTCAGGTCGTGGTTTACCAGAACGATCCAAGCGCTGTGCGAAGGTGTCTGCAGTCTTTGGCTGCCGCAGCAAGACATGCGCGAGATGTGGGACTGTTGACGTCGATCGTGTGTGTGATCGGCGACAATTCGCCGACTCCCGTGCTCGATTCCAAAGAGATCGAAGACGTTTCTGCCGAACTGGGCGCCGGCGGGCTCGACGGATTCGACTATCGACATCTGCCTGAAAACCCAGGATTTGGAGCAGCCAATAACATCCTGAGTGCTGGCGCCGACTGCGAGTACATCCTATTCCTCAATCCCGACACATATCTCGTTCCCAGATCTCTCGAAGAACTACTTGCGACGATGAGCGACGACACGATCGGCATCGCGGAAGCACGCCAATTTCCGATCGAGCATCCGAAAGCATACGATCTTGAAACTGGCGACACAGCTTGGACGAGCGGCTGTTGCATGCTCATCCGCGGAAGCGTCTTCGCCGACGTTGGGGGTTTTGATGATTCGTTCTTCCTCTACTGCGAGGATGTCGACCTGTCGTGGCAGGTGAAGCAGCTCGGATTTCGGGTGTGTTTCGTTCCGCAAGCGACTGTGTTCCACGGTAACTGTTCAGGGGGTATCTGCCAGTTTCTGGATGCTCGCGAAAGTCTGCGGATTGGGTTAGACCTTGGTGTGTGACCGATATTGAGTGCAGTGACGATGATGGTTCTGGTGGGGATCTTGCCGGATTGACCCGCCACGAGTTGGAGGGTTTGTGTCGCCGTTTGGTGTC
>SDBV01013811.1_pt1 | contig 10238 bp, 5 predicted proteins | sample 2277081 | NCBI WGS metagenome assembly SDBV01 (sample SAMN10402039, study PRJNA504765) | marine sediment metagenome | isolation source: marine sediment core GS10_PC15, 223 cmbsf | place: Arctic Ocean: Southern Knipovich Ridge | collected 2010 | reverse complement strand
TCGAGAGGACAAGGCTGACAAAGAAGAATACGTAGCAATATTGAAATATTGCAAGTAATTCTGATGCCGACAGCCGAAGCCGCAACAGGCAGAAAGCGAGCACGAAAAATTAAATTGCTCTAGGCCACCTTTAATTTCACAGCACTAATCAGCCCTGTATCACGGATTATCACATTCAAAACTACCTTTTCAAGTTATGTTTGACAATATGAATGTTTTATAGTTTAATCTGTACCAATCTACTAACCTGTTGCGCTAATTAAGTTTCTGGGAGTATTTAATGCCAAAACGAAAAGACATTCACAAAGTAATGATTATCGGTTCAGGTCCCATCATCATTGGTCAAGCGTGTGAATTTGACTATTCAGGCACCCAGGCATGCAAGGCCCTTCGCCAGTTGGGATACGAGATTGTGTTGGTAAATTCAAATCCTGCCACGATCATGACGGATCCGGGCATGGCCGATGTTACATATATTGAACCGTTAAATTTGCAAACTATGACAAAGATCATTGAAAAGGAAAGACCGGATGCTCTTTTGCCGAATCTTGGTGGCCAAACCGGCCTGAATTTATCCTTGGAACTGGCAAAAGCAGGAGTGCTCAAGAAATATAACGTAAAAGTAATAGGCATACAGATTGATGCGATAGAACGTGGCGAAGACAGGATAGAGTTTAAAAAGACAATGAACAACTTAGGCATTGAAATGCCAAAAAGTGAGCCGGCATTCACTGTTGAGGAGGCAGAGAAAGTAGCAAAAGAGCTTGACTATCCGGTGGTAGTTCGTCCTGCTTATACTATGGGAGGAACCGGAGGTGGGTTGGTCTATAATGTTGCAGAGCTGAGAATTATCGCAGCCAGGGGGCTCTCAGCCAGCATGGTTAACCAAATTCTGATCGAAGAATCTGTGCTCGGATGGGAAGAACTCGAGTTGGAGGTGGTCAGGGATTCAAAGAACCAGAAAATAACGGTCTGTTTCATTGAAAACGTCGATGCCATGGGAGTTCACACTGGCGATTCATACTGTACTGCTCCAATGTTGACTATTGAAAAAAAATTACAGGAAAGGCTTCAGAAATACTCTTACGCCATTGTTGATGCGATCGAGGTCATCGGCGGTACGAATGTACAATTCGCTCATGACCCAAAAACCGGTCGTGTGGTGGTAATCGAGATCAATCCCAGGACTTCGCGCTCGTCGGCACTGGCATCGAAGGCCACGGGATTTCCCATTGCATTGGTGTCTTCATTGTTGGCAGGAGGGCTTACGCTCGATGAGATCCCGTACTGGAGGGATGGCACACTCGATAAATACACACCTTCAGGCGAGTATGTTGTAGTTAAGTTCGCGCGATGGGCTTTTGAAAAATTCAAAGGAGCCGAAGACAAGCTTGGCACACAAATGCGGGCTGTCGGCGAAGTGATGAGCATCGGCAAAAATTATAAAGAAGCCTTCCTTAAAGCTATTCGCTCTTTGGAAAACGGCAGATATGGACTTGGATTTGCGAAAAACTTTAATGAGCTTACCCTTGAAGAGTTGATGGTGCTCGTCAGCACTGCTACCAGTGAAAGACAGTTCATTATGTATGAAGCGATTCGTAAGGGAGCAACTGTTGAATTGCTGCATGAAAGAACGCACATAAAAGCGTGGTTTATCGAACAAATGGTCGAATTGGTGGACCTTGAAGAAAAAATGTTGAAACATAAGGGCAAATCGATTCCGGATGACCTTTTGATACAGGCTAAAAAGGATGGATTTGCCGACCGCTATCTTGCACAGATACTCGATACCACCGAAGACAAGATTCGCGGGCAGAGAACAAAGCTTGGCATTGTTGAAGGCTGGGAACCTGTACCGGTAAGCGGCGTCGAAGATGCTGCTTATTATTTCTCAACGTACAATGCACCCGACAAGGTTGATGTAACCGATAACCGTAAGATCATGATCTTAGGCGGCGGCCCGAACAGGATCGGACAGGGTATCGAGTTTGACTATTGCTGTGTACATGCTGCTTTCACGGTGCGGGAGGAGGGACTGGAAACGATAATGGTCAATTGCAACCCGGAGACTGTGTCTACGGACTACGATACTTCGGAGAAGCTGTACTTTGAGCCGCTGACAGTAGAAGATGTTTTGAGCATCTACGAAAAGGAAAAACCAGAGGGGGTTATTGTACAGTTTGGCGGACAAACACCGTTGAATATAGCACGGCAGCTCGAAGAGGCCGGAGTTAAGATAATAGGCACTTCGCCGGATACGATTGATTTAGCGGAGGATCGGGACAAGTTCAGGGAGATGATGAAAAAACTCAACATACCGATGCCCGAATCCGGCATGGCAAGCGAACTTGACCAGGCACTGAAGATCGCCGAGCGGATCGGATACCCGCTGATGGTTCGTCCTTCGTATGTTCTTGGGGGCCGAGGCATGGAAATTGTTCACGATGAAGAGATGCTGCGGAAGTATGTAACCGCCGCTGTGGAAGTGACTCCTGAAAGACCGATACTGATAGATAAGTTTCTTGTTAATGCCATCGAGGCTGAAGCCGATGCTATCTCCGATGGAACCGATGCTTTTGTCCCAGCCGTGATGGAGCATATCGAAGAAGCGGGCATACACTCAGGTGATTCGGCATGTGTTATTCCCCCGGTATCGATCCCGCAAAAACATATCGATACGATCTGCGAATATACAAGGAAGATAGCCATTGAGATGAACGTTGTCGGCCTTATGAATATGCAGTACGCCATCGCTGAAGATAAGGTTTATGTTTTGGAAGCTAACCCAAGGGCATCGAGAACGGTTCCGTTGGTCTCAAAGGTTTGCGGTATTTCAATGGCAAAGTTAGCAACACAGGTCATGCTCGGAAAGAAACTTGCTGACCTGGACCTGAAGAAAAAGCCTATCCCGCATTTCGGTGTAAAAGAGGCAGTGTTCCCGTTTAACATGTTCCAGGAAGTTGACCCGTTGCTGGGCCCGGAAATGCGTTCGACAGGCGAAGTGCTGGGACTGGCCGATTCATACGGGATGGCGTTCTTCAAGGCACAGGAAGCAACAAATCAGCCGTTGCCGTCAAAGGGTACGGTTTTGATCACCGTTGCCGATCCGGACAAAGCAGCGATTAAAGACACCGCCAAAGCGTTCAGCGATCTCGGTTTTAATATTCTCGCAACAGAAGGAACATATAAGTATTTAACCGACAAAGGAATAAAGGCACAGCGGGTGCTTAAGGTATACGAGGGCAGGCCGAATATTGTAGATTCGATCAAGAATAATGAGATTCAATTGGTTGTCAACACCCCCGTAGGCAAGCGAAGTCAATACGACGATTCATATATCAGAAAAGCGGCAATAAAGTATAAGGTGCCATATATAACCACAGCAACCGCAGCCGCCGCAACTGCAAAAGGAATTGCCGCAAAACAAAGCAAGGAGGACTTTGTAAAGTCACTGCAGGAATATCATGCTGATCTTAAATAAACGCCCCGGCGCCGTTCGCGAAATTGTGTCTTGACCTACGCTACGCTCCGCCTTCCTCAAGACGCCGAGCATGGTCTGACCTGCTCCCCAAAAACTGGACCAAAAACAGGGGCAGGTCATTTGGACTTCGCAGTATGGTACAGCCAATATGCGACCCCGGCCAGCAGAATAATACCCGGCCAGGCACCAAAAGGTCTTTCAACCATTGCCAACACATCCGGCTTACCGCTGATCACGATCGGTATTGCCAGAAGAATTCCGACCAATGCTTCACCGGTAATTAATCCTGACGCAAAGAGCAAGCCTTGACGGTTTGCCAGTTCGACTACATCTTTTGCTGTGGCTTTACGTTTATGATAAGCCTTGAGAAGTTGATGAATTAACCCTCCTGCGAAAATAGGCACCTCCAATTCAAGCGGCAGATAGATACCTATTGCCACAGCCAACACCGGCATACGAAAAGAACTTCCCTTCCGTTCCAGGTAGACATCCATAGCTATTACTGCTACCGCAACTACCATTCCTACAAAAACATAATTCCATGGCAGACCTCCATGGAATACTCCTTTAGCCACTGAGGCGATCAGGTTCGCCTGAGGTGCGATTAAGGCATTCTCGGTTGCCGATGAATGCCCGGCAAAGCCGTAAGCTTTAAACAGAAGTGTAAGTACCGGTGCCATAACCAGTGCAGCTGCGATGGTACCGACCATTTGCATCACTTGCTGTTTCCATGGCGTCGCCTTTACTATATAACCGGCTTTGAGGTCCTGCATATTATCGCCTGCGATCGCTGCCGCACAACAAACTACGCTGCCAATGATTATAGCAGCCGCCGGTCCGTTTGCTGCACCTTTACCCATTAAGAGTACGAGCAGAAGTGCCGAAACTAAAACCGTTGCAATAGTTACTCCTGATATAGGATTATTCGACGAACCCACCAAACCTGCCATATACCCCGCCACAGCCGAAAACAAAAAGCCTGTTATCAACATTATAATTGCCATGGGTAATGCAATGGATACCTGCTGGACAAATGCCTGATACACCAAAAACAAAGGTATTACCGAAGCAACGATCAGGATCATTATCCATTTCATAGGCATATCTTTTTCTGTCCTGTCTATCTCGACCGGTTGGCCTTTGACATTCCGATATGCTTTTAAGCCGCTTCGAATACCGCCAAACAGAGACGATCTCAATTGCAGCACCGTCCATAATCCGCCGACCAACATCCCGCCAACACCTATGTATCGTGTTTTGGCTGACCATATCTGATGTGCCCAGTCTAACGCCGGTATTGGCTGTCCATCGACGATCGGACAATTATCAAATGCCGCACAAATTGGTATCGCGATCATCCAGTTAAAAGCTCCACCAAGAAAAATCAGTAACGCTATGTTTAGACCTACGATATATCCTACCGAAAGCAGTGCCGGGCTCAGGTTGGAGCCGAAATATGCTACTGTTCCGCCAATTTTCTTTGATGCCTCGAACACTTCTGTCCAGATCCTAAGCCCGGCCCCTCCAAGTTTGAAAAGCCCACCCGCTATTGCAGCCTGTGCTATATATTTGATGCCGGCACCGCCCTGTCTTTGTCCCGACTTTAAAACTTCTGCAGTTGCAATACCTTCGGGAAATTTGAGCTTTCCTTCTACGATCAATGCCCGGCGAAGCGGTATTGTGAACAACACACCTAAAAGCCCGCCAAAACCGGCGATCACAGTCACCCACAGGTAACTAAAGTCCTCCCAAAAGTTCAGTATTACCAATGCCGGCAGCGTAAATATCACACCAGCAGCCAGTGATTCCCCAGCCGATGCCGCCGTCTGGACAATATTGTTTTCCAGGATGTTGCTTCGCCTAAAGAGCCTCAAAGCTCCCATCGAAACTACCGCTGCAGGGATCGACGCCGATACCGTCATGCCTGCAAACAAACCCAGATAAGCATTCGCCGCAGCCAATATTACTGAAAGTACAACCCCCAAAACAACCGCTTTAACTGTGATTTCTGCTAATGATTGCTCTTGTGAATTCATCCTTGAACTTCACCTCCATCTTTTAATTTTATTTAACGAACTGGTTAATAAAATATTTTGGCTTTAATGGTTCTCCGGTCGCTTGTTCGATCATCTTGTCCCAATGATATACCGAACCCTGCTCGAAGATCTTTTTCTGGAAAAATTCTCCAGCCTCTCCCGTGCCAATATAACTGACATCCTTATCAGACTCAAGTTTAAGAACATTAAAAACAAGATGGTGATGTATCTGAGACGCTAACAACTCACCCAATACATAATTATGGTAATAACAAGGTGCAACGGAAAAATGGATCTTTGCCGCCCAGTCAGGTTCTTCACGCCCCTGCGGTCCTTTCACAAGCTGGTACTTTTCGACCATCTGCCACCACAGGGAGTTCAGATCCTGGTCAGGGTTCGTATAAAGTTGTTTTTCAAAATCATACATGACCATTGCCCACCGAACGAAGATAAGCTGTTTGAGCTTAGCATATTTACCGCTGACCTTTTCGATCTCCGAACGCTGCCGGTCAGACAGCTCCAGCATTTCCTGCATCCACGAACCGTTACGGCTTAAACGCCCGAAAAACATGGCGGTTGCTTCGGTCGTAAAGATATGCGCAGGTTCTCGGAGCAGATACGGAACATCCGGGTCATGATATTTATCATAAACTGCGTGCCCCAATTCGTGCAGCAGTGTTTCCATCCATTGTTCGTTATTCTTCAGATTGCATAGAATACGAACATCACCTTCCCTGTCTATGTCTGTACAAAAAGCGTGCGGGTTCTTCCCTTTCCGGTCATAGAGGTCACTGGCGGCAATTATTGATTTTACCGGTAATCCAAGGCCTGCGAAAAACTTCACTCCTAACTCCTTGACATCTTTGTCCTGGTAGTATGTATCCAGATCCGGTTCGTATACCAGCGGAGTCTCCTGAAAAAACGGATCATGATAATGCCATGGACGCAGATCGGCATTGTCAATATTGTACTTAGATGCCAGGATACCATCGAGATCTCTTTTTAATTCAGCGAAAGGTTCGTTGGTTAGCTCGTAAAGCTCTCCAAAAATACGATCCAGATCTTTCACATCCTGCTCGGCACATGTCAGAGAAAGGGTGTGGTAGTTGTCAAAACCAATTTTACGCGCGGCATGGTTTCTAAGTTTCACCAACCGGATCAAATCTGCTGCCACTACAGGACCAACCTGTTTGCTGGACAGATACGCTTCTTTCCTCTTTGCAAGGTCTGTTTCTGTTTTCAGGATCTCCTTGATCTCATTGGCGGTAACCTCTTCCTGTCCAATAGTGCTTCTAAAGGTACTGAAGTTCTTTTCGATCTTTGTTCCAAGGTCAACAATTTTTTTCATGAGAACCGGCTCGATCTGGTTTTGAAGGTAGCCATAGTACAGTGCATCCAACTGTCTGGCTAATTGTTTGTCAGCGATCTGGTTGGAACTTTTCAATTCGCTGAGCATGGTAAAATCTTTCGGGTTACTGTATATTTGCCGTAGCTGGAATCTTATCTTGCTGGCCTTGTCATAATCTTCCGGGTTGCCGGTAACCGCAGCTTGCCAATCATCAAGATGGAGCTGTTTCTTGAGAGGTTTGACTTCCTTGACGTGTGAATCGACAAATTTACTAAACTGTTCTTCTTTTGTGACTTTACAACCGGAAAGAAGGATAATTAAGATGACACTTAAGATCGATAGACTTTTCATGGGCTGCCTCCATCTTTTAAATGTTGATTTAACAAACTGATTTCTCTAAACCATTTGCCGCCAGGGAACGGTTCTCCTGTGTCTTGATTAAAAAGCAGAACTGGGCCATTACCGGCTGATAAACTCAAATTCGGGATTATTATAACAACCAGAGGCTATTTAACAACATAATAATAATCACCGCCGTTAAGGCCCACACGGCCTATGCACAGCCGGCAGTGGAACCACCGCCTCGTCATTGCGAATCGCCGGGTGGCACGGTCAAACTCGTTTGGCCGTGTTGCTGCGTTAACCCCTTGTCATTCCCGCGAAGACGGGAATCTACGTGTTACAATAACACCAACAAAACAAAATAATCCCATAAAATAAACGCCCACCCGCGGGCATCAAAACCGGTTAGTTTATGCCTTAGGTGCCCCCATGATTCATCAGGGGGTTCTTATTTTCCACCCTCTAATATCTAATATCTAAAACCTATTATCGCGGATCATATTATGATCCGCCGCCGGGGTTCTTAGCTATTCCTTCGCTCGCACATCGTAACACATGAGGGTATGCTGCGAGCGCAAGTAGAGCCGACCATCGCAAATCACCGGGTGCGCCCAGGCATTGCCAACGTTAACCGCCGCCTTGAACTTGCCCTTAATCCGGAACTCCTTCGGGCTTGGCTCAACCAGAAACACGTTCCCATCGTCATAGCGCCAGATGATGCGATTGTCCGCATACAACACCGAAGCAGAGCCGCGTTTGCTGGGCGGCTCTTCCTTCCACATGATTTTCCCCGTCAGGAACTCAACACAAGTAGGCTTTCCGGGCGGTCCATGGTCGCCATGCGCTCCGTAGATATAGTCTCCAACCAGCACGACGCCGCCGTGACAGTTAATAAAGCCCTCCTGCCCCATCTCGCTTCGTCCAAGGTAATAGACTTCTTCTGCCTTGATGACGTCGCCGGCCCGCGTTAGTTTCAGAAGGTTCGCCCCCGTTTCGTACCCCGCGATAAGAAAGACATAATTGCCGCGAACCACAGGCGTCGGAATGTTAGCTGTATAATTAGCGATCCGGTTGTGGCTCCACAAGAGTTTGCCTGTCTCGGCGGCCACCCCAATGGCTCCCACACCAGTGACCGCAATGTAGTGTTTTAACCCCTCCACTTCGGCCACAACGATCGAGCCATAACCTGCGCCGGGCTTATTCTCCGGACGTGCGATGTCAGGCCGGGCACACTTCCAGATCAACTCGCCGCTTTTCTTGTTAAGGGCCACCATTGCAGCTTCCTTTCCGCCCGGCGTACAAACAACCTTGTCCCCATCCACCAGTGGTGACTCGCTGTACTTCCATTCCTCCATCACCTTGCCGCCGAACTCGGAAGTCAAGCTTTTGCGCCAAACCTCCTTGCCCGTCTCTGTCTCCAGGCAAACCAGGTTTCCGTCACCGCTGATAACGTAGAGCAGCCGGCCGTCCACAGTCGGCGTGCTGCAGGCGCCATTTTGCCCTTTCAGGCCAATGTGAGAGATCCATAGTCTCTTTTGCGTTTTAAGATCAAAGGCCGTGGCGTACCCTAAACGCTTGCTTTCTTCCGTCAATTTATAATCCCCGGTCGCGAAGAACTTGCCCTTCGCAATGGCGGGCGTGGCGTAACCGACACCCAACCCCTTGCATTTCCAAAGCAGCTTGGGCCCTCCTTCGGGCCACTCTTGCAGCAGCCCCGTCTCGGTGCAGATCGAGTCACGGTTCGGCCCGTGCCACTGCGGCCAGTCACCCGCGAAGATAAGCGACGAAGATAATAAAATAACACAGAAGAGTCCTGTTAAATTTTTCCCTTCAAACCTACTTGCCATCCTACTCTCCTTTAATTCTTTATCTGTCGCGTCGAAGTGAAACGAAGACGGATTCATTGCTTCTTTGTGTTTTGTTTTTGAATCTCCCATATCCATGCCCTGAATTATAGCCCTTGACGGGTCATTTGTCGATAATATATTCTGGGAAATTTTACTTGACAGGATATGCCCGAAGGCAATAATGAGATAGCGTGGAGGAAAACCCCAAATAATCAAATCTTATTTTGGAAGGAGAAGGAAATGAAAAGAACAAGTATGATAATTTGCCTGGCTGTATTTGTCATTATGCTGAATTGTACGCTTGGTACTGCAGCGGCCAAAGTCAACACATCAAAACTGACAGAATATCAGCAAGAACAATTAGAGAGAATAGATAGTCGCATCGCTGACTTGAGACAGCAAATGGAAAATGGTTACCGATACAGATTCGCCAGATTAAAAACTCGTACTGAGAGTAAAATTAGATTACTTGAAGTTGCTGACAAAGGAGAGTTTTCTTCGCTTACCGCACAAGCCGAAATAGCACAAAATGTTCTTGAGCTTAACAATTGTGAAAAATATACGAGACAAGTTCTGTGGAACGCCAAAAACAAAAACTGGAAAACTGGCAAGTTGCTCGCAACTTTTCAAACACGGATTGCAGAATTAAAGAATAATATATACAAACGGTACGAAACCGGCTACGCAACTCTTCAAATGAATAAAATATATGACCTGAACGTTGTATTACCTAAATTTGAAGAGAAGCTAAAGCAAAACTTTAAAGAATCCAGAACTGAAGCCGTTCGAGGTGTTATAAGCTCCATTGTTTGCTCACGGGATAAAAAATCCGCAGTGGTTGGCGGAAAACTTGTTCAACAGGGAGATTTTTTAGGCGAAATTAAGATTGCCAAAATCAACCAAGATCATATTGAATTTGAAAAGCGGGATAAAAGCTGGACACAAAAAGTTGGAGAACCCGCTGGTTCTTACTGGAGCAAATGATATACTGAGCGCAATTAAAGAACCCGCCACCCTCATGCTTCTCGGCCTCGGCGGAGTTTTGATAAGACGCAGGCGGTAAGCCTGTGACTATATACGACTGAGGGCAGGGAGGCTTTCAGTCACTCGTAGCCCGGGTTTGTTCTGCGGTGCGCAGGCGGGGATAGTCGCCTACGGCCGAAAGATACGCTGGGTCGAGAAGG
>SDBV01013810.1_pt1 | contig 10238 bp, 5 predicted proteins | sample 2277081 | NCBI WGS metagenome assembly SDBV01 (sample SAMN10402039, study PRJNA504765) | marine sediment metagenome | isolation source: marine sediment core GS10_PC15, 223 cmbsf | place: Arctic Ocean: Southern Knipovich Ridge | collected 2010 | reverse complement strand
TTGAGGCCCAGTTTCTCGCGCAACGCCCCATCGAGAATGGCTGTGACTTTGATCGGCGGCTGCTGGTCATTGGCTGCGGCGAAGACACGCTCCCATTCGATCTGCGCCGGCACACCCTTGATCTTGATTTCACCCGTCGCCATGACGCGGTCTCGGGATAGCGCAACGTTGAGGGTGCCACCATCGATGTCCATGTCGCCCACGAGGTTCGAGGCGATGGCATCGTCGATCCGCGCCAAGCCGCTCATCTTGATCTCGTCGAACTCAAGATTGAGCTTCATCGGCATCGACAAGGTGAACTCGCCTTCGACTGTCCCGCCAAGGAAGTCCGGCTTCATACCGATCGCGCGGATATAGCCCAGCGGTTCATGATCGAGGACTTGCATCACCGTTTGTGTGGCGGCGGCACCATTGAAGGTAATGACAGCCTGGTGAGGGTCCTCCCGGAGATCGGGAACAAAGAAACGTCCATCGGTGATGGCAATCTCTTGTCCGGACGCGACAACGACTTTTGCCTTGGGCGCGCTGATCGTGAACTCTGTCCCTGAGACCGTGAGCTTCGTGGGGCCTAGCACCACTGGCGGCAACCCATCGATATAGTTGACGGCCACGCCAGTGAAATCGAGTTCGGCATTGATGGCGCCGTCAGGTGCTTCGGCTCCCTGCTCCATCATCTCGGCGATTTTTCCGCCCGGCAAATTCACGTCGAACTTGCCGCCTAGAATCTGACCGCCGACGACACTCTCAAAAATCCAGCCCCGCGCTTTGCCGGCGACAAGTCTCGGCCAGAAGAGTTTCAGCATGTCAGCGGCCATCGGGCTGACTTCACCCGCCAGGCTGACAGCCGGCGAGCCCGGTGCATCGACAACATTGCCAGCCACGGTGACCGAAGCGTCGCCGGAGCGAATGATAAAGCGCGAAAGCGTCAGGCGTCCCTCTGCGGGCGAAAGACTTCCCGTGGCCGTCCACTCGTCGATCTCAATGGGACCAAGACCAAACTCCTCGACGCCGAAGACCGCATTCTCCGCCTTCAAGGAGAAGTCCCAAGAAACCGGGTTCCCCTCAGCGTCGAGAATTGGACGGAACTCGCCGCTAAACGTGGCCTCGCTCTTGCCCCACCGCAATGTCGAGGGAGCGAGCTCGATAACGTGAGTGTTCGCCAGATAGCGGACCGTGAAGTCGCCATGGTCGATCCGAGTCGGCGTTTCGCGATCCCATGGCGGCGCAATCAGACCCGGCGCCAGTCTGATACTCGCCTCGCCGGATAGAAACTTGCCCTCGTCGGACACCTCAACCTTGGCTTCGCCGTCGATTGCCATCTCGAGAGCCTTGAGGATGCCGATATTGGGGAAGTTGCCGGCAATGCCCGAGGGAACCAGATTCTCGATGAGCGCAGTGATGGCGAGGCTCTTGCGCTTGGTGCGTTGCTCGGTGCGGACCTCGAGCTGCCAATCGCCCCGGCTTGAAGCGACATTGGCACGCCCAACAAGGATGCTGCGACTGTCCCGGTGTTCGAGGTCGATGGCAAAGTCGGGAACCTGCCAAAGGGTCTGTCTGCCGTCCTGGCTAAGGACAACGATCGCGTCCTTGAAACCGAAACGGGTCAGATAGGACGTGTCGCCGCGCCGTGCGCGATCGAATATGTCGGTCACGGCAGTTGTCAGGTCGAACGTCCCCAGTGGCGCTTGGTCGCCCGTCGTATCCGAAAGGCCGTCCGCCGGGATCGCGCCACGGATCAACGCATCGCCACCCGCACTCGAAGGTTCCGAGAAGCTCAAGGAAACGCCCTGATCGGAGCTATAGGAGAGCCGCAGGCGTGGGCCGATGAAATCGACGCTGCCCGGTACCAGCCTTCCCTGCAGAAGCGCCCTGCCGCTCATGCCAATGGCCGCAAGCGGTGCTTGCGCCACGACCACGCCGCTCTCATCGATAAGGCGGATATTGCGAAGGCGGAAAAACACGCCCGGTCCGTCGGTGCTGCGCTGGAGGACAGCATCGTCGATCTTCACGCGCAGATCGGTAAGCTGTTCGTTGATCGCCTCTTCGATTGGCGGGATGAGGCTCGGCAGAAAAATCGGGCCGCCAGCCAGGCGTCCATAGCCGCCCACAATGGCCATCAGCCCGACCACAAGAATGCCGGCGAAGATCTCGCGGCAGACATGGGCGCCGCGCGACGACAATTTGGCCAGCTGAATCTGGACCGGTGGGGGAACCCGTTTTACCAATTCCCGCCCGCGCGCGGGCAAGGCACGAATTGCCTTGCCGCCCTCGGCGGTCAGCTTGATCAAGGTCCCTGCGATCGGTTCGTCCATTCAGTCACAGGCCCCAACAAGATTGGCCAAGCGCCGATCGCCACCCTCTGAGTAGGGCCCGCATGAGCAGCCAAGTGTAACCCGTGGCCTCGCTGCATAGCGATACCCGGTACGCTCATCGTCTCTTGCCGGCACACCCCTAGCAACCCGTGCAGGCCTCGATACCACGGCGCATAACGCGGGGCGAAAGTCGCACCCATATGAGGGGCCAAAACCGACTAAAGGAAGGCGATTCCGGCCCCAGACACTAGCCCGCCACACCTGAAACGGCCAAGCGAAAGACCCCAGAAGGTCCATGACAATGTTACATCGAAGAGATATTGTCGCGATCTGGAGTTGGGCACTGGGTCTTTAGCCATCAGCCAGGAAGCTCCGCGGCATTCTTTAGGTTAGCTTTGACGTTTCCTGTCGCGGGATCTTGTGCCGAGCATGTATCGCGCGCTGCGTCACTAGTATTGATTGGGGAGGTAACGACGGATGTTCACGAAAAAACCCGAGCGGGGTGAGGACAGCACCAAGATTGGTGAGCGGCCAAGCGGCACGGAAGCCAAGTCGTCGCCTTTCACCGAGCGGCCCGCCACCTTTGCCAAAGGGCAAACCCCGAGCCCCAGCGTTAGCTCCAGCAAGATGGTCCCTTCCATCATCGGCGAGGATCTGAAGATCTCTGGCAACGTGACCTCGAAAGGGGAAATCCAAGTCGACGGCGAGATCCTGGGCGACATTCATTGTGGCTCCCTGCTGCTGGGCGACACCTCGCGGATTTTGGGATCGGTCATCGCCGAGGATGTCGTGGTCCGCGGCCGCGTCGAAGGCTCGATCCGCGGCCTCAGGGTCACCTTGCAGGCGCAGTCCCATGTGGATGGCGACATCTACCATCAGAGCCTCGCCATCGAGCAAGGCGCCTATTTCGAAGGGAAGTCGCGCCGGTCGGACGATCCGATGGCCGACGTCAAAGGCTCGGGCTCACGGAGCGACAAGCCGGCTAAGTCCGGCGGCGAGAGCCACGCCGCGGAGTAGCGGACGCTTAATCGTTAGGATTTTGGCGAAAGGCGTGGAGCCCTGTTGGGCTTTCACGCCTTAGCTTTGTCCACACCTTGGTTTCTCAGACTTGCCTTCTAGGCTTTGGCTTTGGCTTTGGCTTTGGCTTTGGCTTTGGCTTTGGCTTTGGCGTCGGCGTCAATGCGCTCGGCCAGAGCCGCCTCGATAAACGCATCGATATCACCATCGAGCACGGCGCTCGGATTAGTGCTTTCCACGCCCGTCCGCAAATCCTTCACAAGCTGATAGGGCTGCAGCACGTAAGACCTGATCTGGTGCCCCCACCCAATCTCGGACTTCGTGGCCGCGCTCGCCAGCGCCTCTTCCTCGCGCCGCTTGAGTTCAGCCTCGTAGAGCCGCGCGCGCAACATGCCCCAGGCTGTTGCGCGGTTCTTATGCTGTGACCGTTGGTTCTGACACTGAACGACAATGCCCGTCGGCACATGGGTAATGCGGACCGCGCTGTCGGTGGTGTTGATGTGCTGCCCGCCGGCGCCGGACGCGCGATAGGTGTCGAGGCGGACGTCCTTCTCATCAATCTCGATCTCGATGGCGTCGTCGATGGACGGATAGATCCACACCGACGCAAAACTCGTATGGCGGCGCGCATTGGAATCGAACGGCGAGATGCGAACCAGCCGGTGCACGCCCGACTCGGTCTTGAGCCAGCCATAGGCGTTGAGGCCCTTGACGAGGATCGTGGCCGACTTAATGCCCGCCTCTTCCCCATAGTGCTCGCCGATCAGCTCGACCTTATAGCTCCGCCCTTCAGCCCAGCGCATATACATGCGCTCCAGCATCTGAGCCCAGTCCTGGCTCTCGGTGCCACCGGCGCCGGCGTGGATTTCGATGTAAGCGTCGTTGCCGTCGGCCTCACCTGACAGCAGCGCCTCGACTTCGCGGGTATGAACCTCCCGCTTCAGTTTGCGCAAGTTGGCTTCCGACTCGGCGACGATGCTGTCGTCGCCCTCCTCCTCGCCAAGAGCGATCAAAGTGAGATTGTCGTCGAGTTCGCCTGTGATGCGGCCGAAGGAATCGATCGCGGATTCGATCTGCTGACGTTCGCGCATGAGCCCTTGAGCCCGCGCCGCGTCATTCCAGAAGTCCGGCGCCTCGACCTCGCGGTCGAGTTCGGCGAGCCGCGCCTTTGCCCGATCGGGGTCAAAGATGCCTCCGGAGCAAAGACAGGGATTCCTTGATCTCGTTGACGACCGTCTCAGTTTCGGCGCGCATCGTTTCCTCGGTATTGGTTCGGTGATGACCTGCGACCAGACGAGGCTAAGCCCCGTCTGAAACCAGCTCTCGCTTAGCCCTAGTAGAGGCCGCCCGCGCCCGGTGTCGGAAAGCTCGAAGATGGTGCAGCTCGCCGCCGCGGCCGCTGCTGACCAGGCGGTGGGCCAGCCTGAGCGGCGTTCGGGTAATCCGGGAAACCTTCACCCGCCGCCCCTTGCGCCCCCTCGCCTTCGACCGGGGTGCCAACGGCGCCCGCGGGCATCTGCCCCGGCTTGAAGGTTTCCATGATCACGCCTGCTCCGCCAGCTCTCGCCGGCAGGCCGGTCTTGTGATTGACACGCACCAGCACGGCGCCAGGCGGCGCCCGGAACGGAACTGGCGGCACGCCCTCAAGAGCCTCCATGAAGAAATCGCGCACGATCGGAGCGGCAAGGCCACCACCGGTCGCACCGCGGCCCATGTTTCTCGGCTGATCGAAGCCAACATAGACACCGACGGTGAGGTCGGGCGTGTAGCCGATGAACCAGGCGTCCTTGTAATCGTTGGTGGTGCCGGTCTTGCCCGCCACCGGCCGGTTCAAGACCTTGAGCCGCCGCGCGGTGCCGCTCTGAACGACACCTTCCATGATCCCAACCATCTGGAAGGCCGAAATCGGATCGACGACCTGCTCGCGAACGTCGACCAGCTCGGGCTCGTCCTGACCGGTCCAGTCCCGCGCGCCGCATTCGCCACAGTCGCGCTTGTCATGACGCCAAACGGTGCGCCCGTAGCGGTCCTGAATGCGGTCGATGAACGTTGCTTCGACCTTCTTGCCGCCATTGGCGATAATTGAATAGCCCTGGACCATGCGGATCAGCGTGGTCTCGCCCGCGCCAAGCGCCATGGACAGCGCCGGCATCAGATTGTCGTAAACGCCAAAGCGCCGCGCATACTCGGCGATGATCGGCATGCCCATGTCCCGGGCGAGCCGCACCGTCATCAGGTTACGCGACTTCTCGATGCCGTAACGCAAGGTCGAAGGACCGGCGCCGCCGCCCGAGTAGTTCTTGGGGCACCATTGCGGCATGCCCCTGCCCTGACTGACGCAAATGGCACCGTCGACGACAATGCTCGAGGGCGTGTAACCGTTGTCGAGCGCCGTCGTATAGATGATTGGCTTGAACGACGAGCCGGGTTGCCTCAGCGCCTGAGTGGCGCGATCGAACTGGCTCTGAGCAAAACTGAACCCGCCGGCGATGGCGAGCACGCGGCCCGTATGGGGATCCATGGCGACAATCGCGCCACTGACCTCGGGCGGCTGCTGAAGCGACCACTGACCGGCAACAGTCTCTACCGGCTCCCTGGTGCCGTCCTTCTTCTTTTTCGGCTTGCGCGGCGCAGCATAGACCACGTCACCTGGTTTCAGCACGGCCGAGACCGACCGTGGCGTACCGCCAAGTCCTCTCTTGAGCTTGGCGCGCGCCCACTTCACTTCCGAATAGGGGATGACGCCCACTTCGCGTTCGGTGACCAACTTGCCCGTCTTGTCGCGGCCGGGACGGATGCCAACCTTGGCCTCGTCCTTGGTGACTTCGAGCACGACGGCCAACCGCCAAGGCAAGATGTCGCTCCACACTTTGACGCCAGCGAGCGTCTTGCCCCAATCGCCCGAGATGTCGATCGTCTCTTTGACGCCGCGCCATCCGCTATGCACCCGATCGTAATGGGTCAGCCCTTCGACCAGCGCGTTCCGGGCGATGGCCTGGAGCCTCGGGTCGAGGGTGGTGCGAACCGACAGGCCGCCGCCATAAAGCTTGTCCTCGCCGAAGTCGTCGATGATCTTGCGGCGCACTTCCTCGGCGAAATACTCCGAGGCGAGAATTTTAGGACCATAGGTGCGCGCCTGGACGCCCAGAGGCGTAGCCTTGGCCGCCTCGCCCTCCTCCGGGGTGGCGAATCCATTCTCGACGATGCGGTCGATGACCCAGTTGCGCCGCGCAATGGCGCGCTCGGTATGGCGGAACGGATCGTAATTGCTCGGCGCCTTCGGCAAGGTGGCGAGATAGGCGGCATCGGCGAGGGTGAGCTCGTTCAGCGCCTTGTCCCAATAGGTGAGCGCCGCCGCGGCGACGCCATAGGCACCAGCGCCGAGATAGATCTCGTTGAGATAGAGCTCGAGGATCTGCTCCTTGGTGAAGGCGCGCTCGATGCGGATGGCGAGGATAGCTTCCTTCAGTTTCCGTTCGATATTCTGCTCGTTGGTGAGAAGAAAGTTCTTGGCCACTTGCTGGGTGATGGTCGAGGCGCCGACCATGCGGCGGCCAGACTGCATGGCGCTCAAATTGGTGACCACGGCGCGAATGATGCCCTGAATATCGAGGCCGCCATGCTGGTAGAAGTTTTTGTCCTCGGCGGAGATAAACGCCTCGATGGCGCGCGGCGGAACGGCCGTGATGGGGACGTAGATGCGCCGCTGGCGGGCAAATTCGGAGATAAGCCTGCCGTCATTGGCGTGGATACGGGTCATCACCGGCGGCTCGTATTTGGCGAGCACTTCGTAGTCCGGCAGCTCCTGCGACACCTTCCACAAGACGAAGGCGGCGGCGCCGGCCACGGCGATGAACACGACCATGCTGGCGGCGAACATAAAGCCGAGAAGACGTAGGAAAAACCCGCCACGGCGGCGGCGCCGGCCCTGCTGCGGCGGCTTAGCTGATGCCGTAATGTCCATGATTTCTTTCCGTCACGACCCCGGCGATATTGGCGGGGTATCCGAGCCAACCCTAGCCAAGAATATGGCAACAACAAGCTGGAGTCGCCCGGAATCGTGGGTTCCCCAGCCCATTCTCAAGCCAATCGTTACGGTTGGACGGCCATCGGCGCAATGCCCAATCAGAATCGCCAACCGGCCGGGTTCAACCGGGGGGCATCGGCTTCAACATAACCGGCGTGCCCCTGGCCGAGGATTCGGCGCTGATCGACGCCGGACTGGATTTCACGCTCGGCACAAACATGAGCGCCGCACTGTCCTACTCCGGCCAATTCGGCGACGGCGTTCAGGACAACGCGGTCAAGGGCCGCTTCACCTGGCTGTTCTAGCTCTCGACCGAAACTTAGAGCGGCATCCGGGCAATGCGCTTGGCGAAATAGTGGTCGATGGCCGCCGCGACGGAATCGGTCATGCGGTCGCGCCACGCCTCGGACGTCAGCTGCTTCTCGTCGTCGGGGTTGCTCAGGAAACCGAGCTCCAACAGCACCGAAGGCACGTCCGGCGCCTTCAGCACCCGAAATCCGGCGGATCGTAGCTGTTTGGTGTGCAGCGTGTTCTTTTTTGCAAGCTCGCCAACGAGGGATCGGGCAAACACCACCGACCGGTTTTGGGTCTCACGCTGAGCCAGGTCGATAAGGATATTCGCCACCACTTCATCGGAATCGCTTGGCAGCTCGACACCGGCAATGGCGTCGGAGAAGTTCTCCTTGGCGGCAAGCGCCTTGGCCTCCGCGTCCGAGGCCTTCTCAGACAGCGTATAGATCGTGGCGCCGCGCGCATCGCCATCGATTTCGACCGGGAAATAGTCGGCATGGACCGATAGGAAAAGCCCTGCCCCCTTCTTCTGGGCGAAGGCCACACGGTCTTTGAGCGGCAAGAAGGTGTCGTCCTCGCGGGTGAGATAAATCTCGTAGCGGCCGGTGGCGGCGAGCTTCTGCTTCAGCCGCTCGGCGAATTTGAGCACGATCTCCTTCTCGGTCACCCCGGTGGTGCTGCGCGTCCCGGGGTCGACGCCACCATGACCGGCATCGATCACCACAATCGGCTTGGCATAAGCCGGCCGCGACGGTGGCTGGGTGAGTGGCGCAGGCCCACTCGCGACACGCTTCTGCTTCGCCTCGCGAAGTTTGGCGAGGAATGTCGCCTGATCCGTGGGTACGAGGTCGATCACCAGACGCGCCGGCTGATCGTCGCGCGCCTCAATCACAAAATGCCGGTCGATGAGGAACGGCTTGTTGATGTCGATGACGATGCGCGACTTGCCTGGCGCGAACAGGCCATAGCGGTATGCGCTGACCAGGCCCCGCTGCTCCTTGCCGAGGCCCGGCGGCATCTGGAAGCTCACGTCAGCGGCGTCGACAATGACCCGGTACGGATTGCCGAGAGCGAAGACATGGACATCGACCTTCTTGGACAGGTCGGCGATGAAGCGGGTGCGCTCACGATCGCCGCCAAGGCGCGCGCCATTGACGCTCGCATTGCCCGATTGGGCGAGGGCGGGAAGGCTCAGAAATCCGGCCGGCATGCTTAAGAGCACAGGCGCCACAATCCAGACGAGCGCGATGGCAAGACCTGCACGCAACGCTTGCATTATTCCCCACTTGGCCCTTGTCGAGCGGTTTTCCGCCAAGCGATGCTTGGATTCGGCCCCAATTGTTAGCCACGCTTGGTTAAGCGACCGTTGTGACCCTTTGGCGGCCTGGCGTAGGAGGCTTGCCAAATCTCCCGATGAAGCCCTAAGTAAGGGACTGACTCACGTCGTTGAGTCCTCGCCTGCGGACGCCATATGGCGATACGGGCGGAAATTGGTTTTGCGCGTCAGGCCTTATTGGAAGGGCCAGGACGCAGAAAGGCGGCGGCCACGTTCGATTATGGCCGCCCAGGTTGAAACTGCTGGCCGCAGCGAATACGCGGCGAGTGAGGAATGCGATGCAGATTCAGGGTCACCAGCTAAGCCTCGGGCATAACCCGGCTTGCCTGACACCACTGATTGCTTGTCGGCCATTCGTGGCCGAACCCCGCAGCCAGGACGCTTGGCTGTTGGTGGGTCGTCGCAACGAATCATGGTCTTTTGGTCATTGGCACGCGCGGGCCTCAGGCTCACGCCCGGTGAGGCGGTCTTCCATACCGCCCTGCCCGGTACGCGCGGCGGAGAACACACAACATGGCAAGCAAGATGCTTATCGATGCGGCGCATCCGGAGGAGACCCGGGTCGTCGTGGTAAAGGGCAGTCGCGTAGAGGAATTTGACTACGAGTCGGCCAACAAGAAGCAGCTAAGAGGTAATATCTATCTCGCGAAAGTTACGCGAGTCGAGCCATCGCTACAGGCGGCTTTTGTCGACTACGGCGGCAACCGGCACGGCTTCTTAGCCTTTTCCGAAATTCATCCCGATTACTACCAAATCCCGGTCGCTGACCGGCAGGCTCTGCTTGAGGAAGAGGCTGCGGAACATAACCGTGCCTCGGCCGAAGAAGCTGCCGAGGACGACGATCCTGCGGGCGGACGCCGGCACCGAGGGCGCAGCCGACCTGGTCGCGGACGCAACGACACACGCAAAGAGGCGCCACGCGCCGATGCGGCGGCAACAGATGCGCCGGCTCCCGATGCCGCCGCTCCAGGCATGCCCGCCGTGGCAACGTTCGAGTTCGATGCCGAGGACGAGATCGACACGACGCCCCGCGACGACGCTCCAAGGACGGTCATCGAGGCCAGCAGCGATCTCGTCAGCGAGGTCTCCGAGCCCGCTGAGCCTGCCGGCGAAGTCACGGTCGAGACGGAAGACGTCGTCGCCAAGGTCGACGTCGACGACGAGGCACAGGACGACGAGGCGAGCCCGGCGTCCAAAGACGGCGAAGCCGCCGCGGACGCCGTCGAATCGGTCGGTTCCGAGGACGCGCTGGAAG
>SDBV01013809.1_pt1 | contig 10239 bp, 5 predicted proteins | sample 2277081 | NCBI WGS metagenome assembly SDBV01 (sample SAMN10402039, study PRJNA504765) | marine sediment metagenome | isolation source: marine sediment core GS10_PC15, 223 cmbsf | place: Arctic Ocean: Southern Knipovich Ridge | collected 2010 | reverse complement strand
TATGAATCAAAATATAACCTGTCACTGGAGTAGACCGCTGGAGCGGGTTTTGAAGCGGCTGGGAGTAAATACTACCGAGCAATGTTCTGATCCGTATCAGCGCGGCTACTCAGTTCAATCGTTATGTGGATTGAATAGAAGGTATATATTGCTGGCTATAAAAATGTTTCAGATATTCTCAGTATTGTTGAATCTTTGAGGATTCAAATATTATGCAAGAATTCAACAATTCAGAAAAGAACAAATCTAGCAAATAAGTGGGTAATCTTGGTGGATATTAGGATGAATCTTGATTGATCCACAGAAACTAAAATCTCAAAAACCAGCAGATCTTGTTTCTAGAAAAAGGAAGAATCCGACATCACCAATTAGAAGAGGATTTGACTATCAGGATTTCTGGGGATTAAAGTTGTGTTGTGATTGGCTTATCACTCCTGATAAGTATCAATGGTTATGGATTGAGACGAGTCCCTCAGACGAAATCTACGGTGGTTTCTTTTTAGATGATATTATAGCACTAGGTAAAGAGAACAGATACCATTTATACCAAATCAAGCATAAGCAAAATCCTGAAACAGACAAATGGACTTGGAATGATTTGCTTAAGCAAGAAAAAGGTAAAAGAAAAGATTTTAAGGATTCATTAATACAAAAATGGTTCAATTCTTATTTCAAACCAGACCTTGAAGGCAAGATTAGTTATGCTGCTTTTATTACCAATGGATATCCTGAGAAGCACATTGAAAAATTTATCAGAAATGAAAAAATTGAGATCCAGAAAATAGTAGATGAAGATCCTGATCTCTATGAAAGAATTAAATCTCAACTCGGAGCTGAAGATGAAATCAATGTTTTTTTCAGCAATTTTAGGTTTTCATTCGGTAAAAAAGGGAGCCCTGAATTCGAAGAACAGATTAGAAAATGTTTGTACGAAGAACTAAGAGCCACAGAAAGTGGGGTTAATAAATTATTATGGCAAATTCATAGCGAAGCTGGCAGGCAGCATACGAGGCCTTTAATACTTGATCAACTAAAGCAATGGTGCGAATTTGATAATCCGCGTCATCTCAACGAGCAATTTGAAATACCAACTGATTTTGAGTTTTTTGACGGCATTAAACACAAAAAAATATTTCAAGATCTACTGAATCCTCTCGGTGGGATTAAAGTAATACACGGAAAACCGGGTACTGGAAAAAGCACGTATCTTTCCAAACTTAATGATTTATTACGTGAATACGGTGTAATATCTGTTCGCCATCATTATCACATATCACCAAAGGACCCAAATCCAGTTATAAGGTTAAGAACTCAACGAGTTAATGAAGCTATTAGAGCTCAGTTTAAAGAATATTCTGAAGAACTTGGGGAATTATACAATAAAAATTCACTCAATATTCAATTGTTTGAATATATATCAAGACTCGCGAGATTTGCAAAAACAAAAGGAAGGGCATTTGTTTTCATAATTGACGGGCTTGATTATGTATTAAGGCAAGGATACGAGGAAGAACTTAAGGACTTTCTATCAAATGTATGTTTTCCTCAGGAAGGCCTATGGTTAGTTTTGGGGATGCAGGAAATCGCAAAAAAATACCTACCACAGGTAATTTATGATAATGCCCATGAGGATGAGTGGATCGAAATTAAAGGATTAAATTCCGGGGCTGTTGATAGAATTTTCAATACAAATACAATCGGTCTGAACCTGCCAGACCATACGGATTCACTCAGCAAGCTTAGTGAATTACTGTACGAGGTGTCAAAAGGAAATCCTCTACATTTGAGATACAGTCTTAAGCAACTTAAAAACCAGTTGAATGACAGTGTTCTTACAGACTACGCATTTAGATTCTTACTCCCATATGGCGATGAAATCATAAATTATTACGATTCTCTATGGAGAAAGATACCGGAAGCCTCAAAAACGATTGCCATAATAATCTCATGTGTTGAATTCCAATTCACGAAGGTTCAATTGCTTAACTTGATATCAACGTTTATAGATGACCCAGCTAAAATCTCAGAATCTTTTAGGACCATTTCACATTTATTGCTGGAAAAAAACCAGAAATTATCTGTTTATCACAACAGCTTCAGATCATTTTTACAAGAGCAAAATGAATTTAAAGAACAGGAGCTATCTGTAAAAAGAAGAATAAAAGAATGGCTAGAAGAATCTGATTACGAAGATTTGAAATGGGCAGAGCTTAAAAAGCTTACTTTTTTTCTAGGCGACCCAGGCCCGATATTACAGATTGACCGGGACTGGTTGGTAGATGCCATATTTTCTTTGAGAGAAACTCACCTTATAACTTCCCAACTTAGTTTAGCTAAGGAAGCTGGTTTTAAAAATGGTCGATATGGTAAAGTCCTAGAGCTTTCGCTGCTGGACGTTTATTTCGAGAATGCGCGGAGTTTCGATGAGGGCGCATGGAAGAAGATATGGGAATTGGCGTTCGATGCGAATGATTGTAATTATCTGGATTTCAACTTCCCCGACCTATCAGCTGAACAAATTCCAATCATTGCGAAGAAAGCAGTTAATCACGGTGATCTTAGTATATATCCAGAAGCGATTGATAGGCTGAATTATTTGCACAGGTATACAAGCATTACGCCTAAAGGAGAAATCGGCGGAGTGCTGCCAATATCGCCTGCTAGTACGATTAAAACTATTGCTATAAATAGGGATCATGAGCACCAACGTATTTTTCGATATGTCAAACAGTTTAGAGAATCAGGATGGTCCGAAAACCTGTTCTCCCTATATGTCGGCATATTACTAGATACAAAACAATTCGAAAAATTAAGTGAGTTCCTAAAATCCGATTTTCAGGACATTGAATTTCATTCACTATTAAGAAAATGCGCCGAATTTGACAATGTATCGAGGGAAAACCAATATTTTGAGCTAATTTTATCTCAAAGACAAGAATCTTTAAATTTTTTCTGCCTGCTATATTTGCTTCTACGAAATCAGCCAATAAGCAATTTACCCCCTCTTCCTCAGTATAAAGTATTTCCTAAAAAGGTACCTGAATACGAATCTGGAATGAGAGAAGAACGGGCAAAAATATTCTCAGAAAATTTTATATTAGGACTTTTATACGGGCTTACTGAAGAGGAAGAGGAGATTAGAAAGTGGATTGCTCAAGCTGACGATCGATGGGCATTAAATATAATGTTACAATTATTTTTGGCAGCTATAGAAATCTCCAATAATATAAGAAACGGCCAGCCAATATCTGCTAAAACAATATTGGGATTGCTTGACACAATTACTCCTCTTGAATGGCCGGAAAATAGAGATTTATATGAACTTCAGATATGTTTTCACAATTCATTATCATCGATATTAGAACTCGTTCTAAATATAAAATCGTTCCGCAAAGATCCAGCTGATTTAGATGAAGATGATGTAAACAGTATATTAGCGTGTAAGTATTACAACAGACATCGCTTCCTCGATCTCCTTCTACATTATAAAAAGCCGCTACTGACTCAGTCAGCGTATGAGCGATTTATTTCCCAAGAGCAGAGGATTTGGCTAAGAAATATTGTTGGATTTCCTGAACGTTCTGAGAAATATGCTAATTTGGCACGGTTAGCCCAAATTCATAAGGATACAGGTAAAAGAAACGAATTTTTAAGGTTAGCAGCAGACAATCTGCTTGGGTATGGCTATCATAAAGACTTGTTACTTGATAGGGTTCTTGAATCCATTGAAGCATGCCATATAGCTGGATCTAAAAATGGTGTTGAATGGTTAAAAAGATTAGCGCCTATAGTTAAAAATGTTACTGAATATACAGACGGGGATGAGACAAATTATATCCCTAAACATTTTGCAGAGATTTTAGCGGCTATCGATCCCAATGAATTATACAAATACTACTATCAGAATTCAGAGGATGAAAATTTAATACTTGCTGAAGACATATTTGCATATTTAATCCGGTCTCTTAAATTCGAACATGATGTGGATATTGGGCTCGCAACGACCGCATTAGACCAAGAATCATTCGAGACACTTGTTTCAATTTCATCTGAGACTGTAAAGGCAAAAGAAGCCCTTGAAATAAATAAAGACTATTTCGGCGATCTAGAATACAAGAAAGATATTGACCGGTTCGATGAGCCGCATATTAAAAAGGGCGAAGATGATTATTCATCAATCCAGCCTGAAAAGCTTAAGGAGCATTTGGCATCGTTTGAAACTCAATATGACCGCAATCAATATCTCTCAAAATGGTTGAGATACTGGCTATCGGCCAGAAATTATAAGATAGATGTTATCTATGAAACTTGCCTATATATTATCACAGAAGATGGACTAGATCGTACTGAAGGGGAAATTTTAGATCTATTATTCCCATTGGCATTCCAATTTGATCATGAAAAAGCATTTGAGCTTTTGTGCTGGGCTCAGGCTAACGATTACGGCTGGGAAAGATACTTCACTGAAAAGGGAAAGGCCGCAAAGCGCTGGAATTTTGTTGTAGCAAATTATAAAGAAAAACACATGGAATTTTTCGAAAAAAGTATCATATATTCAGGAACACGTTTTGGCGGTGGAGGCAATTATTTTATGCCAATACCACGCGGAATTGAATTCTTTGCGCTGTTTGAAAACTTAGCACTTATGGAGGAGGTCACCGAGTCAGCGGTTTCCATAGTTGAATCATTAATTGCAAACCTACAGCTACCCAAACCAAAATGGGTGGCAATCTCCCAAGTTGATCAGTTTGATGTATTGATCCAAAGGTTAACCTGGCCTAGTCCTTTGGTAAGGGAAAGAGCCGCGTGCGCTATAGCGAGATTATTTAATTACAGTAATGATAAAGAAAAATATTTTAAAAGATATTTAGATTGGTTAAGGGCTCAGAAGCTTGAAAGCCTCGTTGCGGTGGCGTTGTTGCCGACAGTTAAGGCACTGGAGAGAAAGGCCGGATTATATACATACCTTGATATTAAGGAATTGTCAGACGCTATACCGCTCACTTCTGTAGTCATAGAGCAACTTGTTGATGAAATTACATACCTACTTGGACAAGACATTCAAATTGAAGCCAACAGAAAGCTTACGCTGCCACCACCGGGCGAATTTAATCCATCTAAATTTTTTGCTAAACACATCCGGGGATTTCTTCCGCCAATTTATATCGAACGTTCGGACAAAATAACTTCCGATACTGGATTCGATTTCTTCAAATACTGGGCATATAACTCACAGGAGATGGCCAAAGAGATTGATGTGCCGGAGCAGGTTGGTGATGCAATGAATTTTATGGGATTTAACCCTCCAAGAATGACAGGAATGTCGACGGCATTAAGCGAGGTATATAGATCAGCCTTTATCAGGACGTTACAGTATGCTTTTGAGAAGAAACTCATAGGCGTGGATATCTACCACAAGTATGCATTCGCAACACTACCCGTTGAATTATCTTTTTGGAAAATAGATACAAACAGAGCCCCTAACTGGTGGCCGAAGCTACAATATGAAACAGGAAAAGATTCTTCTAGAGATGAAATTGTTAAATTTGCGTTACCAAATGAGGAAATTGAAAGTATTGTCAACAGGCACGATAAATCTACAATATTAGGCATCAACGGCACAATTGAGCCAAAAAACGGATGGGCAGAAGGTGTCTTTGATACATCAATACACTTAGCCGGATTCGCCTATCAGATAACAGGAACAAATATCCCTGATGCTGAAACTATCGCACAAGAGATACTTTATGGAACTTTTATTTTTACTGTAGCAAGAATGGCATCAAGACCTTTCAATATACTCGAATGCTCTGATAAGTATATGCCGAGCCAAAATGAACCAAATTCTATCGATGATATTGCAATTTACCCTCTTTTAGCACCTGTAAGAGATTTTGCAATCAATTTGTGGCAGTGGTTCAGAGGATATCATCCGTTCATGTTGCTATTTAAGCCGACATCAGAACAGAATTTATTGCGCTTAGAAAATAAAAGAATATGCTATTTCAGCGAAGATAGATTGATTGCGTGGAGCCAAGACTGGACAGAAGGAATAAAGGAGAAAACTGATCTTGAAATACCACATGGTACCTATATCGAAGTCGATACCGAATATTTGAATGAATTTCTGAATAAGATTGGATTCAGGCTCGGGTATGTCATGAGGATTTCTCATAAGTTTCGTAAGTACATTACTGATCAAGAACAGTCTATTGAGGATTATAAATTGATTGGTGTAAGCAAAATAATAATCTAATCAATTAATACTTGTTGAAGACATGCTATCTGATTATCTAACAACATTTTATGAAATAAGAAATTAAATTTGATAATTAGGACTAAAGAAAAGTAAGACACATAACCTCATCGTTATATTGCGTTATAATGGTAAGCAGAATGCACAGGAGAGGGCAAATGGACTGGCAAGCTAACTATCAGCAGATACTTAATTCCTCATTCGACGATAAGGTCCCACCGCTAAAACTGTTCAAGAGAAACAATTGTACGGGCGCCCTGAACGGAGATGATTTCAAGGTTTTCCGAATGAACTTCGTATCAATGCTACATCGACTCAATTCAGCGTTTTCAGATGACGAGCAGGAGAGGCAAAAAGTTATCAGAAAAGCAATTGATATTGCCGCCGAAACTGGCTATAAGTGGGCCGGCCCCTATGCCGAACTCGTCGCATTGGATTATTGGAGTCAGTTTGAATACCCAGTTGACGTTGAACTAGTTGCTGCGTTACCCGTGGAGCGTTTCGAGCCGAGTGTTGCTGGGAAAATCGGGCAAAAGACAGTCGATATCGACCTCGCGGTAAAGCTTCAGTTCAAAACCGTCTACATGGACATCAAGGCATTCATACCCACGCATTATGAACTCGCCGAGGCGATTGTCGCAAGAGTAAAGAAGGAAGCCGCCGCCACGGGAGCCCTAGTGGGGCTTGACGAATCGAACGGAGGTGACTACTTACAGTCAACCAAGCATATTGTAAAGGCATTAAAGAGCGGTTCCGTTGTGCGGGCTCTCGCGGAAGCGATTAATGAAAAGCTTGGGGCTGTTTCTTATACCATGGAAGACGGAAGCACCATAAAGTTTAGCATCGCGTATCCAGACCAAAAAGGGCTTGTGACTCTTACAACAATGTCTTCCATGGACCCATTTGAAGTTGCTAAACACAGCCGATTCAAGTTCGTGGATATTGCATACGCAAAGAAATTGCTACTCAACGTGCCGAGCTTTCTTTTTTTCGTCTCTAATCCTTGGTTCAACCCAGAAATCAACGATTTTTCAGACTTCAACCGACAGTACTATCGAGCTGTAACTCGCCGGGTCTTTGTAGAACTCACTCGCAGTACTCAACGAGCACAGGAAGTTTTCCCTGAGTTTACAGATGCATCAATTACGATTGGCGAAATAGCGGAAAAGGTAACTGGAATCATCTTCCTCGAGGACAAGAGCATTACGGTGTCCGGAGGATTACCCTACAGAACATATATTTACCTGAATCCTAATGCAACGAACAGTGCGCTGACAGAGAACGATTTCCGAATCCTTTCGACAAGACAGTCGGGTGTATGTCCGGAGGTGATCGAAGACTTCCGCAATGACAACTACTAAAAAGAAACGCCACATAACATGTCTTTTGAACCTGACGCCTTCTCGTCGCTTCGCTCCTGCGAGGGCGCAGGTTAAAAGTTTGTTAGATTGAAAAAAAACGGGATTTCATTGCGGATTTTTAGTAAAGAATGTATAATTTAATAGGGGTGATTATATGAAAAAAATTAAAAAGTTAATAATTTTAAATAGTGCCAAAAACTCTAAACTCGGGGTTAACCAAAAAGATATTGTATCCAAAAATAACCGTGTAGTATCAGCATATATCTATGGTGCAGACAGAATAATTTCAAATAAAAACCATGTAGTAAAAGCAAAAATTAAAATACCTAAAACTGATGATTAATACAATTCTTGATGATTGATAATCCACTAAGAAAATTATACGATGCTTTTACTCATAGATGGTTTTTATCTACAATCTTCTATACTTTATCATCTAGTTGGTTCATTTGTTTAGCGATTTTTGGTAAAGAATTAAATTTAATTAATGCGACAACAAATAAAATAACCCAGCCATCTATAACTATTTCTATCATTTTAGTAGCTGTATCCTTTATATTTACAATCAGCAAAACCTTAGCAGACAAGAAAAACGAAAAAGGTAAAGAAGATGGACAGTATGTATTACAAGAATTATTAGAGAGTGTCAACTCATGCAAAAATACAAAATTAAGACGCTTCAATAAATTCATTTTTGAATCAGATAGTTCTGATAATGCATTCAAAACAATAACTCAACCTCTTGAACAAATTGAAGAAATATTAAAGAACATACAAATCACACTATCTAATTTGTTTGGAATAAAAAGAAGCGAAATAGGATTAAGTATTTTATATTCAAATTATTTCAAAAATTTTGAATCTGTAAATGATGATCATTGGTATTGGCTCCATGTAATTGGTACTCAGCAAGACCTAGATAAAAAGCAATTATTGGAAAATGAAAATTCAACTGCTCGTAATATTATTGACAACAAAGGTAGCTATATTTTTTATCCCGATAAAAGAGTTGGCATAAGAGAAAATAAATTTATTCCTGGGCCGTTGGATAGCCAGAATAGTAATGTTGGCTCAATATATTGTAAGGATATAAGTATAGTTAGGGATAATAAGATATCTGTAAAGGCTGTTCTAAGTGTCACAACATACGGAGTCCAGCTCTGTGGCAAGCGTGATAAAAACACAATCAAGAAAATTGAAAAAATTATCATGCCCACTTTTGAAGCTAGATTAAAAGTTGAATTATCTCTATTATTTATTAAGAATTATCTCCAAACAAAATGCTTTGATTGTTGCTAATTTAAATACTTGAATTTCAATCTAACAAAGTTTTGGAGTTGACACCTTCTCGCTCCCTTCGGTCGCTGCGAGGGTGCAACTCAAAACAGCGTTATATCGCACTTAAGGAAACTAAAAAATGAAGCTATACAAACATATAACTGCAAATAATATACCCCTCAAGGAATTTCCATTTCTACGTGAGCTATCAATGGAAGCATACTTGATTGAAAATCCTGATGTTCTTTCGCTAGATAATGATGAATTATCTGAAGCAAATGTCCTTGATTTTGAAATGCCGTTAAGAAAAGGAAGAAAAAGTAAAAATACCGATGGAAGAATCGATCTAATTGTTCAATATGGAGATGAAACCATAGCTGTCGTAGAAATCAAACTCGGTGAACTGAAAGAGCAACACCTTGAGCAACTGGAAGATTATATTGGTGAGATCAAACAAATTGAAGAAATTATTGAAAATAATTCTGAAATATTAAATCCAAAATACATTGGAGTATTGATTGGCAGTGAAATAGACAGAAATTTATCTGGCAAAATCGAAAGCGGATACCAAATAAGTGGTGAGATCCCTATCGCAGCACTTACAATTAAGCGTTATCGAGGTGAGGATAATAATATATATGTTCTTACAGATATTTTTTTTAAGAATTTAAGTACGCGTTTCGACAAAACTCAATATAAATTCAATGGTGGTGTTTATGGCAAAGGTCGCCTTGTTCTTTCAATTGTAAAAAAATACGTAGAAGATTGTCCTGAAGTTGCATTTGCTGAACTTGAGAGGATATTTCCAAGAAATATTGAAGGTTCATGGGGAGTGTTTGATACCGTTGAAAATGCATATAAAATAATCAATAGATCAAAATCAAAAAAGAAAAGGCATTTTATAAAACCAGAAGAAATTATACAGCTGAAAGATGTAAAAGTTGCCGTTTGCACACAATGGGGAACAAGAAATATAGGAAATATTTTGGAAAAAGCAGAGCAGTTGAATTACAAAGTAGAAGTGATATCAAGGGAATAAAAATGCGAGATAACAACTCGATGAACCCGACCGCGTGACTACGCTTGAGAGCATTCAGTGTTAGACGATACATTAACTGTAGTCTTTGATTCGGACGCGGCGGGTTATCTCAATGTTATGCCTATGAAATCATACAAGAAACTTTGCACAGAGTTCTACGATTTAGATAAACCCTCGGCTCCCGAGGACGCTTTGTCGTTTATCAAAAAATATTTAGCGCCCATTGATGGGCCTGTACTGGAGCCTATGTCAGGTTCTGGTCGTTTTCTGATTCCTCTGTTTCAAAGAGGGGTGAAAATCGAAGG
>SDBV01013808.1_pt1 | contig 10239 bp, 13 predicted proteins | sample 2277081 | NCBI WGS metagenome assembly SDBV01 (sample SAMN10402039, study PRJNA504765) | marine sediment metagenome | isolation source: marine sediment core GS10_PC15, 223 cmbsf | place: Arctic Ocean: Southern Knipovich Ridge | collected 2010 | reverse complement strand
TTTATTTATTATTGGCACTACATTTTTGTGGAAATCCGAGTCTCCAAACTCTTAACTTCCTATATCATAATGAATTAACATCACACCGGTTCGTGAAATTCATGCCAAACTGTAGAAGATGGGCGTGGCATATCTCTGGGAGGGGAAAATGCCACGAAAGAGTCCATACACAATCGTTTTGTCTGCTGAGGAAAAGGCGGAACTTGAACGTCTTGCGAGGAAGAGGACAGCACCGTACTAATTGGTTATGCGAGCAAGAACAATTTTGATGGCGGCGAAAGGAATGGAGAACAAGGCGATCGGTGATAAGCTGGGAGAGCCGCGTCAAATTTTAAGCCAGTGGAGGAAGAGGTTTTTTGAGGAACGGCTGGATGGTCTGGAAGATAATCCACTTCCTGGGCGTCCGCCCAGTTTTTCCCCCTTGTAAGCTAAGTGCAAGGAGAAAGCTTAGTGGTAGCAATGAGGGATCAGGTATAGGTTAAGCAGTACTGTATAGACCCCGCCCCATACGGAGAATCCATCTACTGAAGCACTAGTCAAAACCAGTTTTACATCGAGGTTAAAGGTTCCCATTCTCTGAAGGTAATCGCGAATAACTTTCATGAAGCTTCCCTTCAAGTACCAGGATCCTTAGCATGTTCTCACAACACACCTACCACCATCCATCCACCCCACATGATGAGACAAATGCCGGCAAGCGATCCCAGCCGATGCCCAGCGGTATTCTCAACTCTGGAGTCAGCTTTAAAGAGAATATGGAATCAACAATGAATGGATCTGGTTTGCTGTTTTGGCTAATCGCAGGAAAGTAGATAAAGGCAAAAAACAATATGAGAGGACGTTAAATCAGATAAGGGAGGAAAGGGAGAGCAAAAGCGCTTGACGTTTATCATAGTGGAAAAGCTATCTCCCGCTGTAAGGGAAGGGCAGCAAGTTTTCGCGGGAATACGCGCTTGTGCCGGCATTTTGTGACTCGAGCGTGCCGAGGACTTGCGATCTGAGTGCTGTGTGACCCAACTGAGCTGAGAGATTGTGCTTGTTGACGGATTTGTTGAAGGAGCGTCCGCGGGAAGAACCTACCTTGGGAACGGTTGCGAAGCGGGAGAAACGGTTCAGTTGACTGAGTTCGCATCCACTCCTGGTGGGGCTCTGCCGATCTTGATGAGATGGCGTAGGATTCGGCGAATGTCCTCGGGGTCCTATACTTCTCGATTCGAGCAAAGTACGACTTATTGGAGTCATCGGATTTGTGTATGACGAATTATCTCTCTTTGAAGAAAAAGTTGGCTCTTTTAGTAGTGCTACTGTTCACGGTTTTTGGATATGTGTCCGCCTTCTATATAGCAAGTTATGGGTATCAGATCCTTGAGATCGTCGAGATGAAGCTGAATATGACAGAGCCAAGCGATCTAGACGAAGTTGAGGTCTATAGAATCACCATTAGAAATTATTTATTTCAGGTTCCAAAAGAGGGAGCCGGTTCGAATTCTTGGATTCACCGAAGAGGCACGATAAAAAAGCTGTGGATTAGGCTGCAAGAGGAAACGCTTAGTCGGCTCGACTCAATCGATATTCGGATCGGGACTTTCTACTGGTCTTTCAATAGAGAGGAATTTCTTCGAGGATGGATGGAAGCAGACACAACCAGATACTACAAAGATGAGAACACGAGAACTTATGAAGCTCCAAAGGGTCTGAGAAGCGCATCTGTTCTCAACAGAATAATGCCGCTTGTGAACTGGCACCTCACCGGTCAAATGATAGGTAATGGACTGCTAATGACTTTGGTACTAACTTTTCCTATCACAGTCTTTATATGGTTCGGCGTGGTATATGTGATTTCTCAGAAAAACAGGTTAGAGGTGTTTTTCGAAGATGAACGGAGGTTGTTTCTATTATTATTACCGATACTCGGGCTTATAATACACTGTCTATTCATATTCATCTTCAGCAAGAATCTCATATGGCAGGATACCATCGACTTTGTGTTTCTGAGGCAGAGATACGTAAAGGGGCAACTATCGGCGCAGGATTTCTGGACCCAACACAACGAACATAGAATACCACTTTCCAAACTTATATTCTTTTTGGGTACGTTTATTAAGCCCATCAATACGATTCTTCTTAGCCTCTTCAATCAAATTGTTCTATTTTTCACGGCTATGGTTGCACTTGAGATGTTAACGTATGACTTGGTCGGTAGTAATTCAGAGAATCTACATTCAGAAAAAACACTTTCTTACTTCATTGTTGTATATTTTCTCTATTCCCCTATCCACATATTCAATATTCTCTTTGCGTTTCAATCACAATGGTTTCTTACCGTTCTCGGACTTTTCTTATCGTTTTCAGCGATGGTTAGGACTCGTCTATTCGTGGCCAAGCCAACTTTTTGGATTGGATTTCTAATTGCCTTTCTCGCTATGCCCAATTGGACTCTTCTGCTTCCCGTTGTAGTCGTATTCTCTGTCTTCAGATATGTGACTGCGAAGAACAGAAGTGATGAGCAGGTCAGACAGAGGATTGATCTTAAAAACATATTGATTTTCTCTCCCTTCTTCATGCTCTCTCTCTTTATTTATCTATGGGGATGGGAGGCAGTTCCTGTTAGTCCTGTAGATACAGTGTTTAAATTTCCTCTAAGATTTTTAATGTTTTTCTTTGCCATTCTCGGTAATCAGATACCCTTTGCTCCAATTGCAATTGTTCTTGGAGTTCTTGTTTTTGCGATTAGCATTTATGGGGTGCTCAGAAGTTTTTCTGATAAATCCTTTTTTTGTAGTCAGACCATAGTTCTCTTTTCCTGTACATCTATTTGTTTTGCTTTTCTCGTAGCTGTAGGGCGTTCGGCCCATAGTATCGACACTGCTGTGGCCTCTAGATATGCCATTGTAAGCTCTCCTATCTGGATTGCCGCATCTCTCATAGTTATTGGACACTATGTAACGAAGAAAATAAGAAAACCAAAATGGATAATTCTTGGCGTAATATTTTTCACTATCGTGCAATTCCAGTATGGTATATTTATGGCAAACACGATTAGAAACATGATGGCGAAAGACAGCAAACTAGTATATGAAAGCCTAGAGAGAAGCGACCCCGAGTTACTAATGGACGGGACACTCTACCCTGAATTGGATGCCAATAGAGACAATCGCGATCACGTTTTTCAAATATTTTCTTGGTTAAGAAAGTATGGATATCTAGAAAATCCACAAAGTCAAAACAGCCGGTGAAAGCTCAAGTCAGGGTATATGAAATGAATGAGTATGAGATATGTGTTTTAGGAGGAGCAGGGCATGTTGGGCTACCGCTTTCGATTGCTTTTGCTCATCATATTGAGAAGCCCTGTTTATCCGGATACAACGGCCAAAATTAGAGGACCCCAAGAAATAAGGACATGCCCCAACTGGGTTTCGCTGCGGACCGTATCTTTTCAAAGATACAATGCAGCTATCTGCTTTTGCCAGGAATAGTTTCTTTCTCGGTCATAGCACCATGCTAATCAACGAAGGTCTTCCATACGTGTCGTACAGCAGCTTAAGAAGAAATACAATCTAAGAGAAAAGACTGTCGGAATACTGGGTATGGCGTTTAAGGCGGAGAGCGACGACAGACGTGAATTTCTCTCCTACAAACTGAAGAAGATATTTGAAATTGAAGCAGAAGATGCTCTTTGCTCCGATGTGTATATCAGTGATAGCAACTTCTTAAGCGAAGAGGAGCTGGTAGAAAGATCGGATATCATCATCATTTGTGCCCCATGAGAAATACATAGGCCTCGACTACAAAGAAAAAGTCATAGTCGATGTATGGAACAGGGTAAGGAGTTAGTCAAAATGAAAGCACTTGTAACAGGGGCCAAGGGTTTTATAGCCGGTTATCTCATTGAGGAACTTCTCCATCATGGTTGGGAAGTCGTTGGATTAGATAATCTGTCTAAATATGGAGAAGTGGTTAAAACTTACGATTCTGAACCCGCTTTTTCTTTCCATAAAGGAGATGCGAAGGACACGGCTCTGCTCAAAGAGTTGCTCAAGGATTGCGAGCACTTCGTAGCGGGAGCGGCGATGATCGGCGGTATCACATACTTTCACAAGTATGCCTATGATCTTCTGGCGGAAAACGAGAGGGTGACCGCTTCGTCTTTCGATGCAGCCATTTGGGCGTTTAAAAAGGCCAGACTAAGGAAGATCACGGTTCTGTCATCTTCTATGGTTTTCGAGAACACCGACGAGTATCCGACTGCTGAGAAACATCTACTCGAATGCCCGCCTCCGCTCTCGACTTATGGATTTCAGAAACTGGCCACCGAGTACTTCGCAAAAGGGGCCTATGAGCAGTATGGCCTTCCGTATACGATCGTTAGGCCCTTCAATTGCATCGGGATAGGTGAGAAGAGAGCCCGAAGCGACGTGGAGGTGAAATCAGGGAATATAAAGCTTTCGCTGAGCCATGTGGTACCTGATCTCGTAATTAAGGTACTGAAAGGTCAGGATCCTTTGCATATTCTAGGCGACGGGACTCAGATCCGTCATTACACCTATGGTGGTGACTTGGCTCGAGGTATCAGATTATCCATGGAATCGGAGAAGGCTGTGAATGAAGATTTCAATCTGTCCACTTCGGTTTCCACGACCGTCCTCGAGTTAGCAGAGTTAATATGGAAAAAGATACATCCACAGAAACCCTTCTCGTTCGTCTGCGATGAGCCATTCAAGTACGATGTACAGAAGAGAATTCCAGATGTGAGCAAAGCCGAACACCTGTTAGGTTTTACAGCGGAAACGAGCCTTGATAAAGCACTAGATGAAATTGTCCCCTGGATAAGTGATAAGATGAAATCCAATGAGATATAGTCACGATAGCCGGCCTCTATATGCTTTTGCAGTAATCTCCATTCCAACTTTAAATCCACTTGTACTTTCGAGCATCAAACGAGAAAGCATTCCAGTGTTGTACAGTTTGTAGCTGTTGGCAATATCATGGGTTGGAATCCGGGCAAGAAGGTGTGCGCTCACACCAGCCATTCGAGATAAGAATTGCTTCCCTCCTACTCAGGGTTGAGAAAAAGTGTATATTCCACAAGGGATAGGAACAAGATGATCCCAAATCCCCAGTTCAATCATCAGCCTGAAAGATGTCTTCATAACGGCAGCGAAAACGTAAATTTGGCGATGAGCCATGCTGTGTCGGATCTAATTCAAAATGTTATCAAAGGTCTGAACCCGTTGCATATCTTGGGCTCGGGTGATCAGAATAGACACTATACTTACGGTGGAGACTTGGCTGAAGGAGTTGTCCTGGCTCTGCAAAGCCCGAACGCCATCAATGAATCTTTCAACATTGCCACGGAGAAGGGGCATACCGTCAAAAAGCTGGCGACGATCGTTCATGACAAACCCTTTGAGTATGACGTCCAAAAACGAGTTCCTGACGTTTCTAAAGCAAAGCGTCTGCTGGGCTTCGACGCTCAGACAACCCTTGAAGAGGCGTTAGACGAAGTTATTCCATGGGTTCGACGACAGATCAAGCTTGGAACGATCTGATGGCCGGTAGCGGAATATTAACAAGGGCCAAAGAATATATAAACCTTCATCGGCACCACATAATCCGCTTTCTGCTTGTTGGTTCTACTGCGGCAGCCCTAAATATTGGCTTGATGTATGTCCTGGTGGAGTTCTGCGAATTTAACACACTATTGCTAAAAAATGTTGCAAATTTGTTAAGCATGGAAACTAGTGTGGTTTACAATTTTATGCTAAGCAGGGGTTTTACCTGGTCTGACACGCCACGATATCGGGGTTGGCGATTGCTGCTACAGCTGATAGGTTTCCATTCCGCTATTGGCATCGGTTTGTTACTAAGACTGGCGCTCTTCCCCGTTCTACAGCAGATCGGTGTGTCGTATATCCCGAACGTGGTACTCGGAATATCTGCAGCAGCAATCATTGACTTCTTTATCTACAACCACATTATATTTAAAAGCAAGGCGGCTAATGAATAGAGCAGAACTGACAATTGTCATACCTGTATACAACGAAGCTGATGTCATAGGTCGAACTCTTTCAGCCATTGGAACGCACCTATCGACTCCTCACCACATTATTTGCGTGTATGACTTCCCGGAGGACAACACGGTACCGGTGGTCGAGCGATATCGTTTGGAACATCCCGAAACCAATCTGGATCTTGTGCTTAATGACATCGGTCCCGGTGTGCTCAGCGCTCTAAAGAAGGGATTCCAGGTTTCCGACACAGAGATGACATTGGTTATTATGGGAGACCTTTCTGACGATCTTTCTCGAGTAGATCTCATGGTCGATTTGGTACGTAACGGTTACGACATTGTATGCGGTTCACGCTACATGAGAGGCGGGAAACATCTGGGAGGTCCTTACCTCAAACGCAGCTTGTCTCGGATGGCCGGACTTTTCTTTCACTTTTTCACCGGAGCCGATACACACGATGTGAGCAACAACTTCAGATTGTACCGTACGAGCGTGCTACGCGAGGTGACTATCGAGAGCACCGGCGGCTTTGAGTTGGGACTCGAAATACTAGCTAAATCCTGGATCCGCAGGCGTCGTATCACGCAAGTTCCGACAACGTGGTGCGATCGCGAGGCAGGCCAATCCCGGTTTAAGCTCGTGCAATGGCTGCCCAAGTATCTCAAGTGGTACTTTTGTGGGCTTCGTCGGAATCGGCTTACGCTGCCGTGAGCTGTCATCTGCTTGGTTTTACGGAAGGAATTGGCCGGGAGATCAAGCAACGTGTGCAACTACGCCTGCACTGTCGGCTGTGCGGAATCTTGACATGCTGGTTTCCCTCTTATACTCAGTAGAGGGACTGTGGACTACTTTGAAATACATTTTCGCGGTGTGATAGGTTTTTTATTTTCTAGAGCATTTCACCACTTACTCAGCTATGAGGTAAAACGACTGTATGTTGTTATCGGAAGTCCGGTTAGCAATATGGTGAGGTTATTCACAACTGCAGTTGTTATGCGAAGGCTTTGTGCTCAGAGATGGCTAAAAGTGTTTCAGCCCGAGTATAGGTAAAGAGCGGGGTTTGCCCGTAGGGATCCATGGCTAAACCAATGATTTCGGTAGCTATTGCTACGTATAATGGCGAAAAATATCTTAGGGAGCAGCTTGATTCGATATACAATCAATCTCATAAAGATATCGAAGTAGTAGTTAGTGATGATTGTTCATACGATAGTACTGCACAAATATTGGAAGAATATAGGGTCGAACATTGTTTGGATTATCATGTAAACAAGAAAAATATTGGTTTTGTAAAAAACTTTGAAAAAGCAATTTTGCATTGTAGTGGAGACTATATTGCCCTATCAGATCAGGATGATATTTGGATGCCAGACAAATTAGAAATTCTGCTTTCTGAGATCGATAACTGCTTCTTGATATATTCTGATGCGCATTTGATTGATGGTAAAAGGAATATTATTCATAAATCATTCGCGAAGTATATGGGGAAACCTGATAGTTTTAATCTTAATACTCTGTTGTTTCAAAATCTCGTTCCTGCCTGCACTGCGCTGTATAAAAGGGAACTAATCCAGTCTGCTTTACCTTTTCCAGATGACATCATGTATCATGATTGGTGGCTCTCAATTGTTTCATCGACCTTAAGTTGTATCAAATATGTCAATTTACCGCTAATAAGTCATAGACTGCACAAAGATAGTCATACTGAATCGGCTAAACGAGGAGGCTTTTTTTTCTCCTATTTTAATCAGAACAAATATCGGGAACTATATTCTCATTATGCCTCTATTTTAAGCGATAAAAGAAAATTGTTGCGACAACGCGAGCTTCTCATAATAAGAGACCTGAAGGACTATTATGGATCATTTCTGTCGAAAAGGATTCGATTTAGATCTTTCTTAATCTATATTAAGTATTTTAAATACTTCAATGTTTCAAGTTTATTTTTAAAAAAAGTTATTTATTTGTTGATGTCATTATTAGGCAAAATTAACTGATTAACAATTGAGCACCAGCCAGTTTCGTCCGTGATTACAAGAAAAAGTACATTTAGACAATTCACATACGTATAACTAAAGTTGCTTACATTTAGCTTATTGATTGTTAGCTATGAGTGAAAGATCGTCTATAGATGTCATTATTGTCAATTGGAATTCTGGTAATCAATTATGTGAGTGCTTACGATCAATTTTAAAATATAGCTCAGAAAAGATTAAAAGAATTCTAGTTGTAGACAATAATTCATACGATTCTTCGACGCTAATGATTGGAGATCTACTAGACGCACGAATAAAGCTCATCAAAAATGAAGAGAATGTAGGTTTTGCCAGGGCATGCAATCAGGGAGCTCGCTTAGGTAATTCAGAATTTATTCTATTTCTAAATCCAGATATAAGAATCACTGAAGAATCAATCGAAAAAACTTTAAACTTTATTGACGATGACAATCACAATCGGATAGGTATTGTTGGCATTCAATTGATTGATGATGGGGGAAAAATAGCTGCTTCTTGTTCCAGATTCCCAACTCCAAGTCTTATTCTTTCACAGATTATTGGACTGAATAAACTATGTCATAGAATATTTCTTACTACTACTATGTTTGAATGGAATCACAAAGAAAGTAGAGTTGTTGATCAAGTGATGGGGGCTTTCTTTTTGGTGAGACGGGATCTATTTAATAAACTAAACGGATTCGATGAGAGATTCTTTCTCTATTTAGAAGAAGTTGATTTTGCTTTTAGAGCAAAGACACTCGGTTACCTATCATACTATTATTCCAGAGCTCAAGCATATCATAGGGGATGTGGTACTACTAGCCAAATACGGGATCTTAGGTTATTTTATTTACTACGAAGCAGACTTCAGTACAGTATCAAGCATTTTGGTAAGTTATCCGTTCTTGTACTGCTTTTAGCAAGCGTTTTGATCGAGCCCGTATCGAGATTTATATTTACGGCATTAAAAGATTCAATTAAAGAATGCGGAAAGGTCATTAAAGGGCACGATATGTATATAAAAAGTATATCAGCGATATTCAGGCTGAGTGGAAATCGTCGATAATCCATCTCCGAGAGCAGTGAGATTGAAAATAACAGTTCTAGGGAGGTTGTTTTGAAAGGCATCGTTCTAGCAGGTGGATCGGGGACACGACTCTATCCGATTACAACATCTGTGAGCAAACAAATGTTACCTATATATGACAAGCCAATGATCTACTATCCTGTTTCAACATTGATGCTTGCAGGCGTGAGAGAGATACTCATCATATCAACTCCAGGGGAATTGCCCCGGTTTAAAGGCTTGCTTGGAGATGGTAAGCAATTGGGTCTTTCATTCTCTTATGCGGAACAAGCGGAACCTCGAGGATTGGCTGATGCTTTTATTATCGGGGATAAATTCGTCGGATCCGATAGCGCATGTCTTATACTGGGTGACAATATATTCTATGGACACAATCTTACCACGTTGCTCCAAGACGCCAGCGCATTGAAAAGCGGTGCTACCGTGTTTGGATACTACGTGAACGATCCTCAAAGATACGGTGTTGTCGAGTTCGATGAAAGAAATATGGCGATATCAATCGAAGAAAAACCCGAAGTACCGAAATCCAACTACGCCGTAGTAGGTTTGTATTTTTATGATAATACAGTAACCGAAAAGGCGAAGTCTCTGCGACCCTCCGCAAGAGGCGAGATAGAGATAACGGATTTGAATAATCTGTATTTAAGAGAAGGGAAACTAAGAGTAGAAATTATGGGACGGGGGTACGCGTGGCTTGATACTGGTACTTTTAGCTCTTTGGTAGATGCCACTCTTTTTGTAAAAACCATTGAAGAAAGGCAAGGCCTGAAAATCGCGTGTATTGAAGAAATCGCATTTAGAATGGGTTACATCAATAAGGACCAATTGGCAAGATTGGCGGACCCTCTTAGAAAGTCAGGTTATGGGGAATACCTATTTAATATTATCAAAGATTAACAGTAACTATTCAGCATAAAAATTAAAAAAAGTCCCTGAACCTCTATTAATTTTTTTAAAACAATGCTACATAATAGCAATGAAGGCGAAAAAACGAGAACCGTTTCTCGATTACACAGTCGAGCAACTCAATGCTATCTATGATAGTGGCAAAAGGATAACAGTTGATTTCATAATAATACTTATCGATAAAATAAATAATCTTGAAGCCAGAGTACAGGAATTAGAAGAGCAGATTTCCAAAGAC
>SDBV01013807.1_pt1 | contig 10240 bp, 35 predicted proteins | sample 2277081 | NCBI WGS metagenome assembly SDBV01 (sample SAMN10402039, study PRJNA504765) | marine sediment metagenome | isolation source: marine sediment core GS10_PC15, 223 cmbsf | place: Arctic Ocean: Southern Knipovich Ridge | collected 2010 | reverse complement strand
AAAATTAAAAGAAGTTTTGAAAATGAATGAACAGAAGTTTAAAAATAAGTTATTGGAATATGAATATTTTTTAATTGGGGTTATTAATCCATTAGATAAAGAAACACATAAAATAAAATTTGATAGTAAGAAAGAATTTAAACATATTAAAAAGATTATAGATAAAATTTATTTTAATAATGTAAAAGGTTTTAATGAATTAAATTTTAGTTATGATGATAATTTTATTTATTTAACTTTAATAAAAGAGGTTATAAAATGAAAAGAAAACATAAAAAACAACTTAAAAAAATTGCTGATGAACTCTTTAAAATAAACCAACAAGCAGTAAAGGATAAAGACGAAGAAGCAAAAGAAGTAAGTTGTTACCTTTTAGAGATTATGGAACAAAGATTTAATATTTAAATAATTTAAAAAGAGAGATAAAAAATGATAACAAAATTAAAAATTTGTAACACACATTCACACCCTTATTATATAAGAAAATGGCTACACACACTTTAAACTCAATTAAAAATCATAAAAAACAATACAATAAAATTAAAAAATCATTAGAAAAAAGATTAAAGTCATTAATAGAATTAAGAAATTTACAAGAGAGAAATTTAAAAATCACAAAAAAGAAAATATTAAATAATAAAATGATATTAAAATCACAAATACCAATAGAAGCAATAATTAAAACCCGATAGATAAAAAATAAAAATGGACATACAAAGTTTAGAAAAAAGTATAGATGAATTTGAGGCAGAAGTAATTGTAGGAACTAAAAAATTCAAGGGATTTAAGGAAAAAGAAATTCTTAAACTTCTTGATGACTTTAGCAAATTCGTTTATAAAACTACTGAAAAATATCCTGACTTAAAGAATTTTTATCTTAAATTTGGAAAGGTAATTTATTGGATTGATTATGACGAATTAAGAGAACTATCTGGAAATGAGGATGAAAAAATAAAAAAAGATGATGAAGAAATAATGGGGATAGTGAAAGAAGAAATAAAAAATTATAATACTCAATATATTTTAATTGGTAAAAGTAAAATTGATAGTAGTTATAAAGAAATATTAGAAATTGAGAAAATTAAAAATGCTTGTAAGGATATTGGAATAAGAGATTTAGAAATTGAAAAATCAGAAGATAAATTTAAAGCCATAAAAAATTATTTAAGAAAAGAAGATAATTTTTTATTAAGTTATGAAAATTCTTCTTATTATTCTAATTCTAATTCTAATTATGATAAGTTACAGAACTTTATAAATAATATTTTAGGAATAAATTACAAAATTGATAAAGAAAAATTACTAAAAGATAAAATTTCAAAAGTATTAGAAAAGGAAAATATAAGATTGGCTATTTGGAAATCAGATGAAAGCATTTATTTTATAATGGCTATTCCTGAATTTAGTTTATATAATTATCTTGATGAGAGTAGATTTATTTCTTCTAATTCTTATGGTGATAATAATATTTGTATTTTTGATTATGATATTAATGATAATGATTTTAATTTTTTTGAGGATAATAAGTTTATAGGCAAAATAAACGAAGTCCATAAATTTTTAACAAATGACGAACTTCAAAAATTAATTAGAAAAGATAAATTACAGAAACAAATTGAAACACAAAAAGATAACCAAACAACTAATTTAAATAAAAAGATAGAAACCGAGTTTGCAGAAAAGGGCGAAATAACCCTTAATTCAATTAAGAGAACAAAAAGGGGTTACTTTCAATTTCAAAATCAAAAAATAGGATTTAAAGGTAATAATATTTTAAAAGTAAATTATGAAGAAAATGATTTTAATAATATCTTTGATGATGTTTGTTATAATTTTAGACATATTCATTTTTATAATAATAAGGATAAAGCGATTTGTTGGGTTGGAAATTTTAAGGTTACTCTAAAAGAAATAAGAAGTTATTATTATATTGAAGATATAAGAATAAATCAGAAAGAAGTTGAGGAAGTATTAAAAAAAGCAATTTGTTTTAATAAGTTAAAAGATTACAAAGATTTTCTAAAAGAGGTAAGCAGATGTTCAATTAAAATTCATAATGTTATAAATTCTGGGCTTGTTTATGATTTAAATAATGATAGGTGGGAAAGAGATAAAATATTTTCTACAATAAAAGTAACAAGGAAAAATAATAAAAATTACATTCAATATAAAAAAGAATTATTTAAAATCTCAAATATAAATCGGCTTATGGATATGCAAAAGTGGGAATATAAAACCTCAAACATCCATATAATTGCTACTACTCTATCTGAATTTTCAGAACTAAACTATGATAAGGCATTACTTGTTTTAAAAGATGGATTACAAGGATATAGATTAGCAAAAAAAAGAGCAAAAGAACTTTTAGAAGAAACAATCAAAAAATTAAATATTCAGAGAATAGATGTTGATAATTCGGAAATTTCAGGGAAGGGGTATTTAGTAACGGGAAAATCAGGAAAGAAATATTTTATAAAAGAAGATTTAAAAGTTTATGAATATCCAAATTTTAAGTATATTTGTATTGTAGATAAGGGAAGAATAGGAAACCTTAACTCCACAGATTTGCTTATTAGTAGGTTATATGCCTGTCAAAATGATACATATTTAAAAGAAAAAGTGCATACTTTAAATAGATGAAAGGGGGGTAAAAACAAATGAAAAAAGAAAAAATAAATGATAATATTAAAGAATTAAATAAAAACCAAAAATGGTATTATGAAAAGATAATAGAATTAGGAAAGGATAAAAAAGTTAAACAAATTTCTTATGATGAACTATTTGCTGTTTTAGATAGAGTTAAATTTTGTTATTTTTTAAATCTTGTAAAAATGAAGGGTAAAATTAAACTTATAAAATCATAAGGGGGTAAAAACAAATGAAAAAAGAAAATATATTAAGTCCAATTTTAATATGGGGGTATAACAAGATATTAAAGGGCAAGGGATATAAGAGAAAACAAATAAATAATATTTTTATGAAAATAGAAATTAGGGAACTCAAGGAAAATTATATTTGGGATTGTCCTAAATTAAATATATAAAAATGACAGAATTAAAAGAAATAGACGAATGGGTTAAAAAATGTGATTTTGATGGAAGAATGTGTAATTTTGAATTTTTTGATAGTGATATTGAAGATTTAAAAAATGCTGTAAAAAGAGAAATTAAAAATGTTCTTAAAAAAGTGAAAGGGGGTAAAAACAAATGAAAAAAGAAAAAGAAATTGTTGTGAAAGTTGTAAATCAAAATGGGCATAGCACCTTTAAACTTGCACCAAGACAGGCATTAGAAAAAGTAAGAACAGAAACAAAAGAAAACGGAAAATGGGCTTATTGTGATGGAAATTTCGTGTCAGCAGATACACTAACACTTTCAGACATAGCAAATGCAGAAGAAATCGTTTTGACATCTGCGTTGATTGGTGGGACTTTTAACTTCTAATTTTGAAAGAGAAAATGAAATTTGAAAAAGAACGAAGTTTAATTAATTTAAACTCTCTAAAAAAGGAATTTGAAAACTTGAATAAAGAAAAAATTATATTAATCTTATTAAATAAAAACGAGGTTGTTTTCAAGGAAATAACTAATATTTCAGATTGTAATGTTATTCATTATATCGGACAGCAAAAGGAATATTATGATGTTTTGAAAGATACACAATTTTTAAGTGATAAACCAAAATTTCTTTTAATAGGAATTGCACACAATCACCCATACCACGAAGCGATACCCTCTCAAACTGATTTAGATAATTGGTTTTATAATATTCCTTACTTTATTTATTCAAATAAGACAGGGGAATTAAAAGTTTATGATAAGGGGGGCAAAGAAATAAAATGATGGAAAAAGAAGCAATAACAGATTTAAGGTTAATAACAACTATCGGGGATTTTGATAATAATTTGGAAATCTCAATAGATAATGGTGTTTTAGAATTTAGAATAAGTAAAAAATATCTATTTCAAACTTTAAAAGAGAGAAAAACAATAGTTGGTTTAGTTAATAAAAAACTTGATGAGTTGGTAGAAGAACAAATTAACACTATGGCTAAAAAAGAGGAAGAGAGAAATAATAGTTTGTAAAATGAAAAAAGAAATAAAGTATTTTCTGTTAGGAGATAGTCTGGGTGTTCTATTCACAGGAATTCAGGCGATAATCTATTGGGGATTTTTGGTAAGATAAAATAAAAGATAAAATGAAAGCAATAATCACAATAAAATTAAAGAGAAATCCAAATCATAATCCAAAGGATAAGAAAAAAGGGAAATGCCCAATTACAAATAACGAGTGTTCAGATATTACAGGGGAACACCACTCATATATAGAAACAGGGAACTCACTAAAAGAAATTGAAATTAAAGCAAAAAACAAATATTCTCATATAACAAGAATAGAGGTTATAAAAAATGAAGCATAAATGGAAAATTAAACCAAGAGGGAAGAAAACAAAATATTATATTTGCGAAAAATGTGATATTGAAATAATAGCAACTTCATTAAAAAAAGCAAATGAATATGAACCATCTTGTTCAAGGAGTAAAAATAAAAATGGAAAGTAAAATATTAATAATTGGTTGTGGTGGTATAGGAAGTTATACCATTCGTGAATTAAACAGATTAGTTTTAAATGAACAAATAGATTTAAACAAAGTAGAAATTACTCTTGTTGATAACGATTTCGTGGAAATGAAGAACATAAAATATCAAAATTTTACTACTGATGACTTAAACAAAAACAAAGCAGAAGTATTAAGTAAAAAATATTGTTTTGATTATTCAACAGAAGAAATAACAAAAGAAGAACAACTTAAACCTTTTGATTTTATAGTTTGTTGTGTTGATAATGTAAAAGCGAGAAAATTAGTTTTTGAACACTGCTTTAAAGAGAATAAATATTTTATAGATTTAAGAGCAGAAGGTAGGGCAATAGCAGTTTTTACAAAAACAGAAAAAACAACTAAAGAAGAATTATTTAAAACTTTAGATTTAACAAACGATAAATCTTCTTCTTGTCAGTTAAAATACGAATTGGAAAATAATATAATTCAACTTGGAAATGTTATAGTAAGTGCGATTGCTTCACAATTAATACTTAATCATTTAAGAGGCGAGAAAAATAAAGATAAATATATATTTTATTTTTAATTTAATTGAAAGGAGGTAAAAAGAGATGGAAATAAAAGAATTTAAAGTAAGATATATTGGGACAGAACCCTTTGATAAAAATACCCTAACAAATTCGTTGATAGAAAATGACTTTGATAGGGGGGGTATGTTAGAAATAGAAGAAATTGAACCCACAATAGAAATATGTTCTGCTTGTAATGGAATTGGAAATGTAGATGAAGGGGCAGGATTTAGTTTAGATTGTAATGAATGTAGTGGAACAGGATATACCCCTAAAGAATAATTTTGAAATAGATGATAGGTTAATACTCAAAATCTGTTTAGCAGATTTTTTAATTAAATCAGATGGGAATGGAAGATGGAAGGATATTGTAATAAGTGTAATATGTTTATACGAGATTTGAATGGAAATGAAGAAGAAGAATTAAAACAAGAAGGAAGTTTTGTTTGTTCAACTTGTATAAATAAAGAAATGGAAGAAGAAAGCAAAGCATAAATTACTAAATGTTTGTTCTTTTGCTTTATAAATAGCAGTAAAATTATGGGAAAGAGTAAAGAATAGTTACTATTCTTTTTTAATTAAATAACGATAAGAGTAAAAATGAGGAAACCAACAATCAAAAATTTAAGTAAAGATTTAATAGAAACTAAAAAAGCCGATAGGAAGAAAATAGTTTTTGAGATAATTAAAGAATGGCTTTTTGAAATTAATGAGAACAGAGAAGAATTTAAAACGAGTTTTTTAAGTGATGAATTAGACAAGGATTTTGATAAAATTAAAGACAGAGTAGGAGAATTTAAAAATATCTCAAAGATGAGTGTTTTAGATTTTTTAGGAAGAATAATAATTGGTTATGGAGATAAATTCTTTATGGAATTACACGAAGAAAAAGAAAGGATAAGGAAAGAGTTTTATAAAAATTACCAAAGAAAAAAACATTAAACTGATAAGGATAAAAGGGGGCTTAAAAAATGATAACAAAATTAAAAATTTGTAACACACATTCACACGATAGTTTTATAAGAAAATGATTAAAGTAGAAATTGATTTAAAAAAAATGAATAAAACAGAAGCCAAAAAATTATTTGGAGAGTTATACACACTCACCAAAGAATTTAGAGCAACAGACAAAGAGGCATATTTAATGGTTGATAGTGAAGATGGGGGATTTGTGTATGAGAAATAATGAATTTCATAATCTTAAATAGTAGGATTTTTTAATTAAATACACAATAGGTTAAAATGCAAAGGATTAATCTAACCAATAAAAGTTTAGAAGAAATACAGAAAATAAAAGAAGATTGTCCTGATGGGCATATTGAAACAAAAGGGGATAAAACTTATTGGGTATTTGAATGTGGAGTAGAATATGGGGTTTAAATAATGAAAAATAAAAGAGAATTAGCAAAGTTTTTAGCAAAGAAAATTGATGAGGAATATTATGATGAAGATGAGGGTTGTTATAACTTAATTTTAGAAAGTTTAGTTGAATTTGAAGAATTAAAAGAGGACAAAGCACTATCTAAAAAAAAGTAGTTACTAATCTTCAATAATTAAATTGGAGGAAAATAGAATGAAATGTAAAATAGCAAGACACCAAGAATATATTACCCTTAACCCAAAAGAATATGTTTTAGATGATAAGGAAAACGAAATGATATTTAATTCAGTTAAAGAAGCAAAAGAATATTTAAGGAAAATGGGATTAAATGATTTTCAGGGGATTTACTTTGAAAAGTTAAAAGGAGGTTAAAATGGAAAAAGAAGAATGGAAAGAATTGATAGATGAAATTGTTAAGAAAATTGAACCAAAAGATAGAATGAATTTTTTATTTAATTTGAAAAGTGCTTTTTGGGGGGAAAAAAGAGCATTACTTCAAGAAAATATTTTAGATAGATATGATAGTGAAGAATATTGGGATAAAGAAAGTATAGAAGATTAGTTACTAATCTTAAATAATTAAATTTTGAGGGTAAAAAAATGGAAGGATATTGTAATAAATGTTCAGAATTTATAAAAGATTTGAATGGAAATGAAGAAGAAGAATTGAAACAAGAAGGAAGTTTTGTTTGTTCAACTTGTATAAATAAAGAAATGGAAGAAGAAAATAAAGCAGTTTGTTTAGAATGTAATCAAAATTTCATTCAAGATAGAGATATACAATTATGTGATAATTGTGTTGGTAAATTTGATTTAGATGAATTATGGAAGTTACACGATAGTAACAAAATAGATGCTTTGGATTTTAATGAAAGAAAAAGTATAAGGGAAAGATTTAGATTAAAAAGCAAGGCATAGCCGAGCATAAATAATTAAATTAAAATGGAGTTAAGAAAATGAATGAAAATTTGGAAGAAGATAAAAAAACCCAAGAAATTATTAAGAGAGCAGAAAAATCTTTTTTAGAAGCAGATAAAGAAGAGCCATTTTTGAGTAGAGAATATGCAGAAGAAACAAAAAGAATTTATGGCTTAATAAAAAATAAATCTTCTATGGGAGATTTTGAAAGTCCAACCGATAGAGCAATTTTTGATATAGTATATGATATTTTGAGGGAAATAAAAGAGTAGGTTACCTATTCTTAATTAATTAAATACAAACAAAAATAAATAGCGAACTTATAATATCTGAATGTAGTAGTTTATTAAAAGATTTAAAAGGCGAGGCGTAGCCGAGCAAGTAATTAAATTGGAGAAAAAACAAAATGTTAATACAAGAACAAATAGTAGAATGTGTAAATTGTTCAGAAACTAAAAAAGAAAAAATAGAGTTTTTGAAAAGTTGTGAAGAAACAATTAAAAATTGTTACGGGTTTATAGAAGATGAAGATTAGTTACTAATCTTTTTTAATTAAATTCGGAGAAAAACAAAATGAAAATCACAGAATTTAAAGCAGAACAAAAATACAAAAAAGAATTAGCAGAAGGGACTATTAACACAGATAAAACTCCCCACTATAATTCTTTTAAGGATTATTGTGAGATGTTGAAAAATATGGGATACAATATAAGCGAGGCATAGCCGAGCATAAATAATTAAATTAAAATGGAGTTAAAAAAATGACTAAAGAAATATTTTATTTAGTAACATATAGAAATAATTGTGGAGTAAATGAAATAGAGGGTGTATTTACAAAGAAATCTTTTAAGAAATACCTTAAAGATAGAAATGAAGAAAGAAAAAAACAAGGGGAATTAATAGAAAAGCAACACGAATTTGAATTTAAAGAAGTTAAGGTTTTAAAATGAAAAAATTTAGAGTGTATAGCGAAGAAAGATTTGACGAGGGTTTTGAAATAGAAGCAGAAAATTTTAAAGAAGCAGATGAAAAAGTTTTAGATTTAATTGACATACACGAAGTTGATGAGAATGGAGAAATAATAGATTAGTTACTAATCTTTTTTAATTAAATTTGGAGAATAAAATGGAAAAAGAATACGGAGAAGTAGAAGAAGAACTTGAGAAATCGCATAAAGAGTTAGATGGAATTGTAGATAAAAACATTCCAAAAAGCGAACAAAACAAATTTTATAAAGTTCTAAATGAAGTAATAGATAATGAAATTGAGATGGAAAAGTTTTGTAATCAATAATTGAGTTATAAGGAGGTTAAAATGGAAAAGGAACAAATAGATAAAATAGAACAACACTTAAAAGACATTTTAGATGAATGTAGTGGATTTTTTCAAGGCAAGGAAACAGGACAAATAGAACATAATGTCTTTGAAATAAGAGAACACCTTAAAAATAAAGATTATGAATGAGGAGTTTCTAATCTTAAATAATTAAATATGGAGGAAAAATGGTAAATTTAATAGAAAATATCATAGGAGATATTATAGAACAATTAGAGCAAGATAAAGAACCCTTATCAGAATTACAAGTAGATACTATACGAAATAAAATTGTTTTTAATATAAAAAGAGAAATTGAATATTGAGAAATTAGTTTCTAATCTTAAATAATTAAATATGGAGGAAAAGAAAATGGAGCATACGATATTGGATAGATGTGATGTAGAAGAATTAACAAAAGAAGAACTTTTTGATTTGTATGGACTTGTTATTAGTGAAGTTAGTAAGAGGGAATTTACAGAAGAGTTTGATAAAAAAATGGGTTTTTGAGGGCTACCCTTAATCAATAATTAAATCTGGAGGAAAAACAAATGGAATGTCCTAAATGTTCAAGTGAGTTGGAATTGTTAGACACAGATAGTAGGCAAGAATGGGTGGAAGAAAAATATTATTGCTCTAAATGTGATAAATATTTTTTAAGAAGAACAGAATTTCAAACTCAAAGTGAATTAGTCGCAAGTGATACAATAGAAGAAATAGAAGAATAGATACTATTCTTAATTAATTAAATTTTAAGGGGTTAAAATGAATAAAAGAAAAATCAGAAAATTGAAAATAGCAGACGAAATAAGTAAAAAATATCTTAAAAAAAAGTTTGTTGATTTAAAAGATATGGAAAGGGTAACTATTTATTCTTTTTGTGAGAAATTAACAAGATTACAGGATAAATTTAGAATAATTAAACGATAGGAGGTTAAAAGATGATAAATAAAGAGGAAGCAATAAAATTAGTTATTAAATGGTATGAAGAAGCACCAATAGAAGAAATAGAGAAAATAGAAAAAGCAATACAAATGAATTTTCCTTATAAGGAGTTAAAGGAAAGTTTGCAGAATTGTTTTGAGAATAAAGATTGAAAGGGGGTAAGAAGAAATGGTAGTAAAAATAGAATTGGAAAGTTTAGAAGATTTAAGATTAATCTGTGATATATTAGAAAAAGAATTAGATATACAAGTAAAGACGAGAAATCCAAATAAAGAATACAATAGATTAAATGAATTAGCAGGAAAATTAAGAAATGATTTTGAAGAATTTTCTGATTTAGAAAGAAATAGAGATTGAAATGAGGTAAAAATGAAAGACGAAAAACTTGAAGAATTTATAGAAGAAGTTGAGAATTGGTTGAATTTCAATAAAAAGAGATTACCACTTGATTTAATGGATTTATCTAAATTAATAACAATTTTTAAAGGATATTATATCTTAAAGTTAAAAAACGAAATGAAAACGAAAAAAGAATTGAAAGGAGGTTAAAATG
>SDBV01013806.1_pt1 | contig 10241 bp, 11 predicted proteins | sample 2277081 | NCBI WGS metagenome assembly SDBV01 (sample SAMN10402039, study PRJNA504765) | marine sediment metagenome | isolation source: marine sediment core GS10_PC15, 223 cmbsf | place: Arctic Ocean: Southern Knipovich Ridge | collected 2010 | reverse complement strand
TTATCGTATTATGCTCACCGTCTACTCATCAATCTTCTTTTTATTCTTGTTTACTCTGGTGCATAACAACCCACCACACAAGAGAGAACTTTCCAATCTGTCCTCTTTTCAGCTCAAACCCTAGATAATTTTATTTGCCCTTCGTACACTTTTTACTACTACTCATACGTTTGTATAAAAAGGAGAATGCTATGGCCGTAGAATTAAATCATCAAGCTGTCGCTTTTGCTAAAAACCTTATAAAACAAGACAAAATAGATCGAGAAGGTGATTGGTCTGCCCATCAACCAACCCCAGAAACTGAAAATGAGTTCCTTGCTGATCACAGCTACGAAGAATATGGCAACTGGTTTCTTGCCATAAATCCTGGTGCAAATCCAGAAACAAAAGAGCGATATGAGTTTCCGTATGGCAACTTTCAAACGGTTTGCCGTGCTGGCCTTATCGCCGCGGAACAACGGGCGGGACAATATCACCGTACCGAGGTTAAAGCTGCGGTGCATGAACTACTTGATCTGATTGGCTAGGGCGAAGCTTAAGAGGCTTATGCCTTATTTGATGTTATTAGTCAACTTCTTCCATGCGGCCTTCTTGCTCTTGATCAACTTTAGCCAACGCATCTTTTATTCTTTCTTCTACAGAAAGGTCTGTTGGTTGCTGATTATAAATTGCGGCTAACGCGGCCTTTTCTTTTCTCGGGTCACCGGCGGCTCCATTGAGAATCTTTAAAAATTTCGCAGGGATCTTTGATTTATCCGTATGAGTCTTTGGATCATTCGACGTTTGCATTGATACTAAGCTTGATGCACTTAATGCAAGTGCTATCGTTAACAATATTTGTTTTTTCATAGATATTTCCCTTATAAAGATTTTAATAAGAACTCAATAAGATCAAGAATGGATTTTAAATAAATTAGATTTTTTACGGTAAAAAATCAAGTTATTTAAATGTAAAAATATATTTTTTCTTTACGAAAAACGTTAAATCGCATAGTTGCCTTTAGCTCTCCCTCAAGAACTTCCTTTTGCCAATTCTATCTCTTGCTTTTAACTTTTAACGAATAGGTTGCTGATACTAAGAAAAGAATTGCAAGAACCACTTTACTGCGTCGTTCACACACAAACTGATTTGATAGCATGAAGCCTTCTAGAACTATTTTGAAAGATATCTGCCTTTCTAAGTATGTGTATTATAAAGGGTTTTGCAGCATATTCAGACGGCAGTTTCAAACTTAGGTATCAGTGCCCCTATCATCTGAACTATTAACAAACTGCTATGCAAAGGCTACGTTTTTTGAGAATGTTTCGACCAAAATTTTAAAAATCCGCTCTCCAGGGAGTTTCTACTCCTACGGTGTCCAAGGGGTTTCTACTCCTACTTTCTTCCCTATTCGCATACGAACCTCGATGGGCAGCCCCATTAGGGCTGGATTTGCTGCACGCATTTCACGCCTTGCGATTGCTTGTTTTAAAGGTTCTACCATTTCAGGGTTACGCTCTTCGGCAGTAGCAAGATCGGATGCATGTACATCAGCACCACCTTTTAATAAGAGTTTGGCTATATCATTATCTTTGGAAAACACAGCCATATGCAAAGGGGTGAGGCCCTTTTTATCTGGTATATTTACATCAACACCGTTACGTAGTAGGAGTTGAACCATATTGACCATGCTTCTATTCTCATTCAAGGGTGTAGCACCATAAAGATTAGTTGCATTTATATTTGCACCATTTTTCAATAAGAGTTCTCCTATTGGCACTGTATAGGCATTATGTAAAGGTGTGTTGCCTCTATAATCAGTTGCGTTGGCATTAGCACCGTTGCGCAATAAGACTGCGACCATCTCCCTCTTGTTGTTGGATACGGCATAGTGTAAATAGGTTCTTTTGCTTTCATCGGCTTTATTTGCATTTGCACCATGCCGCAATAGAAGTTCGACCATCACCTCGTCACCTGGGACAATATCATAAGATCTACTCATAATATCATCTAAAGGAGTATTTCCATTTTTGTCAGTTGCGTGTACATCAGCACCTTTCTCTAGTAGGAACTCGGCTAAATCCTTAGTTCCGTAATGGCGACGCATTCCATACTGTGCGGCATTATGTAAAGGTGTTTTTCCATTATAAGCAACTGCATTTACATTTGCGCCTTTTTCTAACAAAATCTTTGCTTTTTCTACGGAGAACGCGCTGTGTAAAGGAGTGTAGCCGCGATGATCAATTGCTTTTGCATCGGCACCATGCTCTAATAATAATTTTGCTATCTCTTCATTAGCGTACTCTAAAGGAGTGTCTCCGTTCTGATTAGTTGCATGTACATCAGCACCACTTTTTAATAGGAGTTCGACTATTTCTTCATTTTCTCCCCCCGCAGCATCATGTAAAATTGTAGCACCAACCTTATTAGTTGCATGTATGTTAGCATGATGTTTCAGTAAAAATTGAACAAACTCCTTGTTTTGCGTACGTACAGCGAAATGTAGCGGAGTGTCACCACCATTTGTAGTTAAATTTACATCAGCACCGCTTTGTAATAGAAGTTCAGCTACCGCCGGATCCTTTGCTCTTGCAGCCTTGTGTAAAGGAGTTATGCCATGTTCACCACCCCTATTTACATCAGCTCCTTCCTTTAACAATCGTGCTACCTCCGATACATCGTTATTTTCTACAGCCATGGATAATTCGGTTCCGCCTAGAAGGAAGGGTAGTTCTTCAAATGCACCTTTTCGGGTTAACTCTCTTGCTCGTGCTCGTCGTTCATCTTCTGCCAACATCCTTCTCTCCCTTTTTTGATATTCTCTATAGGCAACTGTACCGCCAGCGATAGCGGCTATAGTAGCAAGTGTAATACCAATAGCAACAGCTGCTATTTTGATCGTTTTCATTTGTCGTTTTAATTTGGCAAGCTCTGCAGGAGTTGCTGTGCCCTCTGCCTTTTTGCGGCGAAGTTCTTGAGTGTCTCGGTACCGTTTAACCAAGCGGTCCAGTGTTTTTTCTTTCACCCGAGCAGCTTTGGTTTTTACCCATTGAGCTTTGGACCTGATCGTATCCATCGAATACACTGATCCTGGCGCACTAATGATAAATGCAGTTGCCAAAAAAAATACAACGAACTTGAAATTGAGATCCTTCTTCATGATTCCCCCAAGTTTTGAGATTTAACCCTATTTTTCTACCCTTATTTTAGCAAAAAGCTAGGCTGAATAGATAGAGAACGCTAAAAGCCCTTATTAAAAGGGCTTTTTCAATGACTGCTCTACTACACTAATCCGTCGTCGCCTCTGGCTATGCCGGAGTAAACAGCTACGAAGGGCATACTTCGCTCAACTTTCTATCAAAACCAATTCTTTTAAAAAACTGGCCGTGCCATTCTACTTCGCTCTTCGAGCTTCGAAGAACACTGTACGAAACCTCCTACTTCGTTAAAACTACGAAGAACAGGTCTGGCGAAGTATGGCGGGGCTTAGTTAACGCGTTCCTTACTATTAAAGGCAACCTTTACCGTACTCTTAATCGAGTAGCAATGCATATTGTATCACCTTCAAGAAGGTATCGATCATGCTTTCCTGTTAGCTTGCTCAGTTTTCTCAGCGCAACCGCTGTTTCTTTAAGGTTTACTTTCAGTGGTGCAACATCAATAGCTTTAACCTTATTGAGTCTAATGGCTAATCTTGATAATGATTTAGCGTGCTTATTAAGAGCATATTCAAATGCATGAAATGGTATATCTTTGTAATCCCTTAAAGTCGTAGTAAAATTGAGCCAGCTTACTCTAAACCAGCTACTGCTTTTGCTCCATTCTTGTGTTTTTTTAAACACAATTTTTTTTAGCTCTCTATCTTGCACTTCTTTATTCGCTATAGAAAGAACTTTAAACATTGACGAAAACTCTTTGGCTGTAGAAGCAAGGGCGCTTTCTGCTTTTTCTAGTCTCCGAGCTTCTTGTTTCGTAACTTCTTTTGGCTTACTGCTATGTAGTTGTTTTTTTGATCCATCACAAGCAGGAATAAGAGCAAGTATGGCCAATACAAACAATACTATATTCTTCTTCACGGGATAACCTCCGAACATATAAAAACAAAACCTATTTTAAGACATACAAACATACAAATAGAGTATCTCTAAGTGCCCGTTTTGTCAAGCGGGGCCTACCCCCATATCCCCTCCTGGAAAGGGTTTTCGGGGGGCTAATTATTCATCTAAAAAGCTGGCTTGCCGATCATTTTTATGGGCTTCGCTATAGCCCGATAGGGCGAAAGGCCTAAACGACTTATTCCTTGTGATTAGTCAATTTTATTAAATTTTCAACATCAGCTGCTTTATTTTGAGAGAATTTTGGTATCGATTCCTCATTGGACAGCGCAGTCCCGGTAATCCTTATGGGAGGGTAGCCCATCCACTTAGCCCAAAAGAAATCTAGCTTCCCTGCTCTGGTAGATTGCTTGGAAATCTTCTTATTGTTTTTGACTCTAATACCGATCACTTCTAGAGGGGTTCTTGCACGAATTGCCCTTTGCAAATGAGGAATAGCCTCCATTACACATCTTAAGATATAGCACGGCTCCCGCATCCCGCTGGAGCCGTTTTTCTGTAAAAACTTTGTGACGATACTTCGGAATCCATACAAAGTGACACATGATGCGAATTCAGAGCTTGCTCCCAAGATTTCCGCTACGCGGTTAAACTTGTAAGGCTCCTATTGATTGCTCAACCAAATCGACAATAACATTCGACTTCAACATTTCAGTTAAAATCTGCATGTTTTTGTACAAGATACAGTCATCTTCAACAAAAGGAACACGAGTGCGAACAAGATCTTTTGTAAGTTTTGCAGCAGAACCATAACCAGATGCTCTGAACTCAAGAGCCTGAGTTGCAAGATACAACTCAATAGCGATAACAGAAAAAACATTCTCCAAAATTTCAAATGCTTTTCGAGCGGAAAAAGATCCCATACTCACATGATCTTCCTGATTTGCACAGGTAGGAATGGAATCGACACAAGATGGATGAGCAAGTACTTTATTTTCTGAAACAAGTGAAGCTGCTGTATATGCAGGCATCATAAAACCAGAATTCAGACCACTTCCCTTGACCAAAAATGCAGGCAACCCCTCGTTTAATGTAGAATCAACTAAGCGCGCACTTCTCCGCTCAGAGATACTTCCAATTTCAGCTAAAGCCATTCCCAAAAAGTCCATTGCCAGGGCAATAGGTTGCCCATGAAAATTCCCACAAGAGTACGCTTTCCCATCAAAAATAAGTGGGTTGTCAGTCGCAGAATTCATTTCTACTTCTATTACTTTTTTTGCATAATTAAAGGCATCGATTGATGCTCCCATAACTTGAGGAAAACATCTGATACTGTAACAATCTTGGACTTTTCCATCGCACGAATCAATTAATAAGCTACCCTGCAACAACAGACGTATAATTTTCGCACACGCAATTTGTCCCGGATGAGGACGAGCCTGATGAATTTTGGAATCGAACGGACTAGAACATGCTTTCAGAGCTTCAAATGTAACAGCTGCCGTAATGTGCGCCGCCTTAATCAATTTATCTGCATCAGCAATAGTCAAGGCAGCAACGGCTGTCAAGACATTGCAGCCATTGTTTAGCGCCAATCCTTCTTTGGATACCAATGTAATCGGTTCGAAATCTAGCTGGGTAAGAACATCCTTGGTTTCAACCCGCTTGCCCTGATAAAAAACCTCTCCTTCTCCCATTAAAACAAGCATAATATGGGATAATGGAGCCAAGTCACCACTTGCTCCCACAGAACCTTTTTGTGGGACATAGGGGTAAATTCCTTTGTTGAGCATTTCAGTGAGTTTGTAAACGGTTTTTAACCGAATTCCAGAAACCCCTCCCAATAAAGCATTAACTCGCAGTAATATTGCAGCTCTAACAACATCTTCAGAGAAAGCTGGACCCACTCCAACCGCGTGACTTCTAATTAAATTTTTTTGCAATTGTTCCGTTTGCCCTTTGGAAATAGAAACATTTGCAAGCGACCCAAAACCTGTTGTCAGACCATAAACAACTTTTTCTTGGTTGACTAAATTATCAACACTTCTTCTCGATTCCTCTACCCTCTTTCTAACTCCTTCTGACAAAACAACCTTGAATTTGTTTCGAGCAACATCAACCACATTTTGAATTGTCAAACCATCTCCTGAAATGATAACAACATTTTCTGAATCAACGTCGCGAGAAAATGCTGCGGAAGAATACCCTAAACAAACAGTTGCAAGTAAAAACACCTTGAATCTTTTTTTTCCGTTCATAACCATTTTTTTCATTTTTCACGTGGCCTTTCGTTTTTGTTTAAATATCATAGATCGTAATCAGTGGCGCCCCTCGTTGCCTACTTGCCCGCCGTAACTTTTAGTGACTGTGTGCGGCGAAGCTTCCATCCTTCGTTGAAACTTCGGAGGACAGGAAAAGCGTAAACGTAAGGCTCGGTCCACCGCCGTGCCCGGCGTAGCTTCACGCGAAGCCTGGGTAGCTCCCCCAGAGCAAAAGAGTATCACATTTGGCTTTGGTTTGCAGCATATTCAGACTACCTTCTCCGCCTTGGGAATAAAACATTGCTGAAAAACTTACATTTCTCTCTGATAAAGAAAATGGTCGAGAGATTTTAGCTCTGCAATAACAAATAACTTCAGTTCCTAGAATAGACTATTTTAGAACTTTTTATAGCAGAAATTCACAAATTATTACATCCATATTAAGTAGTATTATTTCATAAACTCCTTAATCATAGAGGAAGTTGAGAGATTTTGCATATTGTCACAAAATTCTAGAATTCTACCTTGTTCAATATAATAAGCTTCATCAAAAACTTTACGAATAAATTCCATATCCTGACTCGAAAGACCGATCGCTAATCCTTCTGAAGCTAGCTTTTTCAAAATGCCTACTAGAATATCAGTATTTTTTGGGTCAAGAGATGCTGTTGGCTCGTCCAGCAACAGCACTTTGGGATTCAAACATAGACTTCGTGCAATAGCTGCTCGTTGCTGCTGGCCACCCGAAAGCTCCGATGGATATTTGTTTGTAAAATTGACCATACCGAGCTGCGTTAATTGAGCTAAGGCTTGTGATCTAGCTTGATCATAAGAGATGCCATGCACAAGAAGAGGGTCTATACAATTTTCAAGTACGGTTAAATTTTTAAAAAGATTAAAATCTTGAAATACATATCCTATCAGTTCCGATCGTTGCCGTGGTTTAACTAATTTTAACTGTTTTCCATCTATGGTTATTGCACCTTCTTTTATTGGTATTAAACCTACCAAAGCCTTCAAAAGCGTTGTTTTCCCCGCGCCACTTTCACCAATAAAAGAAACTATTCGTTTGGGTTTAAGTGTACAAGAAACTGAATCAAGCATTATTTGATTATCATATCGTGTTGTGAGATTTTTAACTTCGACCATAACCCCAGCCTCCTTCACCCCAAATCATAATTAACTGTAAAATCCCAGAGATTAACAAATAGATACAAGCAACTGTCAGATACACCGGCAAGGGGTTTAGTTCTCTTGAAATAATATTCATCCCTGTTCGTGTAAGCTCTGTTACCCCTATTGTTGAAAGCAAGGATGTACTTTTTAAAAGCTGTTCAAGCTCCCCAAATAAGGCAGGCAAAATGTTCTTGATAGTTTGCGGTAAAATAATTCTTCGCAATGCGGTAATGAGAGGATAGCCAAGCACTGAACAGGCTTCCCATTGTCCCGTTGGAATAGTATTAATACCAGCCCGTACAATTTCAGTTGCATAACCACTAGAACAAAATGCTAAGGCACAACTTGCTGCAACAAATCCGGAAATATTGATTCCAAAAACAGAGGGCAATACAAAATAAGCAATAAGTATTTGAACATATGCAGGAACCCCTTTTGCTACAAAAGTGTAGCCTCTAATTAATTTTGCTATAAAGGGGGATGTTAAATATTTACTACTTGCTATTCCCAAAACAAGTCCAATAGATAAACTTAGCGTTCCTGCGGTAACCCAAGAACCTAAAGTAACCATGGTTCCTATAAAAAACTGATAATTATATTGCACTAAAAAGTTCACACTATATCCCATTTTTTCTCGAATTTCTGAATGGTTTGGTTATTTTTTAATTGCTCTATGGCCTTTTCTACGCTCTTAATTAAATCAACATTATTCTTTCGTATTGCAATACCAATACCCTGAACCTGATCTTCTGGAGCAAGCTCCACATCTAATATTTGTATCTGCGGATATTTATTCTTAAATTTGTTTGCAATAGCCGGCTCAACAAAGGCTGCATCAACTTTGCCATACTGAATATTAAGGAGAGCATCATCAACTTTTTCTGTTGGCTTTATGGTAAGGAAATCGTATTTCCTTAAAACTTCATCCTGAGAAGAACTTGGTTCAACACATACGATCATCCCCCGCATATCTGAAATACTCGTAACACCTGTAGGAATTTTTTCCCAAAAAAGCAAAGGATAAGATTTTGTTACTTCTCCTTGATATCTAACCATCGCTATTTTTTCCAGACGGTCCGATGTGATCGATAAACCCCATATGGCAACATCTATACTTCCTTGCTCAAGCGCCATTAAAAGACTTGTCATTGATCCAAGGTCCTTTAAGACAAGCGTTCTGTCCATTACTTTAGCGAGCGCATTTGCTACATCAATATCAAACCCTTCATATTGCCCTTGTTCGTTTACACTTACAAAGGGTGCATAGCCGGCAACAGTCCCGACAATAATGGCATTGGAGTCTCGTTGTAAAAAGGTGCTTTTTTTGAAAAGAATAAATCCTCCACCCACAGCAATCGCCAGTAATGTTATAGAAATTATCACCTTTATGTTCATAATATTTCCTCAATTTGTTTAAATTTTAATAGAGAGATAAGCTCGTTATTTGAAACTGATACCCCTTGTTCTTCACATGGCTGATCAGTTTGAGCTAAAGGAATAGCACCCATCAAGATCAAGAGGTGTTGAAGTACCTTCCCCCTGCATAGCCTCCAGGCTATTAACCGAAACGGCGATTAAAAAATAATATACGTTTCATTATTTGGTCCTAAATAATGAAAAATCAATGTTACTCCTTAAACTTTGTTTTATTTTCTTGGTTTTTTTGATGCATCCGGTTAAGGACAATCCCGTACCCTTGATGAGGCTCATCCTTTAGAAATCGCGCAATTCTGCCAATGGTAGCCAAGCTTGCCCCTGTCAGATTATTAATTTCACGATATGACAATGCACCCTGATTAAGGAACCTGCAGACCCGCCAGCGCTCAGCGAGAGCCCTGATTTCTTGCGGGGTACAGAGATCCTTGAAAAAGCGGCCACTTTCGTCAGTATTTTTGAGTAGCTGTAAGGCTTCGTAAAGTTCCTCAGCAGCACTTTTTTGTTCATTTTTAGATTTGAGTTCCATGATTATCCCTGTATTTACCATACTTACATATGTATTACTGTAATAGCACGATAGCACAGCTACGCAACCTTGTCAAAGAAGGTAAAATCGTCCCAAAACAGCTATAGCCCTCATACATGCCTGTACTCTAACCAGCTTAAAGCTCATAAGATCAAAAAGGTGCTATTCCAGATTAAACGCACCCCATAGCCTGCATTTATCTACTGCTTGATATGGAAGATTTTATTGATAAATACCCATCAGAACTTTCAAGGGGACAACAACAGCGGGTGGCTATTGCACGAGCTCTTTGATAAACCAAAGCTTTTACCCTTCAATAGTAATTACCATTGATAATATGTGACCTTTATGCTACACTTCCAGTATGAACCTAATAAAAATTGCTATTTATTCTACAGATATGGGCAAAGAGCCATTTTCTGATTGGGAAACTGGACTCGATAAGAAAATGCGAGCCATCGTGATGAAACGGCTCGATCGAATTAAGCTGGGTAATTTTGGAGATGCCAAGCGCATTCAGAGTGGCAATGGTATTTGGGAATTGCGCATAGATAATGGCCCAGGATATCGCATCTATTTTGGTAAAGAGGAAAGCACGATCGTCATCTTGTTAACCGGGGGAAGTAAAAAAAGCCAAACTCGTGACATTGCAAAAGCAAAACAATATTGGCTCGAATACAAGGAGTTATCATGAAAAGAAAATTTAGAGATTACCAAGAAAAATTGCTTGAAGATCTACAAGATCCAGAATTGGCACATCATTATCTTAACGAAGCATTAGCCGATGAAGATCCTCGTATGTTTCT
>SDBV01013805.1_pt1 | contig 10241 bp, 8 predicted proteins | sample 2277081 | NCBI WGS metagenome assembly SDBV01 (sample SAMN10402039, study PRJNA504765) | marine sediment metagenome | isolation source: marine sediment core GS10_PC15, 223 cmbsf | place: Arctic Ocean: Southern Knipovich Ridge | collected 2010 | reverse complement strand
TTCTCCATGTTGTTTTAAATCATAATTAGTTCTATCATGAATACCACAAATTTCAACCCATCCAAATTGTTTCGTTTTAATTTCTAAATCCCAAGCATCGTCTGCGTAATGAGCTCTTTCATTCGGAGAATGTTGCCTGAGTCTTATTATTTTTTCTTGAAATCCTAATATTCTTGTTAAATAATATCCAATATTCAGACAATAAGCATAAGCAGGTTTTTTAAGAATACCACTGTATATTGCTTTTTCTAGAGAAATTATATTTGGCTTGCTTATATTATTATCTTGAAGCTTCCAATCTAGTAAGGGTAATTTGTTTACTTTTACCTCATTATAATCCTCAAAATTCATTTCTTGCTCTTTTCCAATAAATAATTGTAATTCAAATTGATCAAAGGCCCTCATTCGAAGCACTTGTTGTCTCGGGGATATTTCATTCCTGTAAGCCTTTCCATACTGAAAAATTTTAATAGGGTATTGTCTTCTTCCATCTAGATTTAATCGGTTAAATAATAAATATGTAGTAGTTGCTGTTTCTGGGCGTAAATAAACGATCGAATTATTTCCTACATGGGTTTTTAACATTAAATTATACTCTTCTATTTTATTGAACGGTGTTTCGCATTTGGGACAGACGAGATTATTTTTTTTAATTAAATTTTCCATTTTCTCAAACGATAATCCCTCAATCATAAGGTCTGGGAGTTTTTCTTGTAGAAACTTATCGGCTCTAATTAATGAATTACATTTCTGACATTTAAGCACTGGATCTATAAATCTATTTAAGTGACCTGAGGCTTTCCAAACAATTTCAGGCATTATTGTTGGGCATTCTACTTCTCCAAATCCAAAAACTCTTAATTCTCTTCTAAAAAGAGATAGAATATTATTTTTAATTGCCATCCCCGCTGGACCATAAGAATAAAATCCAGCTAATCCTCCATATATTTCAGGAGATGGGCCCCAAATGAAACCACGTCGTTTTAATAGTGAATTAAAAGTTTCAATATTATTTTCAATCTTCATATACTACTCTTACAATTCATATTTTATTGTTTTAAAGTATATTTTTAGTAATTATTGAAAATTTTAGTAATTAACGAAAAATTAACATTTAAAATATATAAATTAGATAATATAATTAAATTAAAATATTAAAATAATTAAATTCAAAATTGATTTATAATGATTTTAGAAGAAAACTTCAGAAACATGGATTTTTTTGCTGCCGTTGAAATGGGTCTATTTTTCATAGTTGTCGGCTATTATTTTTTACTTTTTGCTTATTTCCTTTTAATGAGATATAGAACATCTAAAAAATTATACTGGTTATTTTTCTCAATTTTGTTTCTATGTTTAGCTGCTGGAAGGGCTTTCTTTATAGCATATTATTTCTTTATACCTGAACTTAGAACATCCGATGCCGAGATTGCACAAACATTAATGTTATATTATCGGTTAGCCACTTTCTTTTCATGGTTGGGAATTGCTTGCCTAATGGGTGTTTTGGGGATACTTTTATTTCCACCTGATATAGAACAAAAAAAAACCGAAAAAACTGTGAACATGAAATTGATACTTAGAATAACTTTAATTGTAATTCCTATATTAATAGGAATTCTTGCATTGACCTTGCCAGATGAGCTTTTAATGGATCCTCAATTAGTTGAAGATTATGATCTGGATATTAAGCTGGAGACTATCAATATTTTTGGTATGTCGTATCCCGTTGGTAGATTTATTTTAAATTTTGTATTAACTCCCATTTTCATAGCAATTATTCCATTCCTATTCCTCTATTTAGCATGGAAAACTTACGGTGTTCTCAGAAAATCATATGCTTTGAATGCAATAGGTTTCTTTCTTTATTATGTGGGTAGAATTTCACAGGGCTTATTTGTGATTGCTGGGTGGCCGCACTTTGAATCAATTATACCTGCTTTATTGATCATTTGTGCGCTATTAATAATTGTAATTGCAAATAATTATGAGCAATTAAGGTAAAAAAAAATATCTTTATGTTTCTTATATTTTGTTAGATAGATAAAGTATTAACTATATAATCCAATAAAAAAGTAATAAAAAAGAGGGTATTGAATTTTGTCAATTCATGGAAACCAATTTCTCTTTCCTTTATTTTTAAGAAAAAGTCCGGATTTACCTTATATTTTAGAAAATGATGAATTAACACTTGCTTTTTATCTTTTAACTAAGGACCTTAAACCAAATGAAAAAGTATTATCATTTTCAAGATTATTATGGCCCCTTTTAAGTATACAAGGAGTTATATCAACGCATATAATATTAGACGGATTAAAATTGTTTTCAAAGGAAGGAAAATTTAGTAATCCACCTAGGCAACCTTTAATTGGACACGTATTGAGAAATATAGATAATCGAACAGAAGTTGAGGTTTTAAGCAGAATTATTGATGTTTTAAGATATGAAGACACTGACGCGGAAGAAATTGGCACTGGAGAAGAATCTGAATATCAAACCCTAAATATTGAGGGATTAATTAATTCAGAACATCTACAATCACTTTTAAAACTGATTCCCTTACTTGATTACAAACCTATCACTGGCTACGTTCCCTTAGATTCAAATTTAAGTACTGAATTAGCTTTAGATGTAGCTGAGGGTTATCGGAAAACAATAGAAACAATGAAAGGTAATGCAACAAGATGGGAAAATCAAACTAAATTAATTGGTGATGTTATAGATAAATGGATTTTAGAACTCACAGTGAAACTCAAAGATGCTGATTTTCGTTATTCCTCACAGATTAATAAAACTGCAGAAACAATTGATGATAATCAAATGAGAAAACAAATTGAATTTGAACATGATAAAATTGATCAATGGAAAGTTAATGAAAAAAAAAGTTTAATTGAAAATATTTCGGTATTATTCAAAACCGCAGAAAGGAGTTTGCAGGATATAATTAAAAAAAATAGATTTTTTTCTAGTGAGGAATCCTTAAAGTCTAAAGTATTTGAAGATCTCTTACCCCCATTTGAAAAACATTTTACTTATTTAAAAGAAGAGGGAGAAAATTTTTTAAATTCAATTGAAACACTTCACCAAAAATATAATAAATTTAAGGAAGAGGCTGTTAGTATAGATACTGAAGCTAAAACAAAATTGGAAGCCCTTGAAAGGGATTTGAATTTAAAACTGCAAAATCGAGATAGACAATTATCGGAATATAAAAAAGAGAAAGAAGAACAAATTTCAAACCTAAAAAATTATCAAAATCAGATAGAAACTCTCTTTAAAAAAGCCAATGAAATTATTGAATCCAAAGCAAATAAGTGCCTCCAAGATGCTAACGATTTAATCAGCTGGGCTATAAAAGACACACAAGATGAGTTATTTTCTAAACCAATTCAATGGATTTATATGCCCTTGTATGCTATGTTTATAGAAGATGAAGATTTAATAGAAGAACGAATGTACGTCGTTTTTCCCGGTTATGTTGGAGACATAAACGATTTATACGAAGAATTATCTGAGTCGTTTGTTAATTTGAAATCAGTATTAAATGAAAAAATTGAAGATGATATCAGAATTCGCTCAAACTTCGAGTTTTCAAATGAACGCCTAAATCTAATCAAAGATCCAAAAATTAGAGAAAAAATTCAAATGGGTATAACAAATTTAAGAAAAAAATCATTATTAGACGATGCAATTGAAGCAAAAATAAGAGAAAATCTTGAATTAATACTCTAACTTGTATATTTATCTGAATTTAAAATATTGGAAATCCCAATTATGTCCGTTTCTAAACTTGATTTAAAAAAGAGAAGAATCCTTGCTTTTTTTTTATCTATTGAGACTAAATTAAAGCGTAAAGATAAAATTGACAAAACCTCAGAGGAGCTATACACAGATGGAATGGTATACATTCAATTTAGATTGCCGGTTTATAAAATTTCGAAAGAATTTGAAGAAAACCTAAAAAAAAAAATCGATCAAAATATTATAAGAGCAACTATTCGTGAAGCAACAAAAGATGATATTATTAATTTAAAAGATTTGTACAACAAAAGCTGGCTGACATCTAATACACCTTACAGACAGATAACAAAGGTTTCTTTATTAACAATCTTTGAAGATCCTGATACAATATTTTTTATCTCTAAGGTATATGGTCAAGACTCAGGTTTCATTTTATTAGATTTTGAGGGTCCAAATAAGGAATTTGCAGTAATCGCCGCGCTTGGGGTTCTGCCACGGTACCAACGAAGGGGTTTAGGAACAATAATGGGTATGTTTATCTGGAATCATTTAAAAAAAAAATTCAAAAATGTAAAGGAACTTAGATGCGAAGTTTATAAAAATAATGCTATTTCTTATGCTTTTATTCGAGAACTAGGATTTGAGGATTTTGGTAAAAAAATTTATAAGAGAGAGGATTTCCTTATAGAGTAATTTTTTAAAACTTCACAAATTTTAATTAAAATCCTATATAAAATATAATAAATATGCCCGAATCCAGATATAGTTTCAAACAAAAAAGAATAAGAAATTTTTTTCTATCTTTCGCCTTAAGTTCAAATCAAAATTCTAAAATTGAGGATATTCAAGATGAGATTCTTACCAGTGGTTTAGAATATATTCAAATGAAATTGCCCGTAGAAAGTATTACATCTGAACTTGAAGCAGAATTGAGCAAAAAAGTTGAAAAAAATATTCTTAAATCCAAAATTAGAGAGGCAATAGAAAGTGACTTGACAAGCGTAATGAATATATACAATAGAGCTTGGTTGACCTCAAAAACACCTTTTTCACGTATTACTTTTGATTCTTTAAAGTCTATTTTCAATTACCATGAAACCGTAATTTTAATAGCTGAGGTCTATGGATCTGACGCTGCCTTTATAATTCTTGATTTCGAAGGAGCTAATCTTGAATATGGTATAATTGCTGGTTTAGGAGTATTACCTCGATTTCAAAGAAAAGGTCTCGGTACTGTAATAGGTATGGCTGCCTGGAATTTCTTTAAAGAAAGGGGAGTTAAAGAGCTTTTATGTGAAGTATATGTTGATAATAAAGCATCTTATAATTTCATAAAATCACTAGGTTTCAATGAATATAATACAAAAGTTTATGTCGCCGAAGACTTTACTGAATAATAACAAATAAAGGAAAATTGAATTTACCTAAAAATAATATGAATTTACCTAAAAATAATAGGAATTTACCTAAAAATAATAGGAATAGCTTATGTAATCCTGATATACATAAAAATGGCAAACTATTTAGAATCCAGTCTATTGACTTTCTTATGGGATTAGCTATTTGTATAATTATTTTAATAAATACTGCGGGGGTATGGATTGATTCTGAATCAAGATACATATATGGTCTCCTTCATTTAATGTTAGATGGATTAGGAACTTCTTTATTTGTATTTATTTCTTCTTTGACTGTTATATTTTGGTGGAAAAAAAAAATGGGGATTACTCCTGATAAAACAATCAGAAATCAAATTTTAATGAGAGGATTTATCTTAATTGGTTTAGGTATGGTTTATAATCTTATTTTTCTTACAAGGACAGGTACAATAATAATGTTGCCGCTAAGACTTTGGGGGTGGAATATATTTATGTTTACTGGTTTCGCACAAATAATTAGTTATTATACGGTGAAATTATCAAGAGGATCAAGATGGATTGCTGGATTTCTTATCTTTTATGCTACAACTCCGCTAAGAGAATTCTTATATTCTGGAAAGTTTTACAGCCCTATAATAGGTTTAATACATTTTATAATAGTCTCACCGGTTCCAGAAGTTCCATTTTTTCCCTATATTGCGTTAAGCTTTTTTTCCACAATTTTTGGAGAACGAATTCTTGATTCAATGTTATTAGAAAGTGTAGATGCCTATATAGACACTCTTCGTACGTTGATAGTTTTTGGCTTTATATTTTTAGGTATAAGTATTTTCTATGGATATCGTTTAGTGACAACACAGTCTTTAGATTCTCGAGAATATCCTTTTGTTTATTTACTTCCAATTATACAAAATCAGCCATACTTTAACATATCTGGAATTCCGGGATATTTGGTAAGAGGCACAGCCCCGAATTTATTTTTTTGTTTAGGTATCTCTTTAATACTTCTCGGAATCTCCTTTTATTTCTTAGATATAATTTGCATCCAAAATTTTATTGTTAAAACATTTATCTTTTATGGTAGAGTTTCACTTAGCTTATTTTTAATACACTATATTGGTTTAATTTTCTTTATCCGACAGCTGAACATTTTCTTTTTCTTTACTATATATATTAGCTACATTTGCTTTTTAGGTATATTAATGTATATTTGGCAAAAATATGCTAAGGGGAAATTATCAATTGAGTGGATTATTGCTCAATTAACACGCAAAGATCAATAGATTCTTTTTTAGATTAAACTTTTAAAAACTAGTTCTAAGTAATTAAGGATTTGATTTTTCCTTCAATCAGTTCTAAGTTATAATCGTCCTTTATTAAAAAATAAATTCTTTTAGCTCTTTCAAAATGATCTATAGCTAATTCCATAATTCCTCTATTTAAGTATAGATCCCCTAACTGATGAAGGATTTCTGCAGATTCCTTTGAATAATTTAAGTTTTTAAAAATTTTCAATGATTCCTCAAAATTTTTTATTGCCTCTGATTCAATTTTTATGAAATCCATATAAATTAAAGCGATTTTAAATTTTAAATCAGCGATCTTAATATTTTCTCCAAATTTATTGTATATCTCATTACTTAAATTATAATAATTAATTGCTTCTTGATATTCGCCTTTAAACTCGTGCATTTCTGCCATAGTTTCTAAGACAAAACTTTCTTTAACACCTTTATCTTCATGCGATCGTATTGCTTCAAGACTTTTTAATAAATAATCTTCTGCTATCTTATATTTATTTAATTGTAAATTTAATTTTCCTAAATATAGATAACATTCCCAGATTAGATTTGATTTTGTCAGCTTTGACTTCTTATAGTCTATTTTTTTAATCAAGTCCAACGCATCATTTAAGCTTTGATGAGCTTGTTTGTAATAATTACTTCCTAAATGGTAATTTAGTTTCCCTATTTTGCTTAAAGAAACAATTATTCCAAAAATATCTCCAACATTTCTAAAATATTCTAAATTTCTTTTTAAAATTCTGTTTATTTTATCATAATCTTTCAATAAGAATAGCACTTCAACAATATTACTTGACGTTTTAACCGTTTCTCCAATAAGATTTTCTTGTTCAGCTAATTTTAGAGCCATGTTATAAAATCTATAACTGATTTCTATGTCCTTAAAAATATAATAAATATTAGCTAAATTATTATAAACTTGAATTAGCTTTTTATAATCATTGAGCTTTTCAAGAGTATCTATAGCTTGTTCAAAATGATATATCGCATCATTAAAAAATCCAGTATCTTCGTAAATCAGCCCTAACTCATTATGTGAAATTGCCATATTTAAGAAATCGCTTTCATCTGTAAAATTTTTCAATGCTAATTCTAAAATTTTAATAGAAGCTGATATATCTCCATTTTTGTAATAAAGGCTAGATTTCTCTAATAATAAGGATCCGATAGTTTCCCCAAAAATTATTTTTTGTTGTATTGTTTGATCAATTTCTCGAATTCTCTCCTCGATTTCATTATTATTATTATTGATTATAAGATCATAAGGTTTTTCCGATTGAAGAGTAGTAAATGGGTTAGACTCACTATAGTATTCCTTGTCCTCATCAGAAGTTTGATGGTTAACAATTTTAGATTTTTGATGTAAACCAACAATAAGAGGTTTATTACAATAAGGACAATAAGACCAGTGATTTTCCATCTCTTTTTTACAGTAGGGGCAAGTTTTCATCTGGGATAAAAAGCACGTTTTAAATATAAAATGAAAATTGAACAATATAAAATTATTCAGAATAAAACAAATTAAATTTATAAATAAATACTTATTTTTTGAATTTTATTTCTTTCTTGATTCTTTATAAAATTCTAATTCTTGCTTTATATCATTTTCAGACAATCTAATTGATTTCAATAAAATTCTTAATTGAAGTATCGCATTTTTAGCTTTTACTTTTTTAGCTAAATATAGTGCTTTTATGAATTCATTTTTTGCCTCTTTTATTTTACCTTGGTAAAATAAATTTTCTCCTATATAACTTAAACCTTTTAAAATAAATTCTGAATAATTTGAATCAATTGCTAGATTTGTTCCTTTTTTAAAATGTCTTAAGGACTCATCAATTTTCTCAAATTTTTTTTCAATAATTCCTAGATTAAAATAAGACACGATCATTCCTTGTGTATCTTTTAATTCTTTAAACACATCTAGCGATTGCTTATATAATTTAAAAATGATATCAAATTTTTCTTGTTTTTCGTGGATTTGAATTAAATTTCCTAAGCAATCTAATAGATTATATAAATCGTTGCTTTCAGAACAAATTGCACTACATTTTAAAAATGTTTCACAAGCCTCATCTAACTTGTTTAATTTAATGTAACTATTTCCTATACCTTTTAAACAAACAATTTTTTCTTCAATCTGTTGTAATTCATTATAAATTTCATATGCTTTTTCATAACATTCAATTGATTTAATATACTCTTCCTTTTTATAATATAATGTACTTAAAACACCTAACACTGCTGCTTGTCCCAATCTATCAAGCTGTTTCTTAAAATGTTTTAAACACAATAAAAAATTTTTCTCAGATTCTACGTATTGTTCAAGTTCTAGCTGAAGAAAACCTAAATCACTTAACTCTCTAAAAAAATCTGAACCTTTTCCTACCTTTTCCAAATCATTTAAAATTTTTAATTTTTCTATGATCAATCCTTTAATCTCTTCCCTGGTTAAATTAATATCTTTATTTACATAAATAGAAAAGAACTCACCTTCCGTTATTTAAAAATTAAAAAATAATTTACAATTTATTTATTTTTCGAGTATTGATTCAAGAATTTCCGCTGAATCCCTTATAAATTTAGGGCAAACTTCTATAAAGAGTTTTTTCTCAATAGCCAAATCTCTTCCTTCTGAAGTACTGATGTCACAATCTAATAATTCTTTACATATAATAGTTCCATTACGATTATTAAATTTACTAACAAATTCTTTAATTAGCCCATACATTTTTTCTTTTTCCTCAGACTTACTAGCATTGATATAACCATACTTGAGACCAATCACCATAAACGCACCAGTCACTGCACCGCAAGTCTTTCCCATCCTAGCTATTCCCCCTCCGAAAGGGGCTGAAATCATTAGTGATATATCTCGATTTAATCCGAATTTTAATCCATAAGTCGAGAGAATTGCCTGAGAGCACACAAATCCTTTCATATAGCAAGAAACAGCACGTTCAACATCACTCATCTTTAAAAACCTAAATTACTTAATATAAAATGAAGACAAAAATACTTTATCATTATATTTCTCTGCCTGACTTTCTATTAATTTATCAATAGTCAATGAGCATTTCCTCCTAATAAATAAAACTAAATTTATTGTTTTAATTATTTATAAGGATTATAAAATCATAAAAAAATCTATCTATTAAACACTGAAGAATTTGATGAAACAGGTGCTAAATTTAATCAATTAGAAAATTAAGATAGAAGGCTGATTATTCGATAACGAAAAATCATAAATTCTTAATATGTTTATTATATATACAAAGTTGATTCAATACATCATTATTTTTTAACAAAATTTAAATTTAGAGATTAAAAGTTGAAAGTCAAGGCAAAATTATGGGACAAGCTCGAAGATAAAAAAGTAAGATGTCATGTATGCGCCAATGAATGTACTATAATACCAGAAAAAGTTGGAATTTGTAGAACGCGTAAAAATTTTGATGGTGAATTATTCACTTTAATCTATGGATCTCTTATATCAAAGGGAAGCTTAGATCCAATAGAGAAAAAGCCTCTTTATAATTTCTGGCCAGGGGCTACTGCTTATTCAATTGCTTCAATTGGATGTTCTTTTAGCTGCCAAAACTGTCAGAATTGGTCAATTAGCCAAGTTAGTCCAACGGATAATGGAAAAAACGGTATCTATGATTTAAAAGGTTATAAAGGTCGTAGCATGTCCTTAATAGAAATGACTCCAGAACAACTTACTAAAAGAGTTATTAAAAGCGGAGCAAAAACTTTAGCTTACACGTATAATGAACCTTTGATATGGCACGAATGGATATTAGATACGGTAAGGCTT
>SDBV01013804.1_pt1 | contig 10241 bp, 8 predicted proteins | sample 2277081 | NCBI WGS metagenome assembly SDBV01 (sample SAMN10402039, study PRJNA504765) | marine sediment metagenome | isolation source: marine sediment core GS10_PC15, 223 cmbsf | place: Arctic Ocean: Southern Knipovich Ridge | collected 2010 | reverse complement strand
GGGTTAATGGATTGAGGGGCTTGCTTTACGTCAGGCTAATAAGATGAAGATCGGTAGCAGGGATCCCTATTGATCCTCAAGAGGAATATCGCCTTGCAGGAGCTTTTTGTAGTAGATAGATTTCTTCTCAAGAACCTCTCTAGGATAGAACGTGATGTCCTTATCGCTTTCTAAGAGAGTAAAGTCTAGTATGCCGCCAGCGTCTTCAAGTGTTTTAAGACGATGGGCTATAACGATAGTGAGAGCTTTCTCTGAGAGCTCGCTGATCATGGTCGTGATAGCCTGTTCACTTATCTGGTCGAGGCTGCTGGTAGGCTCATCTATTAAGATGAGGGCAGGGTTATAGTATTTAGCTCTGAGATAGAGACTGGCAAAGTTTAGGCGCTGTCGCTGACCACCTGAAAGCGAGAGACCGCCTTCGCCAATCGGGGTAATGAGACCCTGTTTAGCTTTAAAGATCTCCCAAAGACCGACTTTGTGAAGGACGCGAATAATCTCCTCATCTGTGTATACTTGCTGCTCATAAGGTAGTCCAAGAAGGAGATTACGTCGCAAGGTGCCGCTTAAGCTACTTGCAACTTGGCCCTGAATAGCAATTAACGAACGACGAGCTTCGTCATCTACTTGATAGACCGGAATACCATTTACAAGCACAATACCCCTGTCTGGCTTAAGCTGGCCACCAAGGAGTGATAAAAGGGTGGTCTTTCCGATACCAGACGGACCGATAATTCCATAGAGCTTTCTTGGCTGCTTCTTTTTTACTTCTAAATAGAGATTATGGCCATCAAAGATTTTTGCTCGTGGATTGTAATAAAAGTGAATACCACGAGCTTCTACGATAATAGTGTCTACATCGGGTAGTGGAAGACGCTCTCTCGTAGGAGATTCTAAAACCGGATAGGTTTGCTTGCCAAACATCTGTATATACGAATAGAGGTCATTAATACGCGTTATTGAGCGAAGTAATTTACGAAGACGGCGTCCAATTTCTATAATTTCGTAGGTACCAGTTAAATAGGTTGTGAGGACGAGCGCTCCCTTTAGAACGGTTAACGTTCCTTGCGCAATGAGTGAAAATACGACCCAGCCAAGCAGGAATACACTCAGAAGATAGATGAGCCGTGAAAGAGTTACTGAGGAGCCAAAGGCAAGCCAGGCTGTTCCCTCTTTTCCCATAAGGCTTAAAGATCTCTCTTTTGCAAGACCGGTAATCTCGTTGGTGGCAAATGATGATCGTATGAGCTGTACCTGAGTGAGGCTTTCAACGGCGAGCGACTTTACTGAGTCATCTGCGTTAATAAGCTTTTGCTCAAATGCAGCACTGGTAAAAAGGTTAAGAAATATATTAACAGCTGCTATAAAAAGAAGCAGTACTAGCGAGACCATGCCCAACGTAAAGTCGACAAAGAAGAACGTAACAATAACACTCACCATACTCACGACGATCGGCATAATATCCCAGAGGATGATATCAAGAAAGTCTTCATAGGCCCGTGCACACCGTTCTACTTTTGCAAAAAGTTTGCCGGTAGACTTCATAGTATGGTAAAGAGGATCGACCGTAAGGAAATGTTGAAAAGCATTATACATAACACTATTAATACACTGTATCTCAATGAGAGCTGCACAATAGGTTGAGACAAATTCTAACACAATAATAAAGAGCCAGAATGCGATGAGATAAAGAAAATAGGTAAAGTTTACTTTTTCCATTATTATGTCGAAGAACATCGGATATATGGAATAAAATGACTGAACTACCGTTACACACAGCATAGATATAACAAGGTATACCTTTTTTGCGCTAATTACTCGGATCCAATGCTTCTTGAAGTTAATCGGATAGATGCTAGCTTTTTTCCGAATATTAGCTAACCTTAGCCAGAAGTGGTAATAAGGTTCCGTAAGATGTTTAAGTCGATCTAACATAGGGTTCTCGCTGAATATCTCATAAATTAATATATGTATACTAGTACATAGTAGCTAAGTATACAAGATATACCGTAAGAGAGTATAGAGTATGTGGAAATTTGAATCATATAAGGCATCCTGGATTGAATCGTTTGAGCTCTTAAAATGGGATTCGCTTAAGCTACTTCTATTAGTCTCGTTGCGCTCACTTGGCTCTCTCTATAGCTCATTTCTGCGCGCTTGGTTTTTACCACTCGCACTACTTGTGGGTCTGGTACTCAATTGGCCGCGCCTTGTAGGCGCTTTTTATATTACTTTTTTAGTGCGAGCTGCTCGTCCCTCAATCGATCTTAAAAACAAAGATTACTGGCAGCAAACAGTGTTTGCTGACTGGATTCTGTTCTTTGGGGTTTTACTTATGGTGTATATCCCCCGGTTATGGTCGGGACAGGATCTTCCGTCACCTTTTCTAAAAGTTGTGTGGTACATCTACGATTTTGTGTTGCGCCTCTTTTTCTTAGCAGGACAGGTATGGCTGCCCGGCACTGAACTGCTCGGTAGTAGTCTCGTGTTTCTTTCGCCGTTTATTGTTGTGTGGATCCTTTTTATGCTCGACGCTAAGAAGGAAGTCTGGGCCTATATTAAAGCGCTTGGTAGGGCGGTGCTTATGCTTGCGTACAACTATCCATTTTTCTTAATAACGTATGCGGTCTTGCGTCTGGCTATAGCTGCAGGCTATATGCTATCGGTACCAGTGTCACGCTATGGGATATTGATACCAGAAATCGGAGTTATACCACTTGTGCCTCTTGTAGGATGGATAATCCTACTTCTTGTTATTATTCCTTATTGGGTTTGTGTTATTACTAATTTCTATGTTAAGCGGCTTCATGAGCAGTTTTCGTTATACTATTCAAAATAATAATATAACGTTAAAGCGCTCAGAAATTTGCTATAAATCGATAAATTTGATAAAAATAGTAACATAACTCACATCATATTAAAGGTTTCTACGAGGTACCCTCATGCATATTTTTATACGTCGCTATTTATGTTGCATCGCAATGAGCTGTCTGTCTTTTACAATTTTTGCAAGTAAGGCACCTCAGGTTCCTACTATTTTACCGTCGGTGGTTCAAGGGAACTGTACCATATGTGGTACAACCTCCTGTGTTAACTGCCCAAAACTCACCTCGATACGACGAGCGATTGTCGATCAAGAATCATTAGCATGTTCGTCATGTAGTGGTTCGGGCGACTTTTGTACCGATGAGCATAGCGATTGCTTTAGAAGTGCACAGGCAGAACGGCTTACCTGTCGTAAGAAAGACTCGTGTTCGATGGGCTGTTTGCCTCCGTATTCAGCATTTATACCCCGCTCACAGGGTACCAATACAGCGCGTGAACTGTCCGGCTGGGAAGAATTTATACATCAGTTTGATGTGGGCGACTATTATTTAACGACCGCTCATGTGATTGGGTACTATCGTTCATTTAGGCCGGAGCGGATAGCGCGAGAGTTGTTTGGTGAAACAGTTTTACGTTTTGCGGGGAGCCAAGTTGAAAATCGTGGTCGCTGTGAGATACTCGCCGACAACTTTGGGTTATCCCCAAACTATCGTGGTCGTGTAACGGTGCATCCAGTTATAGAGAATATTATTTTTGATAACCAGTTTTTCCTCGGCCTTGATCCTATTGCCTGTGGTCTGTATGTTCGGGTACATATGCCGATGGTACATACGCGTTGGAACTTAGATCTGTGTGAAACACGTTTAGATGAAGAAAAAGAGTGCCCAGGGTTTCCTTCCTGTTATATGGCCAAGGATGCAGGTCCCGCCTCCTGTGATGTTCTTGAAGCATTGAACGGTCAGCTTACGTTTGGTGATATGCAAACACCCTGGAAGTATGGCCGCATAAAAAGTGGTGTACAGACAAAGACCGGCCTTGCCGATCTTGATCTTATTGTAGGCTATGACTTTGACCAAACCGATACGTCTCATTTAGGGATCTATGGGCAGCTGGTGTTTCCGACCGGCACAAAGTTTACCGGTAAAGAGTTGTTTCAACCGATGGTCGGTAACGCGAAACACTTTGAATTTGGTGGCGGTATAAGTGGCCATATTGTACTTCTTGAAAGTGATGCGCACAGTAATCTTGCCTTCTGGTTAGAAGGTAATGTTGTGCACATGTTTAAAAATACCCAGATGCGCTCGTTCGACTTTTGTAATAATGGTCCATTAAGTAGGTACATGTTACTTAAGGAATTAAAAGAAGTTGACGGTGAGTTGCAGTATGCTGGGAACCTTATTAACGGTATTAATTTTGCGACGCGGCCGGCATCGGTCAGTATCACGGCGAAGGGTGATATTAGTGCAAAGCTTGCGGTAAGGACTCCGCATATTATTGCCGATCTTGGGTATAACTTTTATGGTCGCACGAGAGAAAAGGTCTGCCTTGAGAAATGCACAGATGATCGTATCTTTGCCATAAAAGGAACAGAAGGGATCTGTGGTCTTGAGTATCAGACAGTAGATATGCAGTTTGGCCCGTTTGTTCGTGATGTGCCCCTCAACTCGTCGCAGAACGATGCTACCATTAGACGAGGAGCTGCTACTGATAACCCAGAACCGCCGCAGAAGGTTAATCCAAACGATATTATTGTTACTGCCTTTAGCCGTCAAGAAGGTTCTATAGAGGGTCCAGATGTTATTCCGGCCTTCGTTTCTGCGCCTCCTCAGATCGTGACGGTGAAGGACCTTCATATCGGTACTGGTGCTTTACCGGCCCAAGCAACACACAAGGTGTTTGGCTATATAGGCTGGAACTGCTTTGAGTACGATTGGTGTGCTAACCCGTACATCGGCCTTGGTGGCGAAGCTGAATTTGATGCTCGCTCGTGTGAAGAGCGCAGTGCTCTTAATCAGTGGTCGGTATGGATCAAAGGTGGCTTTGAGTTCTAAGCTTTGCAAAATAGTCCTTGACATAGGACCGATAGTTCCACGTAGGTAGCGTATCTTGTTTACGTATAATCCTTTTTATTTCGAGGAGCGTGTCAGCAACTTTTCGTGGCTGTTGAATGAGAAGCTGCTTAATTTCCCAGAGTACATGCTTAAGAGCCTCTTGAGAGAGGTCCTTATTTAAGTCATGTGAGCTGAGTAATCGCAAGAACCCTTTAAGGAGCTGTGCATGGTCATATCGTGATTCTGTGTCGATGAGACAGAATTTCCCGTCTTGAGTCCGGATATAGTTTGGTCCTTTTTTAGACGATGTCCCGGTCCCGGTCATACTGATATAGCCCGTTTTGTGCATTATAGTACAGAGCTGTTGTATCTCATCGAGTGTAATCGGTGGTACGTCACGAGCCGGTTTAACCGCTTTTACTACTATGAGGTAGTTAAGATTAGAAAGCTTAGTAGGGCGTCCCTTAATATGGTATAGTCGTTTATCGGGAACCTCTATCTTTTCAAGATTGTGGCTATTGATAGCCTTTTGCATCTTCTCAAGACCGATGATACGTGCAAGGCCATATTTTAGATAATAGCCGGGAAGCCAATCGAACTGCCAGACACCCCATTTTTGTGAATCGCGATGCGTTTCGGCTACTTTTTTAGCGAGTATTTTGCTATGGTCATCTAATATAGGGACTATAGCAGGGTCGACTGCATAGGTATGTATAAAATGATCTGTGCCTGCTGAGCATAGTGCACTGCTTAGTAATATAATAAAAAGTTGTGTGCTTCGAATGTTCATAGTGTTTCCATTACTGTTGTATGTTTAGTTGCTTTTTATGGTTCTTTACCTGTTTTTTTAACACTTTTTTAAGTTTCTTATTTAGCTCAGCACTTTGGTTGCCAAAGAACTGGTAAATATTGCGGTACGATTTAATAGTATCTTGATGTGGCAGCTGAGCAAGGTGCTTGGCAATCTTATCGACAATATAGTAAAGAGCTTCTGACGTGTAGTAGGTCTCAAGAGGCTGGTTAAGTAGTCCGATAATACCTTTAATAGGATTCTTTTTATTAAATGTGCCGTCGGTATCTATAAAAGATATTCGTCTGTCTGAGAGTCGTAGATAGTTACACCCAAACGTGCTACAATGGCCTGTCTTTTCGATCAGGGTAATAAACTGCTCGACTTGCTCAAGCGTCATCGGCTCTTCCTGAGCAGCGGGGTCTGGCTGTACCTCCTTAATAAGGACCACGTAATTAAGGTTATGTAATTGTGTAGGTCTCCCTTTAATATGGTACAGAAACTTCTCTGGGGTATGAAGCAAATTAAGAGAGTATTTCTCTATACAGTGAGCAAGCCTTTCTCTCATAAGAACGCGTTCAACATTGTATTTTACATAGTAGCCAGGAAGCCACTCAAACTGCCAGACGCCATTTTTTTGCATGGGTGTTGAGTGAATAGACGTAACAAGGTTGCTCAGTGTACGGCTATGGGTATCAAGCAGAGCGGTAGTTTCTTTATCGACATGATGCGCCAGGATAAATTCCTTCTGAGCTGAACGGGTCAGTGTATCTTCTGAGGTAGCAGATATGCTACACGATATGAGTGTGATACTTAGTAAAATTTTGTTCTTCATATATTGTTCCCCCATTAAAAATCATAGTGTGAAAAGGTACGATCAAAATATGAAATAAAGTCCCAGGCGATCGGCTTTTGCTCATGTGTCAGCCGCCGCTTAATAAGACGAAGCTTTTCTTGTGCTTGGCGTGGATGTAACTTGAGCTGCACATCGAGTTCCTCAAACAGATATTTAAGGGCTTCTTCTGTGTAAGCGGTATTAAGATCTCCCGAGCCGACAATCATGCGCGTAAACCCTCTAAGGAGCTTGCTGCGATCGAAGGTTCCTTCAGTATCGATAAGGCAAAGAGTGCCATCAGCTACCTGGATATAATTATTGCGCTTAGCGTCGACATAATAGGTTTTATGTACGAGGACACAGAGTTGCTGGACCTGTTCAAGGGTGAGCGGCTGTGGATCTTCTATTTCTTTAACTGTCGGTATGACTATTGCATAGTTTTGGTTTGAAAGGGTGCGCGGCCTCTTTTTAATGTGGTAGAGCCTTTTCTTAGGTACCGATAGAAGATCAAGATGATATTTCTTGATACACTCTTTTATATGAAGTAAGCCGTCAAGGCGGGCAAGATCATACTTAACATAATGATCCGGGAGCCAATCGAAGATCCAGACACCATGGCCATGCCGCTGCTGTTGATCGTAGGTATTTTTAATGAGCTTATACAGCTCAGAGCTATGCTCATCAAGTATGGCCTCGAGTTCGGTATCTACAGCATAGTTTTGTATAAGACTCTTCGTAAGGTAGGGACAGAACATCGTCTGTGTGCTACCCAAGCAAAAAATAAGTACGAGCATATTACTGATCTTCATACCATTCCTCACACTCATTTACGTAGTCGTCTATATAGCTTACAAAGTCCCATGAGATAGGTTCATCTTGCCGCTTGATTGCAATAGCTATGTGCTTAAGAGCAAAAGGAATACGATCCGGTCTATCTTTGAGTGCCTTTCTAAGCTGTTTTAGGAGGTATTTTAGGGCCTGCTCGGTGTAATCGGTATTAAAGTCGTGCCAGGTAGCGACCATCCTCAGAAATCCGTCAAGGTGTCGACTCCTATCAAAGATACCCTCAGTATCGATGAGGCAGATCTTTCCGTTTTTTAGGCGCATATAGTTAGTGCTCGTCATATCGATATAATCGGCTTTTCTAATGATAGTACACAGCTGCTTGAGCTCATCAAGGGTGAGCGGCATCTCTTCATCAGTCTTCTCAACAGCTTTTACGACGATAGCGTAGTTCCTGTCTGATAAATTCGTTGGCCGACCGGGAATATGGTACAAACGCTTATCGGGAGTCGTCAGTGACGTAAGGTTATACTTCTCAATACATGCCTGTATATGCTCAAGCCCCTTAATCCGTGCAAGGCCATACTTGACGTAGTAGTTCGGCAGCCAATCAAACTGCCACACGCCGTGCATCCGAGCTCCGTTATAGATCTTCTTGATTTTTTTGTTAATTTCTTCACTATGGTCATCAAGGATTGTCTGTATATCGGACTTCACAGCATAGTCTTGCCTTGCGGCTAGAGTTCCTGATAGTACGAGTAGAATGAGTGAAAGCATACAACGAATAGGATGCTTCATGGTTCCCCCTCCATAGTTCATACACAGTAGCCCCTTACTACTGCTTGTATTTTAAGTATATGAAAAAGAAGTCCAAAAAGTCAACAGAATGATTTGTTTTTTAATTACAACAGACTAGTTGAATTTTTGGAAGCGATGCATTTCGCAAGAGAGACTGTTTTTTAACGGGGCGTATATTTCTCAGCGCTATAACTCATACTGTAGGTAAAGCTCGTCTAGACGCGCAAATGCTTAATATACCGCTTGCCATCATTGCCTTTGTAGTGCACGATCTCTTCCGTTCCACCGGGAACCTGTAAACGCACACTTACCTGAACAGCTTTTACTCTGAAAGTATGGTCGTTGCGGTCGTCTTTAAATATCGGCAGATCGATTCCTTTTTTAAGTGATGCTATTGTCACGTGAGGCGCTATTTCGATAGGATACGTCTTTTGTGCCCCTGGAAGAAGTTTAAATATGCAGGTGTAGATCTCCGGAATGAGCTCCTGTTCATATCTATTTGCAGCTTTATACGAAAGAGCGATCTTGTTTTTCCCGACTATTTCAGGTTCTGTATAAGAAAGCTCAATCTTGCCTAAGGTTTAAGCCTGTGGTTTTATGCAGTTTTTGAATATACCTATAACCAGTCCCTCTGCATTCTCTTTATAGTTTTCATCGTAATCTACGAGGAAAGACATATAATTGGTCGATATATGGTAGGCATCGGGAGCTTTTATCTTTACACTCCCAAGAGCTGTAGGCATAATCTCTCGCGCCGTCGATTCAATTGCTTGTGCAGATTCCTCATCTGGAACAAGGAAAATATCAAAATTAATAAAGAGCTTACCTCCAGCCTTTCTCAGAAGAGCAATAATCTCCGGGAACTTTTTGTAGACCGCCCAGGACATGGGGGTATTTAACGAACTGTTAGGAAGATTTACCTTTGCACCTTGCTCAATAAGAATAGCTTTGTGTCCTTCTCGAGCTGCATGAGCAAGCGGAGTTAGTCCACCGCTATCTTGCATATTAAGAAACTCAGGGTTGTTTTTAAGTCCTGCACGGACCTTTGAAAGATTTCCATGCTTTACCTGCCCAAGAAATCGAATAAACTCTTTTGATGGCCGGTCAACAGTTGGGGCAGTTCTGCGCTGTTGTATACCTTTTTGGGGCTCGATGAGCTGAGCAATTATATCAGTGGCAGCTAGCTGCGCAGCTGTCTTGCCCGCACTATTTGTAAGAGTTGTTTTTGCGCCAGCCTTAATGAGTAGTCGGACTATGCCGATATGGCCTTTTTTGGCAGCTTGCATTAATGCTGTATTGCCTGCAGGGTCAGTTTTATCGAGAAAACTCAGTTGACCTTTAGTTGTATAAATACCGATAAGTTCAGTAACGCGTTCAGTATTCCCTGCGTGTGCAGCTCCTCGTAGGCTCTGCTTTTGGCTTCTCATGCCGAAAATAGGGCTTGAGAGGGCGCCTAGTGTCAGCAGCAGGGCAAATAAGGTAATGTGTCGTTTATGCGTCATGAGAGAGCTCCTAATACGTTTATTTCATTTGTTTATTGTATCAGCATGACGATTATGCGAAACATTTAGCCAACGGGTTCGCCTGGAATAGTTCAGTGTGTATGTTGTTGTTGAGTAATAGCTCTTCTAGATAAGCCATTAGGTTTGAGATGGTATTCAGGTGTGCGGGGCTCTATGTGATATGAAAGATGAGCTGGCGAAATCTGAATGAAAAGGTCGTCCTATTCCCTATTCGCGATGCTCGTGGAATAGTTAAATATTTCTATGTGAATCTATTGTGTAAAAATAGGTTATATGTCATACTTAAGTAGAAGCAGAGACACTATTTAGAAGGGATCTCTATTATGATGAAAAAAATATGGTTAGTTCTTACGCTTATCGGAGCTTCTTCGCTGCTTGGTATGGAAGAGATAGAAATCCAACCACAGGAACAGCAGGAGATGCCTCAGGGCTATGGCTGGCGTGTATTGAATGATACCAATGCGCCGGTTGGTCTTGCGTGGTATAAAACTAAGCTTTCAAGTGTGTTTACTGGCCAACATTCGTGGGGGGATAAAGAAAGATTGAGTGAAATTACTATTGTGGACCCTGAGGAAATGCATTTCCTAGTGTTTCCCGATAACCCAGGCCCATGGGAGCCCTATAAAACCCGACGAGAA
>SDBV01013803.1_pt1 | contig 10242 bp, 7 predicted proteins | sample 2277081 | NCBI WGS metagenome assembly SDBV01 (sample SAMN10402039, study PRJNA504765) | marine sediment metagenome | isolation source: marine sediment core GS10_PC15, 223 cmbsf | place: Arctic Ocean: Southern Knipovich Ridge | collected 2010 | reverse complement strand
CATCACTACTGTCCGACTGCCCACCTGCAAATATTAAACTTGCGGATGCCACCACCATTAATACAAAAAATGCAGTTTGAAAGATCTTTTTCATTCTTTCTCCTCCTCAAATATTTTACAGCCTTAAGGCTGAATTTGCTATAATAATTCTTACTTAATCCCACTTAAAACCCGGTGCTGATTCCATTCCACTTCTTAATTTATGATTCAATTATAATTTTCATGCTGTCCACATTCGGATCAAGGGCAGTGTCTACTGCCTTCGGCAATTCACTCAAATTGAAACGATGTGTAACCATTTTCGACAAATTTTGTGAATGCCCGTTCAGAATATCAAGCACAGGTTTATAGCTGTTCACATACCTGTAAATTCCGGTAATTACGGCTTCCTTTTTCAGTATCATATTCAAATTCATTGGTATTAATGTGTTTGACATACCAACAAAGGCAATATACCCGCCCTTTTTGATTCCCTTAAGAACCGTTCCAAAAGCACCCTCCGCACCGGAAGCCTCAATTGCATAATCAAATCTATTTTCAGGAACATTTTCATTATTTACATTGATCAGTTTTGTGGCACCCAGCTCCCCGGCAATTTCTAATCTGAAATCATCTACATCTGTTATTGTTATATCCATTATCCCTGCCAATCTGGCCATAACCATACAGGAATTTCCAATTGGTCCGGCGCCTGTTATCAACAGACTCCCGCCCAGCCTGGGTTTCAACCTTCCAATAGTGTGATAACCTACAGAAAAAGGTTCTGCCAATGCCCCCATGGTAAAATCCAGATTATCGGGCAGTTTATGAGTAAAATCAGCCTTATGGGTAACAAACTCTCTAAAAGTTCCCTGGAATGGAGGTACACCGAAAAACTTCACAGATTCACACAGATTGTACCGGCCAGACAGGCAATGCTCACAATGGAGACACGGCAGACCCGGTTCAATCGACACCCGGTCACCCTTTTCTAGATGAGTAACAGCCGATCCTGTCTCAACCACAACTCCCGAACTTTCATGTCCAAGAATGTGGGGCTCTGTTACTATGTGATCCACAACTTTTCCCTCTTTGTAGTAATGCAGATCAGATCCGCATAACCCTGTCTCTTTAATCTGTATAAGAACTTCATCGGATTCATATTCAGGTATGGGGATATCTCTTATTTCGAGTTTCTTTGGTTCAGTTAAAAAAACAGCTTTCATATTATTCCTGTAAAATGATCAGATAATTTATTATCTTTTATCTGATATATCAGATATGTTAACATTGAAAACATCACCTGTCAAGTTTTTTTTAATCTGCATCCTGTAATTACTAATAATCAAACAGTATACAAAAACAGGTTCTCAACAATACAAAATTACAAAAAAAGGCTTTCAGGGAATAAATCCCCGAAAGCCTTATAATTAACAACATAAATATCTGTTCTCTAAAAATGAACGGACTAATTCCCGTGCCGCAATATTACTTGATCATATCCACTGTCCAGTCCAGGCCCAGTTCGATCAATTTATATTTGTTTGGAATTCCGGTTTTTTCATCCCAGCCGTTAATTGCATAATAATACTCTCGGGCTTTGAGAAAATCTTCCCGATTTATCGCTTTTCCATTTGTAGCTTCATTATTACTAGTAATGGGTTTTTCAAACATTTTCTTTGGTAGATCGTCCTCTTTACTGGTAAACCCTTCCCGGGTGTTAAATACCTTTATCATATTAACCCGGCGTTCACCGAGCAGCATGAATTCAAGCATATTAAACTTCCAGCCTATGGTGCCCATAATTAATTCCATCAGATCGTCCATTGTAAGTATTGACCATGTATTAAAAACAAAGAGGCATGTGGACATGGAATCAATTGCACTGAAAAAGCGCTGGGTATAAGCAAAGAATTTACCTTTATCAAGCGTTAAGTCTCCTGTATCCACGGCATCGTAGAAGCCCATATTAAGAAAATCTTCTGCAATTGGTTCTGCAGAAATAGGGCCGTCATGTTCGCTGGAAACATGATCGGGGCCAAATCCGTTCAACGCATAGGCTAAGCCGAGAGATGCTTTCATATGAGGCATGTGTGCCGGAAACTCTTTTCCTTTTACATGGACTGCCAGAGCCTCTGCTTCCGGTCCCCACGCTTCTGCAGCTGCTCTTGTACCACCGGAGAGAAGATCACCAATGCCATCCCTTTCTCCGATTTTTTCTGCCAATGCAATGGCTGCTTCCCCATTTCCAAATTTTAGATCAAGACCATCAAGGGTTTCTCTGGTTATTATGCCTTTTTCATAACATTCCATGGCAAAACCGATTACACCGCCAAGAGAAATAGAATCCATTGTATATCTGCTTGCAATCTGATTAATTGCAGCGATATCGTTCATATCATTTAAACCCAGGTTAAAACCGCACATTCCCAGAGTCTCATATTCAGGACCGCCGAAATCCGGATCGATCTTTACAGGGCTTTCAATTCCGGGCTTAACATCTCTTTTACATTTCTGAACACATGCCCAGCATGTACCGGGTTCATCCATCATTTCATCAGCGTAAGCTGCACCGGTCATTTTCAGTTCGTCTTCAAAATTTCCTTCAGTCCAGTTTCTGGTAGGGAGACCTCCTGCAGGTCCATTCCATTCAACGTTTAGACTTGTTCCACATCTGCTGAACAGCTGATGCAAATCACTCTCTTTCATAACACTGGCACCTTTCTTTGCCAGTTTTTTGATTATTTCTGTATCCTGGAAATCAGGTTTTTCGGTTCCAAGTACTGCCACTGCTTTAAGGTTTTTTGATCCCATAACAGCTCCCAGTCCGTTACGGCCGTTAAAGTGTTTCAACTCATTAACAATTCCTGCAAATTTTACCTGTTTCTCTCCGCCTACACCAATTTGAGCAACCCGGATCTTTTTGTTTCCAAGCTCATCCCTTATTATGGTTTGAGTTTCTTTTGTATCCTTGCCCCATAGAGCAGATGCATCCCGAATTTCACACTTACCGTCATTTATCCATAGATAAACTGGTTTGTCTGCTTTACCGAATATTACTATTCCGTCAAATCCTGCAAACTTCAGCTCCGGAGCCCAGAATCCGCCTGCTTCACTGCTTGCAAGAGTTCCTGTGAGAGGTGATTTGGATGTAACACAATGCCGGGCAGTTCCGCTTACAGCAGCACCTGTCAGTCCGGAAATTGTGAATATCAGTACATTCTCATCAGAAAGAGGATCCGTTTTGGGCGGGATATGTTTGAGTGCATAGTATGCTCCCATACATGCCCCTCCAAAGTATTTTCGATATTGTTTTTCTGAAGGTTCTTCTACTGTTACCTTTTTCTCTGTTAAGTTGACATGTAAAATTTTACCAGTATTTCCCTGCATCTTATACCTTCCTGTATTTAACCTAGTATTTATATTATTCTCTCATTACAAATAATGGAGAAAATTCCAATGATTACTGTAATTCCGACATTTAAAATATGATACTGTCAGATACTTTAAAATGCAATTATCCTATTATCAGACATTATAAATATATACCCCAATTTGTAAACATTAAAATCGGTAAAATACTTTCTTTCTATATGGAGTTTCAGCATAATATTATCCAACACAGCTCATCAGTTCATTTTTCACCAATTAAATTACTTCCTGCTGCCAATATAACAGAAAAAATAAATGAATTTAATATATCAGTAACAGAAAAGCTGCCGTCACCGAAACCGGGCATCAGGAAAATTTATATACTCTGATATATTCAGTCTGATTCCATCAAATCTTCAGCTACGATTCAATTACAATTTTCAGGCTGTCTACATTCGAATCAAGGGCAGTATCTACTGCTTTCGGCAGTTCATTCAGATTGAAACTATGTGTAACCATTTTCGACAAGTTTTCTGCATGTCCATTCAGAGTATTAAGGACAGGTTTATAGCAGTTCACATACCTGTAAATTCCGGTAATTAAGGCTTCCTTTTTCAGTATCATATTCAAATTCATTGGTATTAATGTGTTTGACATACCAACAAATGCAATATGTCCGCCCTTTTTGATTCCCTTAAGAACCATTTCAAAAGCACTCTCGGCTCCGGAAGCCTCAATTGCACAATCAAATTTATTTTCAGGAACATTTCCATCACTTACATTGACTAGCCTGGAAGCACCCAGCTCTCCTGCGATCTCCAGTCTGAAATCATCTATATCTGATATTGTTATATCCACTATCCCTGCCAATCTGGCCATAACCATGCAGGAAATTCCAATTGGTCCGGCCCCTGTTATCAACAAACTCCCGCCCAGCATGGGTTTTAACTTTCCAATAGTGTGATAACCAACAGAAAAAGGTTCCACCAATGCCCCCATGGTAAAATCCAGATTCTCAGGCAGTTTATGGGTAAAATCAGCCTTATGGGTAACAAACTCTCTAAAAGTTCCCTGGAATGGAGGTACACCGAAAAACTTCACAGATTCACACAGATTATACCGGCCAGACAAGCAATGTTCACAGTGGAGACACGGCAGACCCGGTTCAATCGACACCCGGTCACCCTTTTTTAAATGAGTAACAGCTGCTCCGGTTTCAACTACAACTCCGGAGCTTTCATGTCCGAGAATATGGGGTTCTGTTACTATGTGGTCGCCAACTTTTCCCTCTTTGTAGTAATGCAGATCAGATCCGCATAATCCGGTTCTTTTAATCTGTATAAGAACTTCATCGGGTTCATATTCAGGTATTGGGATCTCTCTTATTTCGAGTTTCTTTGGTTCGGTTAAAAAAACAGCTTTCATATTTATCCTGTAAAATACTCAGATCTATATTTTAAGTCTTTTATCTGATATATCAGATATGCTACCATCATACAAACCGGATGTCAAGAAAATTAAAATCCGCTGTAACCAGGCATATCCAACAGTGAACGAATCATCAAGGAGATCTCTCTTTTGATTGACCAGAATTTGACATTTAAGCCGATTATTATGGAGTTGTCAGCAAATCAAATCAGATATGTTCATTTGAGCCTAATAATTTAAGAATATCATCCTGCAGCTTTCTCAAAGATTCATTGCTGTCACATCTATAGGCAGTTATTCCTGTTAATCTGCAGATAGTTTCCAATGAATCTGCATGTGCTCCCATTGTCAGCGATGCATGATTGCACGGAAATACTTTAAATAGAAGATTATTATCGACATCCAGGTCCACCCGGGTGTGGGGCCAGGGATCAGTGTAAAGGCTGTCTGATGATTTATCCAGAATTTTCCCCTTAATCTGAAAAGCCGCAGTAAAGTAATCTTGTCCGCTGCCGGCGTTTCATAGGACACTGCAGCACCGGACCCGCCGTGCATATTCGGTTTAAATGTAACTGCAGGCAAAGTTTCAGCAGCATCTGTGGAGTGGCCGGCCCAGTATACAGACGAGGCCCCGCAATTTCGCATTTGTACAAAATCCTGTCGATATTCAACCAGATCTCCGAAAAGAGGGGGTACGCTCCTGTTAAGGAAATGAAGCATTAAAAGGCCGATTAATCCGTTTAAGTCTCCTTCACAGGCAGTGGGAACAATTACTTTTTCCCCTTCGGCATCGACCGGAAACGGCAGGAATGCCGGGAGGGTGCATGCTGTGCAGCCCCAGTCAGTAATTGAGAGCTCGAAGTGACATTTTATTGAGACGCCTCTGACATTTTCATCAGACAGCTCATCCAGACGGTCTCTTGCAGCAAGATACAGCGCTGCCTGTTTAGCCAGACTGCTGTCCGTGATCATTTTATTATCTTTGTCTATCTTCATCCCGCACTCTTTGGTCCATTCGATGAAGCTGCTTATCCGCTCAGTTTCCTTCGATATTATTTCAGCAGCCTTATCTGTAAGTGCTTTTTCCGGTTCCACAAGAACTTCTGCTATCAACAGGTTTTCCAGTGCATCCGCATCGCTTCGGGTATAGGACATCTCTGCACCGTAACTGCCGCCCCAGCACATAACTCTGGAAACTCTCAAGGAGGTCAGAGTATCAACAGCCTTCAGCCACTGTAGAAGTTCATCTCTCATCCTGTCTGTAAACCTTTCGTGGAGATTAATGTTGGAAGAAAAATTCATCTCTCTTAGAATTCCGCTTAATGATGTAGTAATTGTAATGCCGCTCAACCCATTCTGTGTATGACAGTATAAAGCCAGGGGAAGATCCATCCTTCTGGCAAGCTGTGCCATCAGTGCATTTCTTCCCCAGTGTTTCAAATTATATATAAGACAATCAACATTCTCTCTCACAAGATTCTTTATGGACAGTTCCAGGTCTCCGGCTGTTGTTATTCGTTGATCAACATATTCATATTCACTCTGCTTAATTATTCCGGATAAACTGTCAACCTCCGAACCTGATTCAACAACCCTGTTGTAAATCGGAGGCATTCCGAAGGTGATTATTCCAATTTTCATAAATAACTCCATTTCTATCTTCTATTATAATAAAATAATATAATTTTTTCTTTGATATCTAATATATTTAATCTTTTATTACTAATTTTATTGCCTTTGAAACACGAATAGGATAAACTATATATATGTCGAAGTCAAAGGAATCACCAATTCACACAACAAGTCTTGTAGATCAGGTCTATGAGCACCTGCTCGATCAGATTGTATCCAATAAACTCTCCTATGGAGATAATCTTAACATAAAGGAGATCTCTGAAAAACTTGGAATCAGCACCATGCCCGTTCGTGAAGCCATAAAACGTTTGGAATATGACCGTGTGGTTGAAGTGAAACCTCGGAGCAGCTGTCAAATACGTACACCCGATAAAAAAGAGATCTCCAAAATCTACGAAGTCCGGGAAGGACTTGAAAAGATGGCTGTTGAATTTTTCCTGGCCAATTTCGACGAATCAAAACTGGACAATCTTAAATCTGTCACTGTAAAAATGGGAACTGTCAGCAGTATTACCGATCCTAAAAAGCGTGCCCAGGCAGCGATGGAACTGGATTACATTTTCCATTCAGAACTCTGCAAACTTTCAGATAATGATTATCTTATTCATTATCACCGGCAGTTATGTCTGCACCTGAATATGGCTGCTGTTCATGCAAAGTCCTATGACTCATTGAAAGATGAATATTTCGGCAGCCACCACAAGGTTGTAGAAAGTCTGCAAAACCAATCGATTGATGCAGTTACACATCTGGACGAACACTTTAACAATGTATGGGTCTTCATAAAGGACTAAAAAATACGGCTGAAAAATTAATTCCAGCCGCGTTTATCTGATATAGATACACATTTTAATATTCACCTTAAACGCATCTTCTTTAATAATATTCTATTTACACCTGCCCAGAACATCCAGAACAATGGCTTTATCATCTATGAATGAATCAGGATCACCAACAACCATTTCAGCAATGTCATTAAAGGAACTCTCTTCAACATTTAATTCTCTTAATGTGACAGGCAGTCCCCAGGATTTAAATTTTGCCTTGAGTGCATCAATAGCGGCAATACCAACTTCCATTTCAGTTTTGCCACTCGCATCCATTCCAAAGATCCTTTTTGCAAAGACAGCAAATCTTGCAGGATCCTGTTCACACCGGTGGTAGAACCATGCCGGAAGAATTGCGGCTAATCCTGCTCCATGTATGACATCAAAAAAACCACTTACTGCATGTTCAATTACATGGCCGCCATATTTAAAATCACCCCGGCCGAGATCTGTAAGACCATTTATGGCAACTGTGGCAGCCCACGCCAGGTTATTACGCTTATCCAAATCTGATAAATTATCAAGCACCTCTTCATTTTCAAGGACAGTTAAAATTACACCCTCTGCAATTCTATCTGTTAAATTAGTATTTCGATCACCGGCAAAATAATTTTCGGTATGTGCAATTGTGTCACACAAGCCGCAGGCCGTTAGATATTTAGGAACCGTTTTCTGAAGCTCTACGTCGATAATTGCAAACTTTGGAAGATGGAACTCATAATGAGTAGCATATTTTTGTTTCGTTTCTGCCTTGGTGATAACACAATGAACACTCATCTCTGAACCTGTTGCAGCGATGGTCGAAACAGCACCGATAGGGAGAGACCCGGAGGCAGTTCTTGTTTGTTCAAAGAAATCCCACACATCCCCGTCGTCAACAGCACCCATTGCTACAGCTTTTGCACAGTCAATAGCACTTCCGCCGCCGACTGCAATGACGATGTCGATCTTGTTCTCTTTACAGATTTTAATCCCTTCATAGACAGAGCTCAATTTCGGATTTGCAGTAACTCCTCCCAGGGTGAATACTTCCAGACCGGCTGTTTTCATATAATCGCTGGCCTTTTTATATACTCCAAGTTCTTCCAGGGGACCTTCGGTCTTAACTAAAAGGGCTCGCTTACCATACTGTACAGCCTGATCCCCAAGCCTTGCAAACTCACCGGGTCCAAACACCACCCGTACCGGGCTGTAAAACTCAAAATTCTTCATATCGCAATCTCCTTTTAACTTGTAATTTCAATTCCTATTAATATTCAGTTTGCTTCCTTTATCTTCTCCTTAAACTGAATAGTCTGGCTTCTTCCCAGTGTATCAATAATTACGGCAGTTATTAGAACCACACCAATTACAAACTGCTGCCAGTATATATCGACTCCGAGAAGGGTAAGGGCGTTTGAAATGAGGGCCATGAGGAAAACACCCAGAAAAGCACCTGCCACTGAGCCTGCGCCGCCCCGAAGGCTGGCACCTCCCAGTATTACAGCGGTAATTACCCGCAGCTCCCATCCGGTTCCGGCTTGACAGGATGAAGAACCCATCCTGGCGGTAAACACTATACCTGCAAAAGTTGCAAGAACGGCAGTTATTACGTAATTAATAACCAGCATCTTATCTACATTTATTCCCGAAAGTTTTGCAGCTTTTTCATTACCGCCGATATAATAATTCTGTCTTAAGAAACGCGAATTTCTGAGAAGCAGATCACCAACAATAATCAGCACTACCGCATAAATAATGGGCAGCTGGATACTCCCGATTCTCACCTGACCAATTACCTTAAAAGTGCCGGGGAGTCCGGAAATATTTCGGCCCTTTGTCATTATAAATGTCAAACCTCTGAAAATACTCAAAGAAGCCAGTGTAGTAACAAAGGGATTAATCTTTAATTTCGATACAATAAGACCATTCCATAGGCCTATAACCACACCGCCGGCAAGAGCAATCAGTATTGCAAAAAATACAGGCATGCCGCTCTTCATCAACATGGCAACAACAACACCGCCAAACCCGAGAACTGAACCAACAGAAAGATCGAACCCGCCGCTTACCATCAGGTTGATCATTCCCACAGCCATTATACATTCTATCGCTAAGCTCAGCATAAGCGCCAGAATGTGTCCTTTTGAAAGAAATATGGGAGATGCAAATGCCATAAAAATAAAGATAATCGCCACAATAACAAAAATTACGAATTCTCTCTGCTTGACCAGCCGTATCATAAACCTCATTTATCTGCTCCTTCTATCATCAATAGCTCACTCCTGTAGCAAGAGATATTATCCGTTCCTCTGTTGCATCCTTACGCTCAACTTCACCAACTATCCTGCCCTGGCGCATTACATATACACGGTCACTCAACCCAATTATCTCCGGCAGGTCGGATGATATAAGCATGACTCCGATACCCTCAGCTGCCAGCTCTCTCAGCATGGTATAGATGTCATTCTTTGCTCCAACATCAACTCCCCTGGTCGGCTCATCAGCAATTAATATTTTCGGATTTATCACAAGCCAGGCAGATATTAATACCTTCTGCTGATTCCCACCGGAAAGATTGTTGAGCAGCTGATCCACACTGGGGGTTGCAACTTTGTACCGGTCGACAGTTGTTTTTGCAAATTCCTCGATACTGTTGTGATTGAGAAATCCATAGGTCGACGTAAAATCATTTAAGTGATTTGCTGCCAAATTTGTTTTAATATCAAACTCCAGAAAAAGACCGTCCTCTTTTCTGTTTTCAGATAAATATCCGATTCCGGCATTGATGGCAGATTGAGTATCACGTAATCTGAAGTTTTTACCATCAAGAGACATTGAGCCTTCCTCTGGTGGTTCCGCACCAAAAATGGCACGCCCCAGTTCTGTCCTTCCCGCTCCTACAAGACCGGCAAAACCTACAATCTCCCCTCTTTTTATCTGAAAATTGATATTTTCAAAAGCATCGGCTTTGGTAAAGTTTTTCACTTCAAAAAGGGTATCCCCAATTTTATCTTTAGGG
>SDBV01013800.1_pt1 | contig 10243 bp, 11 predicted proteins | sample 2277081 | NCBI WGS metagenome assembly SDBV01 (sample SAMN10402039, study PRJNA504765) | marine sediment metagenome | isolation source: marine sediment core GS10_PC15, 223 cmbsf | place: Arctic Ocean: Southern Knipovich Ridge | collected 2010 | reverse complement strand
CAAACCTGATATCCTTCGGCCCTGAAGATAAGCCTCCTAAATTACCCAGGTCAACAACCGTAGGTGTATTATCCAGTGAACTCCCAAAATCCAGACGGAATATTTTACTGTTGTCTCTGCTTGTCACAAATCCATACCAATTGCCTTGATCTTGTACTACCTCTATGCCTTCCGGACTTAAGGCATCTGATAGTGTAGTTAATTCTGTTACACCAACTTCATTACCCAGACCATCAAAACAAAAATCCCATACATAATGGTCACCGTTGACAGTCTCATTACTCACCTGAATCTCCTCTGCCAAACACAAACTGTCTTGAACAGTGAATGATGATGATACACTTTGAGCAAATAAAGAAAAGGGAATGCATACATAAAAAATTATAAAAAATTTCATTCAGAAAGGGTTCCTTCATTATATAAATCTAAATAGGAGTTTAATTGTAACCTTTTATTAAAAGTTCTTTGAGCGTAAGCTCTAATATCATTTTTCCTAAACTCATAATATCCACAGATAAAACGTTCTAAAGATTCCGCTAATGATTTATAATTGATTTCATCGACTAATATTCCATTCCCATTTTTAAGATGATCCTTCATTCCTCCATTTGAAAACGAAAGAACAGGTGTGCCGCAACTAAGAGATTCAACCATAACATTTGGCAGGTTATCTTCTAAACTGGGCAACAATACCAAATCAGCCAAATTATATAAATCAATAAGCTTTTCTTCATCCTCGATATAACCTAAATTCAAATCATTGGATATCTCCAGAGTATTTGCACCAACTATCAAAAAATGTACTTGTTCGGAAAATTGCTTTATAATCTCTTTTATAAAATGGTAGCCTTTTCTTTGATTCTGAATGCTTTCAGCTATAATTAATATTATTTTCTTTGAATTTGATAATTTGAGTTTATGTCTGAGCGAATGGTCTTCACTATGAACATTATATTTGTTCAAATTTATTCCATATGGAATTACATTCACTTGATAGCTTTCGTCAATTATACCACTTGAAAGAATTTTCTCTTTTAACCAAAAAGATGGTGTGACAACTACGGGCTTATTCCTTTTGAAGAAATCTTTCTTTTTTTCTTTTATTAATAATTCATTAGTTACATTTTGATTTTCTATTAACTTTTGATCATTTTCATAATGAGCACCTCCTAAAACAGGATTCATGTCATGAAATGTCCATATATGTTTCTTTTTAAATGAATTAAAATTGGTTAAATCAATAAATCCATTAATCCAATGAAAGTGAATAATGTCGGCTTGTTTGAATAATTCACTTTCTTCAATTTTATAATCAGTTTCAAGTATTGAATATTTTTCAACAAGTTTACCAAACGATTTATTTATTTTGATTTGTTTGTGCTCCATTGTATAAGGAAAACCTAATTTCCAAAGTAATTTCCTGTACAATGGATAATCTATTTTTGAGTTAAAATAATTTATGTTCTCTCTATTAAAGTGATTTCTTAAACATAAAAAATTAGTATTTAAGCCAAACTCTCTTTGACTACTATAAAGCCTATAAGCAGCATTATATGCTCCACCAAAATCATTAGTATTTATATGAAGTATCTTCATTTTTTTAATACTATTATAATTGTGTGACCAGTTATCAAATTTCTAAGAGATTTCAATGCAAATTTTATTAAAATATTAAACCTTGACTTACTTAAAATGTAAATAAAAAAAGGATGCATGAACTTTTTAGTAACTATATTATAGTACCAATCAATATGATATGCTTGTAATGGTTCAGTTTGTAGAAATTCAATAGTCAAATTGAAAATTTTGGATAAATATTTTAACGATTTTTTATTCCACATTCCCATATGATGAGGAGGCATATTTAATGGATCATTAGACCATTTGATAAAAGAATCATTATTTGGAACACTAATAATTAGTTTTCCACCCTTTTTCAAACAAGCAATTTTCGCTTCTACAAAATCATATACTTCAGATATATGTTCCAAAACCTGAAAACTGCATACAACATCGAAATATTCAAAATTCTTTTTAGAGTACTCTTGAATATTTAAATTTGAATAAATTATTCCTTTTTTTTCTAATACCTTATTGGTTGATTGGTTTAATTCTATACCGTATATTTCAGTACTCATTTTATTACGCAAACCAAGGAGAAAATCACCTTTAGCACATCCTACTTCAAGTACTCGGTCTTCTTTGTTAATAAATTTTAAAGAAAATTCATGCTCCCATTTCCATGCCATATAATACCAAGAAAAATTTTGTAATTTTTCATAAAAGGAAGAATCACCACTTATATCAAGCGGGAAGAAAAAGCAATACCCAGATTTAATACATTTATATAAGGATATTTTTTTTAATCCTGTAAAGGTTTTATTTACCTCTATGTTAAGCTCCTTTCTATAATTTGAGCAAATTTCTTCAGTAGTAATGTCATAAATATGCTTTGCATTTTCGTTGTTTATTAAAGGAGATTTTATCAGATAATTCATTAGTTTTTAAATAATCATTCTTTGATTATGTAATAAATTTCGTTATTAAAACATCGTATCCGGCAAGGAAGATTATTTTTTGATAGATAATCATGAATAGCTCGGGAGCATCCATCCCAAGTGGCATAGTCATCTATTATAATGATCCCACCGTTAGTAACCAGTGGATATAATTTATTAAGACATAGTATGGTTGAATCGTACCAATCTCCATCCAATCTTAGAATGGCAATTTTATCACTAAATTCGTGATTAGGAATAGTTTCATTGAACCACCCTTTTACTATTTCAAATTTTAAAGAATCTGACAAATCCATTGCTCTGTTGGCATAACTTTGTTCAGCCTTACAGTTGTTAAAGAAATAGGACCCTTCCTTATTTTTTTGCCACTCCAAAGCACTCTTCCCATCATTTGACTTTGCTGATGGCAATCCTTCAAAGCTGTCGAAAAGATAATAATATCTTTCATCCCCTAACATATCGGCCATACCAGCGCTCATCCCTCCTCTCCATACACCACACTCAACTATACACCCTGTTAAATAAGAATAGGCTTTGCACAACAGCAAGTTATTTATATAGGTGTTTTTGGGTATCATGGTATAATGATGATACTTTTTAAAAATCCTTGAAGCTTTATTATTTGTAATCAGTTTTTCCCACTTTCTATATGACTTTCTAAGTAGAGTATAGTTTTTTAAATAAGAAATCACGTTTCTCTTTTTCTTGAACATGGTCCTAAAAGTATAATTATCTGCTTTTATATCCCTTTTTATGACCTTCGGATGAATTATTTGTTTCATTTCTGAAATCATCATTTTTGAAAATTTGCTTTCACTTATTGTATGTGTCGCATCATTTCCAAAACCCATATTTGATACAAGATTGATATTTGGTAATACCGCTAGCCCTCTATAAAACCAAAGGGTAAATAACCATTGGTAATCCCATATATGCTTTATTTGATCTTGTCCTAATTTTTTAAAGAGGTCACTAAAGTGAGCAAATTCATCTGAATTTTTATCATTATTGTGCCTTCTTAAATACTCTTCAAGTTTTTGTAACTCGAAATCGTTTTTTGCCCATGCTCTTTTCCATGTTGCCCAACCCCAGCTATGAGAATAATGAGAAAAGTAATATGAGCTATTGAATTTTCTCTTTCCATTTTGAAAATTGTTTCCACTTATGTGCATCACTTGTTCATTATCCACATAATATTTCAACATTTCCCTACAAAATCCAAAAAAGCTCAAATCGGGATAACAATCGTCCTCCAGAATTATCCCCATCTCCACATGCTCAAAAAACCAGGTAATGGCCTGGCTTACAGCTAATCCACAACCCAAATTTTCTTCCCTGAATAGTGTTTTTACCTCACAATCCCAGTCAATCATATCCATGACTACTTTGCGGGTAGCGGCACATTTAGCCACATCTTCCGGGTGGGTAGTGCGAGGGCCGTCTGCGGCAATAAACAGTTTTCGAGGGCGTGCTTTTTTTATTTGCCCGAACACCTTTTCGGACAAATCGGGTCTATTAAAAATCAAAAATAATACGGGAGTTTCAAATAATCCTTTTTCCAAAATTTCTTCCAAAACCAATATTTATTTTCATAATGAGTAATTGCAAAGATACTTTTCTCTTGGTGAAATATTGATTTAGACAACTATTTAGCCTACCAAACGTACCATTTTCATTCATTTTTCATTATTTAAAATGCAGAAACTTTTATTAACAAAAGACTAGAAATCCTTTTCAAGCATGTTGTTTCCCGAAACCTTGATTACATATCGATAGCCGATGAATTATTAAGGCAATGAGAGGTCAAGTAGGCGAGTGGAGATTATTCTAACAACCAAAGAGTTACTCGATAGGTCACCAAAAACCACTTTACATTAACTTGTAAATATTATAATGGACGAAGATTTCTTTCAGGAAGACCACTATATCGCCCCGGATACAGGTGGTTCATTGGTTTGCACGGAGGTCATTAGATGCACTTTCAGAAAGCTGATTTAGTTTGTTGTCTTTTTAGCTTCAATAAATAAAGATTTCGGGTCAAAAACAAAGCCATCTTTAACATCCAATTCAAATTCATCCCATTTTGGAATGTCACTTACAAATGGATTTTTTATTGAGACATCCACAAATCCACAATTTTTAAGTAATTTAGTCAGAGAGTATCGGTCGTACATCCACATATGAATTTCGCCTCCTAAACGGAAAGTGCCAACTTTTGATGCTTCCGTTTGTGGTTTTGTTTTTTGAACAATTATACGTATCACAGATCTAACAGCCTTTTTAAACATGGGAATCAAAGAGAATGATTTTCGGATACGTACTGTGCTATTTTTTTTATTTCTGCCTAAATAGCTATCTCTAATATTGCGCCCCACAAAACCTATTCTATCAATAATATATTTTTCATTAATTACAATTGGGCGTTTTAAATATTCAGCCATTTGACCACCGCTATAATTACGAACCATTTGATCAAACATTTCAAGCATTATCCAATCGTAGTTGGCTACAGATTGATCATTTGGATTTTCAAGATTTTCATTCAAAAAATTTTTATATTCATCAACAATATTTTCTAAGTCGGGAACAACTACACGAATGATTCCGTTAGGTTTTAGCACTCTCAAACATTCCTTTATAAAATCTTGAGCATCTTCTTTTGGAAAATGTTCTAAAACTTGTGAATGATAAACTACATCAAAACAGTTATCTGGGAATGGTATCCCATTGAGTAAATTTGTGGCAATTACATTTGATGAATTGGATGACATATCTATATTTATCCAATCGACATGAAATTTATTTCCACACCCTACATTTAAATAATCGAGTTTATCCATACTATATTCTTTGTTTACAACAAAATTTTTACATAGAACAAATAAGATAAAATAAATACTACATAGTAAATATCAAACCTTATTGGTTTGTTTGAATGTATATTATCTTAAATACAATAAAAGCAAGATGCAAAGGTTTGTCGACTCTATAAGAAGGATTATCAAAATCACGGTTTTCATCCATTATATCTATATATTCTACGTCGTAACCTAACCTTCTAATAACAAAGGATAAGTTCGATTTTGTTCATTTTTATAGAAAAATATTTTTGCAACCGTTGTTTTTTTTAATGCCAAAATAGATTCGCTTACAGCTAACCCCTCTACCTAGGTTTTTATCCCTGAATAGGTTCTTTACTTCACAGTCCCAGTCGATCATATCCATGACCACCTTTCGGGTAGTGGCGCACTTTTCTTCATCTTCGGGATGTGTTTCTCGAGGTCCGTCTGCGGCAATAAACAGTTTTCGAGGGCGTGCTTTTTTTATTTGCCCGAAGACCTTTTCGCTCAGATCAGGTCGATTGAAAATCAGAAATAATACGGGAGTATCAAATAGTTTATTGTCCTGAGTCTTGTCCAACATCAATCCTTCCTTTTGTATATCTTTCATAGAATTAGATTGCAAAGTTACTTTTTCTAGCTGAACCTGCGTAACATTCATGCTATTTGAACAACAACTGTACTTTTTCAAGCATTTTTAAATGATTATTGGAGGGTGCAGTCAGGTTTATGATTTTTTCACCGAATCAAACTAAATGAAACCGTCATTCCTGAGCGGTTCAAGAAGGCAGTGAAGCATTTCAATAATCTGTCTGAAATAATGAGCTACCGTATATTTCTATCGCTTTGCTACAGTAATTCCTGAATGACGAACCGGCTAAATCCGATTGCTCGGTATGTAATTTATGTTTCGCTTTTTGCCGCCAAACTCAAGGAACACATAACTTTTCTCTCAAATGTTCAAAATAAATAAAAATTATTTTGAACATTCTTAGTTATCCACTGTTGTTATTAACAATAATTAATATAGCCCTTCAGGAGTAATCGGCATATAATAATGCCGCTGTTATACTTAAAGGGCAATTAGTTTAAATTGAAAGGCATCCAGGTGTAACGACCTAATAAATAAATTTTAACTATTATAATAATTAACTTATGAAAGATAATTCTCACGTAATAATCTCTGATGAAGATCGTGCGGAGATTGATAAGGCGATCAATACGCTTAATGTAATACTTAGTGCCTAAACGGAAACTCTTCAAAATTAACCCGAATGCGTTCGGGACTTTTGGCGCCATTTTCATAGCGTAAAAATCGACAGTTTGCGTTCAGACACTATCTATGTACATAGCGATTTATTTGCTATTGATTATCACATTTATTTTTATATATTTAACTTTAATACGAGGAGGGTGATTTATTGGAAGGGCGCGTGACAATTCGATATGTGAAAGGTATTCGGCGTAACAGCTATTTAATATATTTGTAACTACATTAATTGTATTTCATGGAAAACTTATTAGAAGTAAATATCCCGGAAGAGGATAAGTTAGAAATTAGTCAGGCCTTTACAACGCTTGAAACCAAGTTTTTGCCGCATTTGGCAAATCTCAATGCGGATGAACGCATCGCGCTTCCGAAAATGGGGGATAAGACGCTGGCCTTTGTCGTGAAAGGCATTTCGCACATGGAACAGAATCCGGATTTTGTTCCTAAATTCATCAATATAGATGAAATAAAGACCGATTTAGCTACGGTAGAAATGTTTCGTAAGTTCTACGCCTTGCTAAGTAAAATGACAGATTTAACAGATGATACCATGTTGCTTGCTGGTTCCGAAGCATATGTGGCCGTATTGGCATTTTATAATTATATCAAAGGGGCCGCGAAAGCCAAAATACCTGGTGCCGAACAAATCTATAAAGATTTGCAGGAGCGTTTCCCTAGAAAAGGACGTAAAAAGGAATAAAGTCTTTTGCCGCTGGATACCTTATTTTTTTAAACTACCTCGTATTTGATGAAAAAAAGTAAAGTTGCCCTTAATGGATATTTCGTTATGGGCATTATGTCTCTTTCGTGAACATTGCAGTTTGTTTTTTTAACATGAAGGACACCTGGAGCTTGCCCGCCTATTGTACGAGACATGCACAAGCACGTGAAAAAAAAGTTTCTTTTCCTGTTTCTCTCTTTTACACTATTTTATTTATTTTCCTGAGATGTTTCACTAAAGTAGCAGTAGACCAACATTTTAAATATTGAGTGCTGTGTAACAACAAAGTGGATAATTTCACCTCAGAACTAACTTCTTGAAGCCCTATGCCAGGAACAGGGAGCCCAAAGGTAGCACTTTGTAGCTCCAGGGTGAATAGAGACACCTATTTGGTAGAACGTCGTAGCTCTGAGCAAGGAACTTGCACCACAGAGGTAGAAATTTGTAGCCTGGAGGTAGAATTTAGAAGCTTTAGGCCAGGATGATGAAGCATTGGGGTGCAAATTCCAAATTTCTTGTATCCCACACTTAAAAGGTGCGTACAAGTTCCCGTCATCCCGGAATCCGATTCTTCCTTCGGGCTATCCGGGATCTGTCAAAAATTAAAGCAGAAGACAAACCATGGGGATGTTTTAAGCCTTTGTTCGTTGAAGGTTTGGGCAGATTCCTAATCGCGCTATCGCTTGTCAGGAATGACGGTAAATTTGAAAACCCAACGTCATCCGGGAATTTATGCAGCGTAGCGAAATAAATATCCGGGATCTGTTGAACATTACATAAAATTTTCAATTTGAAGTTTTTAAGATTGAAATACCCGGTGAAGGATTTTGAAATTAACCTGCATAATGCAGGAGATAATTAATGACACGTATCATGCATTAGAGATCACGGCATGGACAAGGACCATGAATTTTATTTCAGCAAATTAATATTGAACGCTTTTTTTAGAAATATTCAGATTGTCAATGCCTTAGGTGCAAAATGGATAAGTTTATGAGTTAATCAGGTTAAATCCTTAATTTTAATAAAATTATAGGACTTCATGGAATTCATCACGGATATAAACCAGCTCGATTGTAACAAAACATATACCTATGCTGATTATTTGACTTGGCGTTTCAAAGAACGAATAGAGCTTATTAAGGGCAAAATTTTTAGAATGTCCCCAGCTCCATCGACCCGGCACCAGGAAATAACCGGTGCGTTGTTTGGTACCCTTTATCATTATTTTAAGCACAATCCTTGTAAAGTATTTGTTGCGCCATTTGATGTACGCCTTTCGAAAAACATTGGTAAAGAAATAGAAATAGAAACAATTATCCAGCCGGACATATGCATTGTTTGTGATCTTTCAAAATTAGACAGCAAAGGATACCAAGGGGTTCCGGAGTTAATTATCGAGGTGCTTTCCTCATCTACTTCGAGTAAAGATACTCGTGATAAATTCAACTTATATGAGGAAAACGGGGTAAAGGAATATTGGATTGTATACCCCGGGGAACATCTCATTGATATATACAAATTAGGATCTGATAAGCGGTACCGCTTTATAGGCAAGTACTCGAAGGAGGATACTATTTCGCCTGAGCGCTTCGATAATCTTTCTATATCCCTCAAAGATATATTTGAGGAAGAAACAACAGAGGACACAAATGGAACTTTTCGCTTGTGAATGACTACATTATACTAAAGCGTCAATCCGGAATTTATTGGGCGTAGCTCAGAAAATATCAGTGATCTGTTGAATATTACTATACATTTGGACAGATCCCTGATCGCGCTATCGCTTGTCAGGGATGAGGGGTATGATTGAATTGAACCGGTTCTTACTGCATTTCTGATACTTCCAAAAATAAATCTTTAAATTCAGGATTGAACTCTTTAATCAATTGATCTTTCCAGACCCGTTTCCACTTTTTAATCTGTTTTTCTCTGACAATTGCTTCTTCGATCGAATCAAAAAAACAATAATAAATTAAATCAGTGCAATTATATTTCTTTGTGAATTTACTGCCAATTCCCGATTTATGTTCAAATATGCGGGCGTATAAGTTTGCCGTAACCCCGGTATACAAAACGGTTCTGTTTTTATTGCTCACGATATACACATATCCACCTTTTGTTTTCATATATTGAATCTATACAATTTAACTCGAATCATCATCCCGGAATTTATGCAGCGCAGCGAAATAAATATCCGGGATCTGTCGAACATTACCATACATTTGGACAGATCCCTGATCGCGCTATCGCTTGTCAGGGATGATGGGTATATTTGAGCTTAAATTGCTAATATTTTAAGTATATCATTTTTCTACAATCATTACCTGGCAGCAACGCTCCCCCTTGTCGTCATTCCTTTGCAGCGCTGGGCAGTGCGTAAAGGCTGAGCGGGAATCTTGTTTCTTGGAAAACTTAGGAGAGGTAATTTGTGGTTGTTCATTTAACAAGATTCCTGATCGCGCTGCCGCTTGTCAGGAATGACGGTTATGATTGAATTGAACCGGTTCTTACTGCATTTCTGATACTTCCGAAAATAAATCCTTTATTTCTGGATTGAACTCTTTAATCAATTGATCTTTCCAGACCCGTTTCCATTTTTTAATCTGTTTTTCTCTGGCAATTGCTTCTTCAATTGTATCATGAAAGCAATAATACAATAGGTCTGTACATTTATACTTCTTTGTAAAAGTACTTCCATTACCTGATTTGTGATCAAATATTCGTACAAATAAATTGGCTGTTACTCCAATATATAATACGGTTCTCCTTTTATTCGACACGATATATACATAACCACCTTTTGGTCTCATGGAATCAATTTATACAAAATATACGTTTCTTTCAAATTGCAAATTATGAAACCCGAAAGTCGCCCCCACCGTCATTCCTT
>SDBV01013799.1_pt1 | contig 10243 bp, 8 predicted proteins | sample 2277081 | NCBI WGS metagenome assembly SDBV01 (sample SAMN10402039, study PRJNA504765) | marine sediment metagenome | isolation source: marine sediment core GS10_PC15, 223 cmbsf | place: Arctic Ocean: Southern Knipovich Ridge | collected 2010 | reverse complement strand
ATGGACCTTGTAATGCCAGAGAAAGATGGACTTAAAGCTATTGAAGAAATTATTAAATTTGATAAAAAAGCAAAAATTGTTGTTGTGAGTGCGATGGGTCAACAATCTTCTGTTCTTGAGGCAATGGGTAAGGGAGCTAAAGAATTTATCCAAAAGCCTTTCAGGGATGATGATGTTTATACTAAAATTGAACGCCTTTTAAAAAAGAAGTAAAAAATTCTTCCTAAACTTAAAATATATTCCTTGTTGTTGTTTTTTACAATTAATTCATTAGAAGTTTGTGTAAGATTAACGGCATTGAATAGATATCGTAAAAATTATGATCAATACATTCCTTAATTAACCCAACATACTTATTTGGATTTCTTTGATATTTTTTATAGCATTCAGGGACCATCCAACTTGGAAGTTCATTTTCTCTTTCCCAATCTAATAAATTATTCTCAATATTTGTGAGTGTATATTTTTCAAACATACCTTTAAACTTTCGACGGCAAATATGGTAGAGATCTATATGATGATATTTAGTATTATTAATTTGATATGGAGTATCCTCATCATAGATCATAGGATTTTCATCAAAATAATAAAGAAAACGATTAGCGATATATGGAATATCGAATCGCTTTCCGTTATATGTAACAAAACTTTTGAACTTAGGAAGAACGTCACTTTTTAAATGCTCACAAATTGCGATTTCTTCTTCTAATGTTCTGGCAAAAAATAAGTGGATTTCGAAATTTTGCTTGTTAAACCAGCCTGTTCCTATTAAAATTATAGCACTATCCTGAATTCCTAAGGTCTCGATATCTAGAAAAAGTAAATCTCCCTTGTTAAAGCAAAAACTTACATCTAAATCATCTATATATCTATTTTCCTTTAAGGCTCTATAATCTTTTTTCTTTATCAATTCTAAAATAGAAGCCGCATATTTCCCATATCTTAAATTAAAAAACTTTAAATCTTTTAAATTTCTGATTCCTCTACTTTTTAATCTATTCTCAACAAATTCCCCGATGTAACTGACAGTTTTGAGATTATTTAACAATTTTTTTCTTGAGTTTAAAAGTTTTAAATTGCAAGGAAAATCATCAAGTTGCCAAACTAGTTCCATGAATTCTCCCATCTTATTTTTAACAACTTTATGGTTATTTTGGTAGAGATCTTCCAATTTCTTTCCCTGGTATTGTTCAACAAATTGGGTAATATCAAAGCTTTGAGAACCAAAAGAATCCATGATTTATATCTAGAACGTAAAAATATTTAATATTTTATTCTCTTACGATTTTTAATAAATCTAAAAAATATATTTGAAAATCCATTAATAGCAAAACTTAAGTTACCAAGTGATTTTATGAAAATATAACGGAAATAGTGGAATTATTTCCCATTTATTTATCCTTAGAAATATATTAATCAAAATAAAACATAAAAATAAAATAGTAAATTATCAAATAAACTAAATTTTAAAAAATAGAAATTCGAGGAATTGAAATAAAGATGATTAAATTTAGCGATAAACAGTTAAGGATCCCAAAATTAATGCGTCCTGTGTATTTAGCAACAGTAGGGATGTCAAAGTTTGATCGAGCATTTCCGGAGACTCGTACGGAGGAGTTATGCGTCGAGGCTTTTACTGCAGCTTCAGATTTCGTTAATATGACTCCCAGTGAACTTAAAAATTATATCCATACATGTTACTATGGTCATTTTGCAGATCATTTTGGTGATCAGCTACTCGGGGAATCTATAATTCATGATCGACTTGGATTAGATCCCTTAGGAAATGTCGGAGTTAAAACAGGTGGTGCCACAGGAGGTTCCACGATGTGGGAAGCAGTTAAGGCTGTAGCCTCAGGATATAGTGATTGTGCTCTTGCGTTAGGTTGGGAGAGGATGGATGAAGTTCCAACAGATGAAGGAAATCATTTAATCTCAGCAGCCGCGGATAAAGATTGGGAAACGCCGTTGGGTCATATTTATACAGGATATTATGCAGTAATGGCTCAAAGGTATTGGAAAATATTTGGTAAAGAAGAAGACTCTTTTAGGAGGACATTAGCAGAAATCTCTGTTAAGAATCATGGTTATGCTCGTATGAATCCACATGCTCAAGCGCCTATGAAGATTACTGTAGATGATGTATTAAATTCTCCCATGGTGGCATCCCCTTTAAGAGTACTTGATTGTTGCCTAATGAGTGTAGGATCAGCATGCGGAATTGTATGTGATGAAAAAACTGCGTATGAAATAAGTGATAAACCTCTCAGAATCTATATCGCAGCGGGAAGCCACACGTTAAGAGTTGCAGATAGAAGAAATATGACTATTCCATTGTTACCTAATGAAACAGAGGATCAATATAAGAATTTAGGGAAAGAATTTCCTGGAGCAGATAGGTATCCGGGTTTTACAGGTTTTCTTGCCGCTAGAATGGCGGCATATTACGCATATCGTATGGCAGGAGTTGTTGATCCGACTGAGGATCTTGATCTTGTTGAGCTTCACGATGCTTTTACGATCAGTGATATTCAAACCTATGAAGATATTGGTATTAAACCTTATGGACATGGGCGTGAATATGTTGAATCTGGAGACGCTTATGTTATTAATCCAAATACTAACAAACCAGGTAAGCTACCAAGTAATCCAAGTGGAGGTCTGATAGGTTGCATGCACGCTGTTGGGGCGACCGGTCTCATGCAAATAGCGGAGATTGGATATCATATTTGGAATAGATGGGATGAGATTCATGAACCTCAAGAAAAATGGGATGCTTTTGGAAGAGAAAAACCCTCGGATTGGAATAGTCTTCAAGTTAGTGGAGCGAAACGAGGTTTAGCAATAAGTCATGCAGGAGTGGGATCTCACGTGACTTGTACAATATTAATGGAACCAAACAATTTATTAAAGGAGGATTAAGAAAATGCCAAAAACAGAGGAGGAAAAAGGATTTGTTGATGTTGTCAAAGGTAGATATAAACCGAGAGGTGTATTTCATATCCCCGAAGAAAACCAACCAATTTTCAATAGAGATACGGGTAAACTGGCAGGAATTACAAATCCAAGGGACATGACTTATATGCATTCTTATGGCGGAGAAGCACCCTTCTTCGAGAATTTGAGTAAAGGTAAACTTATGGGTACAAAATGTGATAATGATATATGCGAATCAAAAGGTTCTATCTTTATGCCCTTCCGAATATATTGTCCTGATTGCCTAAGAAAAGCTTCAGTTATAGACATGACAGATATTGCTAAAAATAGTGCATACATCCACTCTTTTATTGTAACACATCGGTCTGGAGCCTTTAACTCACTGAAAAAGCCAATTAAGTTTATAAATATTGAATTTGAGAAGGTGGTAACAATTTTAATGAGCTATTTATCATTTGGTGAGCCAGAAATTGGGAAACGTGTAGTTCCTATTTTTAGAACAAAAAATCCCACTTATACAATTACCGATTTGTCTTTCGTTCTTGAGGGAACATCAAATTCTGATCTACCTGAAGGATTTAGTTTTTAAATTAAGTTTTTTTTCTTTTTCTTTGTTAAAATGTTATAATAAATGAGATAATGCTCTGAAAAATAGAGTGGTATAATGACTCATCTCAATTTATTAAAATTAAAAAAATAAAAATAATTTAGAATTCTATTCTATTAAGAAGGTTCGATTGTTCATCAACAAAATCAATTGTTTTGACCATTTCTCTGATATTATGAGCAGCACAAGTTAAACAAGGATCATAGGCTCGAATTGCCATTTCTATTTTATTCAAACCACCATTAGCGATAGTATTATTTTCTATCATATTTTCGGCAGCAACTTTTATTGACTGATTCATTGCGGCGTTATTATTTACAGTAGCCACAATCATATTAATATCTACCAATTTTCCTTGACTATTTGCTTTATAATGGTGAATCAAAGTACCTCTTGGAGCTTCAATCACTCCAACTCCTTCTCCAGCTATTTTATCGCATTTTACACGAAAATTATCACCTAGAAGTTTAGGATTTTCTAGTATTTGCTGAGCTCTTTCAAACGCATATATCAATTCAATTAATCTGCTATGGTGATAAAGCAATGTTTGATTTGCTGGTCTTCCATACTTTGTTCTGAAATCTTCTAGTGCATTTTGAGCCTTGGGTGTTTCGAATTTCTCACATAAATTTATTCGAGCAAGTGGACCGACCCTGTAAATACCTTCTGGCCAACCTTTGGATTTTAGATACGGAAATTTAAGGTATGTCCAGGGATCTGCATGTTCTGCAATGTTTTGAAAATATGTACCGGGAGAAGTATCAAATAATACTTTACAATTATTATCTGCGGCACGAATAACACCATCATATAATTCAAACGAACCCTTATCAGAAAGTCCAAGGAAGTTAGTATTGATAACAGAAAAATCTTTAATAAAATCAGTATATTCAGATAATTTTGTTTGGCAGGTATCATATAAGCTCTCAAAAATTGGGGTAAGGTCTTTGATGTCTTGTAATTTTTTCTGTTGTTGTTCTTTTTTGATACCTTTACTCATACCACCGGGAAGAGCAGTCACAGGATGAATCGCTTTTCCACCAATTATTTCGATAAGATCTTGTCCATATTTTCTTATTTTTATTACATTTTTGACGAGATCAGGATCTTTTTTCAAAATTCCCAATATATTTCTATCTTGAGGAGCAGAGTCGGGACCCAATATAAAATCAGGGGCAGCCAAGAAAAAAAAATGTAATGTATGTGAATGAATAAATTGTCCCATATGCATAAGTTCTCTCAATAATTTTGCTGTCTCTGGAATTTCTACTCCTAATAAATCTTCACACGCTTTCACTGATGCTAGATGATGACTTACTGGACAAATTCCGCAAATCCTTGTTGTAATTCTTGGGGCATCATAGAGAGATCTACCCTGCATGAATTTTTCGAATCCTTTAAATTCTAAAACTTGGAACCGGGCATCAGATAAATTATTCTTACTGTCCATTATAAATGAGATTTTCGCATGACCTTCTACTCTCGTTACCACTTCAATAGTTTTAATATTTTCACTCATTTTTACCTACCTCTTGTTGTGTTTTATAAAGTCTCTGAAGGATTGAATATGGAAGAGAATAACGATATACAGTTCCTGATAAATCTTCTTGTTGAATTAATTGTCCTATAGGAAATATTGAGGCTAAACCACTAATGGCTGCACAACCTTGGTCGATTTCCTTTTCAAGAGGACCCATACATCCTCTACAAGGAAGATTTGATTTAACACAACGTCCTTCACAACCCGCACGTGTCGCAAAACCTATACATAAAATTCCTTGTTCTAAAAAACAAAGGTCTTCCTTATAATCTATTTCGTGGGATGCTACAACTTGAAATGTGAGAAATTCTTTTGCGGGGATTAACATTTTTTCATGTTCTTTATCACATTCAGAGCATAGATTTTTAGTAGGTTGTTCTGGTTCCTGACCTTCTAATATAGCTACTAAAACATTTTTAATCATTGAGGGTATTGGAGGACATCCTGGAATTCGATAATCAATTTTAATAATGCTTTCCACAAGTTCAACATAATTAGTGAGTTGAGGTACTTCAGAAGGCATTACCTTAGAGTCATTAGTGAGAACTGTTCTATAAGAATATTCGAGTGTTTCTTCTTTAGAATAATAGTTCCTTAGTCCACATATTCCCCCAAAACAGGCACATGATCCTAATGCAATTACTTTTTTTGCTTTTTTTTCAACGTCCTTTGCCACCTCAATGTCATGTTCATTCCCAATAGTTCCATTAATGAGAGCAATATCACAGGTTGGAATTTCTTTTAGATCCATTATTGTTGGACAATAAATTAGATCAACTTTATCAAGTACTTCTAAAAATTCTTCATGAAGGTCTAAAATAGAAATTACGCAACCTGTACATCCTGTTAGGTTAGCAATAATTAATTTGGGTTTATCACTCATGTTTTTATCTCCAAATTTTTTAAATTTTGCATAAAACTTTGAACATCATTTACAAACTTCTCGCTTTCTAAATAAGAGATAGATAAAAGCTGAATTCGTTTTCCATTAATTCCTCTAGAATTTAATAATTCTTTCAGTAAATCTACTCTCTTTTCAAGATCATAATTTCCACCGAAGAATTGACAGTTCTCATGATAACATGCTCCAAGAATTACTCCATCAAAACCTTTTTCGATAGCATAAAGAACAAATCGTGGATCAATCCTACCTGAGCAAGGAACACGGGATATTAATAGATTTAGTGGAAGTGATTTTCCTCCTAATCCAACTTGATCAGCTGCGGGATATGCGCATCCATTACACAAAAGTCCAAGTATCTTAGGTCCTTCAGGAGGTTCATATTCTGAAAGCACCTCAATCGATTTGTAATACGATTCTGTAGGGTATATCAGCAAATCTCGTGCACCTGTAGGACATGCGGCCACACAATTCCCACAACCCCTACATAAAGTTGGATCTACAACACTTATTTTCTTTTCTTGATCGATAGAGCACGCATGAAAGTAACATGTCTTCACGCAGATTCCTTCTCCACCACATATTGATTCATCAACATCAGAAATGGTTACGAATTGAGTAATTTCATCCTCACTAAGTACTCGAGAAATTCCTGTAGCTGCAGCATAACCATCTACTATTGATTCATTTATTGTTCGAGGTCCAATACAGGCTCCGGCTATGAATTTTCCGTCATCATATGTACTTACTGGTGCTAACATCAAATCTGCCTCCTTAAAGAAGCCTTCTGGAGTTTTTGATAAGCCTAAAATTTCTCGAATATCTTCAGTATCTTTATTTGGTATCATGGGCGTAGCAAGGACAACCATATCATATGAAATATCTAATTTTCCGCCAGAAACATTTATTTCTAGCGATAAAACATCATCCTTGTTTTCGATGTCAGTAGTTTTTAACCCTGAATGTGTTGGTACTGTTCTAATCCACTCAACGTTAGGAAAATTTTGACATTCCTTTATATATTCCTCTCCTATTTTCCCTAATGCATAAATATCTCTATAAAATACATATATTTTGGCATCGGGTAGTTTTTCAACAGTTTGTTTTATTGCTGAAGCTGTTGCCATACAACAATAACGAGAACAATAGGGAATTTTATTCTGCTGACGAGCTCCAACGCATAAAATAAAAACTATAGTTTTTGGGATTTCATTATTCGATGGTCGTAAAATTTCCCCTTTAAAAACGCCTGTTGATACCAAAATTCGCTCATATTCTTCAAGTGTTAAAACATCTTTTGATTGTCCATAACCATATTCATTCGGTTTATAGATATCATAACCAATTGCTGTAATTATTCCCCCAACATTTATTTCTATTTCCTCTGATTCTTCATCTAAGTCAATAGCTTTAATATCACATACTTTAGTACATAATCTTGCCTTGCAATCATTTCTACAATAAGAAATATCATTTTGACTAATGAATGGGAGTTTTGGGAAGGTATCAAAACTAGGTAATGTGATAGTTTTTCTATCTATCAAATTAAAATTAAATTCGTCTGGAACATCATGTTTACAAACACCAATACATTCATGGCAATTTGAACATATATCCTTCACAAATCGAGGATTTTTTTTGATTGTTACAACATAATTTCCTGTTCGACCCCTAACACGTATTACTTCTGAAAGTGGAAATAGATCAATATTAGGGGTTCGATATAACGTGTTGATTATTGGTGTAATAGCACAAGCACTACACTCGTCTCGAGGGAACGTTTTACTCATTTGTAGTTGAATACCACCTAAATAAGGGGATTTTTCGACTAAGTATACATGATGACCTTGGTTTGCTAATGCTAAAGAAGAGTGTATTCCACTAATCCCTCCTCCAATAACTAAAGTGGATTTTAAGTTAGGAATTTTTTCAATTTGGATGGGTTTTGCATGTTTCAGCTCTTCCAATGCTGCCTTTAATACAACTTTAGCTTTCTCACCAATTTGCTCTGGTTCTTGACCTCGGTGTATCCAACTCAACTGCTCTCGAAAATTAACAAATTTGATTAATCCGGGATTTATTTTACTATTCTCAAAAAAAATCGTATCAAATAGTTTTTCATAATATTTAGGTGAACAACCAATTAATAATAACCCTTCTATTCCATGTTCATCAATGTTTTTAAACATATCTTCTTGATCATGAATTGAACAGGAGGCTTGATATATTTTTGAGAACTTTACATCATTTTCCTTTTCGAAATACGCTTTTACATCCTTTAAGTTAAAATTTTTATCGATTTCCCCTCTACATGAGCAAAAAATGGCTCCTATATTCAACCTTTTATCACCAAATCCATTATTTAATTTATTCTAACTTTTATTTATATTATTTTGCTGTGAGAAAGTATTTCTTAATTGTTGAGTTATTATCGATGCTTGAGAAGGATTAATTTTTCTTGATAACGATTCTTCAATTAGAGATACTAATTGTTCAACATTTTCCTTTTGAAAATTAGCTCGAAACTTAGAGATTTTTGTCATTGAACTTTCAATAATTTCTTTTCCCATTGAACCAAACAAACTCACTAAATACTTTTCCATTTCATCTACAATACTAAGAGGATTTCGGAAATATTCATCCATTAAACCTCTATTTACAATCTTATCTACTTGAGAGTTAAAATCAAGTATTTTTAGCTCTTCAATTAAATCATTTAAATCTGCTTTAACTTCCTCGCTAAAACCATCATAAATTCCTTCAAATAATTTCATTGCATCAGACAATATTGACTTTCCAAATTCTAAAGAGATGTCTTTATTTACAGTGAGAATCAAAAGAAAAGGTGGCACACTATCATATATAACCTTAATATCATCCATTTCCATAACTTGAATTTCTTTTATGGATAATTCCTTCGAAATTGCAAAAATCGCTGTTAAGAAACCTGAAAGTAAAGATTCGTCCATCTTTGACCTAATATATGCTCGGTGACTTAATGTAATGCCATCCCTGTGGATCAAGTAGAAGTCTCGAACTTTTTCAGCCCGAATTTTTTCAATATTAAAATTACTCAAAAATTTCTCCTTTCATAACTTTGGATATATAGAAAAAGAATTTTGCTTTAACATTAAGTTTTTATGAAGATTTTAAAAGAAAAGTTTGGTTTTTTAAACTTTTCATATTTAATATGTTTTTTATTGAAGTAAGTTAAAAATCGTCCGAGTCTCATTCGGTGTTGCTACTTCTTTGCCGGCCAATTTTGCAACCTTTACAGCCCAACTTACTTGCTCCCAAGACCCTCTAGCTAGTTTTCCATCTATAGTACGAATATTATCTTCTAATCCAACGCGAACGTGTCCTCCCATAGCCGCAGCACATAATCCAGCTCTAAATTGATCCTTAGCCACACCACATACGCTCCATGTCGCATTAGAAGGTATTAAATTGAGAAATCCTGCTAAATTCTGAAAGGAAAATGGAACACCACCCAGAGCACCAAAAACAAATTGAAAATGAAGAGGTTGCTCAAAAAGATCCTTCTGTTTATTAAGAAATAGAATATTATATAATCCTCCGAAATCATATACTTCTAGCTCAGGTTTTGTTTGTACCTTTTTCATTTCCTTTGCAAATGTCTGAATCATTGAGAAAGGATTTCTAAAAATGTTTCCTGGTCCTCCTACAACTTCCCCAGTTTTAAAATTTCCAGTACTAAAATTCATTGAATTGGTGTTTAGTGATGCTAATGAGGGTTTATAATTTTGAACGGGAGCAATTCTCCCTTCAGGAGATACATGCCCTGCTATTGCTGAACTCAGATTGATTAGGATATCTGGGGCTTTTTCATTAATACTTTCTATTACTGCTTTTATTTGATTTAAATCAGGAGTAGGATATCCAGTTTTAGTATCTCTTGCATGGATATGAATAGTTGATGCCCCAGCATCAAAACGCTTTTTTGCTTCAATTCCAAACTCTTCTGGAGTGTAAGGAACTGCCGGATTCTGTTCTTTTCTCGTCGCTGATCCCGCTAAAGCAACACTTATTACTAATTGCTTAGACTTATCTTCTAAAATCTTAATCGCATCCTTTAATACTTACTATTTTTATACTTTAATTTAGAATCTTTTAGGAATATATATAACTCATTCCAAATTTAAAAAATAACACAAAAAATTATAGCTATTTTACTCTAATTCTACGCCTTCTCTCAAACAATTGAAAATTTTTCTAGCATCTTCTCCTTGTGCGATTT
>SDBV01013798.1_pt1 | contig 10243 bp, 9 predicted proteins | sample 2277081 | NCBI WGS metagenome assembly SDBV01 (sample SAMN10402039, study PRJNA504765) | marine sediment metagenome | isolation source: marine sediment core GS10_PC15, 223 cmbsf | place: Arctic Ocean: Southern Knipovich Ridge | collected 2010 | reverse complement strand
TAAATTCATGCCAACACATTTTTTGCTGAGCACTGTTTCAATATTATTCGGTAATGCCACAGGTCTTTTCGGCAATAAAAATGCAGGGTCTGCAACAAGATGTACATTGTCTTTTACTCCAAGTGTTTCCAGATATGCTTGGGTGCAGCTTTCACGAACCAAAATTAGGTCAACTTTTTCCAGTTCACCCGCATAAGTACGTTCGAGTTTCGGGGACGCAGTAAATAAACCAATTGATGCACCCCAAATAATTGTAGGAACGTTATTTTCTCGTGCAAGGGCGTTTGCGCCAAAGAATGGGAAAGGTACTCCGTAATCAAGGGAAAAGTTGTCGCCTCCGAGGGAAAACAGAGCAGTAATATTCCCTTTCTTTAATATTTCTTTAACCGCCGGATTATATGGCCTACGCATCGCTTTTGTTAGTTGCCAGCTAAACCACCGTCGCGAGAATCGTTTCAATGATTTTATAGCGTAACATGGTATATCCCGCATAGATTCTGCCGGCAAAAAATGTTCTCCATCTCGTGTGAAAGAACAATAGCAAAACCTAGTATCTGCAAATACCTGTCTGAGTATCTCGATTGTCGAAATACGAATTGCCTGACATCCGCGATTGTATTCCGAACCGTTGCCGAAAAGGAGGCACTGTTTATTCATATGGGATATTTCCTAAATTATCGTAAAGAAATTATCTTTTGAAAAATACAAAACAATCACAACTCTAGATTATCCAGCAACATGGTATAATAAAGTGCATTAAATACAGGTCTAAATGTATTATTCTTCATGTTTTCATACAATTTTCAAATCACTCAATACCGTTTGAGTAAACACTTTTCTTCCTTTGGCATTAAAGAAGAACGAATTGAAGAATAACTCGTTATCAGAAAAACGAGCATCAACAAGGTAGTTCAGGATAGGTACTTGATATGTGTTGGCATTGCGGATAATCGAATAAATGTATGATTCACGAAAACTTTCTGAAAACTTTGAGCTCAATGCTTTAGTAGTCGGCGGAAGAACAATAACCGGTTTCAGGTTGTGCTCCAAACAGAAGGATATTATCTCAGTCAGCAAGTTGGTATTGTAAGCTATGCAGTCACGATTTTGTTCTGAAACCGGAGCGTCCAATTCCGAAATGGAGAACTGCTGTTTCCAACCATTAATCCATTTAGCAGCATCTTTCTTAAGAATTTCTTCATCCATCGAGTTAGCACTTAACAATATGCTCTCAGCTGCCGGTACATCTTTGATAAGCCGCTTAATTGCAGCAAGGGGCGAAAATTGAAATGGAGTATTAACAAATTGCATCACTTTTTCTTTAGTATTTTGTGAATAATTCAAGATTGAAACAGGATGCAAAAAAGAGTAGTACTTATAATTAATCACATCGTCTTCATAATCTTTTATACAACCACTAAACGGACAAAGGGGAATCAAGACGGTAGCTCCCTCTTTTAAATAACTGGAATAGTTCTTTAACACGCGAAAATCGTAGGATAGCGTTTGAGGACCTACTGCCCAGTTTTCTCCTTTCAATCCTGTTCCTTCATAAGAAAAAGCAAACTTCCCGGAATTACTTCCTAAGTTGCAAATGTCTAAATCGAATGATATTTGTTTACGAAACTTTAAGCCATCAGCTAATTGGTTCTTATACCAGTTTGTGCGTTGAACCAATTTATTCAGTACCAGAAGAACTGGTCTAATCATCACCAAAAGCAGCAGAGCGAAAGCCACAATACCACTTATAAGGAGTGATTTCACAATTAGATACACAACGCCGGCCACAACAAGGCTACAAAAACCTTGTATCATAATTCCTTTTATCATTTTTCTCATAATCTTTGTTCTTTTAATAACCGGGACAATACATAGACTCTACCAAATATTGGTAGTTCTCATTTAACGAATCAATCCTTTTCATGTCGTCATCGGTCAATTCAAAATCAAATATGTCGATATTCTGTTGCAACCGCACCGGATTGCCAGACTTGGGAATCGGAATTACACCCTGTTGAATGTCCCAACGAAGAGTGATCTGTGGTATGGACTTGTTATGCTTTCGAGATAACGATTTGAGAATGGGGTTTTTCATCCTTCGATGCACCACTAGCATCAACGGGCTGTATGCTTCTACCTGAATACCAAGTTTCTGACAGTAAGCAATCAATTTTTTTCTTGTATTCAGCGGATGAAGTTCAAATTGATTGACCATGGGATATATTGTGCCGGCCTCGATAAGTTTCTTTAAATGCCGCTCGCGACAATTGGAAACGCCAATAGCACGCACTTTCCCGGCACGGTATTCATCCTCCAGGGCTTTCCATACTTCTACAAAGTAATCGGGATGAGGCCAATGTATCAACAACAAATCCAAATAATCGGTTTGGAGGTCTTTTAATGTTTCGTTTAATTGTTTTGATACAATACCCTTTATATCTTTTTGCTCATCCGGGGTAGAGGCATAAAACAATTTACCGTCAGGTTTCCCACGATCATGGTCGTCACCAATTTTTGAGGTGATAAATATATCCGCACGTTTCAGACCGTTTACTCGATACACTTCTTGAAGGGCATTACCTACACTCACTTCATTACCATACGCATGTGCCGTATCAAATGCCCTATATCCGCACTTGGTGGCAGCTACGGCGGCTTTGACCATGACTTCATCTTGAAGCGGAAAGGTTCCCATCCCAATCATTGGCATCTCAACACCATTATTTAATCTGATATTATTCATTGATATAGAATTTCCTTTCGTAAAGCTTATTCCCTTTCCACATTTTCTCTAATCACATTAGCAGGAACCCCGGCAACCAGGCACTTTGCCGGAACATCTTTGGTTACCACTGCACCAGCAGCAACAACAGCCCCATCACCAATCGTGACACCTTTCAAGATTATGGCACGAGTACCAATCCATACATGTTCGCCGATGTAAATATCCTTTGCAATCTTGTGGCCAGTATTCAGTAGTTGGTGAGCATCATTATCACGTATAATCACATCACGCGCGATGGCACACCCTTTGCCAAGGGTTATTCTCTTCGCACAACTGATCTGCACACCGTCATTACAGAACCCGCCATTAAGCGTTAACACACCATTATCTAACACCCGGATATCCGATCCATTGTAAACCGTAAAGCTATCATTGACTATAACCGTCGAATTCTTACCAACCCAAAATCTCGTTTCAAGCCTTGATTTTCTAAATTGCTTCCATCCCAATGTGAGCACTCCATTAAACAATATCTTCGCAGTATCATCTACTACAACACGACAAAATCGCGTTGGAATAAACATCTTGAAACAACGCACGCTGGCATGTGTATTCTTCCTAATTACGTTCATGTGGAAAAATTGCAACCAAGCCGAAACGGAAAGCCCCATGTGTTGCCCCCGAAGTATCCGCCGTGCTATTTCTTTAGCCTTTGTAAGGAGCCACATCGCCATTTTCCTTACACGTCCTGGGACAGGAAAGTGTTTTCTTGATAGTTTAGCAAAAGACATTGCATCTATATCCTTAAAAAATTGATCACGTCCCGGTTTTTGCTCAAGCGACCAGTTTAAAGCCGGGTTGCCGGCAATAACCTCTTGCAGAGTGCATTTTTGAGAAAACAATGCATCACCAACACTTTGAAAAAAATCGCGACCCTTCTCCGAGTTAAGAATAACCGCCGACGTACCACAGTCATCGTTCAACTTCGGGTGAGTTTTCTCTATTCCCCAGAAATCTGCCAGAGTGATATCCGCTTGCCGTGGCATTACTTTGAATTGGCAAGAATAGCAGGATGGGCGAACGAAACAATTGTATTTGAGATACCCCTGCATAAAAAGATCATGATGACGATCCTTAATATAGGTCATACCATTCACAAAATCGATGCGGGTTGAGAACCGATGCCATCCGTATGTCTTATTTTTAAACTTGATTTTTGTCGCCCGAGAGCCAAATTCACGCTCTAACATGTCCATGTACATGAGAAACACTTTAGGCGAATTCACCCCACGACAGATAAAATCACAGGTTATTAAACCTTCGTAGTCTTTTCCCAGTACATGATAAAGGCCGGCAATCTGACAAGGTGTACCACAAACCAAAACCTGCTTACTATCCTCCAAAAACTGCCTGACATTATTAAAAAGTTCGCCCGTATAACTCTGGAGATATTTGGAGCTTCTGAGTTCCTCGAGCATTTGAGGATCCCTTGTTACAACATGGGAAACCGTATGATCCTCTGCATATACGGCTCCTGCAACAGACCCCTTTATATCCAACATTCTGGTAGCCAGCGCAGAGAAAACACCCCCTGAAGTACTGTCCAATCGAACAGCATGATTCATATTCCACGCAGCCAATACTTGCGGAAACTTTAATCTTTCAACAGAAATAGAATTTCCTTCAAGAAGAGGGCAAACATGTTCACAAAGTCCGCAATTGTTGCACGCTGTTGTGTCAACCTCCGGATACCAGAACCCCTCGTGGTCACGTTCCATAATAATACATCGCTCGCGACACACATTCAGGCATGCGCAGCACCCCGTACACATTTGTTTATTGATTACTTTGATCATTTGAAAACCAATTTTATAACATCTGCTTTTTCAAATTTTTCATATTATCTTTTTTGAAACCAAGCCCAAAAATTAACTGGAAGTTTGGCTGGTTGAAAAATGTTACAAACCAAGTTTGGCGAATAAACCTGGAACAATTCCTCTTAGCAATTGTTTGTTTTCCTGACTCAGTACGTATTTCCATACAAGATAGCCGTATATTCCCTCGCACATCGCTATATGCAACAACAGTACTATGGGCATCTTAGGTTTTGAAAATTGGTAAATGATTAAGGAAATCATCGTAGCGGTAGCGGCAGCGACTATTGGCAATAAATACACATTAATGAGATATTTCGAAACTGAATATCCAAATAATTTTGCATAAGCAAATGGAATATAGAAAATATTTCTCAAACATAGCATCGCACCGAGGCATATTGAAACAGCCATCAGTCCCCAGTCCAGCCATGCCATCCCAACAGAGATAATCACCATTGCCGAGACGCCCATAACCAGATAACTAACTGCAATAGGCATAATACTTCCCCCGCCTAATGCAAGATAGTAAGTTGGCGACTGTACCGAAGCAAGAACCATGCTCAATGCGATGACAATCATAATTCCTGCCGTCCAAACAAAATCGGAGCCAAGCCAGATAAGCAGGATTTCTCTGGAGTAAATGCACAATGGTAACACTATGGCCAAGGCAAAAACACAGGAGAACTGTCCGAGTCGGATTGCCCAGGAACCTAATTTTTTTCCTCCGGAGTCCGCTACATCCTGACTGGCCAAAGGTACAAGTGGGCTGCATAGGCTTCCTATAAACGATCTGAGTGTAGATGCCACCAGAATTGCGGGCGCAAAGTACGCTGCCATTGAAAGCCCGAGGAATTTGCCTATAGCAAAGCTCGGGCCTTGGATCATAAGAGAGTTTCCGATGATACTGAGAAAGTTAAGAATGCTAAAGCCAAATAACATCCGAAAAACATTCCATTGCAGTACAGAGAATGAAAACAACCTGGCTTTGCCCAACGCACGTTTGGCCAGAAAGCTCAAACAGGAAATGCGAACCAATTGGGGAATCAGAAAACTGATTCCGAAATTCGCCAGAGACGGCTTGAAAAACTCAAACAACAATACCAAACAAACCAGTCTTAATAGGTTGGCAATGATATCGATAATATTAACTGCCTCATAGCGATTTGCTCCCAGCATTAACCCTCTCGGAACATTATTCAACAAGCGCAGAAAAAAAGTAGCCCCCAGGCAGCTGACAAGCATGCCCATGTCTTTGACCATATCCAGCGGAACAGAAAAAAACCGGGCCAGCCAAGAAGACATTGACGCAATGATTATACCACCAACAAGGCCAAGCCCCCCCAATAAGACAAAACTGGCGGAACTCGTTTGGGTAAGCCTTTTTTTGTCATTGCGACTGAACGCCTGTGAGGCGAAACGTACTATCGAAACAGATATCCCCATGTCCAGAAACACAAAGAAACCTAACACCGATGCGACAACACTGTAAATGCCAAAAGCATCCTTGCCTAATTTGTTAATAGCGTACGGCATGAGAAAGATACCCACGCATATTGTTACAATTTGATTCAACCAATTAGTAATCGCTTTGGCCGCATATTGTTGTGCACGTTTACTCATTAATATTGTTTTCCATCAACTTGGTACCAGGACCACTTTCCAATTCTTTAACATTTCCAGCAATTTCGGAGGCGATTTTTAACTTCATCTTTATGATTAGCGTGTTAATGCCTGTTGATTTGATTAGATCAATATGTCGCCATGCTGATTTTCTTTGATTATGACTCAAAAAGCAGTTTTTCGAATTACTGAAAGTGGTTTCAAGAGCGGAGTACAAGCCAAAATCGCCGATTCTAGCTCAATATCAAGCATTTATTCTTGACCATTTTAAATTGATACCCGCAAGAATACATTGTAACATCCTGTTTTTAAAGAACTTATATCAGCTGCTAAGACGGCTGACGGGATGGTAGTGACATTAGTTATAAACACACTCCGCCCCTGTCGGTTGTCGAATTACCACATCCGAATATCTGTAATTCCTTTTCTGTCGCAGACGCTTGATAAACCCAAACTACAGCATGCTTTACATACGTACATATCGGCATTCTGTTCTGGCAACTGTATGTCTTCAGCCAAAAATGAGACAAAAATTGCCTTTGAATTGGGAGACGGTTTCAGTTCTCGTGCGGTGCAAATATTGATCAGCTATTAACTCTTTGCTCTTTATCAGACATACTACAGCTTGAGGAATTCGTTTAGCCACCATAGGTGTTTATTGTTTCATTATGCTGTATTACCGTAAATTTACTCTTTGCCATATTCGCCTTCAAATGACTGAATAAGTTTTCTTATCTCTTCAAAATAAGACAGAAATAACACCAAGTATTATCATAAGATCTTTTTTGCAATAAGTTCTCTTGTTTCTGTATAGCTTTGCCAGTTTTTGTTATAAACCTTAAAGCTTTTTGCTACACTTTTTACAATCTCATCGACTTTTTCCTTCCCTCCTCACCCATTTGATGAGCATATTGACAACTTCACCAAGGATCCCGGCCGAGGCACGAAACTCCCTAGCGCCTTTCGGCTCATTATCGACAGTATACCACTCGTAAAAACCATCATTCTTCTGAACACGCTCGACCATAGGCAACACCTGCCGATAAGCATCATCGACAAACCCGCTTCTAATAAGTCCCTGAATCATCCGCCCGCCAAGCCATGTCCAGTCCCCGCCACTATGACAACCCCAATCGCCATCATCCAATATCTTCTCATAAACTGACATTTCCCATACAACTTAATATGACAGCGATAAGAATGAATTATTCAGTAAGCCCTATATTATCTATTTTTACCAGAACTATTGAGCTTTGTAAATCGCATAAGTCATTGCAGGCATTGAAATCTTGACTCGACTCGATTCAATTTTCATATCACACTTGGAGCCAGCCAATTGTTTGGTAATGAAATTTATATTTTTTACACTGAAACTGGCGCTGACTGTTCTGTGAGCCGGATTAAGGGCGATGACATACTTATCCGTTTGGTTACTTCGTATATATACAAATGGGTATTTACAAGATTTTGCATAAAGTGGGACAAAGTTGCCATCTGCCGCCAGAGCTGCATTCTCAAGTCTTAGATGACAAAGAGCCCGGACTTTGTTGAGCAGAGAGTTCTTTTTTTTCCGGCTCGTCGCAACATCAGGAGCAGATGCCCTTTCATCTACTGGCAGATACAATTTTGATTTTGCTGCCTTGGAAAAACCCTTATTTTTGCCCGAAGACCACTGCATAGGGGTTCTGCTGCCTGTTCTGCTGTAACCTCCTTCTTTAGAGGGCAGATATCGTTTGTATCTCATTCCGATCTCGTCGCCATAATAAATAAACGGTACTACCGGCATTGTAAGTATAAACGCAAAAACCAGTTCAATCTCCCTTTGCGTCCTGTTTACGCTAATGCGTGTTAGATCATGATTGCTGGTATAAAGGCCTATATATCCCCGATCTTTTATTTTTTGACATTGCTGCATAAAAGATTCCAAGAACTTTGCGGCATCACCTTTTCCCTTTTTAGCGAAAAAGCTGTTTGGCCAATCTGCGTCAAAAAACGTCGGATAGGTATAAGCATTTTCTTCAGCCCTGAAAAGCAGATTTGAGGAATATTCTCCAAAGAAGGGTGTAAAATCAATATGAAAACCTCCCTCAATAGCCTCCGGCGGACTGAACCACTCGGCAATTAACGCGGCTTCGGGATAATCTTTTTCTATCATTTGCCGAACTGATTGCCACAATGCTATAGTTGCCTTGTAATCGGCATCACCTTTTATTAGCGATCCTGCCATATCAACACGGAACCCAGCCGCTCCCATATCCAGCCAATATCTCATTATCTTTTTCAATTCTTTGCAAGTTGCCCGACAGTCCGGATGATCGACCGGTAGTTGCCATGGCTTCTGGACATCAGGTTTTGCAAAGCCGTAATTCAAGGCTGGTTGAGACCAGAAAAAATTTGTGACATATGCACCATTTCTATTGCCATAACCATGAATGGTTGTAACACCGCCGCTTGTCTGTGGATCATTCCAGCCCCAGGGACTCTCTGTCCATATGTAGCGATTTGAGTATTTGTTCTTTTCAGCTTTGCAGGATTGCCTGAACCACCGATGCTCAATAGAAGTATGACCAGGCACAAGATCAAGGCAAATGTGGATACCTTTTTTTTTCGCAAGCCCGAAAAGTCTTTTCAAGTCAGCATTAGTACCATATCGAGGTGCAACCTTGTAGTAGTCGGCAACATCGTATCCGGCATCGTTGAATGGAGAAACAAAACATGGATTTATCCATATGGCATTACAACCTAACCACTCTATGTAATCAAGCTTTTCAATTATTCCGTTAATATCTCCTATGCCATCGCCATTGGAATCATAGAAGCTCTGAGGATAAATCTGATAAAAAATCGCATTAGACAACCAATCAGGAAGTTTGGGCATTTAAATTACTCCAATATACTCATACAGATTCATCCCATCGGCATACTCTATCGGGTCTCTGCTGATAAATCTACCTGTCTCAGTATCGTAATATCTCGCTCGATAGTACATAATTTCCAGATCGCCGGTGTCGAGTATATCAAGTCTTCTGCCCGTAAACAAGTATGGATTAGAATAATCACTTATCCCGTCGGCGTCATCAGCAAAGTTAGCATCGAGGACATTACAGTCGCCGTAGGCGTCGTATTCATAGCGTTCGACGACGTTGCCAGCTGAATTTATCAGCCCTGCTGGGCTGTAGAGATGGTCGTGGACGTAGTAATAGTCGTTGTCAGCCGAATCGGTCATCCGCAGGACCTCGTCGACATAGTTACCGTAAACGTACCACCGCTGCGTTACATTGTTGCTGTCGGTCTCGCTTAGTACTGGCCAGTTATTGTTGTAATAATACTGGGTAGTCGTCGTTGCGACAGAGTCGTATTTCTTAATCCTTCTACCGAGGGCGTCATAGGTGTATTCGGCCTTATCATTGCTGTCTTTGGTGATCTTGACGATGCGGTTTTCATAGTCGTAGTAATACTGATAGCCGTCTTTATCTTTGGTCAGATTCCCTGCCGCGTCATAGGTTAAACTCACCCCGCCGACACTGTTGTAGCGGTTGGTAGTATTATCAACTTTAGATAAACAATGTTATAGTAACTTTGTCATAGAATTTTTCAATTTTTCTCTTCCAACAAGAAAACTGTATAGTCAACAACACCTGAGAAATATGATATTTTTGTGGTTATTTTTTCCATTGCATCTTTGTCCAACTTATAAGTCTGTTTGTTGTTTTTTTTGACTATTCCGTCTCGATCGACGTAATAGACTAAACCGTTTTTGCAGTTCTCAAATTTGAGTCTTATCACTCTATTATCAATCTTTAAATCTACAGGTTGAGATTCAAGCAACTCTTTAAGATTATTGCAAAACTCATGTTTTCGATAAAAACCCAATCGACAGTGTGCATCCGTCTCAATTGAATCCTTAGTCACTGGCATATAAGTTTCAATATGAAATGGAATAAAATATATCTTAAACAAACACTTTTCACGGGACTTTGACTTCATGGCAACTAATCCTCCTGCTAAAATTAAGGTTAAT
>SDBV01013797.1_pt1 | contig 10243 bp, 5 predicted proteins | sample 2277081 | NCBI WGS metagenome assembly SDBV01 (sample SAMN10402039, study PRJNA504765) | marine sediment metagenome | isolation source: marine sediment core GS10_PC15, 223 cmbsf | place: Arctic Ocean: Southern Knipovich Ridge | collected 2010 | reverse complement strand
AAAATTCCTTTCCAACCAATAATCCTCTAATTAACGCTTTCGGTAAGCAAGATAACGAAAGCTGGAAGCAGTGAGAGTTTTCTAGTTTAAACGAAATACGATACGGCAGCCGGAAGGAAAAGCTGTTAACCGAAGAAAGAGGGGGGGGGAGAAGGAAAGAGAAGACCCCGACACGGAACGGAGGGGTTGAGGAGTCGGGAAGCTTCAAGAAAAACGGCTCGATATTGTATTTATCCTGTAATTGTATCGGATTGAATTTCACTCGTGAAATTACCGATCTATTATTATTCTATGAAACGTGGGTTTACCTAATTTTTATAAAAACGTCTCATCATTTCCTATCTCATATTTTTTTAGGCTGGGTGATTACGTGTTCTAAAAAGTAGTAAAAAACAAAAAAGCCTGGATCATTTTATCTACTTTTTCTTTATTGTGGCTTAATGGCAGTATCTTGTTGAAATCGCCGATTCAAACAAAGATTTGATTTCGGCTTGTCTGCCGCACAGGCAGTCGAGTTGGAATTCTCGATATGAACACTTCCGGCAGGACACTGCCATACGGCAGAGACCCGCCAAATATTCTCTTAGCCTGCCCATCCTGCATAGGTTGATTAAAGGAAGCCATTTATAAGAGTTTTCCCGAAAAGTGGGGTGTGCAAGCAACCCCCAATATTTCTGTACTAAACCTGCTAATGTGAGTAACCAATTTGCCTAGCTGAAATTTAATCTTCGTTTTCAGCATAGGAATTATTATCGCATAGATATCATTCCCCATAAATTTCTTGTTATTTTGCATTATCTAGTTTAAAATCTTAGAAAAATACTTATGTGGAGTTTATTGTAATTTTTATTAGGTAATAATGAAATTATTTAAATCTACGCAAATATTGCGCATATAAAACAATTTTGAAAAAGGTAGTGTATCATTTACAAATTTCTTTACAAGCATTCCTTATGAGAAAATAAAGCGAGGGGATTATGCCGAAAATATATGACAACATTGAGAATCATCTTACACAAGGTCTAAATACAACCTTTGAATTATCAAAGCGCGTTGATTTTTGTGTCGGATACTTCAATTTAAGAGGGTGGCATGAAATAGCAGATAAAATTGATATTTTAGATGGAATGGTTATTGAAGAAAGGGGGTATCAATTTCACCGGTATTGCAGATTACTAATAGGTATGCAGAAGTTACCTTATGACGTATTGAAAGAATCGTTTAGTCATGATGAATCGTATCTTATAGATCAGGCTGAAATAGTTAAACTTAAGAAAAAGTTGGCATATGAATTTAGAGAGCAATTAACAATAGGGACACCAAGCGAACGGGATGAAGTTTATCTAAGAAAATTAAGTAAACAGCTTAAAGATAAAAAGGTGGTTGTAAAGCTCCATTTAAAACATCCTCTGCACGCAAAATTATATCTTGCCTATAGTGAAGATATGCGTGTCCCAGTTATAGGTTTTCTTGGCAGTAGTAATCTAACACTTGCAGGTCTTTCAAAACAGGGTGAACTGAATATTGATGTTTTGGATCAAGATGCAGCATTAAAACTTTCAAAATGGTTCGATGAAAGGTGGAATGAAAATAAGTGTATAGATATTTCCAATGAACTTATACAGATTATTGATGAGAGCTGGGCAGCCGACAGATTGCTTCCGCCGTATCATATTTATTTAAAAATGGCGTATCATCTATCTCGTGAAGCACGTGCAGGTATAAGCGAATATAAGCTTCCAAGAGTTTTCCAACAAGAATTGTTAGATTTTCAGCAAAAAGCTGTATTAGTTGCCGCCCATCATCTTCATAAACGTGGAGGCGTTATGATTGGTGATGTCGTTGGCTTAGGCAAGACGATTACCGCAACTGCACTTGCCAAAATGTTCGAAGAAGATTTTTTTCTTGAAACACTTATTATCTGTCCTAAAAATATCGTAGATATGTGGGATGGTTATGTCCACAGGTACCAACTGCACGCCAAAGTTATTTCCCAAAGCATGGTGCAAAGTCAACTCCCCAATTTACGACGGTACAGACTTGTCATTATTGATGAAAGCCATAATCTTCGTAATGATGAGGGAAGTCGTTATCGAGCGGTAAAATCATACCTTGAAGAGAATGAAAGTAAAGTCATTTTACTGTCAGCAACTCCATATAACAAATCATATATTGATTTGTCAAATCAGTTACGACTTTTTATTCCCGATGATAAAGACCTTGGTGTCAGTCCTGAAAGGTATATTGAAAGTATCGGTGGGCAAGTTCATTTTACAGCGAAACATACGGAAACTTTTATCCGAAGTATTAAGGCATTCGAAAAAAGTCATTTTTCGGATGATTGGCGCGAACTTATGAGGCAATACCTTGTACGCAGAACGAGAAGTTTTATTAAAAGCAATTACGCAGAGACCGATAGCTTGAACGGCCGAAAGTATTTAACTTTCTCCGATGGTACAAAATCATATTTTCCCGATCGGCTGCCAAAAAAAGTAGAATATGTATTTAATCCCAAAGATAAAAAAGACCAGTATGCAAGACTCTATTCGGAGAATATCGTTGATATAATCAACAGGCTTGAACTTCCCCGCTATGGACTTGGCAATTATGTTAACCGGCAGAGTGCCATGAAACCCACTAAAGGGGAACAAATAATAATTGCCAATCTTTCAAGAGCCGGCAAACGGCTCATGGGGTTTTGCCGTACAAATCTGTTTAAAAGACTTGAAAGCAGCGGTTATTCATTTTTGCTTTCTTTATCACGACATATTTTACGAAATTTCGTTTTTGTCTATGCCGCAGAAAATAGACTCCCAATTGCGATTGGAAAGAGCATTACGGAAAATCTTGATGGTTTTATCGAAGATAATGACACTGACGGAGGGGAAGAAATTAATTCTATCTCTTTCATATTGGATGAAGAGAAATATCTGAAACGAGCAAAACAAGTGTATGAATTGTTTTCTGAAAAATATAAAAACCGATTTGAATGGATTAGGTGGAGCCTGTTCCTTCCTGGTTTAAAAAAAGCGCTGATAAATGACAGCCGTGAAATAATCAAGATATTAGCTATTGCGAAAAATTGGAACCCCTCTGAAGATAGACAGCTTAACGCGCTTTATGAACTTATAAATAGAACCCATAGAAAGCAGAAAGTCCTTGTGTTTACCCAGTATGCCGATACGGCATACTATTTATATGAACAATTGAACCTAAGAGGCGTTAAAAGTCTCGAATGTGTTACCGGAGATAATGAAAATCCTACACTTTTTGCGCATCGGTTCAGTCCTGTAAGTAACGAAAAATTCGAAATAAAAGAAACAGGTAAGGAATTGCGGGTTCTTATCACCACCGATGTACTCAGCGAAGGCCAAAATTTACAAGACGGCTATATCATTCTGAATTATGATCTTCCCTGGGCAATTATTCGACTAATTCAACGGGCAGGCCGGGTAGATAGAATGGGACAAAAGTCAAACAAGATTCTTTGCTACTCTTTTTTACCGGAAGAAGGGGTTGAGAAAATCATCAAACTAAGAAAGAGGCTGAAGGAACGTATAAAACAGAACGCGGAAGTCGTAGGCTCAGACGAGACTTTTTTTGATGGTGATCCAATTAATATTCATGATCTTTATAATGAAAAATCTGGAATTTTTGATAATGAAGATGATTCGGAAGTAGATCTTTCATCGTATGCGTATCAGATATGGAAAAACGCCGTTGACGATGATCCTTCCCTCGCCAAAATCATCCCTGATATGCCAAATGTTGTTTACTCAACTAAGGAAAACACCTTCGAGAATGACAAAGAAGGCGTGATTGTATACTCCCGAACCTCCGACGACAACGATGTCCTTGCATGGCTGGACGCACACGGGAAAATGATAACCCAGTCGCAACTATCGATACTCAAAGTAGCGGAGTGCGATAAAGAAACACAACCGCAATATAAACTGCAAAACCATCACAAGCTTGTGAAAAAGGCAGTGGACTTTATAAAAGAAGATGAGGTTACGGCAGGAAGTTCCCTGGGTAAAAAGACTGGAGTAAAGTATCGTGTTTATATGCGCCTTGACCGTTTCTTTAAAGAAAATGAAGAAACCCTTTTTATAACCGAAGAATTAAAAAAAGCAGTTGATGATATTTTCAAATACCCGCTTAAAGAGTTCGCCAGGGACACATTGAACAGACAGCTGAAGGCGGGTATTTCAGACGATATGCTGGCGGACCTTGTCGTTTCCCTACGGGATGAAGATAAATTATGTATCACCGATGAGGAGGTTGATTCCTTGCGACTTCCTCAAATCATCTGCTCCATGGGAATCAAGAACGGAGATTAATATGTCTATTTCAAAAAAAGTGTTTTCCCACTATATAAAAACATTTATGCTAAAAGAATTATTCAATGATATGGGCTGGAATAATGACCGGACACAGCAGCAGATCGTTGCTAATGAGCAGATATTTTACCTTGCAGGGATAGCACAAAAGAGTGGTTTCCGAATTTTCACCTGTACACCTTCTGACGGTTTAAAACTACCCGATGCCGCGACCAGGAAAAAAGTAGAGAAAAAAGTAACCAAACTCTTCCAGGAGCATCTCATTATTTTTTTCAATGATCAAAAAGAAGAACAGGTATGGCAGCTTGCGGTACGTAAGTCCGGCAGCCCTCTTAAAATCAGCGAAACTCGTTACAACATTTCCCAGGATCCAGAGCTATTATATCAACGGGCTGGCGGACTGTTCTTTACACTGGATGAAGAGGAGAAAGTCACCATTATTGATGTGACAAAACGGGTGGCTGAGAATTTTCAACAGAATAATGAAAAAGTAACAAAAAAATTCTATGAGAGTTTTAAAAAAGAACATTCAACATTCCTGAAATTCATAAAAGGGATAGACAATCGAATGAGCATGGACTGGTACGCTTCGCTTATGCTCAACAGGCTTATGTTCTGCTATTTTATTCAAAAAAAAGGGTTTCTCGATAACAATCATAATTACCTCCAGGACAAACTCAAGGCATGCAAGGAAAAGAGAGGGGAAAACAAGTTCTATTCTTTCTACCGGAATTTTCTCCTTGCGTTATTTCATGAAGGTCTTGGCTCACCGGACCATGATAGTGACCTGAAAGTCGGAATAGGCCAGGTTCCTTATCTAAACGGGGGACTTTTTGACGAACATGAAATTGAAAAGAACTTTAATAAAATTGAAATTGAAGATAAAGCTTTTGAAAAACTTTTCAATTTCTTTGATCAGTACGAATGGCATCTTGATACAAGGGAAACCGCGAGCGGTCGCGACATCAATCCCGATGTGATCGGGTATATTTTCGAAAAATACGTCAACGATCGGGCTCAAATGGGTGCGTATTACACGAAAGAAGACATAACCGATTATATTAGCAAAAACTGCATAATTCCCTGGATTTTCGATAAGGTAAAGCTCTGGTATCCAGGGGCTTTCGCCAATGACGGTTGGCTCTGGAAGATGTTCCAGGAAAGCGGGGACGATTATATTTACGATGCGGTGAAGTACGGTATTCCGGAAAATGGAGATCTGTTCGGCGATTTACCGGAAGGGATGAAAAAGGGTTTTAATCCCGAGCTGGAGAAAAAAGTCGTCGACGGAATCGGGCCGTATCTATGGGAACTCCGCAAAGACTGGAGCAAGAGCGCTCCACCTGCAATTGCTCTGCCGACGGAGATTTACCGCGAAGTAATTGAAAGACGTAAACGCTATGCTGAAATAAAAGCTAAGATTTCCGACGGGAAAATCAAAGAAATAAACGATTTTATTACTTACAACCTCAATATACGCCAGTTCGCTCAGGACGTACTGGAAAGTACCGAAGACACCGATTTTATCCGCTATTTTTATAAGGCCTTAACAAACATAACAATACTCGATCCCACCTGCGGGTCCGGAGCGTTTCTTTTTGCGGCCCTTAACATTCTTGAACCCTTGTATGAAGCCTGTATCCAGCGGATGTGGAGTTTTACAGCTGAAGACGGAAAAGCAAAGCACAAATTCTTTGAAGATACACTAAAACAGGTCAACGCACCGGAACATCCAAATCTTTCATATTTCATTTACAAAAGTATTATCCTGGGAAATCTCTACGGCGTGGATATTATGAAAGAGGCCGTGGAAATTGCAAAACTGCGGTTGTTCCTAAAACTGGTGGCAACGGTTGATGCGGACTACCATAAATCCAACCTTGGGTTGGAACCCCTGCCAGATGTGGATTTCAATATTCGAGCGGGTAATACGCTGATTGGCTATGCAACCGAGACCCAATTAAAGAATGCAATTGGCGATAGATTCGATTTCGATAACGATCTAGAAAAAATAAAAGAGAAGTGCGATATTGTCGCCCGGGCATTTACACGATACAAGGAGATCCAGCTTGAGGGCAGCATCGATTTTATAGATTTTAAACAGGCAAAGGATGACTTAAACGATCGTCTGGATCAGCTGAGAGATGAACTGAATCGACTCTTGCATAAACAGGATTATCCCAATATTGACTATACTGAGTGGCTTAAAACTCATCGGCCTTTTCACTGGTTTGCAGAGTATTATGAAATAATACAGGGGCATGGCGGGTTTGAAGTAGTGATCGGGAACCCGCCTTATGTGGAGTATAGTACTATAAGAAAAATTTATAGTGTAGATAAGTATCAAACTGTGGAATGTGGCAATTTATTTGCATTTATAATTGAAAGAGCATACTATTTACTTAATTTTTTTGGTACTTTTGGTTTTATTGTACCTATAAGCTCTATTTGTACACCCCGAATGAAGAAACTGATTACTTTCGAGAGAGAAAATAGCATTGATCTTTGGATTTCTAACTATGCTGTTCGCCCGGATAAATTATTCATTGGGGCTGACATGAATCTCTCAATCCACTTAGCACGTAAAGGAACTAATAGCAACAATTGCTATGTATTTAGCACAAATTATTCGCATTGGTATGCTTCTTTTAGAGATTTCTTATTTTCGACAATTGAATATGGAGTTGGGTTCTTACGATTTGATAGTTTAATTTACAAAACGAAAACCTCATTTGAGATAGAATTACTAAAGACAGTACTAGATAATGAATTCTCAATTTGTTCTTTTAGTTCGATAGAATCAACTATTTATTATCATAGTGGTGGAAGGTATTTCAGAAAATGTATTTTGAAAAAGTTATCAAATGAATACAAACCTCTACACGTTCCCGAAGAAAGCAAGTTCCAAGTAATTGGTCTGTATTCTTCCTCGCTTTATTTTTGGTATTGGACAGCATTTTCGGATACATACCATGTAACAAAACCTGATATCGAGTCATTTTATTTCCCTAGGACTGTAATAAAAGATGAAAAACTCAAGAAAATATGTATTCGATTTCTATCTAATCTTGAAGATAATCGTATTATTCGTGAGCGATCAAGGAAAGATGGTACTGTGCAGGTAGAAATTAATTATGTCGTATCGAAATCAAAACCCATAATCGACCAGATAGACAGCCTCCTCGCTCAGCATTACGGATTCACCCATGAGGAGCTAGATTTTATCATCAACTACGACATAAAATACCGTATGGGAAAGGAACTAAACATTAACGAGAACGAAGAATGAAAGAAAATCAGAATATTGAATTTAAGCAGAGCTGGCACGATGACTATCTGAGGTGGCTGTGCGGATTTGCAAACGCGCAGGGCGGAATCCTTTATATCGGCATCAAGGACAATGGGGTAGTTACCGGTGTTGGGAATTCTCTTAAATTGATGGAAGATCTTCCCAATAAAATCAGGGATATTCTGGGTATAATGGCTGAGATAAATCTGCTTTATCATAATGACACAGAATATATTGAAATTATCATAAAACCGTACTCAGTTCCTATTTCTTTGAGAGGCAGATATTACTACCGTAGCGGAAGTACCTTGCAAGAGTTGAGGGGCAATGGGCTGAACGATTTTCTGTTGAAAAAATCGGGAAAAACTTGGGATGATATCATTGAGCCAAAAGCAGATTTTTCGGATATAGATGAAAAAAGTGTAGATAGTTTTTTAAAAGACGCGAAAAAGTCCGGACGGTTACCGGAGAACGACATTCTGGAAATACCGGAATTGTTTGAAAAACTCAGAATTTCCGAAAGCAATCAGCTGAAAAGGGCTGCTATAGTTTTATTTGGCAAGGATCCTGGTAAATTTTACTCAAATATGACTATTAGATTAGGCCGCTTCGGAAGATCAGACGATGAATTAAAGTTTGAAGAAACTGAAGAAGGGAATCTTATACATCTTCTTCAGGAAGTGACTTCACAGCTTAACCACAAGTTTTTTATCAAAGCAGTCAGTTTTGAAGGTTTGCAGAGAGTAGAGAAAGGGGAATACCCAGTGGCAGCTGTGCGGGAAATGCTTTTAAACGCTATGGTACATCGTGACTATATGGGTAGTAATATTCAGGTTCGGATGTACGATGATAAATTCAGTATATGGAACGAGGGCCTTCTACCTTCAAGGTCTTACTCTAGAATCCCTTAAGCGACAACACCCTTCACAACCGAGAAATCATCTTATTGCCGATGTTTGTTTCAAGGGTGGATATATTGATGCATGGGGGCGAGGTACGTTGAAAATTATCAAAGGATGTAAAGATGCGGAATTACCGGAACCGGAAATACTCGAACAGGATGGCGGTATACTTGTAACACTTTTTAAGGACCGTTTTTCTGAAAACAGCTTACAGAAGATGGGATTGAGTGACAGGTAGATCAAGGCTGTTCAATATTCAATCGAGCATGATGGTATCACTAATAGCATATATCAATCTTTATGCAATGTATCCGAAAGAACAGCATTAAGAGATTTTCAGCAATTAGTCGAGTTAAATATTTTCATAAGAACCGGTGAAAAAAAGGGAGTGGTTTACAAGATTAAGACCGACGGATAGATGGCGGTTATATGGCGGAAATGGCGGTTATATGGCGGAAATTATTGTAGATAACTAAAGCATGAGGTTAGATTTAGCTGTTTATTCTAGATGAAATGGAGATTAAAGGATATTTAGGGGATGTTCAACTTTTGCATCTTTCGAAAACAGCTTTTCTCTGCAGCCGGGAGGTTCCAGCCTCAATTGTGTTAAAATGCTACGACTGGGCTATTGAACAGAGGGAAAAGAGAACCTGTATTATAAGCGGCTTTCATTCTAAAATAGAAAAGGATGTATTGCATTATTTGCTTGCAGGCAGCCAACCTGTCATCATGGCTCTGGCTCGGGGAATGAAAGATGAATTTAATCCGGAAATCAAGGAAGCAATTTACTCCGGTAGATTATTGATCATCACGCCTTTTGAAAAAGATGTACAATGGGTTACAGTTGAAACGGCAGAAGCAAGAAACCGGTTTATGATTGAAGTCGCGGATGATATTGTTATTGGATACGCCAGTAAAAGTGGGATTATTAAAAAAATCTTGAAGGATATCAAGAATAATAAAGTTTACTGTATTTCTCAATCATAGCTGAATCGATAGCAGTAGGGTTGGTTACTCACATTAGCAGGTTTAGTACAGAAATATTGGGGGGTTGCTTGCACACCCCACTTTTCGGGAGAACTCTTATAAATGGCTTCCTTTAATCAACCTATGCAGGATGGGCAGGCTAAGAGAATATTTATCAGGTCTCTGCCGTAGGGCAGTGTCCTGCCGGAAGTGTTCATATCGGTAATTCCGGCTCGACTGCCTGTGCGGCAGACAAGCCGAAATCAAATCTTTGTTTGAATCGGCGGTATCAATAAGATAATTCCATTAAGCCAATAAAGAAAAAGTAGATAAAATGATCCAGGCTTTTTTGTTTTTTACTACTTTTCAAAACACGGAATCACCCAGACTTAAAAAAGCATGAGATAGGAAATGATGAGACGTTTTTATAAAAATTAGGTAAACCCGCGTTTCATAGAATAATAATAGATCGGTAATTTCACGAGTGAAATTCGATCCGATACAATTACAGGATACATACAATATCGAGCCGTTTTTCTTGAAGCTTCCCGACTCCTCAACCCCTCCGTTCCGTGTCGGTGTCTTCTCTTTCCGTCTCCCCCCCCCTCTTTCTGCGGTTAACTGCTTTTCCTTCCGGCTGCCGTATCGTATTTCGTTTAAACTAGAAAACTCTCACTGCTTCCAGCTTTCGTTATCTTGCTTACCGAAAGCGTTAATTAGAGGATTATTGGTTGGAAAGGAATTTT
>SDBV01013796.1_pt1 | contig 10244 bp, 8 predicted proteins | sample 2277081 | NCBI WGS metagenome assembly SDBV01 (sample SAMN10402039, study PRJNA504765) | marine sediment metagenome | isolation source: marine sediment core GS10_PC15, 223 cmbsf | place: Arctic Ocean: Southern Knipovich Ridge | collected 2010 | reverse complement strand
ATATCGGGGGTGTTCATCCATCTTGTTTGGCATCATCACTGTTCTTCGATTACCATCTCTCGATTCCGTGCTTGATTCTTGACTATTTGTATCAGGCTGGATTATAAAATTTCCTATCACTAATCGTGAGCGAAGAGTAGAAGTCACGGAGATGTGAAGCGTGAAATACGAGAAAGTGCTGGAACAAGTCTACGAACCAGGACGACTGTTGGAAGCGTGGCAGCAGGTGAAACGAAACGCGGGAGCAGCTGGAATAGACGAGATGACGGTTGAAGACTTTGAGCGCAGAAAAGGCGAGTTATTTAAGATCATTTACGGGAAGCTCAAAGACGGAGATTATCGGTTCAAACCGGCACGACGGGTACTAATACCCAAGGAAGGCTCCAGGAAGTTCAGAAAGTTAGGTATTCCGGTGGTGATGGACAGAATTGTCGCAGTGAGCATCAATGAGGTGTTCGAAGAGATATTCACGCCGGAGATCACCGAATCGAATTTTGGATTTCGCAAAGGAAGGAGCCAACATCAAGCCATTAGGTACGTACAGAAGATAGTTGGTGAAGGATACGAGTGGTGTGCATCCATAGACCTCAAGAGCTTTTTCGACGAGATACCCCACGAATTGATTTTCAAGCTCATCCGCAGGAAAATAGCGGACGAACGGCTGGTAACGCTGATAGCTAGAGCGTTAAAAGCCGGGGTAGTGGTCGATGAGGAAGTTTGAAAAGACTATGAAGGGAGCTCCGCAAGGCTCACCTCTATCGCCCATACTCTCAAATATTGTACTCAACGAATTGGACCATGAATTGGAGCACAGAGGGCTGCGATACTGCCGCTGGGCGGACGACTTCGTCATACTGGTGAAATCGGAACGGGCGGCGCAAAGGGTAATGGCAAGTGTTGCCCAATACCTGGAAGAGAAACTCGGGTTGCAGGTAAACAAGGAGAAAAGCAAGGCTACGCCGATAAAGGACGTAACCTTCCTAGGGTTTCAGATACTGCGCGGAATGATTCGGGTAAGTAATAAGGCACGAGAAAAGTTCAAGAACAAAGTACGAGAACTTACCCGCCGGAATAACCCGTTATCGATGTATCAGAGTACCCAAAAGCTCAACGAATACCTGCGAGGATGGGTCAACTACTTCAAAATACAGGAGTTCAAATACCTATTCCGCGATCTCGACGCATGGGTACGCAGCAGACTACGCTCGATGCAACTGAAGAAATGGAAGAACACGAGGAAGTTCCAACGAATCATGATCAACGCGGGATTCGACCCGCACAAAGCACATAGAACATGGGTACGCATGGCCAAATGGCAATCAGTTATGAGAAGGGAGGTTCGCTTCGTAATGAATACCGAGTGGTTTCGTAAATTGGGTGTGATCTTTCTTCACGATTTCACGCAGGCAACTCTAAAATCTTAAAGGGATTGCCGTCGATCGAAGAGCGGTGTACCTGGCCGGTACGCACCGTTCCGTCGGGAGGGGGTGGTCGCATAGGCCACTTCCTACCCGGATGGTTTTACAAGCAGTTACAAAAATAGTTAAGAAAATAGTTGGAAAAACTGTTGACATAACATTTAATTGTGATACAATTCTCCATTAGGATGATGAACAGCACACCTATTAAATCAATCAAAGGCTCAAATAGGAAACAGGTCCTTGATTTGTTCAGACGTACGGGGATTGTCAGTATAGCGGATGTTGCAAAAGCTACAGAAATCAGTAAGACAACAATTAAGAAAATTGTCGATTACTATTTTGCGAGAAATATCATTGTATCCGTAGGCAAAGGAGAATCATCCGATGGTGGCGGGAAAAAGCCGGAGCTTTTCAGATTCAATGAAGATTTCGGGTTTATTATCAGTATTCATCTCACACCTGACTCACTTTATTCGGCAATATCGAACATGAGGGGCGACCTGCACGAACTCCATCAGTTTCCTATTCAACATAACGCAAAGATGGAACTAATCCTTGATTACATTGCAAAAATCATTCGTGACTATCTCGATTCAATCGAAGTAAGAGGGAAAGAGTTCGTTGGTTTAGCAATAGCTATGCCTGGCATGGTAGACCCGGTACGCGGCGTATCTATATACTCCCCGCATTACCATGCATGGGAGAATGATTATCCGTTCAAGGATGAACTTCTTAAAAGGATCAATCTGGATACGGAAATATTCATGGATTGTACCAATAGATTTCAGGCATTCGGTGAGAGAGAAAAAGGTATTGCCAGGGGAAAAGACAATTTCATTATTGTGGATGCTATTGAAGAGGGTCTGGGTGCCGGAATTATTGTAAAAGGAACAATGAAAAGAGGGTTTCAGAATCTATCCGGTGAAATCGGGCATATGATCCTTAGCTATGAAAGCGGAGTAGAATGCATCTGTGGTGCTAAAGGCTGTTTTGAGGCTCTTGTGTCTACTAAACGCATCTTAAAAAAAGTTAAAGAGGGTTTCAGTAATAACAGCGATTCTTTAATTTTTCAAAATCGAGCACCGGATTCTGTAAACATGGATCATATTTTTACAGCTTTAAAAAAGGATGACGAGTTTGCATTAGAACTTATTGATGATGTGATACACTGGTTTGCTGTTGGACTACTGAATATCATAGTTATATATGATCCACAAATGATTATTATTCAGGGTATTTATACTAATGCAGGAGACTATTTTCTTGAACAATTACGAAAAAAAATAAAAGAATACTCACTTCCCGAGGTCAACAAAAAGGCAGAGATAGAGTACTCACGCCTGGGTTGGGAACGAGGTGTTCTTGGTGGAGCTGCATTTGTAAGCTGGAATTATTTTGAACAGGAACATGTTTACAGAAGTAAACTCGCCAGGAAGGAAGTTGTATGAACGTCCATTTTTTATTTTTAAAAGGTTAAATGTGCGTGCTTTAGCGGTAATTCAACCAAACGAATTAGATCTTGTTGATATCCCAAAACCCGAACCCCATAATTATGAAGTACTTATAAAAACAGAAATATCTTTCATCTGTAATGCAACGGACAGGAAACTGATCGAAGGACATTTCCCGGGTTTACAGGGAAAACAAAACTATCCTTTACTTTTGGGGCATGAAACAGCCGGAATTGTCGAATCTGTTGGAAACAAGGTCCGGAGTTTTATTCCCGGCGATCGTGTAATCGGAGGCCTCCTCCTTTCTCCTGCTGATAAAAAATTCACCAGCGGATGGGGTGGAATGTCGGAATATGTCCTTGCGGTTGACGAAAAAGCCATGTTAGCAGACAGAAAGACTACTATTGAAGACGGTTATGATGAGTTATGGCAGATAATGAAAAAAGTACCTTCCGAAATCCCGGTCGAAGCCGCAGGACTTCTCTGTACCTGGAGAGAAGTCTATGCCGGTATCCAGGATTTCATGCTGACAAATGATAAAGAACTACTTATTTTTGGTGCCGGACCAGTTGGTTTAAGTTTTGTAAGGTTTTTGAAAATTCTTGGTTTTCCTTACATTGCGTGTGTTGATCCAATAGATAAAAAGCGGGAAAAAGCTGAGGAAATGGGCGCAGATGAAACCTTTTCACCGGATTCAAAAGATCTGAAAAATCTGATTTCAAAAAGAGCGAAAAAACTTGACGCAGTAATCGATGCCGTAGGGAGTGAGGCGATAATCAATAGTGGTCTGGAAATGTTGAAGATGGCTGGAAGTATGTGTGTATATGGGGTCATCGGAAAACCACAAATTACTATTGATAAGTTCAAAGCTCCTTATAATTTCAATCTTCTCATTCATCAATGGCCGACAAGAGAACTTGAGGCTGCAGCACAGGACCCATTATGCGACTGGATAATAAGCGGTGACCTTGATTATAAAGACTTTCTCAGTGCGGAATATCCAATCGTTAATTTTAAGGATGCTTTTAATAATGTGAAAAATGGTTCTGCGATAAAAACTATGCTTAGGTGGTAGTGGTGCAATATGTGACTGAAAAGTAGTCACTGGTTACGGTGTGAATATTCCTGGCAGGAATCTGACTAAGACCCTGTCAGGATAAATGCCTTTTAAAAAGGCATACATTAAACAGAGGAGGTTTCTTGATGAAAAGAAACACGAAAAAAATCGTACTGGTTCTGGTCGTGCTATTACTGTGTTCGGTGATGGTCTTTGCAGGCGGTCAGAAGGAAAAGGAAGCTGTCTCAATGGTAACAGCTATCCGAACTCTTGAGAATCCGTATCATGCTACCTGGGCGAAAGGAGCAGATGCGTTCGGGGAAGCAACGGGGGGTATTAGTGTTGTTCAGACATGCGAAGGGAGCAGTGAAAAGCAATTAAATGACATTAAAGCTCTTATTGCTAAATCAGGCGGAAATGCAGTATTCAACATCGATCCCAATGAATCACCAAACGTCATACCCATCGCGAAAGCTTTAGAGGATGCAGGGATCTATTATGTTACATGGTGGAACAAGCCTGAAGAAGTTAAAGTCTGGGATTATCCTCATTGGGTAGCACACATCGCTTTTGACGGGATTAGTACTGGTGAATACACTGCGCAAGAACTGTTTAAAACCTTCGATACCCCGGAAAAAGGTAAAATAATTGCGCTGCAGGGAATGCTGGCTAATTCTATCGCAAAAGATCGTTTTCAGGGATTATTGAATGTGCTTGATAAAAATCCTGGAGTAGAACTGGCAGCTTATGAATCTGCTGAATGGGATAGGACGAAAGCTTTTGAAAAAACAACCAATATGCTGGTTGCTCATCCGGATATCGATGGAATCTGGACTGCAAATGATAATATGGCTCTGGGAGCTCTGGAAGCTCTGCGTGCTGCCGGTCTGGCTGGCAAGGTACTTGTTACCGGGGCTGACGGAATTGAAGAGATGATCAATGCCATTCGTGATGGCGAAGCAGCTGCAACAGTTTACAATGATTCTTACTGGCAGGGAGGGATTGGCCTTTCCATGTCCCTTGCAGCAAAAGAGGGTAAACTTGATGTAGCATCAATGCCAAAGAGTAAAAGGCAGTTTTTTGCTCGCGCTGTAGAAGTCAGCCAGGATAATGTAAAAGGTTTTATCGCTAATTATATCGACAGCAAACCCGACTATGACTGGAATGATTTTGATAGTGCCTGGGTGCGGGAAATGGAATAATTTTATACATTCCTTTTTATAAAGGAATGCGCATTTTATTACGGGAAAAGTGGATTAATCCGCTTTTCCCGTAATTATTTCTTGATGGAATAATTTCTGCGAAACAGACTGATGAGAGGTTCACGTAAATGTTAAATAAAGCAAAATACCTATTGGACCGCAGTGGAATATCCGGACAAATTATCGCCCTTGTTATTGTGATCATGATTTTTTCTATCGGTACCAAGGGATTCTATTTATCCGGAACCAATATTAAAACTATTCTGAATCTATCAGGAATTCCAATTATCATTTGCCTGGGAATGAGTCAGATTATTATTTTAGGTGCAATGGATCTTTCGATTGAGGGTATTATAGCTTTATGTGGAGTAATTGCCGGTTTTCTATTAAAGAATCCTGTTACGAAATTCAACATAGGTTTCTGGATAATACCTGTAATTTTGGTTATCGGAGGAAGTGCGGGTATGGTCAATGGCCTTCTGAATACCAAACTGAAGATGCCCTCTTTCATTTCAACATTGGGAATGTGGTATGTAACATTGGGTCTGGCTGTAATCATGGGAAAAGGAAATACGGTAAGAATCCTTGATTTACGATTTCAAAACATGGTAAATGGAACTCTACTTGGTATTCCAAATCTTATAATTATTGCATTTCTCATTTTTATTATTCTGCAGGTTTTACAGAAGCGTACACGCTTTGGGGGCTTTATGTTCGCTATCGGAGGAGATGAAGCTCTTGCAAAGCAGGCTGGTGTAAAAATTGAAAGAACCAAGGTTATTGCCTTTGCTATAACTGGTTGCATTTACGGATTGGCAGCCCTGTTGCTGGTATCGCGGCTCAACAGCGCTAATCCAAGAATTGGAAAAGACTTGCTTTTCCCTGGGATGACGGCCGTAGCTGTTGGGGGAACGGCTTTGACCGGTGGAATAGGAGGAGCATTTAACGCGGTTATGGGAGCTCTGATCGTAACCGCGATTAATAATGGGATGGTACTCATGCAAATCAATCCTTACATCCAAAGTGCAGTTAACGGAGCTGTGTTGATATCCGCTGTAGCGCTTACAATAGACCGTAAGAAGATAGGGATAGTCAAATAAACATTTAACCAAGCAATATGGGAGAGCCTTGAAATGAATGTGCCAATTATACAGCTTTCAGGTATAAATAAACAGTTTCCTGGTGTTATTGCACTTAAAAACCTGGATTTTTCTGTAAATAAAAATGAAATACTCGGATTGGTGGGAGAAAATGGAGCCGGAAAATCCACACTCATGAAAATATTAATCGGACTTTACCAATACGATGAGGGTGGTATGAGGTTGAGGGGGAAGGAAACAATACTATCCAATCCCCGTGATGCAATTAAAAACGGCATAGGGATGGTTTTTCAAGAAGGTTGTATGATATCTAACCTGTCAATTATGGAAAACCTGTTCTTATGTCATGAAGTAAGTTTTACCCGGTTTGGTATTCTATCCAGAAAAAAAATGATCAGTCGTGCAAAGGAAGTGCTCTCAAAGGTAAACATAAAATTAAATCCTGAAATTAGAATGAGTGATATTTCTCCGGCAGCAAAGCAGATGGTAGAGGTCGCCAGGTTACTGTGGCTGTCAAGTCTCTATAACGTTGAGAATCCGGTACTTATTCTTGATGAGCCTACAACCGTTCTCCTTGAAGATGAGGTAAAAACACTATTCCGGATTTTAAATAAACTCAAGGAAGAGACATCGATTATTTTTATTTCGCACCGGCTTGAAGAAGTTGTCGAGCTTTCAGATAGAATTGTTGTTTTGAAAAACGGTGAACATATGGCAAGCCTGGACAGGAAAGAAGCGCAAATAAAAAAAATCGAACAACTTATGGTTGGCAGGGAACTATCTCAGGACCACTATAAAGAATCACTTCAGTCAGACCCTGGCGAGGAAGTGGTGCTTAAGGTGGAAAATCTGTGCTTGAAGCCCCTTTTTCAAAATTTCAATTTGAGTCTTCATGTTGGTGAAATCGTAAGCATTGTTGGACTGATCGGATCCGGAAAGGAAGAAGTATGTAAATGCTTGATGGGTCTTTTAAAGACTGAATCCGGTTCCATAATAAAAGACGGCAAGAAAGTGAAGCTCATTTCTCCGAAATCAGCGATCAAGTCGCAAATAGGTTATGTACCTATCGACAGGAGAAAAGAGGGTCTGGCGACTGATATGAATGTTGCAGATAACATTAATCTTCTTGTAATTAAACAGTTTGTGCGGGGAATATTTATTAGCTTAAAACGGGAAAAACAAAATGCTGAATACTGGGTAAAGGAGAGCAGAATAAGAACTCCCTCGATTATATCATTATGTACAAACCTGAGCGGCGGTAATCAGCAGAAAGTTGTCATCAGCAAGTGGCTTGCTGCGAATGTAAATATATTAATACTTGATCATCCTACCCGCGGCATCGATATCGGAGCAAAGGAAGAGGTATATAAAAGAATTCGCCAGTTGGCTGAATCGGGAATGAGCATCATTATAATGTCCGATACGATCGAAGAAGATATCGGGCTTTCAAACAGGATGATTATCATGAAAGACGGGAAGATTGAAAAGGAAATCGATTGTTCTATTGAAAATAAGCCAACGCCCCTGGATATAATTGAATACATTGTATAGATCAAGGAGAAGTAAATGCCTCAATCGAGTTCTAATAAACCTATAAGTTTTTCGAAAAGAAACAGACAGAGTGTCGATAGAAAGGGCAGTAAAAAAGTGCCGTCGCTCTTTATATCCTTGTCAATGCTGTTGTTCTTTATCATTGTTTTTTCCATTGGAAATAAATCGTTTATTTCGCCATACAATATTAAAACTGTGTTGAACGCAGGAGTGATACTGTTAGCAGTTGGTCTCGGGCAATGCTGTGTAATTTTAACCGGGGGAATCGATCTATCGGTAGGCAGTATTATGTCGCTTATTTCCGTTTCATTCCTTTTAACACTTCAGCACATCGGTCCGTGGGCTTTTGTTTTGTGTATTCTTATCGGGTGTCTGGTTGGTATATTCAATGGATTTATCATCACAATGTTCAAGATCCCATCCTTTATTGCAACGCTGGGAACAGGGGGAATTGTCCTGAGTATTACGTATCTGATTGCCCCCGCACCCTTGGCGGCTTCTGCCGAGATATACCATCTCCTGGATATCGTTAATGGTTCGTTAGGTAGCATTAAAAGTATTTGGATATTTGGAATTGTTATTTTCTCAGCATATTTTATTCTCCAGAAGTACACATACCTGGGAAGAAGCATATTTTATGTAGGCAGTAATGAAAAGATGTCATGGATGTCGGGAATCGATGTTGAAAAAACCAAAATCCTTGCCTTTATGCTCTCCGGAATAGGTGCATCAGTTGCAGGTTTTCTATTAGCCAGTACCTTGTACAGCGGATATCCTACTCTTGGGAATGTTTATGTTCTCCAGTCGATCGCGGTGGTTGTAGTAGGGGGTACGGCAATGACAGGAGGGGTCGGGGGCGTGGTGAACACCCTGGTGGGAGCCCTCATCATGAGTGTGATTAACAACGGTATGATGATTATAGGAATTGATGTCTATGCCCAACAGACATTTCTCGGGGTATTGATAATCATTGCAGTGGCTGTAACGTTCAATAGGGAAAAAGTCACGATCATAAAATGAAATATCGAGGGTTAAAATATATCCTTGCACATGACTTGGGCACTTCGGGAAATAAGGCTGCGTTATTCACCCTGGATGGAGACCTTCTTAACAGCAATGTAAAGGGTTACAGTACGTCATACTTTAATAATAATTGGGCGGAGCAAAATCCTCAGGACTGGTGGAATGCGGTTTGTTTGTCCACACAAGAATTAGTGAGAGAAATAGATCTAAGTGAGATTGCAGCCATTGTTTTCAGCGGGCAGATGATGGGATGTCTTTGCGTCGATGCAAAAGGGAACCCCCTGCGAAATCATATGCTCTACTGCGATCAGAGAGCAACAGATGAAGAGAAAGATATACTTCAAAAAATAGGTCCAAAGGATTTTTATCATATTACAGGGCACAGAGTCAGTTCGTCGTATTCTGCTGCTAAACTGATGTGGGTGAAAAAAAACCAGCCTGGCATTTATAAGAATACATTCAAAATGCTTCATGCCAAGGATTATATTAATTTTAAAATGACAGGGAACATGGTCTCGGATGTTACCGATGCCTCGGGAACAAACCTGCTGGACTTGAAAACCCTCAGCTGGTCACCAAGGCTCGTGGACATCTCCGGTATTGATCCGGCAAAACTACCTGAACTGGTACCCTCCACCGCCGTAATCGGGGAACTGAGAAAAGATGCAGCAGAGGCTATGGGTCTGGCCCCCGGCATTCCTGTTGTTGCCGGTGCAGGAGACGGACTTTGCGCGGGAGTCGGAGTAGGGTCTATTCAAGAGGGTGTCACATACAATTATCTTGGATCTTCTTCGTGGATTGCATCCACCAGTAAAGCTCCGGTTTATGATGAAGAAATGAGAACTTTTGTGTGGGCACATGCTGTACCGGGATTTGTACATCCCTGCGGTACGATGCAGACCGCAGGGAGTTCATATTCGTGGCTTAAAAATGAAATCGCCAAAATTGAAAATGTAGAAGCTAAACAAAGAGGTGTTAGTCCATACGAGATAATAAACAGCCTCATAGAAAAATCACCCCCCGGAGCTAAGGGATTGATCTATTTACCTTACCTTCTTGGAGAGCGAAGCCCTAGATGGGACCCGGATGCGAAAGGTGCTTTTATCGGTATCACTATGGAGCATAGGCGCGAGGATATCATGCGCGCTGTACTCGAGGGGGTCACTCTTAATCTGGGAATTATTCTCGAAATATTTAAAAAACAGATCCCCATAGAGGAAGTAATTGTCATTGGGGGAGGAGCAAAAGGCCGGGTGTGGAGACAGATAATGGCTGATATATATGACACAGATATTCTGATGCCGACACATCTGGAAGAAGCGACATCCATGGGGGCCGCAGTAATCGGTGGTGTTGGTGTGGGAGAGTTCAAAGACTTTTCTGTTATAGACCGTTTCCTTTCAATAAAACAAAGAACAAATCCTGTACCTGAACATCGG
>SDBV01013795.1_pt1 | contig 10245 bp, 10 predicted proteins | sample 2277081 | NCBI WGS metagenome assembly SDBV01 (sample SAMN10402039, study PRJNA504765) | marine sediment metagenome | isolation source: marine sediment core GS10_PC15, 223 cmbsf | place: Arctic Ocean: Southern Knipovich Ridge | collected 2010 | reverse complement strand
CCACCGATGCGGTGCTGTCAGTACCCACATCGAGCACCTCATGTCCCAGCCCCTCGATATAGGGCCGCATCGCTTCCTTCAGCTCGAACCCGGCATGATCGCCGCCGATCACGACTCGCACGTGTCTAACCTCCCTCCAGGTGTGTCTAGAATACAGATCTGGGGCGCGCCGAGACAGAGATGGCGCCGAGTCCCCTGCTTCAGCGGGGGATGCAGATCGGAAGCTGGCCCGCGTCGGACGGCGGCCGGCAGGCAGAACCGCTCCATCGTTAGGTAAAAGTGACCGAATCCCCCCTATCGGCGCAGCGAGCGCTCTGACGGCTCCACCGCACATCTCGTTGTGGCATCTGGAGTTAGATAAAGCGCTCCGAGCCTCGGTTTGGGCCCGGCTCTTGCCCTTCTCCGAGGAGTTCCCGCCAATAGCTGTGAACGGTTCACATGGAGGCCGGATGCCGACCAAGAGGGGCACCCGCTTGTGGGGTCTGAAACAGATTCGCGATGACGAGACCGGCCTGGCGCTGATAACCACCCTGCTGGTGTTGGCGCTGCTGGCCAGCATCATCGCCAGCACTCTCGTGACCGGGCTCAACGTGACGCGGACGAGCACGGCGGAGTACAGGGGCAGCAGGGCCTTCTACGCGGCGGAAGCGGGCGCGGAAGCTGCGCTCGCCCAGATCGAGTTGGCGCTGCAGGACGGCTTGCTTACGAACGCTGAGCTGGCCGCCATGGCGCCACCGTCGATGGCCGGCTTCGAGTTCGTCGAGTACACGGTGGTGAAAGAAGGCGTCTCCGATACGATCACGATAACGGACGGACCGTTCGCCGGGCTGTACGCGATCACTCAGGATGTGAAGGTGATATCGCGGGTGAACGACGAGTCGGGCGCGCACGCCGCGGTGGTGGTCGGGGCGAAGGCCCAGGCGATTCCGCTCTACCAGTTCGCGAGCTTCTCGGAAGGCGCGGAGGAGGCCTACGCGGGCAGCCGGGTGGATTCTTACGGTCGCCACCACGTGAACGGCGACATCTACATGGCCGGTGTCGAGATACACTTCCACGATTATGTCACCTCACCGGGCAAGTTCGTCCAGGATGGCCGGGTGAGACACAAGGACCCCTCCGAAGTCAAATTCTACATGGAGAACGCAGTGGGCGTCGATGTGCTGGTGACGTTCGACAGCGAGGACACCCCGGACCCTGACCAATTCAAGATGAAGAGCGAGACCGATCTGGACGGCCGTCTGCGGACCAGTGCGTTTGGGGTCGATAGCCTGAAGTTGCCGTTGCCCGAAGGTGTCCCGCCGCTCGAGCTGATTCGCCCGAAGGAAGCGAGTGATCCGGAGGTGGAGCGATTCATCAAGTTCGCCTGGCAAGCCGACATGTACGTCGTCGTGGATTTGGGGGATGTCGAGGACCGAAACTCCGTCTGCGGGAGCTATAGCGGCGGCCCGACCCAGTGGCCGAACATCACGGTGACGCGTACGGGCGGTCTACAGGTGCCATCGGATACGGACAAATGCAAGATCTTCCCGTTCAAGTGGGAGGCCTTTTACGATTGGCGGGAGCAGAAGTGGATTGATATCGCCGACGTGGACCTCGGCGAGCTGCGTACCTGGGTTCTGGCGGACTCGGCGGGTCGCGTACCCAGAATCATCTACGTGGAGATCAAGGATAGCGGAGCGGTTAGCGTGTCCGGCGTCACGGACAAGAGCGGTGAAGGATTCTACTTCCCGTCATTGCGGCTGCGGAACGGCGCGCGCCTGCACGGGCCGCTGACCATCGGCACCGAGTATCCGTTCTACGTTCAGGGCGATTACAACAACATCAACAAGCAGCCGGCGGCGATGTACGGCGACTATATGATCGCGCTGTCCAATCAATGGGTCGATGCTAACAGTCCGACCAAGAACGGTTTGAAAAGCCCAACTGTGACCGGCCAGTTGGAATTGTTCACCTCGGTCATCACGGGTCAGAGCGAGGGCTACCTCGGGTGTTACCACGAGCCCGTCCCGGACCCGGGCTGTATTCCGATCCCCGCCGGCTGGGAGATCCCCGGCACCATCAACCATCTCGAGAGCTGGAGAGGTTGTGGGGGGGGAGGGGCGAAATGCATGTTCCGGCTCATCGGCTCGTTCGTGACTCTCTGGTATCCGCAGCACTCGTTAGCCATGGGTCCGGAGCTGGGCTACTCGCATTACAGATCTCCGAAGCGGGACTGGAGCTTCGACTTCGATCTCATGGACCCGGCCAAGCTGCCGCCGGGCACGCCTAGCGTGGGTTCGGTCTTGCGCGCTTCATTCAAAGAAGCCTACTAGCGGCAGCCATACAGCGGCCGCCGGCTGCCGAGCGTCCAGCTCTGGCTACTCAGCGACCGCGATACTGCGGCGCCCGCTTCCCGAGGAACGCCTCGATCCCTTCGGCGAAGTCGTCACTCTTCAGGCACTCCAGCACACCCTCGACCTCCAACTCGAGCATCGACTCCAGGTCGGCATCGTGCGTGCGCCGCAGCGCCTCCTTCACCAGGCGAACGGAGAGCGGAGCGTGGGCTGCGACCGAGTTGGCCAGCTGCAGCGTGAAATCGAGCAGCTCCTCCGCCGGAACGATGTGCGATACGAAGCCGCAAGCGTACGCTTCCGCTGCCGACACGGGCTCCCCCGTCAAGAGCCAGAGCGCTGCGCGCGACGAGCCTACGAGGCGCGGCAACAGGTAGGTGACACCGTTGGTCAGGAATAGCGCCCGCTTCACTTCTGGAAAGGAAAAGCTTGCCGACTCGGCGGCGATCCGCAGATCGGCGGCGGTAGAGAGCTCGGCGCCGATGCCCACCGCCAGTCCGTTGACTGCCGCGATGATGATCTTGGGGTGGTCTACGATCCTGCGCGTGATCTCCTGCGTCCGTTCGAGCCGCTCTCGTGACTCTGCGGCCCCTCCCCCCAGTCCGCCGGCGCCGACTTCCTTCAGATCGATGCCCGCCGAGAACGCCCTGCCGCTCCCCGTCAGGATTAGGGCGCGCACCGAATCATCACGAGCCGCTGCGTCGAGTATCTCGAGCAGCCTCGTCACCGTCGCCTGGCGTATCGCATTCAGCACTTCGGGACGATTGAAGGTCGCGATGGCGACACGGCCGCGCTGCTCGTACAGGACGTCGTTCTCTGACATGTCAGTTCCACCTTCCGGTGACGGCGTCGTAAGCACCCTGGCGTTGGTCGGCTCTGGACGCCAGCAACTTCGACTTGGCGATCTTCTCCGACGCCGTGAGTGGAAGAGCGTTCACGTATTCGATGTAACGAGGCAGCTTGAATGCCGCGAGTCGCTCGCGCATGAACTCCAATAGCTCGGAAGGCGGGAGCGACCGGCGTGTTTGTCCCGTCCGCAACTGCACGAACGCCTTCACCTCCTCGCCGCGTTCTTCATCGGGGACAGCGATACAGGCGGCGACCTGTACCGCCGGGTGCTCCGCCAGCGCCGCTTCCACCTCGGCCGCCGAGATGTTCTCGCCGCCGCGACGAATCATCTCCTTCAGACGTCCCACGATGTGGTAATAATCCTTCTCGTCCCTGTATACGAGGTCGCCGGTGTGCGCCCAGCCGTCGCGCAACCAGGCCGCCGTCGCCTCCGCCCCCGGCTGCTGGTGATAGCCCAGCATCAGTCCCGGCCCCCGCACCAGCAGCTCGCCGAATTCGCCCACCGCCGCTTCGCTTCCATCACCTGCCATCACCCGCGCCTCGTAACCGCTGACCGCCGCGCCCATCGCGCCCGTCCCCACCGACGAGGCGTCGTCCGCCGGCACCATGAGGGCGCAGCCCAGCTCCGTCGCGCCATAGGTCTCGCGCCAGGGGCAGCCCCAGCGCTCCTCGAACGCCGCGTGCAGCTTCACCGGGATCCCGGAGCAGAGCACGAGCCGCACCCGATGGCCGCGATCGAGTTCCGGGTCCGGCGGCTCCTTGTAGAGGTAGACCGGCATCGTCCCGAGGCAGTAGAAGAAAGTCACATCGTTCTCGGCTACCGAGCGCCAGAAGCTGGAGGCGGAGAAGCGGGGTAAGATGACCAGCGGGGCCGCCCCCAAAATGGCGAGCACGAGGTTCCAGGTCGGGTCCATGTAGCAGAATGGCTGCGCGGTGAGCAGCGTATCGTCCGCTCCGATCCCCACGTACCGCTGCATCGTCTCCGCCAGCGTCAGCCAATACCGGTGCGAGAGCACGCAGCCCTTGGGGAAGCCGGTCGTGCCCGACGTGTACTGGATCGTCACCGGCGTCTGGCCGTCGAGCCCATCGAGATCACGTTCGGGGCTGGCCGCGGCCATCGCCTCCTCCAGCTCGGAAGCGCCCCCCGACGAACCGGCGAGAGTCGCGATCGAACGGAGCGCCGGACAGTTGGGCTGGACCTCGCGCAGCAGTCCTGCCTCGTCAGCACCGGCGATCGCCAGGCGCGCACCCGAGTCGCGTAGCACGTGAGTGAGGTCGGCCGCCCGGTAGCGCGTGTTCAGCGGCACGACGATCGCCCCGAGCCTGGCGACGGCGAGCCACGCGGTGGGGAAGTCGAGGCCGTTGGGGAGCATCAGCGCGACCGCATCGCCTTTTCCGATGCCACGCTCGGCCAATACGTCAGCGAGTCGCGTGCTGCGTTCGTCCAGCTCCGCGAACGAAAGGCTCATGCCCTCGAAACGAAGGATCTCTCGCTCGCCAAGCTCGCGCGCCCGCTCGCTCAGCAGGTGGGGGATGCTCCCCAAGCCCGGCGCTTTCCTTTTGCCATCCATGTCCACAAACTACAGCGCCATGTCGATCGCGACATTCCGAAAGGCGCTGACATGAGATGGTCCACTTTTCAGAGGTACCTGCTTCCCGGCTTCGTCTTTCAGTCGGTGATCATCGCCGGCGGCTACGGGACCGGCAGGGAGATCGTCGAGTTCTTCCTTAGCTACGGCCCCCTGCCCGGGCTTCTCGGCATGGTGCTCATCACCACGGTCATCTTCAGCCTCGTCGCCGCCATCAGCTACGAGCTGGCCCGCCGCTTCAGGTTGTATGACTACCGCAGCTTCTTCAAGCGGCTACTCGGGCCCGCCTGGGTGCTGTTCGAGCTCGCTTACATCACCCTGATGTTCCTGGTCATCGCCGTCATCGGTGCCGCGGCCGGCTCTATCGTACAGGAGATCTTCGGCCTGCCCTACGCCGCCGGCGTCATCGTCGTCATGTCCGCCATCGCCGGACTGCTCTTCATGGGGAGCGCACCCATCGAGCGGGCGTTGGCCGGCTGGTCGTTCGTGCTCTACGCCGCCTACATCGTCTTCTTCGTTTGGTCGCTCGTCCGCTTCGGGGACCAGATCGCCGCCGCCTTCGGCGCGCCGGCAGCGGGCGGCAACTGGGTGCTCGGCGGTATGCGCTACGCCGCCTACAACGTCTCCGCCGTGCCCGTCGTCCTCTTCGCGGTCCGCCACATCAAGACGCGCCGCGAGGCGATCAGCGCCGGGCTGCTCACTGGCCCCATCGGTATCTTTCCGGGGCTGCTCTTCTATATAGTGATGGCCGGCCAGTACCCGGAGATCATCGATCGCGCCGTCCCCGTCAATCACCTGCTGGAGCTACTCGGCTCACGCGCCTTCCAGATCATTTTTCAAGTCGTTCTCTTCGGAACCCTCGTCGAGACGGGGACCGGGATGATCCACGCGGTCAACGAGCGGCTCGCCGTCACGTTCGAGGAGAAAGGGAGGGCGATGCCGCGGCGGCTGCGCTCCCTCACCGCGGTCGTCTTTCTGGGCGTCGCGATCCTTCTTTCGAGGATCGGCCTCGTCGATCTCATCGCCCGTGGCTACGGCTCGCTCACCTGGCTCTTCCTCGCCGTTTATGTGCTGCCGATTCTGACGTTCGGCGTCTGGTTGCTGGTTCGCCGCGCCCGCCCCGCCGTCATGTCAAGCCGGCTCGAGCGGCCGGATTGATGGCCTGTAATCCGCGGACGCGGGCACGGGCGCGGACGCGGACGTAGCGAGGGCGCGGTCGCGCGCGTTCTCATGATGGGCGGTCCGTTAAGGCGGTTTCACACCGGGGTGGCTATGTGAAGAGACGATCGTTGTGCTACCTGGCCTGCACGCTCTGGGCTGTTACGGCGTGTGAGCTACCCGCGGCCGATCCGCTGCCACCCGACAGCTTCGCCTTCGGCGTGTTCGGGGACGGACCCTATCGGGCTTGGGAGGATGGCAGGTTCGAGCGCCTGATCGAAGATGTGAATCGTGCCGACTTGGGTTGGCTGTTCCACGTCGGTGATATTCTATGGTTCCCCTGTTCCGACGCGGCGTTCCAAGACCGGCTGACTAGCATGAACTCGGTCGATCACCCGGTCGTCTACACGCCCGGTGACAACGAGTGGACGGACTGCCACGAGCGGATCGCGGGTGGCTACGAGCCGCTGGACCGACTCGCCGCTATCCGCAGGATCTTCTTCAGCGATCCCAGTCGCAGCCTCGGCGGGCGCACGATGGAGCTGGAATCTCAAGCCGAGGACTCCGCCTTTGCCGAATTCGTCGAGAACGCACGCTGGACCTTCGGTGGGTTCGTGTTCAGCACGATCCATCTGGTGGGTTCTGACAATGGGCTGCAAGGATTTCCGGGCCGGACGCCGGCCCACGATGCAGAGGTCGAGCGCCGGACGGAGGCCGCCCTCCGCTGGCTCGACGAAGCCTTCGCGGCCGCGCGGGAAGTTTCGGCGCGGGGAGTCGTTCTGGTGATTCATGCGAATCCAGGTGTGGATCGACCGCTGGAGCCGCGGCCCGGGTATGACCGCTTCCTCGGCAGGTTAGAGGAGCATGTTGCTGCTTTTCCAGGTCCGGTCTTGATGATCCACGGTGACTCTCACACTCAACGCTTAGACCAACCGCTCACGGACGACGCAGGCCGAGTCTACGAGAACTTCACCCGCTTAGAGACGTTCGGGTCTCCAGACATCGGATGGGTGCGAGTTGTGGTGGACACGGTCGCTGGTCGAATCACTCGCTATGAACCGCGGCTGATGCGAAGGTGGTGGTGGTAGCGACACCAGAGGAGCTCCCAGGCATGCTTCCGAAATTGCAGGTGCACTTCGATGAGCTGGAGCGAAAGCGGCAGCTACTGTTCACCGAGTTGACGCGACTGAGTGAGGAGCAGCTTCGCTTCCAACCCGCGGCAGGGAAATGGTCGCTGCTGGAGGTGGTGCACCATCTGCTGCTCGTAGAGCGGCTGGTCGTCAGCTCGGCGGCCGATCGGCCCGGCCGGGGTCGGGGTCGGGAAAGGAGAAGCATAAAGGCGCGGATCGGGTATGCCGCCGTCTGTATGGTGCTGGGGCTCGGCGTACGCGTGAAGGTCCCGCTGCGGAGCGTCGTGCCAGAGACCGGTGCTTCGCTCGGCGAGCTGGAGGAGGAATGGGATAGGACGCGAGTCGACCTGCGGGCCTGCCTGGACGGCATCAGCGAACGGACCATGGGGCACAAGCTGGTCCGCCATCCCATCGGCGGACCGCTGAACGCCGTGCGGACCGTTTCATTCCTAAGGCGGCACTTCGATCATCATGGGAGACAGGTGAAGCGGATACAGCGGGCGGCGGGATTCCCTCAGCCGAGCTGAGCCAGGAAGTCCCGATGCTGCTTCAACAGAACGCCCTCGCGCTTGCGCAGCTCCCAGCCCGGTGGGTTCGCGTCGCGGCGATGCTCTATATGCCACTCGATCGTCGCGCCCAGCCACTCCTCGATCGGTGTGGGGCGAAACCCGAGCTCGCCCTTCGCGCGGGCGATCGACATCAGGTGGTTACCCCAGACGTCATAGGGCGAAAGTTTCTGGGGGTCCATCCCCACAGCCTCCAGGACCGAGCGGGGCACATCGGCGATCTCCAGCTCGACATTATCGAAATGCTTCGCTGAGCGCTCGACGAAATCGCGCAGGCTGATGTACTCGGCGCCCGCCAGGTTGTAGGCGCGGCCGGCCAGCTCGGCGCCCTTCTCGAAGATCGCGAGCATCCCCTGCACCACGTCGCCGGAGAATATGGCACCCTGTATCTGGCTCCCGCCGTCGGGCAGGATGAGCCGGCCGCCGTCCAGGATGCGCCGCCAATACGACCAGGCGCGGAGGCTGTAATCGAGCGAGCCCAGCACCGCCGGCAAGCGCACAGACAGATAAGGGAAGCCAAACTCCGCGTGAGCCTCCTCGAGCACCTGTTCGCCGGCGCGCCGGCCGATCCCGTAGTCGTAAGGGAAGCTGCCGAGTTTCTCTTCCAAGGCGCGGCCGCGCCCGAAATCGTCCTCATCGTACGGGCTATCGATCCCCTCGCAGACCGAATAGACCGCGAGGGTCGAGGTGTAGATGAAGAGGCCGCAGCGATCGCGGAAGATGCGTACGGTCGGCCGGGCGTGGGCCGCCGTGCGGCTCATGTTGTCCCAGACGATATCCCAACTCTTCGCCGCCGCCGCGCGCTCCAGATCCGCATCGTTCTCACGATCGCCTTTGATATGCTCGATATCTTCGGGGAGCGCGACCTTTGCCATCCCGCGAGTGAACAGTGTCACCGCATGACCCGCCGCGTTCAGCGCCAGGGCTGTCTGGTACCCGAAGAACCGGGTGCCACCGATGATCAGGATGTTCATGGCTGCGGGATCAGGAGAGTGGCTCGGCGCTCTGGAACAGCTCCATCAACTGCTCTTCGCTCATGTGCTGGAGATCGTGGGCGGCGTGCGCCGGATCCTGACTGGGGTGGAGGGCTTTGCGCGGCCGTCGCTGTGGTGAGCTGAGGCAAACGAACATCAGCTGCGCGGCGCGTCCTCCGTTGGGTTGGCCACCTGAGACATAGGCTTCCCACCTGTCAAGGTTCTCATCCATGATGACACGCGCCATGCTGATCTACCTCCTCGATAGCGGCACCGAGCGCTGGATGAGCGCCCTCAGCTCGTCGTCGGAAAGCTGCTTTGCGGCCTCCCTCGGTCTCTTCGGGGCGCCGGGCGGCAGCAGCGTGTAGCGGTCGGGCTGCACCCGCACCGGGTCCCTGAAGATCACCAATAACTCCGGCGCTTGCCGGTCGGTTCCCGAGTGAAGGGAGATCTCCGCCTCCCAGGTCCGGCCACCGGGACCATCGAACACCCGTCGTGCGGTGGGGACTATGTTGAAGAAGCTCACGTCTGTTTTCTGTATGATTCAGTTTGGATTCGGCGCATGATATACCGATGCGCCGCCGCCAGTCAACCGCCCCCGCCCCCGGACGCACCGATCCCCAGCGGTCATTTGACGAAGAAGTTGGCGATGGTCAGCACCAGCACCAGAGAGGTCAGGATGACGACCACGCGCTGCACCGAGAAGAAGCGAGTCGGCATGTAGATCCAATCGCCGGATTGCAACACCAGGTTGGCCGGGTCGGTGCCGAGCGCCGCCTTGTTCATATGGATCTTGTATGCCTTGCCGTCGCGATACAGGATGACGCCGGATCGCTTGGCTTCCAATTTTTCGCCGCCCGCCAGCCCCAGCGCGTCGAAGAAGTTCATCCCCGGGTCGATATGAAAGCGGCCCGGGTTGCCCACGGCCCCGGTCACTATCACGCTGAGCTTGATGTCCACCGCGATGAGAGGATCGGCATAGAAGACGCCGTAACGGGCGGTCAACGTATCCTGGAGCCGAGTCTCCGACATACCCTCCACCCTGAACTCTCCCAGCAGTGGAAGCTGGACGGTTCCGTTCTCGTTGACGATTCGCTCGACCGAGATCTCGTCGTGCTGCCAGGCGTCGACGATGACCTTATCCCCGGGCCGCACGCTCGCCGGCGACGGTGCTCGAAGCTCTTCCAGTGGCGCGGGTTCGTAAGGAGAAGTGGCGGTGCTGCAGGCCCCCGCCCCCGCCCCTAGCGTGAGGGCGAGTGCGGCGAGCCAGGGCGCGCCCGGATATTTCCACGTCGTCATCATCATCATCCCCTCCCTGTAACCTGGCGGCTAGCGTCTCAGAACTCGAGCTCCAGCGCTACCGTGTAGCGGCGTATCGGCTCCAGGTTCCTCTCAACGAGGTTATACCCGTAGTTGAGCATATTATCAACATTGAAACGAAGCAACTGGCGGCCGATACGATAGGCTAGCCGCGCGTCCAGCGCCCGCATCTCCAGACGCGGGTCGCTGCGCGGGTTGGTGAACACCTTCACCCGCTCGAAGGCCGACGAGAATCGCCAGTCGGCGCCCAGCTCCAGCGCGCCCAGCAAGATATTGCCCGATGCGGTGACCAGATGCTGGGGCCGATAAGGGAGCGGCTGGCCGCTCGC
>SDBV01013794.1_pt1 | contig 10245 bp, 9 predicted proteins | sample 2277081 | NCBI WGS metagenome assembly SDBV01 (sample SAMN10402039, study PRJNA504765) | marine sediment metagenome | isolation source: marine sediment core GS10_PC15, 223 cmbsf | place: Arctic Ocean: Southern Knipovich Ridge | collected 2010 | reverse complement strand
CGCCAAGACCGGGAAAACCAGGATCAGCAGGCACAGACTGATCATCAGGAACACCGGCCGGTTCCTGTGCAGTCGCCGCGGCGTAACTTCATTCGTAGCCGATTCGATCAAGTTTGCCTCCGATAGGCCTCGACAGTAACCGACATTCGGAAGTGCAGACCTTGAATCATTCTAGCTAGGAGCACCGTTTCGAGACAGCCTACGTGTCGGTGCATCATCCTCGATTTGCTCTCTCTGATCCAGCAGATCTCGGACGGGAACTAATAAGCCGCCGATGACGTCGCGAGGCCGTTGGCGCCTATCGTCCCTTACGCACAAAGATGGTCTTCCAGTCATCCTTCATCGAGACGACGGCCCAACCAGCCGCGTCAGCGGCGTCCAGCGCCTTGTCAAGATGGCCAACCTTACTCTTGCGGTCGTAGGCGTACTCGCGGTCGGCGTCGGTATGACGGATGATCACGCCCAGGCGCTTGCCCGCGCCCGCGGTGGTCCATTGCAGCATTTGCAGGTCGCCGTCGGAGTTGCCGAAGGCGGCGATGGGCCGACGGCCGATGAACTTCTGGATAGCCACCGGCTTGACCGGGCGAGTGGGTTCTTTGTATCTTTTGGTTACAAAGTATTTCCATTGGTTGCCTCTGGCAATGTGCAGCGTACGGACCTCGGCATGAACCTGGAAAACATCCTCAGTTCGGGAACTCCTTGGCGCGTCGCCAAGAAGCTCGCCCTGTGTGTCGTGCTGGCGGGTGTCGGACTAGCTGTCGTATACGGGGCCTGGCGCGCGGTGAGGTCGGGCGAGCCCCTCGTGGACTTCTCCGGCCGCCCTAGCGCCGCCAGTCGGCCGGCTATTGGCCCCGTGGCCGACGACAATCGTCTGCGTTTTGCCGTCGCCACGATGGTCAGCGCCGAGACGACCTTCGCCACCTATCAGCGCCTGGTCCAAAGGATCTGCCGAGACGTAGGCCGCCAGGAGGCATTCATTGTACCCCCATCCTATGCCGACGTCAGAGTAGCGCTTGAGCAGGGCAAGGTGGACGTGGCCCTCGTATGCACGGGCACATATGTGCACTCGCTACCAAAGAAAAGTATCAGGCTGCTGGTCCAGCCCGAGTTCGAGGAGCCCCTGGAGTATCGATGCCTGATAATCGCACCGGCCCGAAGCAATGCGAAAACGCTTGAAGACCTTCGGGGCGCGGTCATGGCGTTCACTGATCCGGAGTCCAATACGGGCCACATCGTACCGAGAGCCACGCTCGTCGGCAGGGGCCTGCGCCCGGAGTCGTTCTTCAGGGAGATCCTCCACACCGGCAGCCACGACAACTCGATCCTTGCAGTATCTCTGTCCTTTGTCGACGCCGCCGCCGTAGACGCCCTGATATGGGAATCGATGGTGCGTGAGGATCCCTCCCTCGCCGAACGGGTGAAGATCATCTGGCGAAGTGAGGTGTTCGGCCCGCCGCCGATTGTGGTGCCGACCAGTGGCGATGCGGCCCTGGCGCGGTTGCTGCAAGAAGCGCTGCTGGCGCTGGACAAAGACGAGGAAGGGCGTGCGATCCTCTCGGCCATCGGGATCCGGCGATTCGTGCGCCCGCGACCTGAGGACTACCGATCAGCAGTGGAGCTGTATCGCAAGTCAGAGCAGCAAGGGGGCGCGCCATGGCCCTGAACCGATGGTCTCTGGATCGGCTTACAGCATGGGTTGGGACACTCGTCGTACTTGCGCTGTTCGTGCCAATGGGACTGTATCTGACGTACAATGTGTCATCTTCGGCGGAGCATCACCTGTCAGAGCGAGGGGCGAGCCTTGTGAAGACTCTGGCGGGACGGATCATCAAGCCGATGGTGCTGGGTGATCGCGTCACTCTCCACAAGGCGCTGAAAGAGGCGGCCGGCACGGATGAGGAGGTGCGGTACCTGTGCATCGAGAACAAGGATGGCGGCATTCTGGCGAGCTTTCCCGACCAGCAATATCCGACAGCACTGTTAGATCTTTGGAAGGGCCATCGGGGCGAGGTGATCCTCTTTCGGACCGAGGGCGAGCCCTTGATGGACGTTTCAGCGCCGCTGCTCAACCGCCGACTGGGCGCCTTGCACGTCGGCATGTCGCGCCGGCACGCCACCGAGGCCGCCAATAGACTGTTGTGGTTCATGGGCATTGTGCTTGTGGCGGCGCTGGCCGCGGTCCTGGTCGGCGCCCGCATTATCATGAGGAGCGTGAGCAGGCCGCTGCGCCAGTTGGAGGCCGCGGTGTCCTCGTTTCCCCAACGACCCATTCGCGTAGAAGAGTTGAGGGTCTCGGGGACGCGGGAGGTGGAGTCCTTGGCCAAGGGCTTCAGCGACATGCTTCTGCGAGTTAAGGCATTGGAGCAAGATCGTGAGATAACTCAGGAGCGCATGATCCAAACCGAACGACTTGCCGCCCTGGGCGAGTTGGCCGCAGGGATGGCGCACGAGGTGCATAATCCCCTGGACGGCATGCAGGAGTGCTTGCGGTATCTCCAGCAAGACCCGGGCAAGAGCCCTCGCGCCGACAAGTACTATCCGATGCTCACTGACGGGCTGCAACGAATTGCCAGGGTCATGCGCGGGATGCTCACATTCGCCAGCGCCGGACGAAACGTCTCAATCGGCCGGCACCGCGTGACCGACGTGCTGAACGCCTCCGAACTGTTAGTGCAGGCGAACATTAGAGACAAGCCAGTACGTCTAATCTGGCGGATCCCCCAAGACTGCATTTGCATGTGCGACCCTCAAGGGTTGGCTCAGGCGGTGTTGAATCTTGTCCTCAACGCCGCCGAAGCGTCCGAGGGCAGCGCCCAGCCGAGGGTGCGGATCGAAGCCACCTGTGACAGCCACTGGGTTTACATATACGTGGAGGACAGCGGACAAGGTGTCCCCGAGGAGCTGCGCACCCGCATCTTCGAGCCGTTCTTCACAACCAAGCCCTTTGACAAGGGAACGGGACTTGGGTTATCTGTATCCCAACAACTTGTCCGGGCGGCTGGCGGGGACCTGGAGCTTTCCACGGAGCCATGCTCGCTTGGAGGCGCCCGGTTTGTTGTCAGGTTCCCAAAGGTTGCGACTGGCGAGGATAGTCATGAAGGAAGCTAGAGCGAACATCCTGATCGTTGACGACGAACCCATCAAGCGGACGATCCTGAAGGACGAGCTTAGCGCAGCCGGATACGCCACGGTGGTCGCGTCCAGCCCTCTGGACGCGGAGCCGGCGCTGAAGGAATCGTTCTTCGACGTCATCCTGACCGACCTGCGCATGCCCGGACAAGACGGGCTGTCTTTCCTTCGCGCCTTGAAGCAGCAGCGACCCGATCAAGCCGTAATCGTCATGACCGCCTATGGCACGGTCGAGACGGCTGTCGAGGCGATGAAGCTCGGCGCGTTCGACTTCATCCAGAAGCCGTTCACAACAGAGGAGCTGCTCCTCAAACTCGATAGGCTGTTGAAGTACGAACACTTGGCCAATGAGAACGAGGCCCTCCGCAGCCAATTGACGCGGCCGCGGGTGGAGAGTCGAATCGTAGGCCAGTCTGAACCCATGCGCGAGGTCCTCGCCCGCATCGACGCTATCGCCGGGACGGACACAACGGTCCTCATCGAGGGCGAGAGCGGAACCGGCAAGGAGTTGGTCGCTCGGACGATCCATGAAACCTCCCATCGAGCCGGTGGCCCGTTTGTCGCCATCTCCTGCGCGGCTTTGCCCAGGGATCTCATAGAGACTGAGCTGTTCGGGCACGAGCCCGGCGCCTTCACCGGGGCCACCAGGCGACGCCTAGGCCGGTTCGAGATCGCCCACGGAGGCACGCTGCTGCTGGACGATGTGGACGACATCCCGCTGGAGCTTCAGGTGAAGCTGGTCCGCGTGCTTCAGGAGCGCAGCTTCGAGCGCGTGGGTGGTGAACAGCCGATTCTTGTCAATGTTCGTGTGATCGCCGCAACCAAGAAGCCACTCGCGGGCTTGGTCGCCGCCGAGAAGTTTCGCGAGGACCTCTACTATCGGCTCAATGTCGTGCCAGTGCACATTCCCCCGCTGCGTGACAGGTCGGAGGATATCCCGCTGCTGGTGAAGTACCTCCTTGAGAAGCTCGCCATCAAGATCAACCGCGGCGAACTGTCGGCCACGCCTGGCGCCATCGAGAAGTTGCAATCGTATCACTGGCCCGGCAATGTGCGAGAACTGGAACATGTACTAGAGCGCACTGCAGCCCTGACGCCGAAAGACACGCTTGACGCTGACGATTTCCCTGAACTTCAGACTGAAGCCACCCCGGCCGGCGTGGTGTCCTTAGCCCTTCGCGGAGCTGAGAAGCTGGATCTGGCGTCGATTCTTACAGAAGTCGAGAGGAGATTGGTCGATTGGGCGCTCGCCCGCGCCCAGGGCAACCTCGCCAAAGCCGCCGAGATTTTGGGGATTCCTCGCTCCACGCTCCAATATAAGGTCACCAAGTTGGTTTCGCCTGGGCAAGGCCGATCGGACACAAGCTACGAGATATGATGTTTTGGCGAGTTTCCGTCGAACGGCAACGTAAATTCGTTATCGTTACATAACACTTCTTGCCGACACTCATTGCTGTGAAAGCGCCCGGTCCCAATCCGTGTCGCTGCGCCGAGAATCTGTCACCTGGTTCCCGAGCGCCACCAGTCCATATCACGTAACGAAGCTCTGTATCACGACTTAAACGAGTTTGTGATCTCTGGCACGATGATTGCTAGGGTAATTAGCGAGGTAGGGTTATATCGAATGTAGCGACTGCGTCGCCTGAAGGGGTTGTAATCAGGCGGCCTGCACGACATTCGGACGGAACGTATGCTACTGAAAGGAAGAGACCTCATGCGAAAGAACTGTATTGTGTTAGTGCTTCTGTTGTCGCCGCTTATCACATTAAGTGTGGTTAACGCGGCCACGCCGGAAGAGCTGGAGGCCACTGTGAATCAGTTGGCGCGACAGCTAGCCGCCCAGCAGCAAGAGATCGACCGGCTCAAGTCGCAGGTGAGCGGCGAAGCGGCCGAGGCGGCGCGCAAGGCCGAGATCAGGCAGGTAATCAAGGAGTTGGAGTCCGGCGTCGCCGGCCTCAATTTCCCCAGTTGGATTGAGAATCTCAAACTCTACGGCGACTTGCGACTTCGGTATCACTATTCCCGCGACACCGCCGGCAAGCGAGACGACGCTAAAGGTCGTTTCCGACTTCGCGTAGGCATAGTAAAGACCTGGATGGAGAAGCAGATGGAGATCGGCTTCCGCCTGGCCACAGGCTCCAGCAATGACCCAGCCAGCACCAACCAGAGCTTCGACGGCAGCTTTAGTGAGAAACAACTCTGGATTGATCTGGCCTACGCCAGGTTCTCCCCCAACGCCGTCAGGGGCTTCACGATCATCGGCGGCAAGATGAAGAATCCCTTCGTTCACACCAACATGATCTGGGATAGCGATGTGAATCCCGAAGGCGCCTGGGCGATCTACGCCTATCCCGGTATGGGCCCGTTCGAGCCGTTCGTGGGCATGGGCGTGTTCGGGGTCGAGAACACCACCACTGACCGCGACGCCAGGCTTCATGCGTACCAGGTAGGCTTCAAGTGGAAGGTGGTCAAGGATGTGAAGTGGACCTCGGCCCTTTCGTACTACGACTTCGACAACTACGAGAGACACGCCGTCGCCACCAGCGGCAACACCGGCGCCGTCGGCGCCCTGACGGCCGACGAGTTCAATATCATTAACGTCACCAACAAGCTTTCCTGGAAGGCGTTAGGCCACCCCATGAGCGCGTTCGTGGATTTCGCCCAGAACTGCGGTAACGAGCTGGCCGGACAAAGCGACGCTTGGGCCGTCGGCTACAAGATCGGTAAGAACAAGAAGAAGGGCGATTGGTCCGCCAAGTACAAGTACGCATACATCCAGGAGAACTCCGTCCCCGGGCGCTTCAACGACAGTGACTTTGGCCATTCCAATCGGAAGGGCCATCAGTGGGGCGCGGCATACAACATCACTGACTACCTGTCGGCCGGGGTGAACCTCTTCTGCACGGAGCCAGTTTCCGGCGACGGCGCCGACCAGGTTCTCGTATTGGCTGACCTGATTTGGAAGTTCTAATGCAGCTGACCTATAACATACTGGGGTCAGTTCTTGAGATCATCGTCTTCGGTATGTCCGCAGCAGCCCTGTTGTGGGTTGCAAGCGTACTGTGAAATGAAGTGGGTCGCCGGGCTACAAGCCGGCGGCGACGGGACAGCACAGGGCCAATTGCCAGCCAAGTTGTGCTAGTGACGGGCTTTGGCCCCATGCTGGTCCCTGAAGCGGCGTGGACGTAACGGCGGCGTGGGCCGCTGGAAGCAGCGCAGGAGGCGCACTAAGCATCGACTCTTCGTTCGGTGGTTACACAGTCAAGCTATGAGGCTGGAAAGGGCCTTCCGGATCACGATCCGTAGGCCTTGTCCGGCGCCAATGCACCCAGGTAAGACCTGTTGAAAGGAGCCCAAAGAATGCTTGCACTCAGCGACGTCCCCGGAGTCGCACGCGGTTGGGAGGTCCTCGCGAACTCCGTCATACCAAGTTTCTCCAACGTCCCGGAGATTGCCTACGGCTGGGAGATCGTTGCCTACTTCTTCCTTGGCGGACTCAGTGCGGGGGCGTTCCTGTTCTCCGTGACGGGAAACTACTGGAAGCAAGAGTTCAAGCCGCTAACGAAGACCGTGACGCTGCTGGCTCCCGTGGCGCTCGGCCTGGGACTGCTGTTCCTCTTGTCGGACGTAGGCATGCCGTTTCGGTCCTGGCGGCTGATGACCGAATTCAATCCGCGATCGGCCTTGTCATGGGGTATCTGGTTCCTGAACATCTTCTTCGTGCTAAGCGCGCTGTACGCATGGAAGGTATTCAAGGGCCAACTCGATGAGGCCAAGAAGTTCGCTTACCTCGGCGTGCCCTTTGCTATCCTGGTGGCCGGCTACACCGGGGTGCTTCTCTCCCAGGCGCCTGGCAGGCTGTTTTGGCACAGCCCCGTCATCCCCGTGCTGTTCTTTAACGGGGCCATGATATCCGGTGTCGCCCTGGCCGGGCTTACCGCGGGGAGGAAGCAGGACAGCGCGCTGCTGGCCAAACTCGGCAGGTACCTGGCCGTGCTGGTCGCGGTGGAACTGGTCTTGATCGTCGCCGAGTTGCTCGTGCTGTCTAACAGCGGCGAGACGGCCGGCATCGCCAAGGAACTCTTAACCGGAACCTATGGCTTTCTCTTCCTCGGGGTGGAGATCATCCTCGGATCGTTGATACCGCTGTTGATTCTCCTGCGAAGCAAAGGGAGGGCCGGCGCCATGGCGGTTGCGTCGGTTCTGATCCTGATCGGAGTGTTCGTGATGCGTTATGCAGTGGTCATCGGCGGACAGGTCCTCAACTAAAGGGACGCAAAGCATGGATAAATCACACAAAGACCAGAACAAAGCGGAAGCACGCACCGGGCTCTCACGCCGAGGCTTCATGAAACTGGGCGCCGCAGGAGTGGCTACGTTATCCGCTTCGGCCGCCGCTATCGCGGGCGGAGAGACGGCGAAGACCAAGTCCCTCAAGGGCGCCAAGCTGGCCATGGTTATCGACCTGCAGAGATGCACCGGCTGCGGCGCCTGCGTCATTAGTTGCAAGAACGAGAACAACTCGCAGGTGGGCGTCACCCATGCCAGCATACAGTCCAAGACCGTGGGCAAATTCCCCAACGTCAGGGTGGAGGTGCTACCCACGCTCTGCAACCATTGCCACAAGGCGCCGTGCGTGAGGGCGTGTCCCACCGGAGCCATGCATAAGGGCGACGGCGACATCACCATGCACACGCAGGAAAAGTGCATTGGCTGCAAGACATGCATGGCCATGTGCCCCTACGATGTCATCTCCCGCAATAGCAAGGAGACCCACCGCTTCTGGCGGAGCAAGCAGGCCACCATCAAGGGTTGCACCTCTGCTCCCGCCGATGTCACAGCCAAGGTCAAGGGCGACGTCATCCCCTACTACAACCCGGACAAGGAGCTGTCCTCCCCCGGAGCGGGCCTACGGTACAAGGGCATCGTGGAGAAGTGCACGTTCTGCGATCACCGCGTCAATGCGGGAAAACTGCCCTTCTGTGTCGTGTCATGTCCGGCCAACGCCCGCATCGTTGGCGACCTGGACGACCCCAACAGCGAGGTCAGCAAACTCCTGGGCAAGTATCGGCCTTGGCGGCTCAGGGAGCACCTGGGCACCGAACCCAAGGTCTACTACATTCGCTCGTTCAACCCCGGAAACTACAAGACAACCAAGGGAAGCGTATAGAAAGCACGCCCACGTCCGTGACCGGCGCCAAGCGACAGCTGTCACGGCGGGGAACTACGAAGGGATAGACAATGAGCAATCCTGAGAAGCAAGTAGGTCGCAAGGACTTCATGAAGGGCGCAGTAGTCGCCGGGGCGGCGCTGGCCGTGGGATCGGCGTTCAAAGCGCTCAGGGCCTTTGCGGCGGCGCCCAAGTCCGGCTCCGTTGAAGGCGGCCAGTGGAAGCCAACAACGTGCCAGGGCTGCACCTCCTGGTGCGCCGTCGAAGTCTACGTTGAGGACGGCCGGGCCATCAAGGTGCGCGGAAACCCCAGGAGCAAGGTCAATCTCGGTAACTGCTGCTCGAAGAGCCACTTGGCCATTCAACAGGTCTACGATCCCGATCGGCTCAAGACCCCCATGAAACGGACCAACCCCAAGAAGGGCCGCAATGAGGACCCCGGGTTTGTCCCCATCTCCTGGGACGAGGCGCTGGACACTCTCGCCGATAAGATCCTGGAGCTGCGAAAGAACAATGAGACCCACAAGTACATGCTCATGCGGGGTCGCTACACGTACATGCGGGACATCCTGTATGATCGCATGACCAAGATCATCGGCTCGCCGAACAACATCTCCCACAGTTCAATCTGCGCCGAGGCGGAGAAGTTCGGCCCGTTCTACACCGAAGGCCTATGGGACTACCGCCAGTACGATGTCAAGAACACCCGGTATGTAATCCTGTGGGGCGCCGACCCCCTCTCAGCCAACCGTCAGGTCTCTTACTACCTCAACCAGTGGGGCGACCTGCTCGACCGGGCCACGGTGGTCACCATCGACCCCCGGCTGTCCGCTTCGGCGGCCAAGTCTGACATTTGGCTGCCCATCAAGCCCGGCCAGGACGGGGCGCTGGCCGTAGCCATCGCTCATGTGCTATTGGTCGAAGGGCTCTGGAGCAAGGAGTTCGTCGGCGATTTCACCGACGGCGTCAATAAGTTCGTCGCCCACAAGGACGGCGCCGAGAAAGACTTTAAGCCCGTCGACGAGAAAGACTTTAAGGAAGTCCACACTCACGGTGTTGTGAAGTGGTGGAACCTCGAGTTGAAGGACAAGACCCCCGAGTGGGCGGCGGAGAAGACCGGCCTGGACGCCAAGCAGATCCGCGAGGTCGCCATTGGCTTCGGCAAGGCGGCTCCCCGCGCCATGTGCTGGGTCGGCGGAGGCCCCGCGATGCAGGTTCGCGGCGCCTACTCCTGCATGGCCGCCCACGCCCTCAACGGGCTCGTGGGCTCGGTCGACAACGTCGGCGGAACGCTCAAGGCCAACAAGGAGTATACCGGGAAATTCCCCAAGCCCGACGCCTTCCTCGACGACATCGCCAAGAAGTCGAAGGCCAAGAAGTACAAGAAGATCGACGGGAGAGGCACGAAGGGGTTCCCCGCCCTCAAGAAGGGCAAGCCCGGCAGCGGCGTGGTCACGAACAATGCAGCCGACGGCATCATTAATGGGAAGCCTTACGATATCAAAGTGGCCGTCTGCTATATGAACAATTTCGCCTTCTCCTGCCCGCAGACGTCGCGCTGGGAAAAGGCCCTGGCGAAGATACCGTTCCTTACGCATATCACCACCCACGCCTCGGAATTCACCCACTTCGCCGACTTGGTGCTGCCGGCGGCGCACCAGATGTTCGAGAAGTGGGGCTACGTCAAGTCGCACGCAAACGGGTATCGGCACGTGCCACTGCTTCAGCCCTTAATCGAGCCGGTGTGGGACGTCAAGATCGACGAGACCGAACTCCCCTGGGCCCTGGCCCAAAAACTCGCCGACAAGGGCTTTCCCAATCTCCTACAGCACTACAAGGAGTACAAGGATCCCGAAACGGGCCTGGCGCCGACAAACGAGAAGGAGTTCGCCCTGTACGCCTTGAAGTACGCCACGCACAAGCTGTGGGACCCCAAGGTGCATTAA